>JACCDH011704873.1_pt1 | contig 11043 bp, 11 predicted proteins | sample 7442481 | NCBI WGS metagenome assembly JACCDH01 (sample SAMN15323433, study PRJNA562643) | freshwater metagenome | isolation source: river surface water | place: USA:Blue River Watershed | collected 2017-08-15 | reverse complement strand
TTTGTATTGCAGCTAAAAATAAACTAGCCATTGATGCACTTAAAAATGCATTGGTTCAAAAAGCAGTTGGTGGTGATGTGCAAACAGAGTCTACGGTAGTAACAAATGCCAGACACCATGATGCGCTTTTAAAACTGCAAGATTCATTGCAAGATGTATCTGCAGGTTTATCAGCTAAAATCACTGGCGATTTACTAGCACTCGATATTAGACAGTGTTTACATTATTTAGGACTTATTACCGGCGAAATCACCAACGACGATCAGCTTGATTATATCTTTTCTAAGTTTTGTATTGGAAAATGAAGTTGTCAGAAATATGTTTACAATAGCTTAGTTTACAATAGTTTAGCACTAATTATTTTTTTCTAATTGTTGCCCAATTTAGTTTTTTTGAGCTAATTTTGTTGCTGTTTTGTTGCCCAGTACATCAAAATTTGTTGCCCAACGGTTAATTGGGAGACTTGATGGCGGTTTCTGACAGTTTAGGTCAGTTGCTGTCAGATGTAGTCGGGATCTGACGCAATTAGAAATGACAAGCAATATTGAGGTAAAAAGAAAATGTGAATACTGCAGTAAGGACTTTACTGCCAAGACTTTGTTTACTCGTTACTGTTCTAAATCTTGTAATAGTCGAGACTACAAGAACAAGATCCGTGAGAACCGTCTCGCGGTATCCATTCAGAAAAAGTCCCCAATGACTATTGCGCTCGAACAGCGACAGATATCACCACTTATTCAGAAGGTATACTTGTCAATCACAGAGACTGCTCAATACACTGGCGTAAGCAAGAGGACAGTTGAGCGCATGATCGCAATGAAGAAGTTACACGTTGTTCGGTTTCAGAGAAGGGTTCTGATTAGCAGGGAATTAATTGATAATCTATTTCATATATAATGAACATTCACTTACGACAGAGGAAAAAAGGAGATAAGATTAGCCTCTACCTAGACTATTATCAAGGGGGATTCAGAAAAACCGAATACCTCAAACTCTATTTAACCCCGGAGCCTTTAAAGGGTAGGCTGAGCAAAGAGGAGAAATCAAACAACGAAAGAACCTTGGAGCTCGCCAATGCCATTAAACTCAAGCGCATTCATGAATACACAATGGGCAGGTTTGGCTTAGCTGACATCGGAAAGCAAAAGTCCAACTTTATCCAGTTTGTGGAACTAGTCGCGCATGAACGCAATACTAGCAAGGGAAATGAAGGAAACTGGTACTCCATGCTTATACACCTAAGAAACTACGCTCACGAAGGAGTTACGTTTCAGGATGTGAATAAGGAATTCCTCGAAGGCTTTAAGCGCTATCTGGACCAAGTTCGTCAGAAAACTGGAAAGCAGCTCAGTAGCTCAAGCAAGTCAGCCTATTTTAATAAGCTGCGCGCTTCATTAAAAGAAGCTGTACGAAGAGAAATAATACATCGTAACCCCGCGGAGCAAGTAAAAGGCATAAGTGTGCCGGAATCAATCAGAGAATGGTTAACCTTGGAAGAATTAAACGTGCTAGCTCAAACAGATTGTGAAATACCAATATTAAAACGAGCCTTTTTGTTTTCTTGTGCTACAGGACTTCGACATAGTGATATCAAAGCGCTTCGTTGGAGCAATGTTTTTGAGGAAGCTGGCTCTACCTATATCCGTATCCGACAAGAGAAGACCAAGTCCGTTCAAATTTTAAAAATGAATCAAACAGCTCTTGATTGCATGGGGACTCGTCCAAACAATCAGGAATCGTTGGTTTTCTATGGTTTGAATTCGAGCTCGTGGCATAATACTCGATTGAAGGAATGGTTACTTAGAGCGGGAATTACCAAGAAAATTACATTTCACTGTGCAAGGCACACCTTTGCTTCATTGCAACTGGATTTACATCCGGAACAAATTGCACTTGTAAAGTCAATGCTTGGTCATAAGGATATCAAAACAACGATGATTTATGCCAAGCACAAGAGTATTAAGATGGAAGAGGCAATGGATAAGCTAAAATTTGATATTAAATGGTAAGTAACAATCCCTTTCGTCGCGATGCTGAAGAGTGTTTCAAGCCGATACTTGAGACGATAAATAACTTCAAGTTAAGGTTCTTGACAACATCAAGCTCTCCCCTTGGCTGTTCTGAGGAAGAAATAAGAAATGCTTTATCTAATGCCAGAAATCTTGCGAAGCATCGATTTAATTTGAAAACAATAGCGATGGATCAAAACCAAAAAGATGATTTTAATAAAGATTGTCTCGGGGTTTTAAGTCGAATCAAGCTAGACGACATTGATCCGACTCTGAAATTCACGCTATTACAACAAGTGTGGGATGTATTTGTATTAGAATTCCCCGAAAGGTTCAAATTAGAACCAGAAGTTGTTGTTAGTTACGAGGTCTCAGGCATAGAGCGTAGAAAGGTAAGTGAAGCGTTAAAAAACGTTTACGATAATTTGATTGCGTTAAAGAAGATAGATACCAATACTAGCTGGAGACAATTCAAGAAGCTATTCACTCAGGGTTTAGTAGGTGAACAGGACTATATTGACTGGATTGGTGATAAGGGTTCTTGTGTTGAGTTTAATCGAGGTCTTGCTAGGCATCCAAAGCTGAAGGCTAGTGTACCCAAAAATCAAAAACCAGCAAATATTTTAACAACTTTTTTCCGATGGAAGGGAGAAAAATTTGGCATGAGTGATTATGACAGTGGTAAAGCATCAGGCGATAATTATACAAGAATCAAAGGTCACGTTGATTCTTTTCTCAATTCCTTGTAGTCATTTTTTCGGAGTTTTCTGAAACCACTGTATCCGAAAATAAGCAGCTAAATTACCCCGATAGATTTGCTTCCAAAATCATACATATGGAAGACAAACTATTATCGAAACTCGATTCTATCGAGACGCTTCTTAGGGAGCAGCATGTGCAGTCAAAGGAAATTTTTAACGTGAAGGAAGCAGCAGATTTCCTCGATTTAGAGGTAGGGTATCTGTATCAACTCACCTCGAAACGGGAGATTCCCTTCTATCGACCCGGTCGCAAGATTTATTTTAGGCGTCAGGAACTTGAAGATTGGATCACGGCAAAACGAATGGCAACCAAATCTGAAATTTTTCAACAAGCTTCCCGTTATCTGGATGCAAATCCGTTTCCAATGCAAAAGAAGGGAGGTAAAGTATGAGTTTCGAGACTTTGTTCCCCTTCAAATCTAGGAGTGTTGGGGATTTTTTGAATACTTGTTTGAATGATATCCCACCTGATACGGCTTCAAAAATTAGGTCAAAACACCCTTCGGAACGATTATCTGATAGAGATAAGCAAGTATTGATTATTGAAGCATTAGTGTCTATTGCTGAACGATGCAACTGGCAATTAATCCATTATGATGGAGGATACAGGGTATACACAGGTTCGCATTATTCATTGATAGAATCAAATCTGCTGAATAACTTCCTATGTGACGTTGCCCGTCGTATGGGATTTGACGAAGAGACCATTCGACACTACACGTTTAGAGAAGGGTTGGTAAAACAGTTTCATGCGTCTGGCTTCAAGGTCCTTAATCAATTGGAGCACGAGGTCGTAAAAATCAACTTATTAAACGGAACCCTTCATATTACAGGCGATGGATATAAACTTCTACCCCACAACCCCAAGGACTATCTGCTGTATACATTAAACGTAATGTATGATCCTGAAGCAACATGTCCACTCTATGATGCGTATCGAGCCCGAGTCCTTCCAGACTCATGCAAGCAAGAAGTTCTGGATGAGTTTGTAGGATACTCATTCTGTCCAAATGGTAAACTCAAGCTCGAAAAATGCCTTGTTTTATTTGGTTCTGGAGCAAACGGGAAGTCTGTTTTCTTTGATGTAATCATTGGATTGCTCGGAAGTGCCAACGTATCCAATTACTCCCTGCAATCTTTGACTGACAAGTCCGGGTATTACAGGGCTAGTATAGCAGGTAAGCGCTTAAACTATGTATCTGAACTGAGTAGTCGAATGGATACGTCGATATTTAAGATGATGGTTTCTGGGGAGCCTGTGGAAGCAAGACATGCTTATGGCAGACCCTTCATGGTTCAAGATCTACCTAAATTCATCTTCAATACCAATGAGCTACCGTCAAGTATTGAACACAACGATGGATTCTTCCGGCGATTTATGATCGTGCATTTTGATCAGACCATTCCAGAATCAGAAAGGGACTACTCGCTTGCATCAAAAATTATCGCTGAAGAACTTCCAGGGGTATTGAACTTGGTCCTTAAAGGTTTAGATAGAATACTCGCCAACAGGGGGTTTTCGCATTGTGAATACTTGAACAACACATTAAATGAGTTTCGTCGCCAACACGACCCTGTTCGAATGTTTCTTGACGATATAAAAGCAATACCGAAGCCTATTACGGTATCTTCTGTTGCGCTCAAAAAACTTTTTCTTGATTACACAGATTATGGAAGGCAGTTCGGCTACAAAACCATCAGCCTCCATGAGTTTTCTAAGCGAATACGCGAAATAGGCTACGACGTAACTCGTAGGTCTGAAGGTCGATACGTTGGAATGTATATTCCCGGAACACACATCGTTCAAGACTCACTTTTTAATTAGTTAAACACAACGGCACTGCGACATGCCGAAGTGTCGAAGTGCTTTACAAAACAAAAACTATGGAAATTAAATTAACCCCGAACAGTATTCAAGCTTTCTCGTCCGCTGGTGAATACATACTTGCCACTGAGATCAACTGGGAGCGACACTTTTACAATTGTCACGAATTTTTTATAGATGATTCTGGCAATAAGATTTCGAAAGCATTAGTAGAACTTGCGACTTATCCAGATGTGACATGGCAACATATTTATCAAGTCTTGACGATTATCAAGCTCTTACATCCAAAGCATGAGATTGATTGCCAAGCTACATTTGACCGACTGACAGTGCCCAAGCGACTCACCCTAAACAACATGAAAGCCGAGCTAGAGCTTTACGAGATCTTAGGAGATCCTGAGAGGATATATAATCCTCATAGGCAAGATTTTGCACCATTAATTGAATTTCTCGAAGAAAACGAGTTATGGTTTCTTGAAGAATTCGATTTTGATGTCAATACTGATGGAAGTCCTAAAAATCTTACTTTTTTCAACAAAGTAAATTGCTCTCCCTCTGACCGACCTTGTCGTGGCGAGTACAGAGACGGGGTATTAATACTAGTTATCTCAAACGGGTGGGAAGTGAAATTAATGGCATAGTTATGGCGCTCCCCTTGAATCAAACATGGCGGGGATATCAAAACTCAGCCATGCAAATAGTAAAATTAGTATCAAGACGATTAATCCCCTAATATAATTTGTGACAAACGATTCATCATTATCGTGAATAATATATTCAGTAATCAATCCGCCTAGTGCAGTACAAATATAAAATTGGGCAATAACAAAAAGTATGAAACCTAAAATACCCATCATAAGTGGGAAATCATCAGGGTGTCCCATTACATAATAAAAGAATATTATGCCACTGAGAAAAATAAATAAAACGACACCAATACGTATATTGACCCAGAATTCTGAAATCGACTTTTCAGGTTTGGGTTGAGCTTTATTGGATGTAACGGCTTGACTATGATAACTTTTCGACTCTTCCTTTTTCTCTAATTTGTTGCTTTCTGTGGTAAAGGATGCTTTTTCAATTTGATCTCTCCAATAGTTTTCATTATATCGTACGATACGAAAAGTTTCCATTTCTTTTTCGTGTCTTATATCCAAGTATTTAAAAATACTCTCCATAACCCACTCGGGATTAGAAAAGTCTGGATCTGAAACAGAGACATGTTTTGCCTCTAACTTACCTGGGATTATTTTAAATTTATCCCAATATTTTAATTTATTTTCCAGCACTTCAATTGGGGCATGGAACCTGAAACTAGTATTCCGAACCCCGTCAAATTGAATCAATACAATGAAAGGAAGATCAGACCATTCCTTTTTTAAAAAAATAACACATTCGTCTGCATAATACCCTTCATAAGAACGATATAGATGTCTTGCTTGTTTATCTCGAAGGACAAATATTCCACTTTTATTTAAATGATATGTATCGGTGAATATCATAAAGTTAAACACTCACACTGGCAGCAACAGCTGTCATTGGCAGATAAAATTTTTAGTTTTTTGTCTGAAATAGAAAAGTAGTTAACCCCCTTTTCTCGGTCTGGAAGATGGGTTTCGGTTTCTGCAAGCTTTTTCCAATTGCCATTTGCTATATCATAGAGAAAGTACTTACGACAGGCACTTGTAAGATGTCCTGGCAGTATACCTATTTCGTTGACTCCGTCTCCATTGATGTCCTCCTCCTCATAAAACGCCAAGGAATGAGCCTCAATGCTCAGTGTATCATACTTTTCTTCAAACCAGAGATTGAAAATTCGAGTTGAGGCTCCATCCTTAAGGTCGAGCTTTATTTTAGTAATGACCTTTGGTGTAATAAAAACTGAATCGAGATTTAGACTTGGATAATTGATTTCGTTAACAAAAGCTTCTGTTACTTCTTGACTTTGTGATAAAGATGTGTCAACATAAGCTGCACTATTTGATTCGCCGCTATCTGAGCACCCGATAATAAAGAGTAACGAAAAAAAACTAATGAATGATTTCATAGAGCGTATTTAGATCACGTGTTGGTTTGGCTAGACTATTTAAGTGGGGGTCATCTGAACAGTAAATGAGCTTCAAGAGATTCATTCCCTCGGCTTTCATTTCTGTATCTAATCCAGGATTTTCCTTAAAGTAAGTGATTATTGTTTTTTCGAATTGATCCAATGAGTTTTCGGATGATTGTTGAGAATTTTCAATGAGATGTAAATAATCTTTAAAATAGAATTCAAACGGTGGTAAGTCGTTATTGTTTCTAAGAAAATTCGCTATGAGCGTGTGTAACTCCATTGGTTTTTACTGTGTAATCAAATATAAAAAAAGGAGGACAAAAGTCCTCCCGTTTTATAAATTACCAGTGTCTGCAAATGAAAAGTAGTCATTATTCGGACCTACAATAAGGTGATCGAGTAATTTAATGTCCATTAATTCAAGTGCTTCCTTTAAGCGTCGGGTGATTCGGGTATCCTCTTCTGATTGAGTAAGGTTGCCTGATGGGTGGTTGTGAGCCACAATAACAGCTGAGGTCAATAGCTTCAGTGCAGTTGCTACGACAATCCGTATGTCTACCAATGTGCTTGTCACCCCGCCTGAGAAAAGATGTGCACTTCCAATCACCTTGTTGGATCTATTTAGGAAAACAGCTACAAATTGTTCTTGAAGTCCCATTTTGTCCGCCTTGAAGACTTGCTCCATTACCTTCATAGCATCACTTGATGATCGTACAGTAGGTAACTGGCGATCTGATTTTTTGAATTTATACACGACGTCCACCTCTCCAACACCATCTAGAATATTAAGTGATTTGATTTTCATAAACTTTAAACATTTAGAGTTTATTTAATATGGAATACGGCTTCACCTCCGCTGTCACTTCCACGACATCGATTAGGTCAACACCTAATTTTTTCATTGCCATCTGAAATTCCCTGACTACTGTAAGCTTATCGCTTTCACTGATAATGTGTTTTGTTGGAAAGTTGGAAACAATCGCGACATGCTGTGCATTTAGGCTTAGCGCATATCTATAGATGCTGGTCAAGTCCGACCCAGTTTGCAATAACAACTTTTTATATCCCGAAACAATACCAAGCAGTCGATTGGATGTGGTTAGAAAAAGAACAACAAACTGTGGCTCCCACTCTAAGGTGCTGAAATTGAATAGGCTTTTGGATGCATCAAATAAATCACTACTACCCTTAATGAACAATGCTTGGACTTTGTTGCTTCGATACTGTTGTAATGAGCTTTCGGAAGCTTTTGGAATTTGATTTTTCATTTTTCAAGCTCTGAGATGGTGAGTATCCAATTTGTTTACCCCGGGGGTGGTTGGTTAAACCAGATTAGCGGGGGTGAGTATAATTGGGTCCCCATCAGGTTGTCTCTCACAGAGATAGTAGTTTCCGTTAGCTATCTAATCCTTTTGGATCTGATGTTTCTGGTTGAGCACTAAAAATCAATTTTTAAAGAAGGGAGGATTCTTCATCGCGGACTCTTTTACATGAATTCTATAATTTCATTGATAAAAAGGTAAATTAATGTGATTATATTTGATTAATATCATTATGGAAACTGGTAAACTGCATTGGAAATGCTTCAAAATCAGCACTTTGGGGTAGCTGCAAAGCGTTATTAGCAATTCAAAACAAAAAAAGATGCAAACAAATACACAAGAAACAAGATCTATTGAAGATGTAATCAAAATGATTGATTCTGAAAAGTTAGTACTTCCAGAATTTCAGAGAGATTTTAAATGGCCCATAGAGAAATCTGAAACGCTATTCGATTCAATCTTTCAAGACTTGTTTATTGGGTCACTAATTATTTCTAAACCAAAGTTTGATTTAGCATGTAAAGGTTTTGATTTCAGAGAGCGTGGTTCAAAAAAACACAAACCACGTCCTAAACAGATGAGTGCAGATGATTTTGAGCAAAATGATATTTACACTCTTCTTGATGGTCAGCAAAGAACTACTGCCATTTATCGTGCATTAAAAGGGCTCGATATAATTTATATCATTTTTAAGGACATAGACACTCTATTAAGTAAGGATTACTACGATTATCAAAGTAATCATGTTAAAGTAAAGTATGACGATTATGTTGAAGGATTTGATTCAGTTCAACCTAAGGATAATGTTTTTTATTTACGCGTATGCGACTTATTTTCATCAATGGATTACAGAGAAGCAAAATTTCAAAGTGAATATGTTGATCCCATTTTGTCAAATTTTCAATTACCCGATAAAGAGAAAAATGTATTAATAGATTTTGCACTTACTCTTCACAAAGACTTTCGAAGCGATATAATTAAAAAGGCGAATTTACTTTCTGTCCAGTTGCTTAATATGGGACTTGAGAAATTCTGCCTTTATTTTGAACGAAGTAATTCTCAAGGTCTTAATCTATCCTTTACAGATATAATAACTGCTAAAATTTATATCCAGTTTAAACTTACAAGGAAAATATCAGAGGCTCAACAATATACATATTTTAATGAGGCTCTGGTGGACACGATTGTTAGGTATATAAATTTTCTTGCCAACGGGGAGGTTACCAAAAAGTCTATTTTAAAAGATTTAAACGGAAGCCATTTTATCACTTATTGGGATGATACAATAAAAGACCTAAATTATATACAAGGATGGCTAGAAGATAATAACTGGTTGTTTAAAGTGAAAGACATCCCATATAAGACAATGTTATTGCCAATATTATCTTTTTATCAAAACTTGCCAAATAAAGAGTTAAGTCAGGCTAGTCAAGACCAACTAGACCAATTGAAGTTCTGGTTTTATGGCTCCATCTTGGATAATAGATATGGTGGTGCTAGACATGGGTCAACTAATGTTGTCATTAAAAAAGATTGTGAATTAATGGCTAGTCTAGCAAAAGGGATCAATCCAGATAAAGACTATTGGAGTAATATCCGCATTGAATATAGTATTGATGAATTCAAAAAAATAGATTCGAATTCAAACGCAAAATTCATGGCACTTTGTTATTACATGTGGTCCAAAGGAAAATTCAAGAATATTGAAAACAATGCCAATGTATCAATTAATAATAACATCGAGGTACATCATGTATTTCCTTCTAACTATTTAAAAACAACTTTCGGTGAAAACTCAATGGAATATGATCTTGCAGACTCAGTGTTAAATAAAATATTAATAAATAAAATTTCGAATATAAAGATTAGTAACAAGGCGCCAGGAATTTATTTATCCGAGATAAAAAACAATGTTCCAAATAACAATATCGAAGAATCTCTATCTTCTCATTTTATTGGAGAAACGAGCGATCTGGTAAATGGTCATTACGATAAAGATTATATGAAATTTATACTTAATCGATACAACAAACTTGAACCATTGTTTAATGAATTAAAACACGCAAGCACAAATCTTTCAAATGGCAAAACAGCAAACATCTGGGGATAGTTGAGTTTTTGCCTATATCAGCGTTTAATCAATGTTGCCTTGTCGCAGCTTTTACACCTTTAGGAGTGCAATAAAGTGCAACCATGCCAACACGCAGATCGTTGCACTGACAATACTTCACTACTTCATAATGTAAACTATAAAATAATTTACTTTTAGTCTAGTAGATATTATCATGTTGCCTATTTGTATCTTTATCTATGTAACTACTTGTTAATCAGTTGATTTATAATTTCTGTATTGGAAAATAGGAACGCTTTTAATTTGTGCTATGATCAAAAAATTCCTTTTTATATTTTTTGTTTGCATTTCTTCTTTGGTGAGCGCGCAAACCATAAGCTCCAGTCAGTTCATATACGATACCGCTTCCTTTGCATCCTGTCATGCGTCCACCATTGTGGAAACACCAAAAGGGATCATGGCAGCTTGGTTTGGTGGAAAATTTGAAGGCGATAGGGATGTAAATATTTATGCAAGTTGGTTTATCAATAATACATGGTCTGAACCCTTTCAAATTGCAGATGGTTTTGTAAACGATTCCATTAGGTATGCTTGTTATAACCCCGTTTTATTTTTGACATCAAAAAACGAGCTACTTCTTTTTTATAAAATTGGACCCAATGTTCAGGGCTGGACGGGTTGGATGAAAAGATCAACCAATTATGGTGTTACTTGGAGTAAGCCAGAACGCTTGCCGGATGGCATTTTAGGACCTATCCGAAACCAGCCATATGAAATTTACGGTATGCTTGTATGTCCATCAAGCACCGAAAAAAATGGATGGAAAGTGCATTTCGAGTATACCCCCGATGCTGGTAAAACCTGGACCAAGGGACCAGACCTTAATGATGCAAACCCCATTACCGGAATACAGCCTACCATGTTGAGACATAGTAATCAAATGTTACAAGCCCTTACTAGAAGTCAAAATGGAACGGCCAATGAAACCTGGAGTTACAATAA
>JACCDH011438192.1_pt1 | contig 11043 bp, 8 predicted proteins | sample 7442481 | NCBI WGS metagenome assembly JACCDH01 (sample SAMN15323433, study PRJNA562643) | freshwater metagenome | isolation source: river surface water | place: USA:Blue River Watershed | collected 2017-08-15 | reverse complement strand
GATAACACAGCTTGCGATTCTGACTGGGACACCTCAAGTGCCGATCAGAAAAATTGGATCGTTTTTTTAGATACCGATGGCAACAATCAATTTACCAGCACAACCAATGACAGACTACTGAAATCACTGCCGGGACCAAGCCCTAACACTGTTGAATTTACCTTAGGCAACAATATCATGGATGGTATTCTGTTTTTCACACCCATGGGGTTTTACCATATCAATACAACCAGCTCCATTACCATAAAACCCACTACAGGATGTCAAGGAAACTTCGCTCAGCTACTTACGATTACTGCCACAGGTAATGTTTCGATCAACAATACTGGCTGTGAATAGTCTGCTTGCTTCGCCTCTTTGATTTCATGTGCGCTGGGAACTTCTTGCATTTTTTTCAGTCCAACTCCTAAAGTGCTTTGGATTGAAAAAATGAGCAACTACAACTTAATTCCAAAAAAATTGTCCGATATTCGTGGAACTTCTATGATAGAGGTCCTTATTGCTGCAATCATTTTAAGTTTAGGATTATTAGGTTACGCGCAACTACAGCTAAAAACCATGAAACAAAGTAATGATGCTCTACATAGTACTTTAGCAACCATCATGGCAGAAGACTTAATAGAAAGGGTGCGTACAAATAAAACAGAGGCTTTAAAAGGCGCTGCTGGTAATTATAATAATCCAATTTTAGAAGAAACTGTTCTATCTTGCATGGGGAAAAATAGCGAAGGTGCTTATGATGCCTCTATGGTTTGCAGCCCTGCCGAGCTTGCATTATTCGATATTCATGAGTGGCAAGAAAATATTAAAAACAGCCTCCCTAATCCTATAGCGATTGTCTGCTTAGATTCGACACCAGAAAATCCAAACACAGACAGCTTAGAAAATTTAGGTGCAACGGGATGCGATGGACAGCTCACTAGTAATCGCGTTGTTTATACAGTAAGGATCATCTGGGATGGCGGCACTACAAATCCAGTGAATTCAAGCTTAAGTAATCGTCGAGCTTATATAGGATCTTTTGAACTATGAGCCTATCGCATCGCGCCTGGAAACATCATCAAGGGTTGACACTCATCGAGCTTATGATTGCACTCGTGATCAGTGTAGGCTTAGTGCTAGCTGTTACTAAAGTATTTATACAATCTAAAAAAACTTATCAAGTACAGCACGCTTTAAGTGATGTAACGAGCAACGCGAGTTATGCTAACTATGTGCTGGAAAAACTAGTGAGAGTCACCGGTTATCGAAAGCTACCTGTTGAAGGACCCTATGCAGAGTACGAGGATGTATTTCCATGTGGCATCGTGGGTGGAACAAACCATGACAATTTGCCATTATGTCAATCTTATGAGGCCGGCGATAATGGCATCAATGGCCTCGCAAACGATACTATGCTGATTTATTTTCAAGCTGATACGGATTTAAAACAATGCGACAACACCGCTCTTCCTGCAGATGCCATTGCGAATGGGCATATTATCTTTTATCAACTCACCGTTCTTAATAATCAACTCCGCTGTTTAACCTACGATGTGACTGATTCCGCACCAATTGGCACAGAAACCACATTACTGGATAATGTGGTTTCTTTCCAAGTATTGTATGGTTTAGGCAATGATGAAAAGCAAACCGAGCGTTATGTACCCATTTCATTCCCTAGCCTAACAACCGCAGAAAGCAGAAATCAAATCATGAGCATCCGCATCGGACTATTGCTACAATCCTCTCAAAAAAACATTAAGCGCTATAGTGACCCCCCAGATTCTATCGATATTTTAGATACAACACGCACTTATCCATCAGAAGACAGAATGTACGTGTTAATTAATAATACTATTCAAATTAGAAATAATTTTAATTCAGTGGAGTAAAAAAGATGTATAAACAACGCGGCTCTGCATTAGTCATCGGATTGATTTTGATTATAGGCTTGATGATGATTGGTGTCAGCGCAGTACAAAATGCGAATGTGAATTATCGGGCATCTAGCAATTTTAACAATGTCCAAATTTCATTCCAATCTGCAGAATCTTCGTTAGGACAAGGTGAGGACTTGATAGCTGGCATCAATAAAAAATTAGATTACTGTAGTGCTACAAATAGTACAAATTGCATCTGGCCATCCAATAAGTTTTCTAATGAAAATTTTATTTCAGGTTCAGCTTGGAGCAGCGCTCAAAACGCCTCTAAAAATATTTCCGCTTCTAGCGAAGCACCTTTATACATTATTCAAGAACAAGGTTTTCAAGCATTTGAGTTAAATCCTGATGCTCAAAGTAAAGGGCTGGGTATGTATTATTATCGAGTTACAGCAAAAGGTTATGGATCTAAACCACATAGCGAAACGGTCTCTAATAATGAAGCCTCACAAACCATCGTAGAATCTATTTTTGCTAAATCTTACTAAATTTTGACCTACACTCATTGATCGCCCACTGTATTGTCATTCAAACCTTGCTTCGGATTTTTCGCTTGATTTGAACTCAACAAACTCCGAAGCGCGGGTTGAATGAACTTTTCCAGCCTCCGATTGGTCTAACTCATATCAGCACGCGTTTGGAAGCCAAGTGGTGGTATTATGAAAATCTGGAATGCCCTAATTACGATGAGTGCAATACTGATCACAGCGCCTTTTTCTGTTCAAGCGGCACTCTTGCAACTTCCTAATGCTCCTTTATTTTCAGGCACTCAAGTCACACCGAATGTTTTTTTCACATTAGATGATTCGGGCTCCATGGACGAAGAGACAATGATAGATACTTACTGGCAAGATTGTGCATATGATCCGTATGTTGATGGTTCAAAAACACCCAAAACAAGCTCTTGTGGAGCAAAAATCACAAGCAGCAGGGTGTATTTTTATCACGAAGGTAATTCAACCTATACTACCTCTATGACAAACTATCTGAATTTAATTCGATCCTGTGATCAAGACCCTAGCTCATGCGAAAATCAGGGCAGAAAAGACTGGCGCAGCTTATCAAGCGACTTTAATAAGATGTATTACAACCCCAATGTCAATTATGCACCTTGGCATGGAGTCTGCAGCTCAACGAATGCTCCTTGTATAGATGCAAAATTTAATGCTGCTAGAAATCACCCATTCGCAGGGGTAGCGGGCTATACTCAAGAAACAAATTTAAGTGGTTTTAGTTACATAGTTTGGATAGACAATAAAGGCTACTCTGGAATCAGACCCCGCCAAGGCTCAGGATTAAATGTTACAAATACACCTAACAACATTGTTGACTTATGGGACTCTCACATTAAAATTACGATTAACACCGATAATGTGATGGTATATTTGTTCACTTATGCCCCTTATTATAATAGCCTTAATGGCCAGGGCATTGCTGAAAGCAAGGCTTTTAAAATAAACTTAACGTATGCTGCTGGTTGCTATAATATATTGGGTAACGCCGATCTAGTGAGAAAAGTAGTCAATGGAGAATATTCCTACTCTTCTCAAAATACAGAAGGCTGCAGAAGCATTACGGACTTAAGACAGAATTATGCAAATTGGTTTCAATATCATCGCAGCCGATTCTTAACTGCACAAAATGCGATTGATACAGTCGTCGAAGAAAATCCTCAATATCGCTATGGATTGTCATTTCTTAATAATTCTTTGTTTATGAGCGCACCTGTCAAAGATGACCTTCCTTCTCTCTTGGTACACAATGATTCTTTACAAAAAAGATTGAATCAACAAAAAGCAGGTGGTGGCACACCCTTGCGCCTTGCTTTAGATAAAACTGGCTCTTATTTTCAAGGCACTTTGCGTGGAAAACCTAGCCCTATCGTTTATGCTTGCCAACAAAACTTTAATATTTTAATCACGGATGGATACTGGAATGATGACTCTTTAGGTAATCCTAACATTGGAGATCAAGATAAAGACGGGTTTTCACAAACTTTAGCAGATATTGCAAGCTATTACTATGAAACTGATTTAAGTTCTTTTCCTAATATCGTCGCACCTAATCCTAATGATTCGGCCATCCATCAACATTTGGTGAATTTTACTGTAGGTTTCGGGGTAACTGGTGATCTGGTTGATACTGATGGAGACAACTGGCCTAATCCAGTATTAAATAAAAACAGCGTCTGGGGCGGAAATCCTTTTCAAAACAACAATGCTAAAATTGATGACTTATGGCATGCTGCATTTAACAGCAAAGGCACCTTTCTGTCTGCTCAGTCGCCAGACAATTTGGCTTCCAATCTTAGTTCGGCTTTAGCAAACATTAGCGATCGTATGGGATCAGCCAGCTCCGCGGCACAAAGTTCAAGTGTATTAAATAAAAATAGTTATGTCTATCAAGCTCGGTTCAATAGCAAACTTTGGTACGGGGAGTTGCTAGCTTACCCCATGAACATGAATGGGACAATCGGCACCATCGCTGCTTGGAACGCACATTGTATTTTTAGTGGCGGTGTTTGCTCAGACTCTTCTACCGAAGTCACCGCACCTATCGATTATAATACACGTGTAATTATTACCAAAGACTGGAGTGATTCAAACAATGGTGGTATCCCTTTTAGATGGCCTAGCAATTACACTACTCTGACTTCTGGTGGTACATTATCACCAACAATAAAAAATTACTTGAAAACAGCCCCTTATTCTTCAACCACAACTAATTTATCAGAAATTACTAGTAACCAAAATTACGGTAAAGCGCTGATCAATTATTTGCGTGGAGACACTACTTATGATGGTAAAACTTTAGGGTCCAGCAAATTTAGACAACGTTATGGTTTGTTAGGAGACATCGTGCATTCAACTCCAATTTATATCAACAAGCCTGATAGATACTATCCTGATCTATTGATGCCGAATAGCTACACTCAATTTAAAACCACGTATAAAAATAGGGTCCCGATGATTGGATTTGGTGCTAACGATGGCATGTATCATATTTTAAATGCAAATAATGGTACAGAGTTGCTCGCTTATGTACCTGGTGCATCTCATATCACAAGTACTTTAGGTTATTACAGTCAGCCAACTTATACGCATCGCTTTTACGTAGATGGATTTAGTCAAAGCAACGATGTCTATTTTAATGGTGCCTGGCACACCATTTTGATTGGTGGATTACGTCAAGGTGGGCAAGGAATCTTTGCTCTAGATGTCACAGATCCAAGTCAATTTTCTGAAGCCAATGCTAAAAATATTTTATTATGGGAATTCACAGATCAAGATGATAAAGATTTGGGATACACATACAGTCAAATGCAAGTGGGTTTAGTTAACCATAATGGTGCAAAACGTTGGGCTGTGATTTTTGGGAACGGCTATAACAATACCGAAGGCGATATAGCAACCAGCACTGCAGGCAAGGCCGCACTCTACATTGTATTTATTGATGGTGGACTTGATGGAAAGTGGACTGAGGGTACTGATTATATAAAATTATCTGTTGGAACAGGCAGCCTAACTACGCCTAATGGCCTGGCTACACCTTATCCAATCGATGTGAATCAAGATTATGTGATTGATTACATTTATGCAGGTGATTTAAATGGTCAACTATGGAAATTTAATCTTACTAATAGCAGCCCCTCAACTTGGACAGGATCTGCTTTCTTTGAGGCAAAATACAGTACTGCAGGTGATCAAAAAATTACGACCATGCCAGTTGTAGGCCCTCATCCTGACGGCATTGATCATGGTGTTCTCATTTATTTTGGAACTGGTAAGTTTCTAGAGCCTAATGATAACACAACCATAGGCGCTGTAACACAAACGTTTTATGCGGTTTTAGATAAACTTGATGGCACATTACCAACAAAATCTAAATTACTACAACAAAGTATCGTGCAAGAAGTAAAGGTTTCCTACGATAGGGATAAAGATGGCAGTGAAGATTTGAATTATGAATTACGCGTCACTACGAACCAAGAAATTGATTGGGATGAGCACATGGGTTGGTATATCAATTTATCTGTTGCAGACAAAAATCGTGGAGAGCGCGTCTTCTATGCACCCATTTTGAGAAAAGGGCATGTTATTTTTACCACCTTAAGCCCTAATGAGGCTGCTTGCTCTTACGGCGGTGATAGCTGGATCATGGAGCTGAATGCATTTTCAGGTGCTCGTTTAGAAGAGTCACCATTTGACTTAAATAAAGATGAACAAATCGATAAAGGAGATGAAATCAGTGTTCTGGGGCTCAATAAGCCCGAAGAAACCACAGAAACATCTGTTTCTGGCATGAAATCTTCTGTAGGGATTACGGCCACTCCCACCGTGTTCAATATGGAAAACACAACTAACGAAACAAAAGTAATCAGCGGCTCTAATGGTATTGATAGCTTCATTGAAAATGGTAGAAATCCCCAAGATGGTAGAAAAACTTGGCGTCAACTACAATAGAATTAATCACAGAAGTGTTGATAAGTTAAGGAAAAATGATGAATAACTTAAATCTACGCCAGTATTTTTTAATTTTGTTACTTTCACTACTTAGTATTCCTCTTTCTGCTTTGGCAACAGTGAATACATCTACTATGCTAAGAGATCCACTCTTGGTTAATGGTGTTATTCATTCAATTAACTTCACTGCAGGGCAGATTATTGTCGACGGTACTCCTTATACGTTTGAGCCAACCACAGTGGTGCTAGTAGATTCTAATAATATTTCAATCACACCTACTGACTTGCAAGCAGGATTGCCCGTAACCATGACCCTCTCTGCACCAGACAGCACTGTGATCACAGCAATCCAACTCGGACGTGATCTTTTTGTGCCTGCAGAAGACTCTATCATGGCTGAGCAAACACCTGTGTCTGAAGAGGTAACAGAATAGGGTGGCGATTGGATGAAAAAAATCAGTGGATTTACTTTAATTGAATTATTGATTGTCATTGCTATTATTGGGATCTTAGTAGGAATTGCTGTACCCAATTATCAGGAAAGCGCGCGTAAAGGGCGTCGAGCTGAAGCAACTTCTAGCCTCATGCAAGCAGCGTCTCAATTAGAGGTTATTTTTTCAGAAACGAATCAATATCAAAACTTAAACAATGCCGTCCCTGCACAAAGCACGGATGGACATTACACGCTCAGTTTAACTTTACAGAGTCTGAATGGCGGCACCAATAATGCGTATATATTAACTGCTGCCCCCACGTTTAGCGATGCGAATTGTGGTGAGTTCACATTGGATCAAAATGGCAATCGAGGCTGCTCAGGCAGTTACTGTGCTACTCAGATAAGTCGCTGCTGGTAATATATACTCTTCCACATTTGCTTTTATACTGTGTTGTTTTCGCCAGTTCGCAATCCTCAAGTACTACAGTACGTTCCGGTTGCTCACGGTTCGCCTAGTCTAAAAGCAAATGAGTTTGAGTATACTGTAACCGTTCAAAAGGTAATGTGACCCGCAGTCTACCTTCGGGTATTTGCTATCTGGCTTGCTTTATTTGATACTATTTGAGCGCTTACTCTATTTCTAATACTTGCCGTAGATTTTTAGGCAAATTAAAAGCAACTGTCTCTTCAATGCCGTCCAGTTTTTCTACTTTTTCTACGCCATAGTGTTTTTTTAGATGATCAATCAGAGATTGCACTAAAACTTCTGGCGCACTTGCACCTGCTGTAATCCCAATTATATTTGCACCCTCTAGCCAGCCAGGTTGTACTTCGCTAGCATCATCAATTAAGTAGGATTTAGTGCCTAATTTTTCCGCTAGCTCTCTCAATCGATTCGAATTAGAGCTGGTCACTGAACCCACAACCAATACGACATCTGTCCGTTTTGCTAGCACAGCAACAGCATCCTGGCGATTTTGTGTTGCATAACAAATATCATTTTTCTTAGGCGCGGAAATCAAAGGGAAGCGATCTTTTAAAATACTCACGATGGCTGCCGTTTCATCAAGGGACAGTGTTGTTTGAGTAACATAGCAAAGGCGCGTGGGATCATTAACGGTAATCTGCTTAGCGTCCTCTTCGTTTTGTATTAAATATATCTTTGAGTCCGAATTAGTATATTGCCCCAGCGTCCCTTCTACTTCAGGATGCCCTGCATGACCAATCAGAATACATTCAATCGCTTGTCTACTAAAACGAGCAACCTCCATATGCACTTTGGTGACTAAAGGACACGTTGCATCAAAAACAGTGAAGCCTTTTTCTTGCGCTTGTTCACGAATTTTTTTAGAGACACCATGCGCACTAAAAATTACAATTGCACCCTCGGGAATATCTGCTAAATCCTCCACAAAGATAGCGCCGCGTGCTTTCAGATTATCAACCACATAACGATTATGTACAACCTCATGCCGCACATAAATTGGTGAACCAAAATAATCCAATGCTTTTTCTACAATTTCAATTGCTCTGTCTACCCCGGCACAAAATCCTCGAGGATTGGCTAATAGAATATTCATAGTTTTTTCTCGCTTGTTGCCTCAGGGTGAAAAAAGAGCCAATAAAGATATAAGCAAACACCCACGGTAATAAAACTGTCAGCCACATTGAAAGTTGGCCAATGCCATTCTTGCCAATAAACATCAATAAAATCAACCACCTTACCTAACAGCAATCGATCCCATAAATTTCCCAAGGCCCCCCCTAAGATAGCGCTTAACGCGACTTTTTCTACTAGAGAGGTTTTTGCTTGATACAGCCAATGTGCAATCACCAGACTTAAAGCAATGTTTATGAGCAAAATAACTGTACTCAGCGGTAAAGTACTTTGATGCCCTAAACTAAAGGCGATTCCTTTGTTGTAGGCTAGTTGTAAGTTAAATCCTGGAAATACGGCATAGACGGACTGATCAGATAAAAAATCAATAAAAAATCCTTTACTCAGCTGATCGAGTAACGCAATACTCATCGCAATACCAAACCACAGTATCTGCGTTATACGATGTTTCTTGCTAGGCAAATCGTCTGCGCTCACCTGGACCCTCTTCTGCAATATTATCAATACAACGATGACATAACCCAGGGTGGATCGGATCGGTTCCCACATCCGCACGACGGTGCCAACAACGCGCACATTTTACATGCGTGAGCGTCTCGATGGCCACTGTTAATCCAGTCATCTCCGTTTTAACTGCTGATGCAGGCGCTTGTGACTGTTTAAAAACCTCTGCATAAGAGGTAATAAACACAAAACGTGCCTCATCTTCTAATTTCGATAAAAGCGCATATAAATGCTCATCGACAAATACACTGACTTTTGCTTCTAGCGCAGAACCAATCTGTCCAGATTGTCGGAAAGATTCCAGCGTTTTATTTACCTCTGTGCGAACCTGCATGATAGTTTCCCAATCAATCGCAACCTGCTGCGAACTGAAAGCAGGGAAACCCTCATACCACGTTGTCAAAAACACAGACGACGTTGACTTACCAGGCAAGCACTCCCAAATTTCTTCCGCTGTAAAGCTCAAAATCGGCGCTAACCAGCGCGTGAGCGCTTGTGCAACGTGATAGAGTGCAGTTTGTGCTGATCGGCGAGGATGGCCCTCTGTTTTAGTTGTATATTGCCTGTCTTTGATGATGTCTAGATAAAAACCACCTAATTCCACCACACAGAAATTATGAATTTTTTGATAAATCAGGTGAAAATGATATTGATTATACGCATCAATAATCTCTTTTTGTAACGCTTGTGTTTTTTGAATCATCCAAGCATCTAATGCAACCATTTCATCTGGCGAAACTTGATCCTGAGTGGGATTAAACTCAGCCAAATTAGAGAGTAAAAAGCGCATTGTATTCCGAATACGGCGATAAGCATCCGATGTACGTTTTAAAATCTCCTCAGATACATTCATTTCACCACGATAATCTGTTGCCGAGACCCATAAACGTAAGACATCTGCACCTAACGTTTTACAAACTGTATCAGGAGAAATAACATTACCAATCGACTTAGACATTTTTCGGCCTTGGGCATCAACTGTAAATCCATGGGTCAGCACTTGACGATAAGGCGCACAGCCTTTTGCTGCAACACTGGTAAACAAAGAAGAGTTAAACCAGCCACGATACTGATCAGAACCTTCCACATACAGATCCGCAGGAAAACCAAGTTCAGAGCGGGCAACACCTACACAATCATGCGCAACACCTGAATCAAACCAGACATCCAAGGTGTCCATGATTTTTTCATAGAGCGATACCTCTTCCTTGGGTAATAACGTAGATAACTCTAAATCAAACCAGGCATCTACGCCCTGAGCTTCGACTTGTGGCAAGATTTTTTCTAATAACTGCGGAAGGTTTGGATGCACCTCTCCCGTTTCACGATGCACAATCAAAGGAATAGGCACTCCCCAATAACGCTGCCGAGATACGCACCAATCGGGTCTATCTGTGATCATCGCGGCCATTCTAGCCTCACCCCAATTGGGTATCCATTGCACCGTTTTAATCGCCTCTAAAGCGCTCTGTCTAAGTCCTTTTTTATCCATGCTGATAAACCACTGTGTGGTTAAGCGAAATATTAGAGGGGTTTTATGGCGCCAACAATGTGGATAACTGTGATCCAACGTATGATGCGCTAATAAACATGCCGTGTCTTTTAATAGCTCTAGAATGACATCATTGGCTTTAAATATATGTAAATTTTCAATCTCAGGAACTCCAGTAACAAACACCCCGCTGGGTCCTACAGGATTGTCCAAAGGCAGCTGATATTGTTTACCGACTTGAAAATCATCTGGACCATGTGCAGGCGCAGTATGCACAATACCAGTACCATTTTCCAACGTCACATGGCCGCCCAAGATGACTGGAACCTGGCGATTTTGAAAAGGATGCTGACAGTGAATGCTCTCGAGCTTGGCACCCTTTACCGCAGTATATTGTTGCACAATTGTACTCTCGGTGCGCTTAGCAAAAGCTTCGAGCAACGCTGTGGCTACAACCACTACCATTTTTCCCAAATTGGGGTGAATGATCTCTGCAAGTACATACTCGATATCTGGATGTACACATAATGCTTGGTTCGCAGGCAATGTCCAAGGTGTTGTTGTCCAAATCACAAAACCAATACGATGCAAATACTGTTGCAGCGCTC
>JACCDH011140673.1_pt1 | contig 11043 bp, 15 predicted proteins | sample 7442481 | NCBI WGS metagenome assembly JACCDH01 (sample SAMN15323433, study PRJNA562643) | freshwater metagenome | isolation source: river surface water | place: USA:Blue River Watershed | collected 2017-08-15 | reverse complement strand
TGGACCAGGCTTGAGGTATAATGCGTTCACCTTGGAAACGTGACCGAGTGGCCGAAGGTGCTCCCCTGCTAAGGGAGTATGGGGTGTAGAGCCTCATCGAGGGTTCGAATCCCTCCGTTTCCGCCAAGACTGAACCCTAAGTGATTGATTCACTTAGGGTTTTTTCTTTTGTGCTGTATCTGAGTCACACTTGAAGTCACACTAAAGAGCTGGACTTCACCCCTCTAACCACGACATTTCTGGACAATGTCGCTGGAGCACAACCGTTCTTCAGCTACAGATATCCATTTCATGAGGCTGAGGTTCATCTGTCGTGCTGGCGCTGGATGTGACTACAACGCCACAAAGTTCACTCTTGCTCTTGATTTACCTAGGCTCTTGCCAGCGTTCAAGCTTGTCCAAGAAGAACATTACTCGACCTTGATTTGGGTAATGCCAATTGGCTAGAGAGCCGCCATCAACTCTTGACGGCTCGCCAAGGATTGATCGAACTTCCTCATAGCTCATGCCATTTTTCAACGAACGCCAGTTTGCCAATGATTTCCACCCCTCGCCAGAGATGACGGACTTCTGCTGTTGGTTTGTGATGGCCTGAGGACCTTCTAATTTTGACAATCGAAGTTTGAGTTCCTGAACCTCTTTTTCCAACTGTGTGATCCGTTCACTGTCGCCAGCGAATGAGTTCAGCGAAAAAGTCAACATCAGGCTGCCCAATAGTCCAGTCTTCAGGCATGTCTTCAAAGTGCTCATATAGGGGGCTCCATCCGTGGGGACAACAGCGATCAATTTATCACCATCAGGTCTGTCACTCCGTCAGATTGAAGTACAGCCTATCTTCACGGCATCGATCTTGCCCAAATATGTCAGGATAGAGTCCATATTTATTTGTTTGACACCTTGTAAATCTCCATCTAAGATCCTATTCAGACAAATTGAAGGATCAAGCGATGGCAAAAGGACAACTGGTCGGCTACATCCGAGTGAGCACCGAAGAGCAGAACACTGCCCGTCAGCAAGAGGCGCTGGCCGACTTCAACCTCGACAAGACCTTTACCGACAAAGCATCGGGCAAAGACACCGAGCGTCCCCAACTTCAGGCAGCACTTGCCCACCTCCGTGAAGGCGATACCTTCATCATCTATTCCATGGATCGCCTGTCCCGCTCACTGACTGACCTGATCAACACGGTCAAGGGTCTGACGGCCAAAGGCGTGAAAGTTCAGTTCATCAAGGAGGCGCTGACCTTCACAGGCGACAACAACCCTATGGCCAACCTGCTGCTGGGTGTCATGGGTTCTCTGGCCGAGTGGGAACGGGCCGTGATCCGTGAGCGTCAATTGGCTGGGATTGCCATCGCCAAAGCCAAGGGCGCCTACAAGGGCCGAAAGCAAGCCCTGAGCAGTGAAGAGCAAACCCAGCTCCGAGCGCTTGCCGAATCCGGCGTCAGCAAATCAGTTCTGGCCCAACAGTACGCCGTGTCCCGCCAGACGGTCTATGCCTACCTGAAATAAAAAAACAGATATTTGATTGCCGGGATAAATACCTGGCATGAAAACAACCCTTCAAGATCAGATCACAGCCGCCGCCGAGCAGCGCCAGCACGCCCACAGGCAAGACCACTTCGAGTGGATGCTTGCCCATGAGCACCTGATCACCCATGCCGTCACACTGACATTCGATCCCAAGAAGATCGATGCCTATACCGCTGCCTTCAGCCGCTCACTAACCCGGAATCACCCGGAAATGATCGAGCGCTATCAAGCCAGCGTCGGACAGTTTGCCCACTTTCTTGACCGCTCCCTGTTCGGAAATATGAGTCAACGAAAAGGCAGTCCGCTGCTGTTTGTGCCGGTGATTGAGGGTTTGAACAACGGACAAGTCCCACACTTTCATTGCTCAGTCGGCATCCCGGAAACCCGATTCGATGTCTTCGAGCAAAAGGTGCTGGACGCTTGGCAGCGTGTGCCGTTCTCAGGCCATGCCATCAAGGTGGTGCCATATCGTGATGAGGGATGGCTCGCCTATTCAACCAAGGGAAGCAAGTACCCCAATCGAGAGTCCATCGATTGGCTGAATGTCCGTATTCCCAGAAGTCCTGACCTCATCACCACCAAGTCCTGAGCCACGCTCGTCAAGGTGTAGGTCAACCGCTCTCACTAGATCGGTAATGGCCTCGCCTTGCTGTTTCGTGATTCAATGTCACAGAAACGATCATGGCCCTTGTGGCAGTCAAAATGAACCACTCACACAAAATAAAGGACTGACATGACTGGATCCGAAAAAGAATTTTTTCTGAAACATTACTTGTCAATGGACAATGACGAGTTCAGCCGAGTCTGCCTTCGCGCTGCTGAAAATCCTCATTCAATACGCCCCAGCGCTTCATTGGCGCTATTGGAAGCGGCTGAAAGGCGTGGTATTACTTTTGCTGAGTCTGTAGCAAATGCTCTGGTTGATCGGGAGGCTGATAAGCGGCTATCTAAGGCATTCGCCGATGACAGAGAGCAAAAGAAAAATCGTCACATGAGGGACCAGGATCAGTCCATGGGGTGGATTGGGTTAGTAGTTGCCTTGTTTATTCTCTTCGCGTCCCTAGATGCTCAGCACACTGGCGGAGCCATCGCGGGTGTGGTGACATTAGGCTGTTCTCTTTGGATTTTATATTCCAGTCGGAAATGAGGGAACAAGGCGGATACCCACAAGTCTACGGGGCTGATTGGATCTATCTTGGACCTGTCATGGCTCCCGATTGATGTCCGCCAATTGATTCTGAGCAGCACGAACCCGATTGATGGCTTTGGTCTTTCGATTCTTCTTGCTGATAGCTCGTTTGCTGTCTGCCATTGCCTTCTTCATGCCCTGTGATGGGGTCATGGGTTTGATCGGTCGAATGACGCTGGGCGAAGGTCCGACAGGCTTGCTTGACTGTTCCAGCACGGCCTGTCGAATGCTCAGAACATTGGCACGACCGTAGACCCTAGCCAGCAGATACCGAGCCTGATTGAGACCATCACAGCGGATCTGAACCCGTGTGGTCACCGATCCCATGCCATCGACAGCACAGCGGACCACGGCCTCAAATGACATCAGGCCATCGCCCACGACTTCGCTGATCTTCATTTCATCCCCCTCATGACTTCGAGATAGCGTCCACACATGTCACGGGCATTGCCGCTTTCATGGCTGAGCCTCAGGACATCCAGTGACATGTCGAGGTTCTGTTTTGACCTGAAGACGGGCAACCAAATATTGGCAATGACCTCGGCGATTTCCTGATCGCTGTCGCCATGGGCATAGTTCATCGCTTCGGCGAGCACTTCGATGGCACTGGGAGGGTGTTGAGTGGCTTGGGTGTTCATCATCTATTTATTTGATTTCGACAGAACACGACTCGACCTGTATTTGATTGCCTTGTCACGGCACATCGATGAAAAACAGCAAAACGCTCTTGTGATGAATAAATACATCAATCAAACAAGGAGCACAAACCACCATGATGCTGAACAAAATTCCAGCCAACACATCCCTTCAGTCGATCCTGACCTACCTCGACACATCCACCAAGTGGGGCGCCAGAAATCGGGCGTTATTCGCCGTTCGTCAGCAGCTGAGGATCAAGGACATCGCTCACCTATCGGTATCCAGCGTCGTGAATCTGGACGCTTCTATCCGTCGATTTGTCATGGCACCTGACGGCACCCGGTTCGACCTATCTGCTGTCACTCAAGCCGAATTGAAGCGATACATTCAGAGCCGATTCGGCATCAAGTCACTCGAAGACCTGACACCTGAGCAAGTCAGCGCCCCGCTGTTCATCACCCAGAAAAAGCCCCATTTCTCACCGAATACATTGGCACAGCACTTTTCAGGTCTTGACCGTGCCATCCATGAGCAGTTCCAAGCGACAGGCAGCGGCAGGAGCACCCGATCCCATCCCATCAGTGCTGAGCCAGCGCCAGCCAAAAAATCACCCCTATCCCGTCTGATGTCGTCATTTGCTGGCGCTGGTGCTCGCTGAATTGACCAATGCCCTGCCTGAGCAGCGCCTTGATGGTGGATATTCGCTCTGTTTTTAGTCGGTGGTGTGATGGCGATAGTAAAAATCTAATTTTTAGAGATAGGATGAAACCCACGGGCATAGATGAATTATTTTCCAAAGAATCAAAGGGAACTCTATATGCGTTTACTTTCACTACTCCTCGTTTCTTTCGCCTCATCGGTCTGTGCCGGAACAATCCAACTACCGTCCGCATCAGATTCGCCGCAGTCTCGCACCACTCGCCAAGTGAATGAGAAGACTAATGGTTTTACTGTTGTTATCCCAGAGGGCTGGGCGCGTCGAACAGATCTGAAAATGCCTGGAGTAGTTTTGATCGTTCAGGCAACAGCGAAAGAGCGGGCCGCAAACTGCAACGTCCGATCCGCTTACAACGACCGTCTCCTTGAGTTCTCCAACGCTGAATATCTTCAGAAAGCATTTCCTGCAGATGACCCTTCGGAACTCTTGGCCTCATACAAGGCCTCTGGGCTGAATCCGCAGATATTACGATCAGGGCGCGTCGCAATATCTGGGACACAGGCGATGTTCGTAGAGTTCGACTTTTCCAAAGGTTCGACCAAGTTGCGAACATTCAATGTGCAATTCTTGGGAAAGGGTTTTCTTTACACAATCGGATGCACAGACGTTCCCGAAAGATATGAGGGTTCACTGCCGGAATTTGGGCTATTCCTCTCGTCTTTTCGGCCTGTTGGCCGATGATGGTTGCGATCTTCCTAAGAGTTCTCCAACACAAGTTTTGCAATTTACATGTCAGCTAATAGCAGGGAAGTGATTGAAAAGTTTTGTGGACTCTGCGATTGGCTGTTGCAGATATGGCAAATGCGGAAGTTCCTTTTCGATGAGAACCCGTTTGAATCTGTCCTCCGCGAACCGCGCTATGCCCATTTTTTTTACCGGATCCAAGTCGTGTTGCAAGAGCACTGGTTGCACCAGTTGGCGAAACTTCACGATCCGGCGGTACAAGGTGGCGCAACCGGACATACCAATCTCTCTCTCGACTACATCATTGAGTACGGTCAATGGGATACGCAAACCGAGACGAAACTCAAAGACCTAAAATCAAAAATGTCCTGCTTGGCAAAGCGAGTCCGCGATGCTCGGAACAAGGTTCTCTCCCATAATGACTTGGTGGTTCTTCTGACATCCAAAGAACTCGGTGCCTTTGATCCGGGTGAAGATGAACAGTATTTCATTAGACTGCGTGAGTTCGCTTCCTTGGTAACTGAATCCGTACTGGGGGAGCCGTTCGTCTATGACGATCTTGTCGAGAACGATGTTTCCTCGTTCATGCACGCATTCCTACGTGGCGCTGACGCCTAACCCTGCGGTGCAGCGTCCCTCACCTTGAACGTTGGGCGACTGCATTTCCGTTTTACCGAAGACCGCTCTTGGCCGAAGTTTGCCCATGGTCTGTTCTAAAGCATCGGTTTGTCAGGTCACTTTGCTGAACTGTAACCTCTCGAAAAAATCAACCTCTCCCCAGATACATCAACACTGCCAACACCAGAATAGATAAATAGGCAGTTGATTCTTTATAGTATTTTGCAATAAACAGAGCGACCATCAGTACACTTGTTGTTCGACCCAAGTATGCTGCTACCTGATACGTATTCAACATATGTCCATCAACCACAAAGTGCTGTACGAACTCCACTATCAATGCAGCAAGAACAATCTTTAGATATTTCATCGCATTCCCGTTTTTACAAATCATAGGCTGCTTCAGCCTGATAAGTTGTCGACTCACATTCAGTGAGCGACTCGACCGTCCCGTAACTGGACGCTCACTCACACCCAACATCCTATCAATCGCCAGCGTAGTGAATTCTTCGAGCATCCTCAACGGTTTTCTTTTTGCTAAGGGAAGAGGTCAGATCAAGCTCCCACCACTGCTCTTCTAGCTTGGCGTGATGTGCCTCCTGTTTGCTCGAGAACCGGGGGGGTACGGCCAGTGGATCTTCCTTGATGACAGCAAAGCGTCCAACTTCAACGTAGCTCAGCAGCGATTTCGCTCTGGCAAGAACACGGCTGACCTCTGATCTCATATTCCTGGATTTCCGGGCAACCACTTCAGGAGTGCCGACCAATTCAGAGTTCTGAGGGCTCAAACCATAGAGCTTGCCGATCCTGAAGAGATTGCCGTCCTCGTTGTGCTCACTTAGGGCCTTACCCTTGCCTAAGCGTGCCAGTGCTTTCGGCTTTTCGATGAGTTCACGATGAAGGCAATACACCTCATGGGCCTGTCCAACAACGGTCAATCGAGTCAGGACGGGTTCGATTCTGTACCGTGATGTGCTCGTATCCAGACGACTCAACGCTCGCTGGCGCTGATTCGAGCTTGCTTGATCTTGAGACTCGCGACGGTCGGACCAGAAATGTTCGATCAACCGATTTCGCTCTTCAGCGTTCAAGTCAAGGATCTCAGTGAGCTGCTTTTGAACCGTTTCACGGGTCAATTGAAGCGGGATCTCAACAAGAATTTTCCCAGCACGATCACCCGCTATCGCGCTTTCGACGGAAGTAATTTGCTGAACCTTCGGTGGCAACTGCTGCTCAGCAAACAAGGCTGAACCGGTTCGACGCCACCAGTCTTCAAACGTACCTTCATGAACGTTGCCGAAGTCTCTGAAGATTTGGGCCAACGTTTCATCGTAAGTCTCTGGTTTCCCCTCTGGGCACGTCATACAGAGCAGCCAGTAGTCCTTGCTAAGTCTCAAATACTCCCACCACCAGCGCCGAATGCTCTCGCTGGCATCTTTGACCTGATCTTCCATCGTACGGTGACGGAAGTTGTCCATACCCTTTTGTGGCGGCAGTTCGTATTCGTCCATTGAGGTTCCAACGTGATGGCTTGATTGGCAATTCTGCTACGGGATCAGTTCGTCAGCACCCCGGCATCGACAGTATCAACACCGGACAGCGAACTACAGCAACAGGTGCTGAAGACGACCCCGGTGACTCAGATTCTAAGGAGTACGTCGATGAAAAAAACCCAGTGAAGAAGCGATTGGCAGAACTCATTCCAGATGAGTTCGTCAGCACCCCAGAGAAAACACTATCAATACCGGACAGCAAGACACAAGCAGCAGTTGCTTGACGGCCAGCCCGGTAGCTCAACCAAGGAGAACCCCATGAGCAAGAAAGCCACGACCACCAATATCGCCGCCCAACAATTCGCCAATGACACCGTCCAGCAACTGGACGCTCTGTTCAAAACCCGTGAAAACTGGGAGACCACTGACTTCAAAAAATCTAATGAAGGGCTGTACAGCCTGCTGGCTGAATGTCTCGGCGTTTTCGATGCCACCTTCACCAAGGCCTCTGACGATGAGCGCCGCGCCCTTCGTTCTGAACTGACGGCCAAGCTCAGCGCTGCTGGCGTGAAGGTTCAGAATAACTCTTCCAGCCTGACGTTGCTCGTCCGCTATGTCTTCAATTCCGACCGTAAGCGTGCCCATGGCTATGCCACCGTTCTGATGGCGGCGATTACTGATGGGGTCAGTCCTGCCAATCTGCCTGCCTACATCGTTGCCGCTGGCGGTGTCGAGGAAATCAAGCGCCGCCAAGTGAAGTCGGCAGAGGCTATCGCCAAGCAGCAAAAGCTTGAAATTGCCAAGGCTGATCTGACGCTTGAAATGGAACTGGCAGCGGCGTCCATGCCTCTGGCAACGGTTCATATTGAAGGCGTCACAGGTACTTACGCCTTGCTGCTGGTCAAGCCCACGCTGTATGGCACTGCTGCTGTGGTTGGTGCTCTGTCTGAACTGCCTGAATCCATGGTCAAAGCGTTGATCGCTCGTATGGCCAAAGTTCGTGTCAATGAGCAGCAACAAGCCGAACTGACAAACAAGGCGGACAAAGACATCTTGGCCGCTGCCCTCAAAGCCAGCAACGATGACCAGATGCTGGACGCCGCCTAAATCAACATGCTGGGGGCGCTGCCCTTGGCTTCACAACAAGTAATAAAGACATGACCATGAACAACTACATCCCGACCAACCTCGACGAAGTCATCTATCCGAACGCTTCCACTGAGCTTCGCCTCAAAGCCATTGGCGCTGGCAGCATGAATTCACATGTGATCCTTCACGGCCCTCGTGGCACAGCAAAGACCACGACAGCAAATTTGCTGGCAACTGCCATCGGTGGACCTAACGCTCACATCGAGACCAACTTTTCCACCTTGATGGCCATGCCCAATCTGCTGTTCTATCTCAAGCAAGCATGCCATTTCGCCAAACTGACCACGGGTTCCAAGTGCTTTTTGCTGTTCAACGAGTTCGATAAATTCAAGGGCACTCCGTACCAGCTGTGGGACGCCATGGACCAAATTGATCGCGCCGACTTGATGCTCATCATCACGACCAATAATCTGATGGCAATCGACGAGAGCATCCGTTCCCGCTGCCGCCTCATTGAATTTCCGGCTGTCTCGGCATCGGCGATGTTGCCCCGTGCTCAGACGATTCTGGCCTCTAACGGCTTGGCTTTGCCCGACGCTCAGGTTCTGAGTTACCTGAAGGGTGAAGAACGCTTTGGCGATATCCGGAAGTACCTGGACCTCATTGATGAACTGCTGCTCATTCAGAAGTCGGGGATGGCTTTCCCTCAGTGGGGCGGTCAAAAACCTTTGCTCACGGTCGTGACCCCCTAACCCAAAACACAATTTCAAAAGGAGAAGAACATGGAACGTCTCATTCGTGTGAAAGACATCGTTGGCTGTAAGAAGTCTGGAATTCGTGGCTACTTGCCCATCTCAAAAAGTTCGTGGTGGGCCGGTGTTGCTGAGGGCAAGTACCCAGCACCGATCAAGCTGGGCAGCCGTACCACCTGCTGGCGTGAAAGCGAAATCCTGTCGCTTGTCACGGGGAATGCCTGACCATTAGGACACCATCGTGAAATCACCAAAGTAAAAGCCCCTGAGGGGCTTTTTCTGTTTGGGCGTCCAAGTTGAGGACTAATTCGCCGTGGCTACGGAGGGAGGGCTGAAACAGTATGCTGCCCAATCAGCCATCAGTGCTCGACGCTTGTCCAGATAGTCGCCGCGCTGGTATGCCGCTTCCGTCTGATCAGCCAGCATGTGTGACAAAGCATGCTCGATGACTTCACGCTGGTGGTCAGTCGTTTCGGCTGCCCAGTCCCTGAACGATGAGCGGAAGCCGTGAACTGTGAATTCTTTGTGGCCTAGCGTGTTCTTCAGATAACTGCTCATCGCAGCGTTTGACAGTGGCTTTAGCTGTTCGGATTTCTTTCTGCTGTGACCGTTGAAAACCCATGGCGACCCTTCAACTCTCGGTATTGACTTGAGCACCTCAATTGCTTGATCTGGCAGGGGAATCCGATGCTCGATGGTTCGTTTCATCCTCGCTTTCGGGATGATCCAAAGCTTTTTCTTCAAATCAAATTCATCCCAGGGGGCTTGTATCGTTTCTGAGGTTCTGGTCGCCGTCAGAATACAAATCAGCAAGGCCTTGGCCGATACATTCGGGTTCGATCCGATCTGTTGTATCAGTGCTGGCACTTGAGCGTAGGGCAGTGACTTGTGATGCTTCACACGGGTTCGCTTGCTGATATTTGGTAACAAGTGTTCCAGTTTCCCTTTCCACCGAGCAGGGTTGTCACCCGTCCTGTGACCAGACACGGACGCCCAATCCATGATGCTTTCTATCCGTCCTCTGATCCGAGTGGCCGTCTCGTTCTTGGTTGTCCAGATTGGTTTGAGAATGTCCAGCACTTGCTCGGTAGTAATGTCAGAGCAGGGGACTTTTCCGATCACCGGATGGGCGTAGGTTGTGAGTGTATTGGTCCACTGCTGAGCATGTTTGACATTCTTCCAGCCGTGCTTCTGGGTCTCGATGTATTGCTGTGCTGCCAGCTCAAAAGTCATCACATTGGCGGCAGCGATGGCGGCGGCCTGTGTCCGATTTCGCTCTGCTCTGGGGTCAACGCCCTGACGAACAAGCTGGCGCTGCTTGGCGGCCAGTTCTCGTGCTTCAGCCAATGGCACATCACGGACAGGCCCCAGACCAATCGTGTTCTTGCCACCAGCACCCCAGCGATAAATCCAGCTTTTGTTCGGCTGGTTCGGGTCTGGTGACGCCTGGACTTTCAGATAGAGGCCATCACCATCAGCGTGAAGCCCGACCTTCTTGATTGACTTGACGGAGAGGGTTGTCAGCTTGCCCATGATGCTCGTGTATCTTGTGTTTGAAGATACATTCTAAGACACACTATTGAGCTTGATGGTAGTAGATCTGGCTGGACAAACAAAGATCAATAAATTTCATAAGTCATTGATTTGTATGGAGTATTTTTCTCTTTTTGGCTCAAGTTGATTTGTAATGGACTAATAGTTACAATACCTCCGTTTCCGCCAGAACAAGTCCTGCTAACTCGCTCAGTCGAGTTGTTAGGCGCTAAGAGCCCCGCACCACGCGGGGCTTTTTGCTATGGGCTCCTGACTGAACGCATGGCCACCCACCCCCGAAATCCGTCTCAAACCTCGGTTTGTCTCAGAACCTCCTGACTTTTTGGCCGCAGTACGGCAGGAGGGGGATGGCGAAAAATCGGGATTTTGCCGCCGTACCAATTGCACGCAGGGGCAGTTGCCGACCAGATTGCCGCCGCTAAGCGGCCTCTGGCGGATGCTTCACGAAACCAACTGTCGTACATTGCCAAGAATCAGGGCGGTTAGGGGCTATGCGACTTCATCCAGGTTGTAGTCGAAGCCTGCGTGCTTTAGTGTGTACTCAAGGCGACCATCATGCTCTGTGCAGTCGTATTCCATTTCAAGTCTGATAGTTGAATCGCCCCGGGTTTCGTGGAGGCCAGTTGGTTTAAGTTGAGACCTCGGTCTCGTTCTTCCCGGCAAGTTGCTGGTAGTAGTTTGCCTCAGCTTCAGCCGGTGGAATATACCCAATCGAGCTCAGCAGTCGGTGGTTGTTGAACCAGGCCACCCACTCCAGGGTCGCCAGTTCCAGTGC
>JACCDH011467120.1_pt1 | contig 11046 bp, 10 predicted proteins | sample 7442481 | NCBI WGS metagenome assembly JACCDH01 (sample SAMN15323433, study PRJNA562643) | freshwater metagenome | isolation source: river surface water | place: USA:Blue River Watershed | collected 2017-08-15 | reverse complement strand
TCAAATGGAAATGGCCAAAAACAATGCCGAACACACTACAGAAGAATTTGGTGAACGTTTGCAGTCAGCAACGAACGTAACTACAGATGCTTCGAATTTGGAGCGCATCAACCGTTGGACGTGTGCCATCGATATGTACAAAGAACGACCATTTTTTGGATTTGGTCCAGGAACCTATGCTTTTGAATATGCACGTTTTCAGCACCCAGAGAATTTAACAATCATCTCAACCAACTTTGGAAATTTAGGAAATGCGCACAGCGAATACTTGGGTCCATTGGCAGAAATGGGAACCATTGGATTTTTAGCGATGTTGTTGATTGTTGCTGCGATTTTCTATAAAAGCATTACACTATACATTCGCTGGCCGAAAGAAGATACTGAAATGCGCACTTTGATTCTCGCAATGCTTTTATCCTTGGTGACGTATTTCGTTCACGGTGTATTGAACAATTTCTTAGATACGGATAAAGCCGCTGTTCCAATCTGGGGAATGTGCGCGATGTTTATTGCTTTGGAAATGTCATTGGAGAAGAAAGGACTTTCTAAGTAAGGTTAATTTAAGAACTCATATATTTAACACAATTTGTAGGATGCGCTGTTCTACATGTTTTGAAACGCAAAGACGCGAAGTTCGCAAAGGTTAATAATACATCATGGGTTTAAACCATCTTTTGATTTAGACAAATTATATATTGTTTACAATTCGTTTTAGTCCATCAACAAGTTTCACTTCATTGAAGTTAATAAGTAAGCCGAGTTTGTTATCCGATAATTTAAGATAAGTCATTAATTGAGCAACATGAATTGGTTGAATTTCCTTTACTGACTTAAGTTCTATAATTACTTTATTTTCAACTAATAAATCAATTTTATATCCGACTTCCAAGTTTTTATCTTTGTATTCAATTGGTAATTCAACTTGTCTTTCTACGAATATTCCTTTTTCTTCAAGTTCATACAAAAGGCAATTTTCGTAAACGGATTCCAATAATCCAGGACCAAGTGTTCGATGTACTTCAATTGCGCAACCAATTATTAAATTCGATAATTCATTTTCATTCATAGTAGTCACTAAGTTTAATTTAAAAGGTTTGGAGTAATTTTACTAACATTAAGATAGTTAAAATAAATTTCTTTCAACCATTTTACACTATTTCTTTGCGCCCTTCTTTTCTTTGCGTTGGAAATTTCCAAAGACAGTAAAGCAAACTCCGCAGTATTTGATTTACAAATCCGTGTCTTTTCCTGTTACCAATTGAAACGTTACTGGTAAATGATCTGAGAATTTGGTGCGGAAATCATCATGCACATACGGGTCTAATTGATACGTTCCAGCAGGAACTAACTTCAAAATCTCCGCTTTTAAATCAATCACATTGAATGAATTTTTGATTAAATCCTCGTTGGAATAAGACGTGTAAAAAACATGATCGTACGGTTCTCCTTTGGCAGCATTACCGTATTTCAATGAATTCGTTGAAACACAGGCTTCATTTAGACTTGTAATATGCTTCGTTTTGTAATCAACAAATTCTTTTTGGTCGTAAATGTTGCAATCACCCAAGACATAAACATCTTTGTTGGACTCTTTTAAACTTGTCATCCACGACATTAAATAATCCAATTCTGCTTTGCGTTCCACAACATCTGCTTTACCATCATCGGGATGCAAGTGGACAGAAACCAAGGTGAAATTCGATTTTCCATGAACGGCTTTGAATGGAAAGGCATATGGAACGCGATCGAATGTTGCATTTGCGACCAATGGCTGAGAAACGAATCCATGACAGCGAACCGTATCAGGAAGTACTTTTTCTTTTTTGTAAAACACAATCCACCACTCGCTTGCAGTTGTTGGCGTATGATTTTTGGTTGGACCTGTATCTTCTGTCGACATCCAATAAGAAAATCCGCGTTTGGTCATTTCTGCTGCAAATGCGCCACTTTCTTTATCGGCTTTGTAGGGCGTTCCATCCGGATAAAATCCATCAACAGGCGCTGCAACCATTTCTTGTACAACAACAATATCATTGTTTTTCACGACATCCGCCAAAACCGCATTTTCACGCGTTTGAAAATGTCCCAAAAATTGAATATTGAACGAACAAATCTTCAAGGTATCTTGCGAGAAGCCCTGAAAAAAAGTGGTGACAAAAATAAAGAATACGAGTTTTTTCATGCGCTTAATGCGTTACCCAAAGCGATGGATTCAAACATTGAACAGCTGTTCCAACCACTTGATGGATTTCGAAATGCGCAACAGAAGTAGCACTTCCATCCTTCACCAACAAAGATCCTATGGATTGTTTTGTCGTGACTTTCGTTCCAGATTTCACATACGTTTCTTGCAAATTACTATAAACTGTACGGTAATTTCCATGCTTGATAATCACTACTTTTCCTGCACCAGGAATGTTCAATACACTCGTTACTTCACCTTCAAAAACTGCTCGAACTTGTGCGTTTTTAGGAGCGCTGATGTCAATTCCATTGTTGTTCGTGAAGACATTGTCCAAGGTTGGATGTGGGTTTTTCCCGAATCCTTCCGTAATTGAGCCTTTATCAACTGGCCAAGGTAATTTTCCTTTGTTGCCTTCAAAACTTTTACTCAACGCAGCAGATTCCTTGGTTTCAGTAAATGAAACTTCTTTCTTTTCAGTTGTTGAAGTCGTCGTGGTCGTTCCACCAGCAGGTTTCGTACCTGAACCACTCGTTGTCGTTGTAGAAGCACTTGCTTTTTTCTTCGCTGCAGCTTCATCTTTCACGCGTTTTGCCTCAGCTGCTGCGATTTCTTTTTGAATGGCCGAATTGATTTTTTGCTTCAAGACTTCTTTTTTCTTCTCATCTTCACGCAATTGAGCCAGCAATTTGGTTTCTTCTTGTTTGAACTTCTTGTAGACCTTTTCTTGCTTTTGCTTATCCTTTTCGATGGCTTCTTTTTCCTTCTTTTTCTCCATCAAGATTTGCATTTTATACTGCTTTTCTTGTTCAATGGAAGAAATTTCTTTTTTGATCAATCCTTGGTGCTGACGAATAATCAAGAATTGTTTTTGCTGAATATCCGCAACTCGTTCCAAGTAATTTCCACGTTTGATGGCTTCATTGTAACTATTCGAAGCAAAAATAAACATCAGACGTCCAAAACGATTTCTGTGTTTATAAGCATAGATCAGCATCGCTTTGTATTGCTCTTTCAAGCGACCTAACTTTTCTTGAAGATTTTTGATTTCACTTCCTTTTTCAATCACTTTCATTTCAGCGCCACGCACTTGATTGTCGAAGTTGTTCACCAATTCTTCACGAAACTTAATTTGATTATCAATCAAGCGCAATTCATTCAAGGACGTTTCAGTGTTCTTCTTTGACTTATCAAGCAGTGATTTCGTGTTGTTAATTTTCTTCTCTAAACGCGATTGTTCCGTTTTCAATTTTTCGCTCGCCGCCTGACCAAACACAACCGTGCTTGACAAAAAACCAGCAATTAAAACAAGTTTACTTACACATTTCATAACCTTCCGGAATTACGAGAAACAATGGTTGCGGTTGATTGATCTCAGCTTTATCATAGCTCATCTCAATGCGCATCACATTTTTGGGTGATGTTATAACGATCATCACATCTTTTGGCACATTGTAATTTTCAACCATTTCACGCGAGGAATAATCGACTTGAATAGTTGTGCCGTCTTCAGGACTTTCAATGTTCATAGCTTTCAACCCATGGCCATCATTCGTCAAGTAATATTTTATAATAATATCATCTTTCTCATCTTGTCGATCTGCGCGTTCAGGACGATCACCACGTCGTGCAGCTTTCTTTTTATGCGAAGAAATGATGTAATTGTATGGGTCGTGAATTTGGAAATACTTTTGTGTCGTATCGTAATCCAATGGCAATCCCAAAACCAATTCTTCTAAGTTGCGGTAGTTGAAATCGATTCCAAAATTTTCTTTGATGTAACCTAAACTTTGGATGATGTAGCATTTGTCCTTCTTATTGACAATCTTCACCGTATCTTGTGTAATAATTGAATTGACGATTGGAATTTTCGCATAGGTAATCAGCGTGTTAATGGCGCTATCTTTTACCATTCGAATCGACGTTTTAAAGTTGATATTGCGTGTTGTATCCGAGAAATTCGTCGAAATTTTCGTGTAGAAAAAATCAGGTTTACGGTGCGACAAACTATCCATCACTTCCATCAGTTCAACTGTTTTCTTACGAGGCAATTTTTCTTGTTGTGCATCCGTCATTTGTTTTGCACACGAAAACAAAAAGAGCATTGACACCGCAAGGCTGAAAAAATTAATAGTTCGGATCATAGTACTCTTTCTTTTCAATTTTTTTATCAAGGTTTTTATTTGTTGAGCCTAGTTCTTTCGCTTTCTTCCAAAATTCAAGGGCTTTATCCTTGTTTCCTGTTTTAAAATAGGCATCACCCATGTGTTCAACGACAATTTTGTCAGAAGGTTGTGAATTATATGCTTTTTCAAATAAAGTCATTGCATCAGCATACTTCCCTTGCTGAAACAGAATGAAACCTTTGGTGTCTACAAAATGTGCTGTTTCACCAGTGCCAACAACCGATTCAATCAATTCTAAGGCATGATCTAAGTCGATTTTTGCTAAAGCTAAACGATATGCATAGTTGTTTCTAAGTAAACTTGATGCAGGATCCAACTTCAAGGCTTTTTCGTAATTTTCTTTCCCTAGGTCTATTTTCTTTTGGTAGAAATATGCTTCGCCTAATTGTCCAAAAATCTCAGCTTCCATTTCTTTGTCATTTACGACCAAGTCCTTCCCAGCTTCAAGAACAGCAATTGCATCTTCATAACGTTTCGTTTGAACCGCTCCTACTCCATTCAACAAATAAACGGTGGCAATTGATGGGAAATATTCCAAGCATTCTTTGCTGTCTTGGTACAATTCCTCAAACTTCCCTTCTTGGTATTCCATGATCAACACTTGGTTCCAAATTGGATATTGCTTTTTGTCGTAAACCAAGGCTTGCTTGTACGATAAAAATGCCTCATCCTCTTTTTCTGCACGCAACATGTAATCACCACGAATGGAATGTGCCTTTGCTTCTTCAGGATGTTGTTGTACCACTAAATCTACCAACTCGTATACTTCTGGATCAATTTTGAAGCTTGTTTCGTGGATGTTTATCAAGATTTTCATCTTCGTGTCAATATCCACATCCTCGCAAACAAACGCTTTTTTCAATTCAGCATACGCTTCTTTCTGTTTCTTTTGTTGACGGTAAATATCAGCCATTGCTAAATGCGCACGCCCGTTTTCAGGAGAAGCAACTGTCAATTTCTGCAACATGTCAATTGCTTTGGCATCTTGTCCCGATTGAAAATAGTAATCCACCAAAGTCGCCAATAAATTTGGATCTTCAGGGAACAGTTTTCGCATCGCCTCAATTTCCTGAATTCCCTTATCCGCTTGTTTTATTTGAACGTATAAGTTGAATTTTTGAATGGTTAAATCAGGATGTTTCCCAATTTGTTCTTCTGTTCTGTCTAAAGCTTTTATTGCTTCTGCAATTTTGCCTTCTTTCATCAAACATTCCGCATAGCCGTACAACCATTCTACATTGCGTGGCTCACTTTTAACCAATTTCTCAAAGTTCTTAAGCGATTCAGCATAATTTCCACGTTCAAAATACATGTAAGCCATTTCTTGCGTGTACCAAATGTTTTTTGGATCAAGTTGAGCCGCTTTTTGAATGTACTCTGCTGATTTCGTTTGATTGTCGTTCATCAAGTACAATTCGGATAAGGCATAGTAAACTGCATCGTCATTTTGCTTCATCAACAAACACGCTTCGAACGTTGCGATTGCTTCATTGACTTGTCCACGTGCTTTTAAACGCACACCTTCATGAAATTTCTCAATGTAAGGATAATCAGCAGCTGAAAAAGCTTGGTCGTCTTTTTTTGCGTTTTTGGTCGACTTACACGCCACCAATGTCAAGCAAGAAATAACAGCTATGTACGTTAAAAATCTCATTCGTTAATTGTTGAAAAATCGCCCAAGCTCAAATCTCGTGCCGAACCAACATAAGCAGCATTCGAACCTATCATTGAATTAGCCAATACAGCATTTGCTACTTCCGAATTTTGTTGAATGTTCGTATTTGAAACAACTGCATTAAAAATGCGAGATCCTTTGCCAATTGACACGTGTGGACCTACAACTGAATTCTCAATAACCACATTTTCACCAATGTAACACGGAGGAATAATCACTGAATCAATGATTTCAGCTGTTTCACTCACCATTTTCACATTTTTTTCAAAATCGTATTCCAACACGCGCTGATTGGTGTGAACAGTAACTTCTTTGTTTCCGCAATCCAACCATTCAATTACTTCTCCGGGTTTGAATTTGTAACCTGCTTCTGTCAAACGACGCAATCCATCAGGTAATTGGTATTCGCCGCCTTTGATAATATCGTTGTCAATTAAATATTCCAATTCTTGACGTAAACGAGCACCATCTTTGAAATAGTAAATCCCAATCATCGCCAAATCGGAAACAAATTCCTTTGGTTTTTCAACGAAGTCAATGATTTCTCCTTGCTCATTCATTTTGATTACACCAAACGCACTTGGGTCTTCAATTTGTTTTACCCATAAAATTCCGTCATCGTTAGGATCGATTTTGAAATTCGCTTTGAACAAAGTATCTGCAAAGGCAACAACAACTGGTCCTTCCAATTTCTCTTTCGCACATAACACTGCATGCGCTGTTCCCAAGGGTTGTTCTTGGTAATGAATCGAACCTTTCGCGCCCAATTTCGCCGCAACCTCGATCAATTCTTTTTCCACTTCTGGACCAAAATCACCAATCACAAAGGCGATTTCATCAATTTTTTCTGTGCAAACCGCTGCAATATCTTCCACCAAACGGTGAACAATCGGTTTTCCACCAACTGGCACTAATGGTTTTGGTGTTACTAATGTATGTGGGCGAAGGCGACTTCCGCGTCCCGCCATTGGAACAATTACTTTCATTTTACAAAATCTTAATTCATGATTTGTGATTTGTGATTTAAAGCACATTCAAAAATCAATTGTTTTATCAATTTCTATTTCTAAGTTCTTCCGCATTGGCGGACTAACTTCTAACTTCTATTTTCACTTCACTCCTGTACTACCGAAACCTCCGGCGCCACGATCTGTTTCTGTTAATTCTTCAACTTGCGTCCATTCAGCTTGCGCCACTTCTGCAAATACCAATTGTGCAATTCGTTCACCATCTTCCACCACAAATGTTTCATTGGAAAGATTGATTAAAATCACACCAACTTCTCCGCGGTAATCTGCGTCAACGGTTCCTGGCGAATTCAAAACAGTAATTCCTTTTTTCAAGGCCAAACCAGATCTCGGACGCACTTGACATTCAAATCCAACCGGGATTTCCATGAACAAACCTGTTTTTACCAAAGCACGTTCAAGTGGTTTTAATTCGATTGATTCGTCCAAATTTGCACGTACATCCATTCCAGCCGAAGCCGAAGTTTCGTAAGCCGGAAGCGCATGTTTTGAACGGTTAATAATTTTTACTTGCATTTACTTGAAAATTGACTTCAAAAATACGAAAAAAGAAAGCGTGAAAAAGACGCGAAAGAGCTAATAATGAACAATGAAGTATTAACAAAAGCTTAGGCTTTTTTAAAGGCTGATTTTTCCAAAGTGTAAACCATTCCAATGTAAACAATGATCAACATATTGTGAACGAAGAATCGTCCAAAAGGTCCGCGTAAATCCAACAAATAAGCAATGAAATAGAACAATAAAGCAACGCCTAAGTACAGTGCAAATTTTCGCAAATTATACTTGATTGGATAGTATTTTTGCCCTAAATAATAAGAAAGTACCATTTGCAAAGCATACACAATCATTGTAGCCCAGGCACTTGCCATGTAACCGTAAGTTGGTATAAACAACACATTGATCACCAAGGTTGTGATTGCACCAATGATTGCAATGTATGCACCGAATTTCGTTTGTCCGCTGAGTTTATACCAAATACTTTGATTGTAATAAATACCTAAAAACACATTTGCCAACAGAAGAATTGGCACTACTTTCAATCCAACGTGATAGGCATCATTTCGAATGAATTCCTTGAACAAATCGAGGTTCAATGACACAACTAAGAATACCAAGCATACCATCGCAACGAAGAAATTCATCACTTTCGCATAGACTTTATTCTTTTCGTCACTTTTCATTTGAGCAAAGAAAAACGGCTCTGCTGCATAGCGATAAGCTTGCAATAAAATGGTGACGAGCATGGCCAATTTATAACAGGCACTGTAGATTCCAACTTGTGCTTCGGCATATTTCAGCGAAGCAACTGAGGTTCCGTCATACAGAATATGTTTGAGAAGAATTCGATCGATAGTTTCATTGATAATTCCTGCAAAACCAGCAATAACAAGCGGAATGGCATAAACTCCCATTTCTTTCGCTAATTGCATATCGAAGTTCAAACGCAAATTCAGGAAATGCTTGTAGAGCAAAATTGGCTTTACCAATGAAGCAAATAAATTCGCGAAAAGGATGAACAAAACGCCGTCTTCAGCGGGTGAATATATTTCTCCTTGAACCACCAAACTTGGATCACTCGGTTGCGGGTGAAAAACAACCAACATCAAAAACAAATTCAATCCAATGTTCATTGCAATTGATGCAAATTGAATCGATGCAAATTGTTTAGCCTTGTTTTCAGCGCGCAGTTTGGCTAATGGAAGAGCAGTTATTGCGTCAATGCAGACAATTGCTCCCAACAAAATAATGTATTCCGGATGATCGGAAAAGAGCAATAAATCGGCAATGCTTTGATTGAAAAACAGCAGAACAATAAAAAAGAGAATATTGATTCCAATTACGGTCAGAAAGCCGTTCAAGAACACTTTGTCTTTATCGTCCTTGTCTTGTAAAAAACGAAAGAAAGCCGTTTCCATTCCAAAGGTTAGGAAAACAACTAGGAATGCCACCCACGCATACAATTCAGATACGACACCGTAATCTGATGGATGCGTAAAAACACTCGTATAAAGTGGAACTAAAAGATAATTCAACAGCCTGCCTACGATGCTCGAAAGTCCGTAAACAGCAGTTTGACCCAATAATTTTTTTATTGGGTTTGACATTAAGCTCTGAAATTAGGTTTGCGTTTTTCTAAGAAAGCAGTTGTTCCTTCTTTGAAATCTTCCGTTCCGAAACATTTTCCAAATTCTTCGATTTCAACATCGTAGCCATTCACCCCATCTTCAAAATTTGCATTAATTGCGCGAATAGCAGATGCAATTGCAGTTGCAGAATTGTTCAATATTTTAGAGGCTATGTCTTCTGCTTTTGCCATTAATTCTTCAGGTTCAACAACGTAATTAACCAAGCCCCAAGATAATGCTTCATCTGCTTTGATCATTCCAGCAGTGAAAACCATTTCATTTGCTTTCCCTTTTCCTACCAATTGCGCCAAACGTTGTGTCCCTCCATATCCCGGAATTACTCCCAACGAAACTTCTGGTAAGCCCATTCGAGCATTCGAAGAAGCAATACGAATATGTGAAGCCATTGCCAATTCCAATCCTCCGCCTAAAGCAAAACCGTTTACTGCAGCAATTACTGGAGTTGAAAGATTTTCTAAGAACGTAAACAAGGTTTTTTGTCCTTGCAATGCCAATTCACCACCTTGAGCAATGTTGAAATCCGCAAATTCTTTAATATCAGCACCTGCAACAAAGGATTTCTCACCAGAACCTGTCAAAATAATTACTCCAACTGAAGAATCTTCATCACCTGCCGCTAAAGCACGGTGTAACTCATCAATTGTTTCTTTGTTCAATGCATTCAATTGCGCTGGACGGTTAATCGTAATTTTTAAAACTTGTCCGTTTTGTTCGGAGATGATATTGTTATACATATTCAATTCGTTTTGATTCGTAAATATAGAAAAATGTCGTCAAAGTAGGGACAAGTCGCGACTTGTGCCTTCGTGATTCATTCCCTGTATTATTTTGTTCTTAATTTTTTATAAATTTTTATTCCAATCATCAAGCCAATGGCAACAGCGAAAAATCCAACTGTTCCTTTGATCCAATTCATGGTTCCTTGCATTTCGACTAAGAAAACAATTGCTACAAGTGCTAAAGTTGCCACTTCATTCCACATGCGTAAACCATTCGATTTCCACTTAAACAATTCGCGCTTAAGGTCGAACATAATTTTTTGACACACAAAGTGATAAATCAACAATAATCCAACAAAGGACAATTTAATGTGCATCCATGGTTGATGAAGCAAAGCTGGATTTAAAAACAGCATCCATGTACCAAACAAAATAGTTAAAACCATCGCCGGAGTGGTGATAATCCACCATAACTTTTTCTCCATTTCAACAAACTGCGTTGATAGAATTAGTTTTTCTGCCTCCGTTTTTGCTTGCGCTTCAGTGTGATAAATAAACAAGCGAACAATGTAAAATAGTCCTGCAAACCAGCTTACAACAAAAATGATGTGAAGGGATTTGATTGTTTGATACGTTTCGAAATTCATAGTGCAAAGATAGAAAAAGAACATGGAGCATAGAACAAAGAACATGGACTAAATACTGTTAAAACCGTCCATTTTTCCGAATTCTTAAGTATCTTTGTGCCCTAAATTTAACAAAATGAGTGTTTTTGAACTTTCTGAACAAGAAATTCAGCGCAGAGAATCGCTGAATAAACTGCGCGAGTTGGGAATCAATCCTTATCCTGCAGATTTGTATCCTGTAACTGACTATGCTACAGCAATAAAGGAAAAGTTCGAAGATGGTAAGCAGGTATGTTTAGCTGGTCGTATGATGAGTCAGCGTGACATGGGAAAAGCGTCGTTTGCTGAATTGCAAGATTCAACAGGACGTATCCAATTGTACATCAACCGCGATGAAATTTGTCCGGGTGAAGACAAAACGCTTTACAATCAAGTATTCAAGAAATTATTGGATTTAGGCGATTTTATTGGTGTGAAAGGTTA
>JACCDH011025264.1_pt1 | contig 11048 bp, 13 predicted proteins | sample 7442481 | NCBI WGS metagenome assembly JACCDH01 (sample SAMN15323433, study PRJNA562643) | freshwater metagenome | isolation source: river surface water | place: USA:Blue River Watershed | collected 2017-08-15 | reverse complement strand
GGTCCAGCACGTTCATCTGGTCTTTATTTAACCTGGGATTCCAAAGATCGCACTGCTTACGGTTTCTTCAAAGCACCGGTGGCGGCAGGTAGAGGGTCTGGAAATTTGAGTTATGATATTGTTCCTGGAAAACCAGAACAGAGTATTTTACATTACCGCATGGCTTCACGCGACCCAGGCGTTATGATGCCGGAGTTAGGCAGACAACTCACTCATCATGAGGGGGTTGAATTAGTGCGTTCTTGGATTGCCTCTTTACCCCAATAAGGCAATTTGTTCCCATTTCGGATTTTGGAACATCTTCAAATTGTTTAAAATTTTCTTTTAAAGTCAATGTTTCTAGGTTTGAGAAACAATTAACCTTAAAAGAAATGAAAAAACTAATCACCTCCTTAACCCTAGTCCTGCTCGTATCTGCAGCGGCTTTCGCACAAAATCGCTACACCATGGTAGCATACCACAAATTACAACCAGGCAAAACGATGGATGATGCCATCGCCATCGAGAAGCAATATCTTCCCATCCATGAGGCACGTAAAGCTGCCGGCCTTATTGGTGGGTGGGCCATGTATGTTCCCTACAACAACATTAAATCAGATGGAATTGACTTCGATTACATGACTGTAAACTGGGGTCCCGATTTAGATAAAATACACCTTTATCCGATGGAATTGTTTGGCAGTATTTCAAAAACAGATCCGGGTTTAAAGAAACTAGCCGCCGCTACAATAAGCACTCAAACGATTCTTCGCCACTCGATTGGTAAGAAAATTACAGGAACGAATCCGGGCACAAACAAAGATCATTTTATCATTTTTGATATGATGAAAGTAGCTGATGGAGCCGCATATGAAGCATTTGAACAAAAAGTATTAAAGGTACACGAAGAAAGAGTCGCTGCTGGCAATATTTCAGGATGGTCTTTCTACAAGAACCTTTATCCATCTTCTGACGAGGTGAAGTTTAATTACACCACTGTTCAAAGCGTTGAAAAACTATCAAAATTGGATGAAATGATGGATAGCTATATGAAGGCAATTCCAAAAGCCTTAGGCATTTCTCCGGAAGAATTCATGAAGCAAGCAACGGTGAAAAGAGCCCATAATGCAACCATGATTACTAAAATTGCCCTATCTACTAAATAAACATAACAATGAAAAAAATTATCATGATTATGGCTGTGGCATCAGCCTTATTTTCTTGCGGTCAAAAGCAAGATGCAGCGGCCACTACAGAAGCTTCTACAGATTCACTAGGTGGAATGATGACTTCAAAAGATGCAAAATCACAAGCTATTAGAGACCACTTAAAGGCTTACATTGCGAATGATTCTGTGAATTATGCTCCAGAAATTGCTGATAATGTGGAGGTATTTTTCCCGGAGGATACAACTGCAGATATCAAAGGGAAAAAAGCCTATACGGAGACTTTCTTAGGGCAGCATAAAATGTGGGCTGACATTAAAATTTCGTCTTTGCGAGTAATGTCAGTTACTTTAGGTAATGGGGAAACTTGGACAGATGTTTGGGGTATCTATACCGCCAAAGGACGGGCTTCAGGTAATTCTATTTTAGTTCCTATTCACATCGTTCATTTATGGGATGGAGATAAAGTAGTGAAAGAAATTCACTTCTATGATACTAAAGTAATTGCTGTGGAGGCAGCCGCTATGGCAGCCGCAGCAAAAAAATAGTAAATTTTTGTTGAAAAGGGTTTAGAATAGGGGGCGCTGTTAGTGCCCCCTTTTTCTCATTTTACTGCTTTCTCTAAATCTGCAATCACGAATTTAGACATCTGTAAAAAAGCATAGGTCGCCTTAGGTGCCGTCTCTGGATTGCTCATTAATTTCCCCAAAACCGAAGGAACAATCTGCCAAGAAACCCCATATTTATCTTTCAACCAACCGCATCTTCCCGGCGAACCGCCATCGACTAAATGATCCCACAAGTGGTCAATTTCTTCCTGGGTATCGACTGTCACCATCATTGAAACACCCTCATTAAAGTTATGTTGGTGATCCATTGAACTCTCCATTAAATGGAAGGGTTTGCCATGTAGTGTAAACTGGGAATACTTCACATTTCCCTCTGTGTCATGTTCCCCTTTTTCATACAATGCCTTATGCAGAATTTTAGAATTCGGGAATAGGGACGTATAGAAATCAATCGCTTCGCTAGCTTTTCCATTATTGACGCCGTTAAACATCAAATTAGGGGCTAACTTCGCGTGCGATTCGTGGTTCTTCATGATCTGCCAATTCACCCCGAATTGATCCGCACACCATCCATACAAAGGACTCCATGGATAGGTATTTAGATCCATTAACACCTTTCCATTTTCGGTTAATTTCGCCCAAACCCGATTGATCTCCTCTTCATCCTCTAGATTTAAAAAGAAGGAAATGGATGGATTGATTGGGTATCCTGGTCCGCCATTTAGGTGCATAAAACGTCTATCAAATAGACGGTAATTCACTGCTAAAGGATTTTCGGATACCGGCTCAAAGCCTGAAAAAGTACTTTGATAAAAGTCAGAGGCCTCTTTTGCATTCTTGTCAAACCAGAGGCAGGTAGCAATTTCGTGTATCATAATCTATTTAAATTTCAATAGAAATTTTCACTTTCCCACCTAAACCCTTTTCTACTATGTCATAAAGCGTCTTCATAGTGACGTTGCTACCATCATTCTCTACTCTAGAAATATAGGAACGTTTTTTGTTTAAAATAGTCCCTAATTGTTCTTGAGTCATATTTTTTTGCTCTCTAGCTTGTCGCAAAATGAGCCCTAATTTGAAAGATTGGAAATCTCTTTCAAGCTCATCCCTGCGCTCGGTTCCTATTTCGCCATAGACCGAGTCTTTTATTTTTTTCCACGATTTAGTTTCCATATTTTTCTTTGTAATAAGTACGCATTAAATTTTTAGCTTTTACTAATTCAGATCTTGGAGTTCTTTCTGTTTTTTTCGTGAATCCATTCAACAGGATGACTAGATTCCCTTCATCGAAAAAACAAAATATCCGCCATATATTGCTGCCTAACTGTACCCTCGCTTCATACAGCCCTTTCGTTCCCGAAATGTGTTTTATGTAATTCGAAGGAACTTTTTCCATCGTCTCTAGGAGACTGATTATTTTATGGATTTTGTTTTGGGATCGTAAATCTAATGCCAAAAGAAAATCTTCAAAATGGTTTTTATAAGCAATTATCTGTCGGAATGATTCCATTTGGAATTGTAACTTTAAAGTTACGTTTAAATTTTGTATTTCCAAATGTCCATAGAATTCGTTCGCTTTCTGAACAGCTTATGGATAAAATAATAATAACTAAAAAAATAGTTAGAAATATTTTGTAACTAAAAATTTAGTTATACATTTGCCTCAACGAAACGCAAAAGATGTGCGGGTCTATCGTGAACGAAATGTAAAACGAATGAAAAAATTAACACAAGCAGAGGAGCAGGTCATGCAGGTCATTTGGAATTTGTCGGAAGGTGGATTTTTGAAGGACATCATTGAACTGTTGCCGGAGCCGAAGCCACACTCGAATACAGTGGCGACGCTGTTGAAGATTTTAGTGGAGAAAGATTTTGTCCAAATCTCTAATCCCAATCGGAACAACTTGTATTCCGCGAAAGTTTCGAAACGCGATTATTCTGGCCAGCGAATGGCCGGGTTAACGGAATCCTTTTTCGACGGATCTTACACAAATGTGGTGTCCTATTTAGTGGATAAAAAACAGATGTCCATAGAAGATTTAGAACTCCTATTGCAAAATCTAAAATCCAAAGGCGATGAATAAGACCGAGCTACTAATGTACCTGGTAAAATCGACGATTTTATCGGGAATTTTCTTTGGATACTACACGCTTTTCTTGAAGAACACGATTTACCATGCCTACAATCGCTTTTATTTGTTAGCGGTGATGGCGTTGAGTTTAGTGATTCCATTCTTTAAGTTATCGATGTTCACTATTTCAGAGCAACAAGCGGCAGGGGCAAAACAGGTGCTGATCTATTTAACTCAGCTTCCCGCAGCTCCAGTACAGCAGGAAAATATGGCCTGGGAAATTATGGTGATTACCAGCATTAGTGCTTTGTTTGTCTGTTATCTAGCTTATTCTGTCGTACGGATTTTCCGATTGAAAGCGAAGAATGCCAAAAAGCAGATGGGCGAATTTACCTTCATCGAAACAGACTTAGAGGAGGCGCCATTCTCGTTTTTCTCGAACCTTTTTTGGAAAAAATCGATCTCCATGGAAGACGAAAATGGCCAAAAAATGCTACAGCACGAGCTCACCCATATTCGGGAGAAACACTCCTGGGATCGCCTTTTCTCTCAATTAATTTGTTCCATTTTTTGGATGAACCCCTTCAATTGGATCATCCAAAAGGAATTGCAAAACATTCATGAATTTATCGCTGACCGAGATGCGGTGGGCACTGGTGAGGTGGATGCTTTTGCCAAAATGCTTTTACAAACCTATTACGGTAATCATTTTTTAAACCCGAGTCATTCATTCTATTATTCATCCATTAAACGAAGAATTATTATGTTAACAACCTCCCAAACCCCGAAATACGCCTACCTGAGAAAGGTGGCCGTGTTGCCTATGTTGGCCTTTATTTTGGCCTTATTTTCCATCCAAGTAAGTGCACAAGAAAAGAAGCCTAAAAAAGGAGTGGAATACAAAGTCACGATGCGTCTAGATTCCACTACATTTTCAGACCCTAAAACGGGTAAAAAGGTATTTACTGTTGCAACGAAAGATATGCCACCTCCGCCGCCACCAGCTGCTGCTCCGGGAGCACCCACGCCACCCACACCTCCCGCTGTAGGAACTATTTCGATTAGTCATTCCTTCTCTGATGCTAAATTCAATGGAAACTTGGATTCAAATGCAGTAGTGATGAAAGGAACTCACGACGGGAAAGATATAACGATTACCGTGAAGGGTTCGAACAAGAACATTTCCCCTAAAGAACAAGGTGCAATCGTATTAAGATCGTCCCCTGGCCAAAAAGAAAAGCCGCTGATTGTTATTGATGGGGTCATCACTTCAGATATAAATTTGAATGACATCAACCCGAGCAACATTCAATCGATCAATGTCTTGAAAGGGGAGTCCGCGAAAGTAAAATACGCAGAAAAAGGCGATAATGGCGTAGTCGAAATTACGACCAAAAAGCCTTAGCGTACAAGGGTTTATTAATTGATTAAATAGTAAGCAATAGCCGGTGATTTTCACTAGGCTATTGCCGTTTAGCCCTATTTGTATAATTTTAATAGAACCTCTACCTTGCAGTGTAATAAACCCAAAAACCGTGAGAAAATTCTTCAAGATACTAGGCTGGACTCTATTGAACTTTGTCGTTCTTTTATTTGCCGCCGGCAGTCTATTCATCTACAAAGTAAAAAATGGATTTCCGGTTAGCTACGAGACCGAAAAGTCGACCCTTTCGATTCCGGCCGATAAACCAGCGATTCTTTTATTCTCAAAAACGACGGGATTCAGACACGGGGAATCAATCGATGCATCAAGTCTTACATTAAGAGAGTTATGCCATAAAAACCCGAGCTGGTATTTATATGAAACGGAAGCAGGAGGCATTTTTAATCCGGAACAATTAGCACAATTTGAAGTGGTTATTTTTAATAATTCAACAGGTCGTGTTTTAGATGATGCGCAGCAAGCAGCTTTAGAGAAATACGTGGAAAATGGCGGAACCTTGATGGGAATTCACGGAGCAGGGGACGATTCGCATCATTGGGATTGGTATGAAAAGAATTTGTTGGGGGCGAAGTTTTCGCATCATCCGTTAAATCCGCAGTTTCAAAAAGCACAAGTATCCTTGCAGGACACAACTTTTTCACCTGGGTTATCTAAGGCATTTGAGGGCACCGACGAATGGTATGTTTACTTTAATCAACCCAAAGATGCAACCATCGTTTACTCCATAGATGGAGACAAGATATTGCCTAGTGGGAATATGTTGTGGATGAAAGACAAGAATTTTGGCATGGGGAAAAATCATCCGGTGGCATGGCATAAAACAGTAGGAAAGGGGAAGACCTTTTATACGTCGATGGGCCACTCGAAGGAGGTTTGGGCGAATCCTGATTTTGTTAGTTTAATCGAGGAAGCGATTAAATGGGGAATTTCAAAAAGATAAAGGGTCGGGACAGTTGCTGGCAAAATAGGCTAGATCGCGCTGAGAACAAACACCAGGATAATCGCCACTATATCCTTGCATATCGCGGATGAGTTGAAAATGCAGGTGGGGTGGCCAACCCCCATTTTCGTTTGATTCACCTAGGTGACAAAGCAGCTGGCCCGCAGCAATGGGCATTCCGACCGACAATCCTTCTAAATCTTGCTCAGCTAAGTGTCCATATAAACTATAAATTCCCAGCGAGGGATGAAATAGAATAATGGTTGGACCATAATTACCCGAACCAGGATTCACTTGAAAGCTATGAACCTCCCCAGCCAAAGGGGCAAAAACAGGGGTTCCCGCTTGCGCCCAAAAATCCACCCCTAAGTGAATGTTCCGAAAGTCAGCAGAAGCCGTTGCAAAGTTTTCATGCGCTTCGTAAATGATGCGGTGTTCGAGGTAGCCGCCTACGCCTATTTTGGCCCCTAATTTCTGCTCTATGTAAGCGCAAAAAGCGGGGATATTCGCATAAATAGCGGGATTCAATTCCTTATTCGTAGCACTTAGGTCAAGCGCAACGCTGTTAGCAGGGGATAATGGCTCCGAAAATAGGCGGTTAATCATTCTGAATTATTTGCTTAAATTTAGTCAAAGATAAATGATGCGCTTTCTATTCCCTTTTCTTCTTGCTCCCTTTTTCCTGTTTGCCCAGCAAAAATATGTGTTAACCGGATCCGTGGTGGAAAAAGGGAAGGTGGCTATACCCGGTGCAAGTGTGTTCATCGAAGGATCGACCATGGGAACTCAAACGGATGTGAATGGGCATTTCAGTATGAAAAATATCCCGGCTGGCCGCCATCGTTTGGTGGCTTCCATGGTGGGCTATGTGCCTAAAATGCTCTTTATTGAGGTGCCCGGGAACACAAGCGCCTTTAATTTCTCACTCGAGGAAGACAATAAAACCTTAGCGGAAGTTAGGGTGGTGGGTTCACAGGACAAGACGTGGGAAAAGCAATTTCGGGCTTTTGAAAGGGGCTTTATAGGGGAGAACTATAATCGAAAAGAGATCTACATTACCAATCGCGAAGTAGTGGATTTTATGGAAAACAAGGAGGTTTTCACTGCTACAGCTTCCAAGCCTTTAGAAATCGTGAATAAGTCGCTGGGCTATAAAATCACCTATTTTTTGTATGATTTTGAAAAGACAAGTAGCCTGACTTCCTTTAAGGGCTTAGCTAGTTTTCAGCAATTAGTGCCGGAAGATGCGCGTCAGGAGCGCAGGTGGAAACGTAATCGAGTGGATGCCTATGAAGGATCTATCAAACATTTTTTGAAATCATTCGTGGATAATCGCTTGGAGGAAGAGGGGTTCAATGCATTTTTATTGAAACCAGAATACTTGAATAATTTGCGTCGTGGGCTGTTTTTTGATCGAAATAGTGAGCGACATATACCCTTTAAACCGGTCGATTTAATTGGAGCTATTTCACCGGAAGGACTGATCACACTAGATTGGAGTATTCCCATGGAAATTGTGTTTAATCGAAAGCGAGTTTCCCGCCCTGTCTTTATGGACGCCCCATATCCTTATTCTATCCTGATTCCTAAAGGTCCTATTCAAATAACGCGCAATGGTGATTATCCCTATTCGATTGAAATGCGAGGAGAAATGAGCAAAATAGGGATGGCGGATTTGCTGCCATTGGACTTTGATATTTCTCAACCGTAGTTAAATTTTCTAAAAACGTCTATTTTTCGGTTAGTCCTACAATATTTAACTAGATTTACGTTTAGGGTAAAATTTCATTAATTATGCGCATTTATATACTAGTTCTATCTGTTGTTCTATTTGTCAGTTGTAAAGACAACTTAGAGACCGTCACTTCAGACTCCTATGTTGAGATTCAGAAAGTTTTATCCATCAACCCCGCATCGTTAGATAATTATGCAGCACAGGGCAAACCGGCCTATGTGAATAAGGATAACACCGCGGCAAATTCGATTACGGATAAAACGGCCACACTTGGTCGCGTACTATTTTACGATAAAAATTTAAGCTTCAATAATACCGTTTCTTGTGCTAGTTGCCACAAGCAGGAATTTGCTTTTGGGGATACCGCGACGGCTAGTTTAGGGGTGGAGAATGGGCGCACGATCAGACATTCTATGCGTTTAATTAATGCGCGTTATGCTCAGGAGGCGAAGTTTTTTTGGGATGAGCGTGCAGCAAACTTAGAGGCGCAGGTGACGATTCCTATACAAGATCATTTAGAGATGGGTTTTAGTGGCCAAACCGGGCGCGGAAACATGAGCTCTTTGCTAACGAAATTGAATGGCATAGGCTATTACAAGGAATTGTTTACGATGGCTTTTGGAGACGGTAATATCACAGAGGCTAGAATGCAGACCGCATTAGCGCAATTTATCAGAAGTATTCAATCGTTCGATTCGAAATACGATGTGGGTCGCGCTCAAGCTCCTAATGATGGAGCGCCTTTCCCTAATTTTACCGCCCAAGAAAATGCCGGGAAGAATCTTTTTTTAGCACCTCCCGTTTTTAATGCGGCCAGTGAGCGGATAGGAGGAGGATTGGGATGCCAAGGTTGTCACCGGGCACCTGAATTTGACATAGATCCTAATTCCAGAAACAATGGATTTATCGGAGTCATCGGAAGTGCTCAAATTGACCTAAATAATACGCGTTCTCCTTCTTTACGGGATATTTTAAATGCGGCCGGAGTGGCGAATAGTCCTTTTATGCATACGGCCGTACCGATGAATATTCGACAGGTATTAGCCCATTACAATTCGATCGCTAATCCGGCAAGAAATACGAATTTAGATCCGCGCTTAAGACCTAATAATATAGGCCAAAATCTGCAAATGACACCCGATGAGATTAATGCCATGGTCGCCTTCCTGCGAACTTTGACTGGCAAGGATGTTTATACGAACAAAAAATGGGGGAATCCTTTTCTCTAAATAATTACGTAATATTGTCGGAATAAAAATATCCGATGAAAAAAATCTTACTTCTTCTAACTCTGTCCTTCTTCGCTCAAGCGCAGAAAATTGACAAAATCATTACGCGTACAGAAACGGAGCGTATCGAGACTTATTTAGCTTCTAACGAGCTAGCGGGCAGAAAACCCTTTACGCCGGGTATAGAGAAGGCAGCGAATTTCATCGCCGCAGAATTCGAAAAGGCGGGCTTGCAGAAAACGAAGGGTAGCTATTTACAGACCTTCCCCATGTTCAAATCTGCGTTAAAATCAGCTTCAGGGAGCGCGGATGAGAAGCCGATTGAGGCAAAACAAATAGCTATTATCTCGAAAGAGTCGTCTATTCAAATCGACGAAAAATCAGGGTATGAAGTGGTGAGTGTGAAGGAAGGAGAGAATTTTGGCCAAATCGCCTACCGCATCATGAATGCGACTAAACCTACGATTGCTTTTTTGCATGAGAGTTTCGCAAAATTTATCCCGTGCCTTTCTGGTAGAGGACCGCTGAGAGAAGGTCAGGCGAATATCGTTTTTGTCGTAGCGAATGCTGTTCCCTCTTCCTTTAAAATCAATGCAAGCCTGCAAGTAGACCGCCTAGAATTATCGAACGTTGTAGGGATCTTACCTGGCAAAAGCCGTCCGAACGAATACGTGATTTTCTCAGGCCACTATGACCATTTAGGCATAGGAAAACCCGTACAAGGAGATTCCATTTATAACGGCGCGAATGACGACGCGGCAGGCACGACGGCTGTCATGATGCTGGCAAAATACTATGCAAAAATGCGCAATAATGAGCGTACGCTAATCTTTGCCGCGTTCACGGCTGAGGAGAGTGGTGGACATGGAAGTTCCTATTTTTCGAAGCAATTTAATCCTGATCAGGTGATGGCGATGTTTAATTTAGAGATGATTGGAACGGAAAGTAAATGGGGTAAAAATAGCGCTTATATTACCGGTTACGAGAAGTCCTCGATGGGGGAAATTTTGAAGAAAAACTTAACAGGCTCTGCCTTCACTTTTTATCCAGATCCTTATCCAGAACAGAATTTGTTCTACCGTTCTGACAATGCAACTTTGGCGGAATTAGGCGTTCCAGCTCATACGATTTCTACCTCTAAGATGGACAGTGAACCTAATTACCATAAGGTGAGTGATGAAGTGCAGACTTTGGACCTAGATAATATGACCGAAATCATTAAGGCTATCGCGACCAGTGCAACGAGCATCATTTCTGGGAAGGATACGCCTAGCCGAGTGGATACGACGAAGCTAAAGTAGGTCTTCTACGCTGTCTAGGATATAGCAGTGGCTGTGATTTTTCATCCCTATTTTAGGGTAATATCCCTCTGCCGCTGGTGCTGCTAACAGGATAACTTTGGCTCTTGGAATGAATTTTTTCACCTCTTTTATGAGCTGTTTTCCTATTCCCTGATGTTGATAAGCTTCATCGATGGCTAAGTCTGACAAATAACTCGTGTAGACAAAATCGGTCATTACGCGGGCCAAGCCTACTAATTTTTCGCCATCATAGGCCCCTATATAGACATTTCCAAAGTCAAACATAGTTTGCATCGCCTCGACATCAGCTAACGGTCTTCGCTTGCCTAAAGTCGATCTATCTAGTATGTCAATAAAATCAGGTAAACTTATTTTTGGTTGGATAGTATAGGTGATGCGCATTAGAAAATATTTTTTAGGATCGGTAATTATTTCACAAAAAAAAGTCATTTTTACACAAAACCTAGACTATATGAAAATTAAACAACTCTTATTGGTTTGCCTTTTGGCATTACCTGCTTTTGTTCAAGCCCAAAAACTATACACCTATCCCATAGGTGTGCAAGCCTATACTTTCCGCAATCAATTCCCTAAAGACGTTGCCAAGACACTC
>JACCDH010784033.1_pt1 | contig 11050 bp, 12 predicted proteins | sample 7442481 | NCBI WGS metagenome assembly JACCDH01 (sample SAMN15323433, study PRJNA562643) | freshwater metagenome | isolation source: river surface water | place: USA:Blue River Watershed | collected 2017-08-15 | reverse complement strand
CTTGTGCTGCATCATTAGCTTTATTACTTTTTTCAGTAGCCACGTACTTTCCTTTCGATAGAACGTCCTGCGGTGTGCAGTTCGTTTGGTCTGGCCCAGAAGGTACGGAGACCCAACGACGGACTACAGATTCCCCACATCATGTGTGGAGAAGCGCTGCAGGCGGAGGTTGGAACCGCTCTGGTTGTACTCTCTTAGTTTATCCGAACATCTGTTCGAAAGGTATCAGGAGCCACTGACACGCTCGTGCGTGTCGCCACCTGCATACTTAGCCGGTGTTGATCCTGCTGCCCCCCTCGGAGAAGAAATCCCCCAAGGCTGGAGCTGCGATCCAGGTTTATACGGGGGTTTTATATGCCGCTTTGGGGTGGGACACCCTAACGAAGGCGCAGCAGAGATTGGCCCAGGAATCGATCATCATCATTTCGGCAAAGTACGGCGCACTGCGCCCACACGATCCCATCGAGCCGTACAAAGAAAAGATCGTTAACAAGATCATGGCACCCACAGTGGCGGCGATTCTCGATGTATTAACTCCTTCATTAATCATTGATTGCCGCTCCTCCACCTATCAAACAGTGTGGCAATCCCCCATCGAAAAAACGGTAGAGATCAAGGTTTTCACAAATGTCGAAAGTGAAAAAAAGGTAATCACGCACATGTCTAAAAAGACACGTGGAGAAGTTACCAGGCACATTTTGCAGTCCTCATTTGTTCCACAAACTCCTCAACAACTTTATGAAATTGTCTCGAATGGCTTTACCTGCACTTTGATTGAAGCAACAGCAAAAGAGCCTTGGATCTTAGAGGTTTACTGTTAGACCAGCTTTGCTGTTCGTTTAATGAAATCAACGGTCAAATCAGGATAGTTCCACATGATTACATGTGCGCAGTTATCGACGACCACCCAATGTGAATGTCGGGGTGCAACCTCTTTTTCTTGAGCAATTTCCTCTGGAAGAGTTAAATCATAATCACCGAAGATGATCGATACATTTACAGATTCTGGAACATGAGATTGAAACTTTTTTCCGCGCAGCCCATTCCACAATGGCATATACCCCGTCGATTTAGCCATCGCTAAAACTGAATCACGACAGGATTCAAAACTTAACTCTCGCCACAAGTGAGTAATCTTTTTGTATCCAATCGCCTTCAATGGCGGCAGGTGATATGCAATTTGCATAAAGTGTTGGGAAATCTTTGCTAAATAACGTGCAAGTAGACTCGGCGGATACTTACCCATCGGAAGGTGGTGCCACAGCCCTGCCGGAGCAAGGGCGGTTACGCTCTTTACCTTTTCAGGTGCCACTGCTCCCATTTCAAGTGCGATCCAACCACCAAGTGAGTTCCCAGCAACATGCATCTGGTTAACACCATGAGTTCTACTAACCTCATCTACAATCGCTGCGGCAAGTGAGTGTGGATCAACCTTTTCATCTGGTTCAATCGGTGCAACTCCATGACCCGGAAGATCAACGGCATAAACAGTAAAGTGCTTAATCAATTGTGGAATCAAACTTTTCCAGATGGTTCCGGCAGAGCCCAAGCCATGCACCAATACCAAGGCAGGTTTTTTTAGATCTTCAGTAAATTGGTGGGCAATGATGGGCATTAGTACTTGTACTTCTCAGTCTCTATTGGATGGGCCTTACATACCGCTTTCCAAATAACATCAGGCTCAAACCCTGCCGCTAGCGCTTCATTAACGCTCTTGCTACCTAATTCAGAAAGTGCGATATCTGTTGAAAATGAGGCGGCCCAAGAATCCCCAAATGAGAGGGTAATCCGTTCACGAAGATCAGAGATTCGCAATGCCGGTAATTGCTTCTGCTTGCGCGCGAGATTGTTGTGCACTGATTGGATGTAGAGCCTGACCTAAAAGCCAACGCAGCGCTAATGCGCTCTTTCCTTCACCCAAGAGATGTGTCATTGCGATAGCAAAAGCTTTCCATAAATGGTCATCATGCTTTGTTAGCGCTAGTGCCAATTGATCTGGATCCTGAATCCGCATCGCAGCTAAAGCTGGATCAGATGAAACTTGAATTGAAATCTGCTCAAGGGCTGATGTTGCATCTGGTGCGAGCTGTGCAATTTCTACCAATCGCGCTAATTCAGATTCGCAGAGAGCCAGCAATACGCTTTCTTTATCACGATAATGGTTATACAAAGTTGCCCGAGAAACCTGTGAAACATCAGCAATCTCAATCATGGACATTTTCTTCAGCCCAGTAGTTGAAATTAACTCTTTAGTTGCTTCAAGAATTGCGTTTTGTGTACGGCGGTGAGTTGCTACTTGTGGCGCGTACTTATTAAGCGGCATCGACAACAGTGAGAGTGACGCCCTCACGGCTCTTGAGCTCTGATGCGACCTCTGCAAAAACACCTGACAGTGAAAGTCCTAACGCTGTGCAGATCGCGTTAAGAAGTTCTGAGGAAGCCTCTTTCTGACCACGCTCGACCTCAGATAGATAACCGAGTGAGACACGGGCAGCGCGGGCAACATCACGCAAGGTGCGACCTTGATCTGTACGGGCAGCACGAAGGGTTTGTCCAACAGCTTCACGAACTAGAACCATTGTCATTTCCTCCCGTCCTGTCGAACTTTCTATGTGATCTTTATGGTCGATGTCTAAGGATACGCGCAAAGGTGGCAATCGCGCTCGATGTAGCTGCGTTTCGTACAGATTCACGTTCTCCGGACAAGGAAAGTTCAATGGTCTGGCTTATTGGGCCTTCGATAGCAACCCATACAGCGCCAACTGGATGTCCATCCAAAGGATTGGGGCCGGCAACTCCCGTTGTTCCTATCGCCCAGGTTGTTCCAAAGGATTTAATTGCACCCTTTGCCATTGCGATCGCAACCTCTTCGCTAATAACTGTGTGCTTTTCAATAATGGATGGATCTACACCTAAATGTGAGGTCTTAATTTCATCGCGATAAGCGGTCACTCCCCCAACAAAAACATCAGAGGCTCCTGAGATTGTGACTATCGCTGAACTAACAGCTCCAGCGGTTAAGGATTCTGCGGTGCTTATTGTTTCACCACGTTGGCGCAGGTGATCAACGATCTCGGCTGCGAAGCCAAGTATCTCATTTGGAAGCGCCATCAAACTTCTCTCTTCTTGCCTAAACCTTGGGTGTCATGATTTATGTGTTAGGGCTGATTTTACATAGTACGCACCAGTAAAGATAGTGAGCGCAATAGCTATGTACATAAACCCATCTCGGAACCAGTACAGGCTTTCATCTAGAGGTAAGACGTAGAAACCAACTCCAAAGCCTTGCATCATGGCTTTGATCTTGCCGCCACGGTTGGCTGGAATAACTCCTCGCTTGATCACAGCTAATCTAAAAAGTGTTATTCCAATTTCACGACTCAAAATCACAATTGTCATCCACCATGGCAAGCGACCTAAAATAGAGAGCGAGACCATAGCGGTACCAATCATGAATTTATCTGCGACAGGGTCCAGAAACTTTCCAAACTCGGTGATCGTTCCACGACTTCTGGCCAATTTGCCATCTAATACATCGGACATACCCAAAGCAAAGAAAACGCACCACGAGATGTACTGCCAGGTGGTGTCATCTCCACCATTTTTGAAAAGTGTGTAAGCACCGACCGGTACAAAAACCAATCTCATCACGGTGATGAAATTAGGGGTTATGAATGCTGGTACCTTCATAATGGCTTTGCCACCAAGTCCGCTCCCATTGAATCTATAACCACAGCATCAACATACTGCCCGACTGTGAAATCAGTGCCAATAAAGGTTGTTGTTCCATCGACTTCAGGGCCTTGGTGGGCTGCACGTCCTTCTTGAAGCTCAGCATCTTCAATTAATACTCGAACCGTTTCTCCGATACGAGCCTGGGCGCGCAAGGAAACCATCTCATCTGCCAATGAAGACAGGGTCTCTACTCGCTGAGCGATCACATCAGCATCGACCTTGTCCGTTAAGTTAAGGGCTTCAGTGTTATCTTCATCTGAATATCCAAAAACTCCTACCGCATCTAATTTGGCTTGAGTGATGAAATTTGCAAGGTCATCAAAATCCTCTTGGGTTTCACCCGGAAAACCAACGATAAAGTTGGAACGAATTCCTGCCTCAGGTGAGAGGGCGCGAATCTGACTAATTAAATGTAAGAATTTTTCTGTATCTCCAAAGCGGCGCATTCTGCGCAAAACGGTTGGACTTGTGTGTTGGAAAGATAAGTCAAAGTAAGGCGCAGTTTTCTCGGTAGCGATCATCGCCTGTAGCAAGGTTGGTCGCATCTCAGCTGGCTGCAGGTATGAGAGGCGAACGCGTTCCACACCGGGAAGTGCTGCAATTTCAGGCAGAATCTTCTCCATTAATTGAAGATCGCCCAAATCTTTTCCATAAGAAGTCGTGTTCTCGCTGACTAAGAACATTTCAGATACGCCATTTTCAGCAAGCCAACGGGCTTCGGCAATAATTTCAGTAGGACGTCTAGAAATAAATGAGCCACGGAAGTATGGAATAGCACAGAAGGAACATCGTCTATCGCAACCAGATGCAATTTTCAGAGGTGCCCAAGGAGCGTTACCTAAACGCTTACGAGAAAACTCTTCCTCCTGACGGGCATCTGCTCGTTCTGCAGGTGCGATAGGAAGCAGTGCGCGACGATCACGAGGAACATGTGCTTTGTGGGATTCACCAGCGACAATTGATTGCAAACGGGCTGAGATATCTTTGTAATCATCAAAGCCCAAGATTGCATCCGCCTCAGGAAGTGCCTCTGCAAGTTCATTTCCATATCGTTCAGCCATACAACCAACGGCTACTACAGCACGTGTAGTTCCGTGACCCTTAAGGGAGTTGGCCTCAAGCAGGGCATCTACAGAATCTTTTTTAGCAGATTCAATAAAGCCACAGGTGTTTACAAGGGCAACCTCTGCAGATTCAACATCATCGACAAGGGTCCAGCCATCGGCAGCTAAGCGACCGGCTAGTTCCTCGGAATCAACTTCATTACGTGCGCACCCTAAAGTGACAACTGCAACTGTGCGCTTCATTTGCACAATCTTACAGTGCAAAGAGGGTTTAAGAATCTACTCCGTACGACACGCTAACAACCTGACCATCGATACCTAATTGATCCACCTGAGTGCCATTTACCGTTAGATCTACTCCACCTGCATTGCCAACTTTGAGATTTAGCTGCTCGCCACTTGTGAAGGTTTTTGTTACCCCTCGTGAAATTTGACCACTAAACAAGACTCGTCCATTTGCATCTGAGACAAAGAGCCAACTTTTGGCCCGAGTTGCTGTAATTACTACTTCAACACCCTGACCCGTAGAAATAGTTGCTTCATCTGAAGGAACAGAATCAACTTTCTCAGTTGATTCTGCAGATGGTTCAGTAGAGGCTGAGGGCTCGGCTGTCTCTTCAAGAGCTACGGGAATATCGGTACTGGAATTATTTGTCACGATAATCTGCGTAAGTCCAGCAATGAATAGGGTTGAGATTGAGATTGTTACCAATACTTTCCACGAGACTTTACGAGCCTGCCCCGGCTCACGCATCACACTGTTTTCAACTAATAAGTCTTGCATGGAGCGATCAATTTGTATCTGCTCATCTTCAAAAGCCGTTAAAAACAATTGAGGATCGACATTCAATTTAACTGCGAGATTTCTTAAATGTCCACGCGCGTAAGTTTCGCCACCACATTGCGTGAAATTATCGGACTCCATTTGTCTCAGCAGAGGTACACGAATATTTGTGGCTGCCGAAAGATCATCGATGCTAAGGCCAGCATCCTTACGAGCCTTAGTAATCATTGATCCAAGTGACATGAAATTTCCTCACGGCAGCCAACGGGTGAGCCTTAAGTGTAAGTCGCAAGGGGTCGGGGTGACTAGTGAAAGGTGTGAGCAAGTGGGGTGAACCCCACTCCTTCAGGCCTAATTCTCCTGCTATTAATAATCGCGCAGAGTTGCAAGCACTGAATCTAGTTCATCTGGCTTGACCAGGACGGTGCGAGCTTTGGATCCTTCTGATGGTCCTACTATTCCGCGAGACTCCATCAGATCCATTAAGCGACCAGCTTTTGCAAAACCAACACGTAACTTTCTTTGCAACATTGAAGTTGACCCAAACTGAGTACCGACTACTAGTTCTACCGCCTGACATAAAATATCTAGATCATCACCGATCTCTTTATCAACCATCTTCATTTGATTTACAGGAGCAGTTACATCTTCGCGATAGCGCGGTTTTAACTGCTTTCTAACATGAGTTGTAACAGCTTCGATTTCACGTTCCGAGACATATGCTCCTTGAATTCGAATAGCGCGGCTGGCACCCATTGGGATAAATAATCCATCACCTTGGCCGACTAGCTTTTCAGCACCTGGGCTGTCCAAAATAACGCGACTGTCAGCAAGCGAGCTTGTTGCAAAGGAAAGTCGTGAAGGAACATTTGCTTTAATCAATCCGGTAACAACATCTACTGATGGACGTTGTGTTGCCAAAACTAAGTGGATACCTGCGGAGCGAGCAAGCTGCGTAATACGAACTACTGATTCTTCAACCTCTTTAGCTGCAACCATCATCAAATCTGCGAGTTCATCAATGATTACTAGAAGGTATGGATACGGCTCTACGGTTCTATCGCTTCCTTCGGGAACTGTAACCTTTCCTGCACGAACCGCTTTGTTGAAATCATCAATATGCCTAAATCCAAAGGTGGATAGATCCTCGTAACGAAGATCCATTTCGCGAACAACCCAGGTAAGGGCATCTGCAGCTTTTTTAGGATTAGTAATTATTGGAGTAATCAAATGCGGAATACCTTCATATGCATTTAACTCAACCCGCTTGGGGTCAATCAACACCAATCGAACATCATCTGGAGTTGCTCGCATTAGTATCGAGGTAATGATTGCGTTGATCATTGAAGACTTACCAGCACCAGTTGCTCCCGCAACTAAAAGGTGTGGCATTTTGGCCAGGTTTGCGCAGACAAAGTTACCTTCTACATCCTTGCCCAGCGCTACCAGCATGGGATGTAAATCTTGACCTGCAACAGTTGAGCGCAAAACATCACCTAAAGCGACGATTTCGCGATCGGTATTAGGTATTTCAATTCCGACCGCAGATTTACCTGGAATCGGAGAAAGAATTCGAACATCGCTACTTGCAACCGCATAAGAAATATTCTTTGCAAGGGCGGTGATTCGCTCAACCTTTACAGCGTTGCCCAGCTCTACCTCGTAACGAGTAACCGTTGGACCACGCATAAAGCCGGTTACTTTTGCATCAATATCAAACTGCAAGAAAACCTCAGTTAAGGCAGCCACAACCAGATCATTTGCCTTGCTCTTGGCCTTAGCTGCTGGTCCTGTACGTAATAAATCCGGCCCAGGTAATTCATACTTCACATCTGCAGTTAAGAGCAATTGTTCTGGGCGCTTTACCGCCACGGTGCTTTCATTAATGTGCGTGATTGCAGGTATTGACTCTTCCACTGGGAATTCATCATCAAAACTCTCTTCATCTAGCTCCTCTTCCTCTTCATCAACAGGAGCGTTCCAAGCAGCTACCACTGGAGATTCAAATGGAGGAGTATCAGTTACCTCAAACTCTTCATCAATCTTTTCAGCACGCTCAGGTCGCTTTGACCAAAGCCAACTACTTGCCGATGCAATTCTTGTGAATACCTCATTAACAGGGGTTGCCGAGATTACTAAAACGCCGAAGATGAAGAGAATAAATAAAATTGGATAAGTTAAAACAGATGTCATGAGACCAACTAATGGGGTTGTCACTCCGTAGCCCAACCATCCGCCACCGTGACGCATCGCAGTTGCGCCAGTACCAGCAGAGCCGTTCAGTAAGTGGGCTAATCCTGTTGTGGAAAGAAGTAGGGCAAGGGTTCCGATAATTATGCGACCGGTTGCCTTTGAATCCTCTGGAACTCTAAACAATCTGAAAGCAAAGTAGATCAGGACAATAGGAGCAAAGAAGCCAACTCGACCAAATCCACCGTAAATAACGGAATACACGGCGCGGCCTACAACATTATCTGAGTTAAACCAGGTTCCTGCAGTTGCGATGAGCGCCAGAATTAATATGAGAAACGCAATCCCATCTCTCTGATGAGCTGGATCTAGGTCGCGTGCACCACGAGCTAAAAAGCGAACACTGCTTCCTAAAGATTTTGCAATAAAACGCCAAACAGATGCAAGGCCTCGACCTAGAGCGCCGCCTACGGCTCCAGTCTTGCTTTTCGCCTTTTTTCTTTTAGCCACACGCACGATCGTAAAGGGTGAACAATTTGGAACCTACTAGGCGCGCCGTTCTTTAAACTTCAATAACGACGGGGACAATCATCGGCTTTCTGCGATGCTCTCCCCCGACCCATCCTCCAATAGTTTTTCTTACAATCTGTGAAAGCTGATGGGTGCCGTTATTTCCATCTGCAACAGCGGTAGCAAGCGCCTTCTCAATTCTCATTTTGACCTCATCAAACATTGCTGCATCCTCATTAAATCCACGAGCATGAATGTCCGGACCTGCGACAATTTTTCCGCTTTGTGAATCAATTACGACAACACAAGAGATAAAGCCTTCTTCACCCAGTATTCGACGATCCTTTAACGAGCTTTCGGTAATGTCACCGATGCTCTGACCATCAACAAAGACAAATCCAACCGGAATCGCTCCAACAACCTCTGCCTCGTGGTTTACCAAATCGATTACAACTCCGTTGTCGACGATAAAGGTATTGTCCCGAGGAACTCCAGATTGAATCGCTAGTTCTGCATTTGCTTTCATATGGCGCCATTCACCATGGATGGGCATTACATACTTAGGTTTTACGATGTTATAGCAGTACAGCAATTCGCCCGCTGCAGCATGACCTGAAACATGAACCATCGCATTTGCTTTATGAACGACCTTTGCACCAAATCGCGTTAGTTCATTAATAACTCTGAAGACCGAGTTTTCATTACCTGGAATTAAAGAGGAAGCCAAAATAACAGTGTCACCTTCACCTACACGGATCTGGTGATCTCCATTTGCCATACGAGATAATGCAGCCATTGGTTCGCCCTGTGAGCCTGTACAAATCAAGACAACATTGTCATCGTATTGATCTAGATCCTTGGCATCTAGTACCAGATCAGCAGGAACATGGAGGTAACCCATGTCTTCAGCGATCTTCATATTGCGAACCATTGAACGACCAATAAATACAACCTTGCGACCATGGTGAGCGGCTATATCAATTACCTGTTGAACTCGATGCACATGTGAAGAAAAGGACGCAACAATCACGCGGCGCTTAGTTGATGAGATAACTCTGTTGAGCGCTGGCATGATTTCACGTTCAGATGGAGTAAATCCCGGAATATCAGCGTTAGTTGAGTCCACCATAAAAAGATCAACGCCTTGTTCCCCCAGACGTGCAAAGGTGCGCAAATCTGTAATGCGTCCATCTAATGGAAGTTGATCCATTTTAAAATCACCAGTTGCAAGTACTCGACCTGCTTCGGTGTTAATTACAACCGCTAAAGCATCTGGAATCGAGTGATTGACCGCAACAAACTCCAAGGTGAAAGGTCCAACATCTTCAGTGCCACCCTCGCGAACCTCGCGAGTCAGCGGAGTAATGCGGTGCTCCTTTAGCTTAGCTGTTATCAAAGCAAGTGTTAACGCCGATCCGTAAATTGCGATATCGCCACGCTCTCGCAAAAGATATGGAACGGCTCCGATGTGGTCCTCGTGTCCATGGGTAAGGAAAATGCCAATAACATCCTGCAAGCGATCTCGAATGTATGAAAAGTCAGGCAAAATCAGATCAATTCCCGGTTGAGTATCTTCAGGGAAAAGTACTCCGCAATCGACAATGAGCAGCTTTGATTTGTACTCAAATACCGTCATGTTGCGGCCGATTTCCGTCAAGCCGCCAAGTGCAACGATACGTAAGCCGCCATCGACTAACTTCGGTGGAGTACTTAAGTTGGGATGTGGATGATTCATTAGTTAACTGCAACGCCACCTGCACGAAGATCTTCACGCAGTTGCGCGATCTGTGCATCGGTAGCATCGACTAGAGGAAGACGAGTATGGCCACCTGGTAGGCCCATAAGAGTAAGTGCTGCTTTTGTAAGAATTGCACCTTGGGTACGGAATGTACCCGTGTACACAGGTAGAAGTTTTTGATGAATCTCTAGGGCACGCGCTGCGTTTCCTGCAAACCAAGCATCGAGAAGTTCGCGCAAATCCTTACCAACTGTGTGACCGCAGACAGATACAAAACCGACAGCACCAACAGATAACAAGGGCAGATTAAGAATGTCATCACCTGAATACACGGGAATTCCGCATCGCTTAATCACCCATGAGGTTGATGCGACATCGCCCTTTGCATCCTTGAGCGCAACGATCTTTGGATGTTCAGCTAAACGAACGATTGTGTCAGGTTCGATTGGCACACCTGTGCGTCCTGGAATGTCATAAATCATCATTGGAAGATCTGTTGCATCTGCAACTGCACGGAAGTGGGCTTCTATACCGGCTTGTGGTGGCTTGTTGTAGTAAGGGGTAACAACCAACAAACCATCTGCGCCTGCTTTTTCAGTTCGCTTTGCTTGATTGATTGAGTACTCAGTTTCATTATCACCGGCACCAGATAAAACTTGAATTTTGCTTCCAACGGTATTTCGAACCACACGAATAATCTCCTCTTTCTCAGAGGATTTCGTGGTTGGAGCTTCACCAGTTGTTCCGTTAACAACAATTCCATCATGACCCGTAGCCACAAGGTGTGCCGCAAGAGTTTCAACTCCAGCCCAGTCGATCGCCCCATCTTTTGTGAAGGGGGTGACCATCGCCGTCAGAAGACGTCCAAATGGAGCAGGCGTTGTCATGCGTCGAACTCTACCCGTATTAAGGGGCGATTCGTCCAGACTTTTCAAAGGCTCCGTATGTAAGTGGCATTAATTTCGCAAATTCCGCTTCCATTTTCTCGGCAACCATCTCAATTTCGCGCTGAGGGTAGCTTGGAAAGTG
>JACCDH011475735.1_pt1 | contig 11053 bp, 9 predicted proteins | sample 7442481 | NCBI WGS metagenome assembly JACCDH01 (sample SAMN15323433, study PRJNA562643) | freshwater metagenome | isolation source: river surface water | place: USA:Blue River Watershed | collected 2017-08-15 | reverse complement strand
TGGTGTCGCTTTTCGGATCGCAGCCGATCAGCAAAACCTTCTTGCCCTGCTGCGCCATCATGTAAGACAGGTTGGCCAGCGTGAAGCTCTTGCCAATCCCGCCCTTGCCATAGATCGCGATGATCTGCGTCTCTTTGGTGACTTCGCCGGTGGCGGGCGCATCAGGCTCGATTGCTGCCTCGGCGCGCAAACGCTCCTTCTGCATGAAATGCACGGGCGCTGCCTGGTGCTCTGTGGGCTTGCTCATGGTGCGTTTCTCCAGTCGAGGATCATCTTCAGGCAGGTCGGGTCTTCAAAGGCCGTGCGATACGCTGCCTCGGCGTTGTGCGGATTGCTTCGATGCGTGATCAGCCCGTCGAGCGACAGCTCGCCGCTTTCGGCGAGATCGCGCACGGCGGTGAGTTCGGCCGGCTTCCACTGCGCCGCCACGCGGATGCGCGCCTCGCGCAGGAAAGCCGGCGCAAAGGAGAAGCACATCGGCTGATCGTAAAAACCGGCAAGCACGATGTCGCAGTTCGGCGCGCCGCGCGCAATCAGTGAATCGAGTATCGACGGGTCGCCGCTGACATCGCAGATGCAGCGATAGTTCGAGCGCATATCGTCTTTCGGATCGACGACCTCATAGCCGACTGCACCCGCGCGGCGCTCGGGATTGGTTTCCCACACCACTGGCTTGACACCAGCGAGCACCGTCAGGCGCGCGATCATGCGGCCCAGCACGCCGTGGCCTACGATCAGGTCGGGTTTATTGCTGCCCGCGGCCACATGCGCGTGATACGCGGTCGCTGCGAGTGCCAGCAGCGTGCCCTTCTCGCCCAGTTGTTCAGAGACGCGTAGCGCGCGCAATGCGGGGATGACGACGCGTGACGCCGCACCGCCGAACAAACCCTTCACCTCGCCAAAGCAGGCCGCGCCCGGCACAAAGACCAGTTCGCCTGGTTCGTAGTTCGTGCTTTTGCCTGCTTGCGCGACGCGGCCAACCGATTCATAGCCCGGCACCAGCGGATAACCCATGCCGGGGAAAGTCGGCATGCGGCCGGACCAGAGCAGTTTTTCGGTGCCGGTAGAGATGCCGCTCCAGCAGATATCGACCACCAGATCGTTATCCGTGGGCGCGACCAGCGCGAGCTCGCGCAGTTGCAGTTTCAGCGGCTGCTCGACGACGACGGCGTGCGCGTTCATACCCACCTCCTCAGGCATTGGCAGTGCGCAGTTGTCTCGTGATGCAGGCTGTTCATGGCAAACCTGTCTCGCTTTGGGTCACGGTGAATGCCGTGCGCGTTATGTGGGCTCTGCATTGGCGCGCGCATGGCGCACCTTTACAGGTCATCGTGTCATTCTATGCTGACGCCTTATACTGTCAAGTAATATTTACAAATAGCGAGTTCATGGCAAGTTGACAGCAAACTTTTAGGTGTTGTTATTTTGGTATTTGCGGAGATGAATCTGCCAATGCAGCTTGGCCTCTCAATGACGATGGCGGGGTTCGCACAGGGAGCTTCCCGCAAAGGGACACTCATATCGTTTTGCTACACCGCCTCGGCCACCAGCATTCGCACTTGCAGTGGTATCCGGGTCGGCAGCAGTCTGACCTTGCCGAATCCGCAGGCCCTCAGCAGCGCCGTCAGCTGTTCTGCGGTACGCGCCTGTCCTCTGCCCATGGCGAGCAGGTAAAAGCCGAAATACGCATCGCCCATCGCCTCCGCACCGGGGGTGCCGGACATAGGCTCGGCGAGCACCAGCGTGCCGCCGGTCGGCAGCGCGCGACGGATGGATTTGAGGATGGTGGTGGCGCGCTCGTCGTCATGGTCGTGAACCACGCGCACCAGCGACGCGATGTCCGCGCCGCGTGGCAGCTCGTCGGCCAGGAAGTTGCCACCGATGGCTTCGGCACGGTTCGCGATGCCGGCGGCCTGAAAACGCTGGCGCGCATTGGCGGCGACCGGCGGCAAATCGAACAGGGTCATCTTCAGCTGCGGCGCGCGTTCGGACACGCTGACCAGAAAGCGTCCTTCACCACCGCCGACATCCAGCAGCTGGCGATAGCCACCGAACGAGAACGCATCGAGAATTTCTGCCGCAACCAGCGGCTGCGATGCCGACATCAGCCGCGAGTAGCTGGCGACTTTTTCTGGCGAGATCTCGGCCGCGCGGGTACTCGCCTCATCGGCGGTATACGGGTAATACGCGGACAGTGAAGACGCGGGCCCGCTGCCTCTCAGCAGCGCCAGCGGATCGGCAAGGTCCGCATACAGCACGGCGTGATGCTCGACCATCGCGATCACTGCCTCATTGCCCACCAGCGGCGCGCCGAGCCGGCCCAGACCATAGCGTGGCTCGCCCGAAGCATCAACGCCGCGCTGCTCGACCAGCTTCAGCGATTGCGCCGCTGCCAAGAGCCGCGCTGCCGCTTCCTTGCTCATCTCGAACTGCTGCGCGAGCGCCGACAGGGATTGCGGGCCCCGCGACAGCAAGCGAAAAAGATCGAGCTTCACGCAGGCCGCCAGCACCTGCGAATACACAAAACCGGCGACCAGATCGAAGACTTCTCGCGCATGACGATGCGCGATAGGCCGGGTCAGCAAGAACCCGGAAGCCATCCGATGAAACGCGGGACTGGCCAGCAGCCGGTCGCGCCAGCCGAGCAGCCAGTCAGTCCAGGAGAGCGCAGCAGCAGCCATCAGGCGTTCACGCGCGTGACGCTGGGCGCGACACGGCGCGTCAGCTCGACCGGCACCAGACGCTTGGACTCATGCCTTAACAGCGTGCGTAACTGCGCCGAGCCCCGGCATGCAGGTATCGAAGCGCTGGCATACGAAATCAGCTGATCAAAATGCTGGATCGCGCCGGACAGCCCCAGTTCGGCCGCAGAGCTCGGACGGCCATGCTTTGCATCCTGCCCCGCGGGCTTGCCCAGCGACTCGGGATCGGCCGCGACATCGCGGATATCGTCCGCCACCTGATACGCCTCGCCCAGCCACTCGCCGAGCGCACGCCAGGGTTCGGCGGCCATGCCGGCTGCCTGTGCGCCGGAAACCGTCGCAGCAACGAAGAGCGCACCGGTTTTCGCGCGCTGATATTCGGTCAGCGCCACGCGGGGCTCGCACTCCCATGCCTGGCCGGCGACGATGCCGGTCGGCGCAGCGACGCCCGTCGCCAGTGTCGCGAACAGCGGCGCCAGCCGCTCAGGACAAGCCGAGCCCGCAGCGCCCAGGCTCTGAAAAGCGCTGACGATCAGCGCATCGCCCGCCAGCACCGCGAGCCGCTCGCCATACGCGGCAAACACGGTGGGACGGCCGCGACGCGTCGCCGCGTTATCAAAGCAAGGCAGGTCGTCATGCACCAGCGATGCGCAGTGCATCAGCTCGATCGCCGCACCGGCCGCTGCTGCAAGCTGAAGATCCTCTGCGCCGCAGGCCTGCGCGACCGCCAGTGTCAGGTGCGGACGAATCCGGGCGCCGCCGGGAAAGACCGCATGCCGGATCGCAGCCGCCAGCCGCGGTGGTCCGTCCTCGCCCTCCTGAGCGGCCAGCGCCGCCTCCAGAGCGTGCTCGATGCGCTGAGTGTTGTCCATGTCTGCCTCCTGACGGCATTGTCATTCTTGTCATTCCCGCCCCGATGCCTGCTGATGTCAGCGGACATTGACGGATCTTTGTGTAACTTAGACTTGTCACTATCAAGTGTCAAGCTTATTGGACACCGAAGACTGATCTCCGGCCGCTTTGTCCGTTCATAAGCCGGCGTGATTGAAGCGGCGCCGACGCCTCCCGGCCTTGTGGCCCCTCAATGAATGGCGCTTCCTCTGGCTTAAGGTCTCGCTTGCCAAACGAACTACATCTGGCAACCGGGACAACCACAGGGAGAACACATGGGGGAAGTTTTTTTCGGGGGCCGCTCGCCCTCGGTGAGCGCGCGCGCGGTCACGCACTGCCTGTTTTCGGCATGGCTGGCGATCCTGACAGGCTGCAGCGGCGGGGGCTCAGGTGGCGACACCCAATTGCTGGCCGGCTCGGGCAGCAGCGCTGGCACCGACATGAACTGCCCGGCCGCCGACATGCAGTGCAGCGGCGGCACGATACTGCGCGTGGACAATGGCATCGGGCTCACCGCGTCCGGCGTGCAGACCTACGCGACCTCGATGAATGATCTGCTGACCGACAACCCGGCGCCGGGCAGCGCATGGGGTCTGCTGCCGGCATCGGGGGGGATCGCCGATGTGCGCGTGACCCGCAATGCAAATGGCGACACGACCGCCGTTGCGCTGCTGCTGTCGAAACTGGGCATCTCGTGGGACGGCAAGACGGAGCGCCCGCTGATCATCGAGACCTTTGAAAAACGTCACGGACGCGTGCAGCTCGACAGCAAGGGTCTGGTCACGTTCAACTCCTTGCCACCACCCAGCGACCTGAATTTTTACGATTACTGGAAAAAAGGCGCGCTGGGCACGCAGGCGCACTATGCGAACAACATCTATTTCCCGCGCAGCGATTGCGCAGCGTCAGGCGACTGCGCCGTCATCGAGTCGGACGGCCTGCATCCCGCAGAAGGCGACTGGCGCCGGGGCGGGCTGGCGCCGGACAATCTCTGGGCGACCCGGCTGCACGAAGAAGGTGCCACCCAAGCAGGCATGGGACAGGACGCGAATGGCAATCTGGTGCTGCTGCCTGCCGCCGACAGCATTGGTGTGCCCTATCCCGGCTTCAAGGGCTATCGCAACTACCACCAATGGAGCTATGCGCACACCAACCTGTCGAGCTGGATCACGCAAGACACGGTGATGATCGATGAGTGGGCCAAGGGCACTGGCTACGAGCACAACAAGATGCGCCGCGGCTTCGTCGCCTTTGGCGCGGTCACGCGCGCCCCACTGGTGCCCGCGTCGGGCACGGTGCGCTATTCCGGCGTGCTGCGCGGCTGGTTCAGCTATCAGAAGGCTGAGGATTCTTATCCGATCACAGGTCAGGCGGAGGCGGTGGTGGATTTCGGCAAACGCACCATCACGCTCACGTTCGGCGGCACACGCATTGATGAAGGCACCCTGGATCCGATACCCGTATCACTGACCAGCACCCTGCCGTTCTCCAGCGCTAACTATGCGACGAGCACGGCCTCGAATGATGCGCTCGCGGGGGGCATCAGCGCGAGATTTTTTGGTGGCGTGGGATCGGGCAGCAGTGGCAACGGGCCGGCGGAGCTGGGAGGCGTGTTTCAGTTGCAGGCGCAGGGGAGCGGGCCATCGGCCATTGGCGGGTTTTTGTTGAAGCGGCTGTGAGCTGCAGGAATTTGGTGCTAATACGTCACATGAAGCCATTGAGACCGTTACGTCAGCTTGTGGCTGCGGCCTCAATGGTTTAAAGATACTTACATGGATAAATTTTTCGACAGCGTGAGAAGAGGCTTGGAAGAGGCCATACGCCATGCCAAGGGCAAAACAACCCGTACCCTCGTTCACCACCCTCGCCCTATTGCCTCACAGTCCGGCACAAATATAGCTGGAGGTAATGATCAAACAATACAAGTCAGTGATCAAAGCACTGGCGCAGAAAACGTAGCGCTACATATCACGCACAAGTAACAGCGCCTCGTCCACCAGCGCAGCGCACTGTGCCGGGCTCTCCTCATGCGCGAGATGCCCGAGCATGGGCCAGAGCACGATCTGCGGTTTCTGTAAGAGACGTGCGACCAACGATGCCTGCGCGGGCGGCACGGTCAGATCATTCTCCGCCGCGACCAGCCACACAGGAATGTCGAGCGACGGCAGTGCATGTTCAAGCGGCGCCAGATCCCAGTGCGCCATCATCGCCAGCGCACCGGACACATGCCCCGGATTTCTTACCAGCTGTGCGTACAGACGCATGCCATTCGCATCCAGCACCGAACCCGTGCTGCGCACCAGCTTGTCGACGATGGCCGGGTCCTGCGCCTGCCAGGCAAAAAAACGCGAGGCGAACGAGCCTGCCGCCAGCAATCGCGCAATCGGTGAAAACAACTGACCGGCGACTCCGCCAAAACCCACGAAAGCGCCATTCAGGCTGATGAGCGCAGAAGGTGCGATGGCCTTGTCCAGTGCAAGACGCGCCGCGATGGCGGCACCTGCCGAATGGCCAACCACCAGTTGCGGAGCAAATGACAAGGTCTTCAGCAAGGCTGCCAGCTTGCGCGCCATAGAGCTCAATGATTGTTCTGCCGGCTGCGGCATGGTCGTGAACCCATGACCGGGCAGATCGATGGACAGCACACGGCATCGCTTTGCAAGCAGCGGCGCGACATCGCGCCACGAATGCGACGACGAACCTGTGCCGTGGATGAGCAACACCGGCGGCGCATCCGAAGGCAGGCTGGCTTCGCCGAATTGCTGCACATGCCAGTCAAGTCCGGCCGCATGAATGAAATGGCTGTGACTGCGGTTCGGCCAGTCACGCCCGTCTGTCTCCCAGACCAGCCGGGCGCTCAACTCAGCGCGCTCCGCCGCGTGCGCGCTCGGAGCTCATGCGCGGCTCCCTTCGCGGCTCACCTCGCGACTCACCGCGCGCACCGCCTGCGACACCATCGCCGCGCCCGCATGCGGCAAGGGCAGGTAGCGTGCGCGCATCGCTGAGGCGAGTTCAGCTGCGAGTGGCTGCGGCTTGGGCGAGGTGTCGATGAACAGCACGGCCGCCCCTGTCAGCGATAGCTGGCGTGCCGCCTGCAAGGCTTCCGCGTGTGCCTGCTCACGGCCACCGCTGCCATCGCGCGCGACATTCGCGCGGCCGTCGGTGAGCATGACGATCAGCGGTGACACGCCTCGACGCTGCAGGCCTTGCGCCGTCAAGCCGGCGGCATCGATGGCCGTGGCCAGCGGCGTGCCGCCACCGCCGGGCAAGCCGGCAAGGCTGCGCTTGGCGCGCACCAGCGAGCGCGTCGGCGGCAGCAGCAATTCGGCCTGCTGTCCGCGAAACGCCATCAGCGCCACCTGATCGCGCCGCACGTAACAATCGGCGAGCAGCAGCTCGACCGCGCCCTTGGCTTCGGCCAGCCGGTGCATCGCGGATGAACCGGAAGCATCGACGACAAACAGCGTCGCGGTAGTGGTTTTTTGCTTGATGCGCGTCACATGAAAATCTTCGGCGCGCACCTGTATGCGTGATCCGCTGCTGCGCTTGCCCGACGCCGTTGCAGTGCGCAGCTTCTGCCAGGGCGCTGCGGCACGCAGGGTATCGATCAGATGCAGCCGGCTGCCCTGCGCGGGCCGCGCGCGGCGTGAACCCGCAGGACGTCCGCGCAATCCGGCCTTCACCGCGGCACCGGATTTGCCGGCATGGCCGCGCCTGAGCGCGCCGCCTTCCAGCATCTGCAGCAACAGCCCGGCGGGCAGCGCTGCCTTCGCGGCATCGAGCACGCGGTCTTCGAGCGGTGCTTGTTCTCGCGTGGCCTGTGAGGATGGATGTTCGTGCGCTTCCTGATCGGGAGCTTCGGCCTCTGGTTCAGGCTCGGCCCGTTCTGCGTCGTCCTCGTCGCGCACCGGCGGCAGGCGCGTCGCGCGCGGCGCGAGCACCAGCGAGGCCGCGACCCGCGCATCATCTTCAGTCACCTGCTGATTGCCATCCAGCGCGGCATTTGCGCGCGCAGTAGCCACGGACAACAGCGCGGCGCGCGCCGAATCAATGCCCAGACCCATGGCCGCACCACACAGCGCGCGCAGCAATTCATCAGGCATCCCGATGTGGGCGATGCGCTCGCGCGCAGCGCGAATATCATCCGGGGAGATCATCGAGAAGGCTTCGCCGGTCACCACCTGCCATGGTATCGCGCGCAGATCGATGTCGAACGCCAGCCGCTCGCGCAGCACCGGCGATACGGCTTCGTCTTCATGCGCGCCCTCATCCAGCGCCACCAGTGCAAACCGGGCATGGTGACGCGCATTCAATCCGTCGCGCATCACCATCACTTCGTGTGTGTCGATCACGGCGGCAAGCCGGGCGGCCGTCTCCTGAGGAAGGCGCTCGGCCATCGGTAATATCAGCGCGCCGCCATCCACCTCGGACAGCAGTCCGCGCTGCAAGACCGGACGTCCGACCGACAGGGTCGCGGACAGATCCAGTCCGCCGAGCAGGCGCTCGTCGCTGATATTGACCGGCATGCGCTTCCAGGCGCCATCGCCCATCCAGCGATGCAGCAGATCAAGCCACGCATCGCGCACCGGTCCCGGCGCTGCGCGCACGCGCGCACCGGCAAGACCGCAGGGATCGATCGCCAGCAGCGCAGCCGCCTGCACTGCGCTTTGCCACAGGCTGGCGGCGCTCAGTGCATGATCATCAGGATTTTGTCGTGCGTTCACAAAGATCGGTGCTCAGGCCAGCACTTCCTCGACTGCGCGCGCAACCCGTGTGCCCGAGCCGGCGTCATCCAGCGGATTGCGTCGCAAACGATGGCGCAATGCCGGCGCCGCCATGCGCCGCAGATGCGCTTCATTGACTTCCTTGTCGCCCTCGAAAGCTGCCAGCGCACGTGCGGCGCGCATCAGCGCCAGTTCGCCGCGCAGCCCGTCCGTGCCGAGCGACATGCACAGCTCTGCTGCGCGGGTGAGCATGGCATCAGGCACCGTCACCTCGTCGAGTCGCTTGCGGGCAGCGATGATGCGCTTGCGAATTTTTTCATCTTCCTTGCGCCACTGTTCGGTGAACGCTGCAGGATCACGCTCGAACGCATCGCGGCGCTTCACGACTTCGATACGCAAAGACAGATCCGTGGGCGTGCTCACGTCCACCGCCAGCCCGAAGCGGTCCAGCAATTGCGGGCGCAGCTCACCCTCTTCCGGATTGCCGCTGCCAACCAGCACGAAACGCGCAGGATGCCGCACCGACAGGCCCTCGCGCTCAACCATGTTCTCGCCGGAGGCGGCGACGTCGATCAGCAGATCGACCAGATGATCTTCGAGCAGATTGACTTCATCGATATACAGAAAGCCCCGGTTCGCGCGCGCCAGCAGGCCGGGCTCGAAGGATTTCACGCCTTCGGACAACGCGCGTTCGAGATCCAGTGCGCCGACGACGCGGTCTTCCGTCGCGCCCAGCGGCAGATCAACCACCGGCACATCGCGTTGCACCGTCTTCGGATGGCCCGCCGCCTTCAGCGGCGCGCAGTGCTCGCAGGAGGGCGTGCCCGGTTCCGGATCGCAGCCGTAGACGCAGCCGGCCATGGCCTTCATCTTCGGCAGCAATGCGGCCAGTGCGCGTACGGCCGTGGATTTGCCCGTGCCCCGGTCGCCGAACACCAGCACACCGCCGACACCGGGATCGACTGCCGCGACCAGGATCGCGTGCTTCATTTCTTCCTGTCCGACGATCGCTGAAAAAGGAAAGCTGTGGCGCATGATGTGTTCTCCGCAATGCCCGGGCTCATCTGCGCCCGGCACGGCTGTGTTGGTTGAAACCTGCAAAACTTGCCGCAGTCGAGAGGTTTCTATTCGTAATGGCGCAGACGTCGCATCACGTCAGCGCCATGGTTGAGGCCCGCTGCCAGCAGGAACAACGCGGTAATCAGCCCGTCCATATTGAGCATCACCGTGCGCAATGCCAACATCAGCATCATCCCCGGCAGCAGCATGGTCCAGACATCGCGCATCGACATCCCCCGACCCGTGCGCAGATTCCAGAGGGATAGCAGCACCCCCTCGACGAACGTGACCGCAATAACGAAATCGACCAGCCCCGTGCCGGCAAAAAAACTGCTTGCTGTGTTGTCCATGGCTATCCCCCCTGTCATCCCTGACCCGTCGTTGAATTGCAATTATTGTAATTCTTTGATTTCCGGGCGGACAGTCACATTATTACTTTACACCTCATATTGTCAGGACACCTAGACATTTGTACAGGCGTTCAGGGCGACCGTCTGCGCCCGTTCGGGCTGCGGATAAATTGGCCTCTGGTGTGAGCATTTCTGCATGTTGCCGGTCTAAGAAGATCTGAATGTTTTTTCCGCACGATGAACACTGATCGCGATGCCGGCTGCGCCGATGACGGCGGGCTGCAATGGCATGCCCAGCTCGGGCGACGCCAGCAGATCGAGGCCGATGAGGCGGATGAAGCCGATAAGGCCGATGACATCGACAAGGACAGGACTCGCTCACAACAGGAAAACTTCCCCATGAAACCTTTTGAAATCCACCGTGCGACCAAATGCCGCGCCAAGCTGCGGCTCGGCATGTCCGGCCCTGCGGGCAGTGGCAAGACCTACTCTGCGCTGCTGATCGCGCACGGCCTCGGTGGCCGCATCGCGATGATCGACACCGAGCATGGCAGCGGCGATCTGTACGCCGACCTGCTGCCGGAAGGCTATGACGTGCTGCAGCTGACACCGCCCTTCACTCCTGCCCGTTACATCGAGGCGATCCATGCGCTCGAAGCTGCCGGGGCAGAGACCATCATCGTCGACAGCCTGTCACACGCCTGGAGCGGCGAAGGCGGATCGCTGGATCGTCACGGCAAGATCGCCGATCGCTCAGGCAACAGCTGGCAGGCGTGGCGACAAGTGACGCCCGAGCACAATGCACTGGTCGAAGCGCTGCTGCAAAGCTCCTGCCATGTGATCGCAACGATGCGCGCAAAGACCGAATACGTGCAGGAGAAAGACGAACGTACCGGCCGGCAGATCGTGCGCAAGATCGGCCTTGCGCCCGTCATGCGCGATGGCATCGAGTATGAATTCACGATCTTCATGGAACTCGACAGCCAGCACATGGCGCATGTCGGCAAGGACAGAACGCGGCTGTTCGACGGCATGATCTTCCGGCCTGACGACCAGACCGGCCGCGAGCTGCTTGCCTGGCTGGACAGCGGTGCGCAAGAGCCGGTGCGCACCGGGCTGGCAGAGCCGCAACGCGCAAACCTGCGACACAGCGTGGAAAGCGCGGAGAACATTGACGCGCTTTATCGTGCGTTCTCGCATGCGTACCGCGCAGCAAATGCGCTGCAAGACCTCTCCGCGCTGGATGAATTCACCCGTCTCAAAGATCAGCGCAAGGCGGAACTTGAAGCCGCTCAGGACAGCGAACATCACGCACCGGCATGATGGG
>JACCDH011369776.1_pt1 | contig 11056 bp, 14 predicted proteins | sample 7442481 | NCBI WGS metagenome assembly JACCDH01 (sample SAMN15323433, study PRJNA562643) | freshwater metagenome | isolation source: river surface water | place: USA:Blue River Watershed | collected 2017-08-15 | reverse complement strand
TCAATTTCATCAATAAAAATAATGCAGGGTGCTTTGTCTTTGGCTTGTTTAAACAAATCGCGAACTCGTGAAGCACCCACCCCTACAGACATTTCTACAAAATCTGAACCCGATAAAGAGAAGAACGGTACTTGTGCCTCACCGGCTACCGCTTTTGCCATTAAGGTTTTACCCGTACCTGGCGAACCCACCAATAAGGCGCCTTTCGGAATTTTACCACCTAGGTTGGTGTATTTTTTTGGATTTTTTAAAAAATCGACAATTTCCATTACCTCCTGTTTGGCTTCTTCCAAACCGGCAACATCGTTAAAGGTGATGTTTACTTGCGATTCTTTGTCGAATAGAGTTGCTTTTGATTTTCCGATATTGAAAATCTGACCCCCTCCGCCACCAGAGCCGCCACCCATTCTCCGCATGATGAAAATCCAGAGGCCCACAAATAATAAAACGGGCACAATAATGGTCATAAACCAACCCGCCCATGGACTTTCTCTCGATTCGAAAATGAGTGGGGTACGTTGCTCGGCCGGCAAGTCTTTTTCGGCATCGCGTAATTTATTTTGTAAGGCCTCGTCAGAGCCCTCGGTAAAGTAGAACTGTGGCCCTGTGGCTGGGGTACCTAGCGTACTTTTCTTTTGAAACTCCTTATACTTTGCTTGGCTCAATCGATCTTTTTTAATGTACACCTCTACGGTGAGTAAATCGTTGTTTTTATAGGCAACCAATTTTTCTACATCCCGCGGTTTGAGCAATTCGTTTTCGAATTTTTGATAGGAAATTTGTTTGGTGGTATCGTTACTAAACAAGTACTGAACCACAAAAAGCCCCAAAATAATGGCGGCATATAACCACATAATATTGAACCGGGGTGGTTTCGGAATAATTTTTTTACCTGGAATTTTTTTCACCGATTTTGGATTGGATGATTTATTTTCTTTCATAATATTTTTGAGTCGTAATGGGTGTATTAAGCGCTTTGGTACGATTCTATTTCGGCATCGCCCCAAAGGTCTTCAAGTCCATAAAACTGGCGTTTATCTGTTTTAAAAATATGTACTACCACATCTACATAGTCGAGCAATATCCACTCACCGTGTTGTAAGCCTTCTTTTTTCCAAGGATCAAGCTTAAAGGCTTTGTACAATTCTTCTTCTACACTTAGGGCAATGGCTTTTACCTGATTGGCCGATTCTGCATGGCATACCACATAGTAGTCGGCCACGGCGGTGTGTATGTTTCTTAAATCTAAGCGAACAATCTCGTTCCCCTTTTTTTCTTGCATCCCGTGAATGACTATTTCTGAAATTCGGGCCGATTCTTGAACAACCTTAGTTTTTGCCATTAAATAAGTAGTTTTGTTTGTTTTAAAATTGAGGGCTTAACTCTTGCAAAATAACACTTTTTCAGCATTATTTATTGGTCAAAATTTGGTTAAACTTTCGAGTGTGGCCTCTACCAATAACTATTTAAAAGAATGCTTGTCAAATTCTGAGCCATTGTTAGAAGGGGCTGTTATATTGGCAGATGAACAGTTTGCTGGCAGGGGCCAATTACAAAATAAGTGGCAAAGTGAAGCCGGAAAAAACCTCACGTTTAGCGTATTGCTCAGACCCTCTTTTTTAGCCATTGGCCAACAATTTGAGCTCAATAAAGCGGTTTCTTTAGCCATTATTGACGTCCTAAAGCCACTTTTTGGTAATTCGGTATGCATAAAATGGCCCAACGACATTTTGGTTGACGATAAAAAAATTGCAGGGGTGCTTATTGAAAATAGCTTGCAGGGTACCCGATGGAAACAAGCCATTGTGGGTATCGGACTAAATGTCAATCAAACAGCATTTTCTGCCGAATTGTGCACCGCCACTTCCATTAAAACTATTTTACACACAGATTGCGATTTAAACCAACTCTTCGCCGACCTTTGCAAGGCCTTAGAGGTGCGTTATTTGCAGTTGCGCAACGGAAAATTTGAGCAAATACACCGCGAATACCTGCAGCATTTGTTTAAATTTGGCAAATTAAGCACGTTTAAAACCACCCAAGAGGTGTTTGATGCCACCATTACCGGCATTAACCCTTCCGGTTTATTGGAGTTGCGCACGCCGGAAGGCACGCAACTTTACGGGTTTAAAGAAATTGCCTTTGTATTTTGATTACTTGTCACATGAAAAAAATTGTCCACCTGCTTTTAGTATTTCTGGCTTTGCAAGCCCAGGCACAAATAGAAAACCCGGTAACATGGAGTTTTAGCGCTCAGCGCATTTCCGAAACCGAAGCCACCCTCCAAATAAAAGCCAACATTCAGAAAGGATGGCACCTGTACTCTCAGTTTGTTGACGATGGTGGCCCCATTCCAACCTCTTTTAAATTTATCCCATCCAAAGAGCATCAACTATTGGGCAAAGTAAGCGAAAGCCCTAAAGCCATTGTTGCACAAGACGCCAACTTTGGCATGCAGGTAGCTTGGCATGAAAACAACGTACTTTTTAGCCAAAAAATAACCCTCAACAAAGCAAAAACAACAGTAAGTGGCGTGTTAGAGTATATGGTGTGTAACAATACTAAATGTTTACCCCCCACCGAACTCGAGTTTAGCATTCCGGTAGATGTATCTGCCACTGCTAGCGTTGCGGGTGTTGCCCCAGCCAGTGCGCCCACCACTACCAATGCGGTTGCAGACAGTACTGTAAAAAAACCAGTCCTTCAGCCAGCCGAAACGGCCAACTCGAGTAGCTCTCTTTGGACTATTTTTGTGGCCGGATTTTTAGGTGGTTTGGCCGCATTTTTTATGCCCTGCATTTACCCCATGATTCCTCTAACGGTTTCTTTTTTCACCAAAAAATCGGGTTCTAAGGCTAAGGGAATTCGTAGTGCAGCCCTGTATGGCTTTTTTATTGTGGCTATTTACGTGAGCTTGGGCCTGGCCATCACCTTGTTGTTTGGCACCTCGGCTCTCAACGAAGCGGCCAGTAGTGCTACCTTTAACCTACTATTTTTTGCGCTGCTATTCATTTTTGCCCTATCATTTTTGGGTGCCTTTGACATTACACTACCCTCTTCTTTGGTCAATAAAATGGATGCCCAGTCTAACAAAAGCGGCATCATTGGCTTGTTTTTTATGGCTTTTACCTTGGCTTTGGTTTCTTTTTCGTGCACCGGGCCTATTATTGGAACACTGTTGGTTGATGCGGTTTCAAAAGGAACCTATCTTGGTCCGGCCATGGGGATGTTTGGTTTTTCTTTAGCCTTGGCTATTCCGTTTACCCTGTTTGCCATTTTCCCATCGTGGTTAAAAGAGATGCCAAAATCGGGTGGATGGTTAAACACTGTAAAAGTTTCTTTGGGTTTCTTGGAATTGGCTTTGGCCTTTAAATTTTTGTCGAATGTGGATCTAGCCTACCATTGGGGACTGCTTAATCGCGACATTTTTTTAATTATTTGGATCGTGATTTTTGCTTTTTGGGGCTTGTATTTGTTGGGTAAAATCAAGCTGTCGCACGATAGCGAGTTAACCTTTCTCTCCTTGGGCCGAATGTTATTTGCCATGCTTATTTGGGGGTTCACGGTGTACCTCGTACCAGGATTATGGGGCGCACCACTAAAAGCCATTAATGCATGGTTGCCACCTCAAAGCACACAAGCGTTCGATTTGTATGGCAAAGAGTTTACCGGTACCGCTTCAACCAATCAAACTGCCAAAAAATACGCCAACTTGTTTCACGCCCCATTCGGCTTAAACGCTTATTACGATTATGAAGAGGGTTTGGCTGCCGCAAAACAACAAAATAAACCCATTTTGCTCGATTTTACCGGATGGAGTTGTACCAATTGCCGTAAAATGGAGGCAAGCGTATGGGCTGATGCCGAAGTGTTGAAGCGCTTAAAAGAAGAGTATATTCTCATTTCATTATACGTAGACGATAAAACCGAATTGGCTCAGAACGAAAAATATACTTCGGCATTTAGTGGTAAAAACATCAAAACCATTGGCCAAAAATGGAGCGATTTTCAGGCCAGCACCTTTGGTACCAATTCACAACCTTATTATGTGCTGGTAGATACCAGTGGTAAACAATTAGTGGCCCCACAGGCATTTAATTTGGATATTAGCAATTATATCCGTTTTTTAGACAGCGGTAAATTGGCTTTTAATAAAAAATAAGCATGAAATCAATTAAGAAAATAGGAGTTTTTACTTCAGGGGGCGATTCCCCGGGGATGAATGCGGCCATTCGGGCTGTAGTGAGAAGCGGATTGTATTACAACCTCGAAGTGGTGGGTATTATGCGAGGATACGAGGGCTTAATTAATGGCGAAATTATTCCGATGGATCGTAAATCGGTAGCTAATATTATACAACGTGGCGGTACCATTTTAAAAACCGCCCGTAGCGACGATTTTAGAACCCCAGAGGGGCGAAAAAAAGCCTTTGAAAACGTTAAAAAACACGGCATCGATGCCTTGGTGGGCATTGGAGGCGATGGCACTTTTACCGGTGCCAGCATTTTTATCGAAGAGTTCGACATTCCGATTATGGGTTTACCAGGTACCATTGATAACGATTTAATGGGTACCGATTTTACCATTGGATACGACACCGCCATCAACACGGTTATTGATGCTGTAGATAAAATTCGCGACACGGCCGAATCGCACGATCGTTTGTTTATTGTGGAGGTAATGGGCCGAGATTCGGGCTTAATTGCCCTTCGGAGCGGCATTGGTACCGGTGCAGAGGCCATTCTGATTCCGGAAACCAAAACCGATATCAACCATTTATTGGAACGACTAGAATCGGGTAGAAAAGACAAATCATCTAAAATCATCATTGTAGCCGAAGGCGACGAGGTGGGTGGTGCTTTTGTGGTAGCCAAAGCGGTTAAGGAAAAATTCCCAACCATTGACACCCGAGTATCTATTTTGGGCCACATGCAACGTGGCGGTAGTCCATCGTGCATGGATCGGGTATTGGCTAGCCGTTTGGGTGTGGGTGCTGTGGAGGCGCTTTTAGCAAACCGTCGTGGCGAAATGTTGGGTTTGGTAAACAACGAAATTCAATACACACCGTTTAAACAAGCCATTAAGCACCTGGGTGAAGTAAACACGAATCTTTTAAAAATTGTAGACATTCTCTCTCTTTAATCTATTTTTTCGATTACTTTTTTAATTATCAAGGTTTTACTATCTTTGTCGCCCCGCAGTAGGAGACTCCGGGAAATATGTTGAATACATAAAACTTAAAAAAACATGGCAACTAAAATCAGATTGCAACGATTCGGTAAAAAGGGAAAACCTTTTTATCACCTAGTGGTGGCGGATTCACGTGCTCCAAGAGACGGTAAATTCATTGAGCGTATTGGTTCTTATAACCCCAATACCAACCCAGCAACCATCGACCTTAATTTTGACAAAGCTTTATCGTGGGTAAACAAAGGTGCCCAGCCAACCGATACTTGTCGTGCTATCCTTTCTTATAAAGGTGTTTTATACAAAAAACACTTAGAGGGTGGTGTTAAAAAAGGCGCCTTAACGCAAGAACAAGCGGATGCAAAATTTGCTGCTTGGTTAACTAGCAAAGACGCTCAAATTACTAGCAAAAAAGAAGGCTTAACGCAAACTAAAGAACAAGCTAAAAAAGCAGCTTTAGTTGCCGAGGCAAAACGTAAAGAAGAAAAAGCAGCAGCCATTGAAGCGAAATATGCCGCACCGGCAGAAGTAGCGGTTGAAGAAGCTCCGGAAGCGGAAGTGCCTGCCGAAGAAACTGCAGAAGTGGTAGAATCTACCGAAGAAGTAGTTGCGGAAGCTGCACCAGAAGCGGAAGAAGTAGCGGTTGAAGAACCAGCGGCTGAAGAGGCTCCTGTTTCAGAAGAAGTAGCAGAAGAAGCTGCGGCTGAAGCTCCAACCGAAGAGGCTCCAGCTGACGAAACACCAGCTGAGTAATTTCTTTATAAAACCTATATTTATGTCATCCTGAGCAAAACTTAGGATGACATTTTTGTTTTAAAACCACATGAATTTAGCCGACAGCTTTTACATCGGATACATTACTAAAACCAAGGGTCTCAAAGGAGAGGTGCAGGTGTTTTTTGAATACCCCAATCCAGAGGACTTGGAATTAGACACCCTTTTTTTAGAAATTAACGGCAAATTGGTTCCTTATTTTGTAGCCGAAGCAGCCTTACACAGCAACCAAACTGCCAATATTTATTTCGAAGATGTGGATGTAATAGAAAAGGCACAAGCATTGGTGCGCAAAAAAATATACTTACCCATAAGTAAAAAACCCGAACGCGACCCCAATGAATTTTTGATGACCGATTTGAAGGGTTTTGTGGTGATTGATGCCACCTACGGCGAATTGGGTACCATTGCCGATATTCGTGAGTTTCCACAGCAATTTGTGGCATCTCTTTTGTATCGAGAAAAAGAAGTGTTATTTCCTTTAAGCGATGATTTAATAGAATCAATCGATCGAGCTAAACATACCCTAACTGTGAATTTACCCGAGGGTTTGGTGGATTTGTATTTAAATTCTTAAAAAAATTACAAAATATGTAAAGTTTGTTTTACTTTTGTTAAAGTAAACTTTACAATTATGAAAAACAGATTTTTATTTCCACATCACTACCGCCGGTTAGGATGGCTGATTTTTAGTCCCTCATTAATTTTGGGCCTCGTTTGTATGTACAGCGATTTTCAATTTGATTTTTTAGACTTACAGCTCAGTAAAGCTACTTTGGGAAGTATTTTTGATACAGCTAAACTAAATTTTACAGATGAAATTGCAAGTATTGGCATTATTATCGGCCTTTTGTTTATCGCCTTTTCAAAAGAAAAAATTGAAGATGAGTTCATTACCCGCTTACGTTTAGAATCCCTACAGTTTGCGGTATATTTAAATTATGCGATATTAATTCTTCAGATTATTGTTGTTCACAACACCGCTTTTTTTGATATTATGGTTTACAATATGTTTAGCATTCTTTTATTGTTCATTATACGTTTTAGAGCCATAATTTATATCGAGAACCAAGCTTAATGCCATGAAAAATACAATAAAGGTTCATCGGGCAATCAAAAACATTACCCAAGCGGATTTGGCAGAGGCCATTGGAGTGAGCCGTCAAACGATTAACACCATTGAATCTGCTAAATACATCCCATCTACGGTTTTAGCTTTAAAAATAGCCCACTTTTTCAAAAAACCAGTAGAAGAAATTTTCGAATTACAAGCTGAGGATTAAACTGTAAATTTGACCATGCGTTTTGATATTATTACCGTATTACCCGGCTTATTAGAGGGCCCATTTGCTCATTCTATTTTGCATAGAGCCCAGCAAAAGGGCTTAGCCGAAATTTACGTGCATAATTTAAGAGAGTATAGCGACCACCGTCAAAAAAGCGTAGACGATTATCCTTATGGAGGCGGTAGCGGCATGGTAATGACCATTGAGCCTTTTGCCAAGTGCATTGAAACCCTGCAAGCCGAACGCACATACGATGAGGTAATTTTTATGAGTCCCGATGGAGAACGCCTCGATCAGCAAATTGCCAATCACTTTATTTCCCATAAAAACGTCATCATTTTGTGCGGCCATTATAAGGGGATTGATCAACGCATTCGCGACACGTTTGTAACCCGTGAAATTTCTATTGGAGATTACGTACTTTCTGGTGGCGAATTGGCCGCTGCTGTATTGGTAGATGCCGTGGTGCGTTTAATACCCGGTGTGTTGAACGATGAAACATCGGCACTTTCCGATTCTTTTCAGGACGATTTATTGGATGCCCCAGTATACACCCGACCTGCCGAATGGCGTGGACAAAAAGTACCCGATATTTTGTTGAGCGGTAACCAAAAACTGATTGAAGACTGGAGGCACGAACAAGCCCTGCAACGTACCAAAGACCGTAGGCCCGACTTATTAAACGAATAAACAATCTATTTTTGGTGCAGTAGGGCAATAATACGTTCCTTATCGGTGAGTTGCCCCCTTAAGGCCTCGGTAAGTTCTTGGCAAGCACTTAGTTCCTTTTGTACATTTTTATATTGTACTTCTCCATCCTCAAGGGCGTTGCGCCATTCTTCGTTGGCATAGCCTTGACGTTCATTCTCAAAAAACTCTCCCGGATGCACCCCCAACTTTTCGGCCATCAGCATCATATCCACATATTTAATGGAGCCCTTTACCAAGCTTAGTTTCAAGCCATCAAAGGATTTACCCATTTCTGTGGCCAACCAACTCAAGGAACGATTCTTATTTTTTAGTAAGCGATCTACAGTTTCTTTCAAATACATAAAAAATTAAGTATGAAGTATAATATATTAATTAAAATGCTTATTTTTATTCGTAATAATTACTAAGAGAATTTTTAACCCCTAATATTTGGATAAAATATACAAATTTTTCTTTAAATCTATAAAACTTTCTTTTATGTACAAATACTTAATCAACGAAAAGCTAGCCAATCTCCCCATGAGAGAGTACAAAAATGCACTGAAATTAATCCCCTTAATTTTAGGTATTTCACCTAACACCTTTTTAAACTACCGCAACATAAAGGCGGGAGAAAAAAAAGATATCCCCTATGAAAAAGTAGTACAATTAGAAAAAATGTTTGGTTTAAAGCCCGGAGAGCTACATAATACGCCCATTACTTGTAAACACATTAGCCAGCTATTAGAAGAATACAAGGAGGTTTTTAGATAAAATGTGGAAAACTTTTAAAAAGCTTTTAAAAGTGAAAATAATTCCCTAACATTGCAGTCCGATTTTTCACGAGTTGAAAATCGTTTTAAAAGCTTAAAATCATGGATTTAGTAAAATTTGTAGAAGAACAAGCAATCGTAAAAAACACCATTCCGACATTCAAGTCTGGAGATACCGTTGCCGTACATTATAAAATTCGCGAAGGAAACAAAGAGCGTATCCAAATCTACCAAGGTGTGGTTATTCAACGCAACAGTGTGGGCGTAAACGAAACCTTTACGGTTCGTAAAATGTCAAACGGTGTGGGTGTGGAGCGTATTTTCCCAATTAACTCACCCAATATCGAAAAAATTGATGTGGTGAACTTCGGAAAAGTGCGTAGAGCTAAATTGTTCTACTTACGTGCTTTAACTGGTAAAGCTGCCCGTATCAAATCTAAAAGAGTATAATTTTAAATTATATATAGAGAGCCTCGATATTCATCGGGGCTTTTTTTGTTACAATAAAAAACCGACATGAAAAACCTATTAAAGAAATTCGAAGAAAAACGCCCAGAGATTGTATTTGAGTGGAAAGATGCCGAAACGGAAGCAGAAGGCTGGGTGGTAATTAATTCCTTACGCGGTGGAGCGGCAGGTGGTGGTACCCGCATGCGCAAGGGCTTGGATAAACGCGAAGTAGAATCGTTGGCTAAAACCATGGAGGTAAAATTTACCGTTTCTGGTCCCGCCATTGGTGGCGCCAAATCGGGCATTAACTTCGATCCCGCCGATCCTCGTAAAAAAGGCGTGTTGGAGCGTTGGTATAAAGCAGTTATTCCTTTGTTAAAAAACTATTACGGTACCGGTGGCGATTTAAACGTAGACGAAATTCATGAGGTAATTCCAATAACTGAAAATTATGGTTTATGGCACCCTCAAGAGGGCATTATAAATGGACACTACAAAGCCAAAGAAAACGAACGCATTCATCAAATTGGTCAATTGCGTTATGGGGTTTCTAAGGTATTGGAAGATATCAGTTTTACGCCCGACCTAAAGCGCAAATACGTGGTAGCCGATATGATTACCGGTTATGGCGTATCAGAGTCTATCCGACATTTTTATAGCCTCTATGGCGGCGATATTCGCCAAAAAAGAGCCATCATTCAAGGTTGGGGAAATGTGGGTGCCGCGGCAGCTTTTTACTTGGCACAACAAGGTGTAAAAATTGTAGGTATTATTGATCGTGTGGGTGGTTTATTAAACACCGAAGGCTATACTTTAGAAGAAATTACAACCTTGTTTTTAAACCGAGCTGGGAATCCACTTGTGGCCGATAAACTGATTCCTTTTGAGCAAGTGAACGAACAAATTTGGCAAACGCAAGCAGAAATTTTTGTACCTGCAGCAGCTTCTCGTTTGGTTACCAAAAACCAGGTAGAACAATTAATCAAATCTGGTTTAGAAGTAATTGCCTGTGGAGCCAATGTACCTTTTGCCGATCAAGAAATTTTCTTTGGTCCTATTATGGAGTATGCCGATGAGCAGGTGGCGGTTATCCCCGATTTTATTTCTAACTGTGGCATGGCCCGAGTATTTGCATACCTCATGCAAAAAGATGTGGAAATGAGCGATGCAGCTATTTTTAACGATGCTTCGGAAGTAATTCGTAAAGCTTTAGAACATACCCACAAGCAGCATGCTGCAAAAACAAAGCTATCGCAAACAGCTTTTGAAACAGCTTTAAAACAATTGGTTTAAGCACTAAATGCCTAAAAAAAGCCCTGCTGAATTCAGCAGGGCTTTTTTTATGAAAGTAGATTCAAACTATTTTCCGTTGGTTTTTTTAGCAGTTTCGGTTTTTTTAGCGCAACAAGCTTTTTTACAGTCTTTTTTGCACGCCATTTTTTCACCTTCTTTTTTAGCGCAGCAAGCTTCTTTTTTAGCCGCAGGTTTTTGTTCTTTGGTTTGAGCAGTAGCAGCACCCATAAAGGCGGCTAAAGCAAATACAGCGATTACTTTTTTCATAATAGATTTATTTATTTTTTGTTTATTTCTCCTAAAACGGTGATTCCCCCCTTTACCGTATCTCCCAACTGCACATTCACCTTGGTACCTAAAGGTAAGAAAACATCTACCCGAGAACCAAATTTTATGAAACCAAATTCTTCGGCTTGTTTTACCGAATCGCCTTCCTTTACATACCACACAATTCTACGAGCCAAGGCCCCGGCAATTTGACGGTATAACACCTCAACACCTGTTTTGTGTTTTACTACGGTGGTGGTGCGTTCGTTTTCGGTAGACGATTTGGGGTCCCAGGCCACTAAATATTTACCCGGATGGTAGTTGAAATAACTCACC
>JACCDH011038147.1_pt1 | contig 11056 bp, 11 predicted proteins | sample 7442481 | NCBI WGS metagenome assembly JACCDH01 (sample SAMN15323433, study PRJNA562643) | freshwater metagenome | isolation source: river surface water | place: USA:Blue River Watershed | collected 2017-08-15 | reverse complement strand
GGCACGCTGTCATCAGCGGACCACAGCGATGGCCGAGCGCTCGCCACCTTTGTAGGTGTACAGGGTCAAGGCGCCGTTCTTGATGTCGCCCTTTTCGTCAAAGGCGATGTCGCCGGTCACACCCTTGTAAGTGATGCTTTTGAGTGCAGGCAAGTACTTGGCTGGCTCGGCAGAGCCTGCATTGACCATGGCGGTGGCCATGACTTTGACGGCGTCATAGACGTAGGGCGCATAGACCTGCACATCGGCGTTGAACTTAGCCTTGAAGTCGGCGCGGAATTTGTCCATGCCCACTTTTTGTTCGCCTTCAACGCCACCGGCTTCAGCGCACACCACAGCTTCGTCGCGCATGGCATCACCCGCCAGTTTAGCAAGCTCAGAGGTGCAAATGCCATCACCACCCATGAATTTGGCCTGGATGCCCAAAGACTTCATCTGGCGCAACATGGGGCCAGCCACGGCATCCATGCCGCCAAAGAACACGATGTCGGGCTTCTTGGCTTTGAGGGTGGTCAAGATGGCGTTGAAGTCAGACGCTTTGTCGGTGGTGAATTCATGGCCTACGATGGCGCCGCCGGCAGCAGTCACGGCCTTCTTGAATTCTTCAGCAACGCCTTGGCCGTAAGCCGTGCGGTCGTCAATGACAGCGATGCTTTTGCCCTTGAGGGTTTCGACTGCGTATTTGCCCAGGGTGCCGCCCAGGTGAACGTCGTCAGCCACCACGCGGAAGGCACCCGCATAACCCTGGCGGGTGTACTTGGGGTTGGTGGCCGATGGCGAAATCTGAGGAATGCCTGCCGTGTTGTAAATCTGGGAAGCGGGAATGGTGGTGCCCGAATTGAGGTGGCCAATGACGCCATTGACTTTGGCATCCACCAGTTTTTGTGCGGCGGCCGTGCCCTGCTTGGGGTCCGCTGCATCGTCTTCGGTCAACAGTTCAAACTTGACGGTTTTGTCACCGATTTTGAGACCCGCAGCATTGAGCTCTTCGATGGCCATGCGTGCACCGTTCTCATTGTCTTTACCCAAGTGGGCAATGGCACCGCTGACGGGGCCAACGTGACCAATTTTGACCACCACCTGGTTGGAAGCCACTTCCTTTTTGCCACAAGCCGACAACACCACTGCGGCAACGGCGATGGACACCAAGGTCAAAGAACGCGAACCAGAAAATTTCATACAGACTCCGAAAAAAATTGCTTCAATCAAGCAAGTCCCAAAGATACTTCAAATTGATGCATGCGTGACTCAGGGAAAACCAAAATGGACTGGTTTAACTGGGGTCAATCTCTGTTTTCGGTACGCGGGTTCACTTTGTGGTGCCATGCGGTTTCAAGTGTGCGCAGCACAAGACCTGCGGCCAAACGATCGAATTCGGGCCTGAGTTGTTGCAACAACTCGGTCGACAAAGCCATGAAAGCCTGTTTTTCTGCCTCCAAAGCATCGAGGGCCGCATGCATCGAGGCAGACACATTGTCGACCGGCTCTGTCAAGGTCGGTACTTTGTCCGGCGTAGGCCGAATTTCGGCAGCATGATTAGACAGATCGTTCATAATTCTGAAAGCTTTGACAGATCGTGCTGAACAAGGTCATACCCCAAGCTTTTGTAATGTTTCCACCGATGCCGCGCCTGGGCCTTGCCGTGGTCATCACTGGACACAATCTCAATCAATCGCTTGAAACGATCAAAACCATCAGGCACCTCATCACCCAAATTCACCAACAAATCGTTCAAACCCCACAAGTGGGGGTCAGCGCCAAGGCAAATGGGCGAGACTTTTTGAACTTCAGAGTCTGACTCGGGCGTGCAATGCGGCAAGAAAGACACGTCCTGAAATTGCCACAATTGGGCATCGAGCTGCCGCAAAGTGGCTGGTGCCCCCACAACAACCACACGAAAATCCTGTGCCCGTGCTTTGCGCAGCAAGCGACAGGTGTGCAGCAAGCGCTCGCTGGTGTTGAAGTGAAACTCGATGCGGGTCATCTCATCAACGCAGTCTGAAGATTCAGGCTTGACGGACGGCGCGCGTCTTAGGCTGGGTCGCGGCACGACTCGTGGTTTTCAAGGATTTAACGCTTTTCGCAGTTTTGGGCTTATCAGGCACGGCTTTGGGCGGTCTGCTGGCCAGCTCCGTCAGGTACTGAAGCAACAAGCCCACAGGCCTGCCGGTCGCCCCTTTGGCTGCGCCACTGCGCCAAGCGGTCCCCGCAATGTCGAGGTGCGCCCAGGCAAAATTCTGGCTGAATCGCTGCAAAAACTTGGCCGCTGTCACAGATCCGGCCGCCCTGCCAGCCACGTTGGCCACGTCGGCGAAACGGGTCTTCAAGCCTTCGGCGTACTCATCGTCCAAAGGCATGCGCCAGCAGGTATCGCCCGAATTCTCACCCGCCTGTTGCAAATCCAAGGCCAAGGCATCGTCACTGGAAAACAAACCGGTTCGTACCGCGCCCAGAGCGATCACGCAAGCGCCCGTTAATGTGGCAATGTCAATCACAGCTTGAGGCTTGAAGCGCTCGGCATAGGTCAACGCATCGCACAAAACCAGTCGTCCCTCGGCATCGGTATTCAAAATCTCAATGGTTTGCCCACTCATGCTGGTCACCACGTCTCCGGGCTTGACGGCCAAGCCATCGGGCATGTTTTCGGTGGCCGGAATCAGCCCAACCACATTGATGGCTGGCTTGAGCTGCCCCAAGGCCTTGAACACGCCCAATACACTGGCGGCACCACCCATGTCGTATTTCATCTCGTCCATTTCAGGCGCTGGCTTGATGGAGATACCGCCCGTGTCAAACGTGATGCCCTTGCCGACCAGCACCACAGGTGCCCGCGAGGCTGACGCGCCGTTGTAGCGCATGACAATGAAGCGCAGGGGTTGCGCAGAACCCTGGGCCACAGCCATGAACGCACCCATGCCCAACTTGGCCACCTCTTTAGGGCCGAGGACCTCACACTTGAAGGCACTTCCCTTGGCGATGCCTTTGGCCGCCTGCGCCAAATGGCTTGGGGTGGCATGGTTCGCTGGTCGGTTGGCCCATTCTTTGGCCAATTCAACGCCTGCAACCAACGCTTGGGAATGGCGAACTGCTTGCTCGAGGGCCGCATTGGCGTTTTCTGCACTGACAGACACCTGCTTGAGCAGACGGGATTTGGGTTTGCTCAGTGTGGTGATGTAGCTGTAACTGGCGTCAGCCAGGCTGGACAAGGCCTGTTGAATACCTTGGCCTGTGGCGTCGCCCACCACATGCAAGCCCAGGTGCTTGATCTTGGCTGACTTCAGAGCATTCCAGCCCGATTGGACCGCAGATCGGACTTGAGCAGGTTTGTTGTCGGCGGTGCAGACCACCACCACATGTCGAGGCGCCATGCCGGGCTGGCAGTACAGCGTCATCACCGCTCCTGCCTTGAGCTCGAAATCACCCGCTTCCATGGCATTGGCCACCCAGCGCGTCACAGGGTCGTGAGCCAAAGGATTGGGAAGGGTCTGACTGGGCCATAAAACGATCAAAGCGTCCAATTGAGCCTGAATTGCGCGCGACAGCGACAGCTTTTGGATTTCGAAGTTCATAATTCGGTTTTTCCTCTTTCCCCAATGTTATTCCATTCCTCTTTACGCAAAGACCTTGCACGCAACTTTGGTGCAACGCTGCTGATTCTGGTGACGATCGTCATGACGATCACACTGATTCGCACGCTGGGTCAAGCCAGCAGAGGCAGCGTCAACCCCTCAGAGGTCATGCTGGTCATGGGGTTCAGTGTCTTGGGGCAAATGACCACCATCATCACACTGAGTCTGTTCATCTCGTGCGTGGCCACCCTCTCGCGCATGTACGGTGAAAGCGAAATGGTCATCTGGTTCGCCAGCGGACAAGGCGTGGGGCAATTCATTCGGCCACTTTTGAGGTTTTCTTGGCCGATCATGGTGGTCATTGGCTTGCTCTCCCTGTTTGTCTGGCCATGGAGTCACCAGCAGATTGAGGATTTGCGTCAGCGCTATGAAAAACGCAACGATGTGGAGCGAATTGCACCTGGTCAGTTCCAAGAGTCTGCTGGAGGCAATCGGGTGTTTTTCATAGACAAAGACAGCCCCAGTCAGGACTGGGGGCGTAACGTGTTTGTGTCGAGCAAGGATGGTCGCCTGGAGAGCGTCACCACGGCATCACAAGGGCGTATCGAGTTTGTAGGACCAGACCGCTTCTTGATGCTAGAAAACGGTCAGCAATGGCTGATGCAGCTGGACACTGGGGAAACGCGGCTGACCCAATTTGAGCGCTACCAGCTCTTGATCGATACCGATACAGCGCCTGTCGACGGGGTGCGCAACAGCCGCCAAAGCAGCACCTTGCAGCTCATCCAGCAACCCACACCCAGCAACCAGGGCGAGTTGACATGGCGTGTAGGCCTGGTGTTCACCGCCTTCAACATGGTTTTGCTGGCGTTGGCCCTTTCAGCTGTCAATCCTCGAGTGGGACGCAGTTACCACCTGGGCCTGGGCCTGTTTGTTTTTGTGGCGTACTACAACCTGCTGAATGTGGGACAAAGCTGGGTCAGCACGGGACGGGTGGGCGCCCTGGCTTTTGTGCTGGGCCTGCACGGGAGCGTTTTGGCACTGGCTTTGCTGTGGCTCAGTTGGCGTCATATGAATTGGAGTTGGCGCAACTGGCTGCCATCCGTGCGCGGGGACAAAGAGGCTGTCGCATGAAAACCGTACGTCGCTTGTTGTTTGGTGAAATCAACCGGGCCGTCTTGTTTGTGGCTTTGGGTTTTCTCGCCCTGTTCCTATTTTTCGACATGGTGGACGAGCTGCAGGCCTTGTCCCGATTTGGCAACCAAGGCTATTTGCTGCAGCACGCCCTGCTCTACATCTCCCTAAAAATTCCCGCACACCTGTATGAGCTGTTGCCCATCTCGGTGCTGATTGGCAGCATTTTTGTGATGGCCCGTTTGGCGCAAAGTTCTGAGTTCACGATTTTGCGAACCGGGGGGCTGGAACCCTGGCTGGCCTTGAGTGCACTTCTCAAATTGGGTCTGATTTTCGTCGCTTTGACTTTCTTCTTGGGTGATTACGCAGCCCCATGGTCAGAACGACAAGCCCAGCAAATCAAAGCCCCTTTTCAAGGCCAATTGACAGTGGGAAAAACAGGGGCATGGCTGCGGGAAAAGCAAGATTCACAACAATTCGCAGTGAATGTGCGTCGCTTTGACGGGATTGACCACATGGAGGATGTGCGCATCCATGCTTTCAATGAGCAAGGTCAATTGTTGGCCATCACCACCGCAAGTCAGGCACGCATTGAGCCTGGTCAGTGGCAACTCAGCCAGGTGGACCACAAATCGATATTACCTGCCAGCGCCAACAAACCGGCGCAGTTCAGTGCGACCCAATGGGGTCAAAAGACATGGCCGACCAACATCAGCGCCGACATGGTGGCTGCCGCGCTGCTCAGCCCGGACCGCATGAGCACTTGGGAGCTGTTTGGTTACATGCGACATCTGTCGGTGAACAACCAAAGCGCACAACGCTACGAAATAGAGTTCTGGCGCAAAGTGTTCTACCCCTTGAGTTGTTTGGTGATGTTGGTGTTGGCCCTGCCCTTTGCCTATCTGCATTTCCGCTCGGGCCAAATTGCAGGTCACGTCTTTGGTGGCGTTTTGGCTGGCATCAGCTTTGCTCTGCTCAACAATGTCTTCAGCTTCATCGGCAACCTGCAAAACTGGCAACCCCTCTTGACATCAGCCGCACCCGCGCTTTTGTACAGCGCAGTCTCTTTGGCAGCTTTTTGGTGGATGGTGCTTCGCCGATAAATTAGCGAACACCCTGCCATGACGTCATAACTGGCCCAGATTGCGGAGGGCCACCGACAGCACTTCATAGATGAATAAAGCATAATATCGAAATTCGATATATTATTTAAACTATGAACCTGCACCAATTTCGTTTCGTCCAGGAAGCAGCCCGCCGCAACCTGAACCTGACTGAAACTGCCAAGGCCTTGCACACATCTCAACCGGGCGTTTCCAAAGCCATCATCGAACTGGAAGAGGAACTGGGCATCGAAATCTTCGCCCGTCATGGCAAGCGGCTCAAGCGCATCACCGAACCCGGTCAACACGTATTGCAAAGCATCGAGCTGATCATGCGCGAAGTTGGCAACCTGAAAAAGATTGGGGAGCAATTCAGCACCCAGGACAGTGGAACCCTCTCGATTGCAACCACCCACACCCAGGCACGCTATGTTTTGCCGTTGCCCGTGGCCAAATTGCGTGAGAAATATCCCAAAGTCAACATCAGCCTTCACCAAGGTGCACCGGATCAAGTGGCCAAAATGCTGCTGGACGATACCGCTGAAATCGGGATTGCCACCGAGTCCCTGTCGGCCTATGAAGACTTGGTGACCCTGCCTTGCTACGAGTGGCAACACGTTCTGGTCTTGCCCCTGGATCACCCCCTGGCCGCCAAGGACAACCTGTCACTCGCGGACATCGCCAGCGAACCTCTGATCACCTACCACCCCTCTTTTACCGGCCGCAGTCGCATTGACCAGGCTTTTGCCGCTAAAAGAATCACCCCTCGCATTGCCCTGGAAGCAATCGACTCGGATGTCATCAAGACCTATGTCCGCCTGGGGCTGGGTATTGGGATCGTGGCCGAAATGGCCGTGCAAGACGACCCGGTCAAAGACCTGGCCGTTCGTCCTTTGGGTCCCCTGTTGGGCATGAACGTGGCCCGTGTCGCCTTCAAACGGGGCGCCTACCTGCGCCAATTTGTGTACCAATTCGCTGAGATGCTCAGTGACCGACTCACCGCACCGTTGGTTGCTCGGGCCATGAGCGGTCCTGTCAACGATTACGAACTTTGAACCTGCCATGAACGCACGCACACCTGCCATCGTTTCCAAAGCCCCCCAAATGGGGACCACCATCTTCACGGTCATGTCGGCACTGGCTGCCGAAAAAAATGCCGTCAATCTGGGTCAAGGCTTTCCGGATTTTCCTTGCGACCCACGCTTGCCGGGCTTGGTCAGCGATGCCATGCGCGAGGGTCTGAACCAATACCCGCCCATGACGGGTGTAGCACCGCTGCGTGAAGCTGTCTCGCGGAAAATTCAGAACCTCTATGGGCGCCACTTCGACCCCGTCAGCGAAATCACGGTCACTGCAGGCGCCACACAGGCCATCTTGACCATTGTTCTGGCCATCGTGCACCCGGGCGACGAAGTCATCGTGCTAGAACCCTGCTACGACAGTTACGTGCCCAACATCGAGTTGGCGGGTGGTGTGGTGGTGCGTGTCCCACTGACCCCAGGCACTTTTCGCCCGGACTTTGACAAAATCCGCTCCGCCATCAGCCCCCGCACACGGGCCATCTTGATCAACTCGCCCCACAACCCCAGTGGCATGATTTGGTCAAAGCAGGACATGTTGACTTTGCAAGAGCTGCTGGCCCCCACCGACATCGTGCTGATCAGCGACGAAGTCTATGAGCACATGGTCTACGCCCCCAACCAGCACTGGAGTGCTGCCCATTTTGAGGGCTTGGCTGCGCGTGCCTTCATCGTGTCCAGTTTTGGCAAGACCTACCACGTCACAGGCTGGAAAGTGGGCACCGTCGCAGCGCCTGCGGCCTACAGCGCCGAGTTTCGCAAAGTGCACCAATTCAATGTGTTCACCGTGAACACCCCCGTGCAGCATGCCTTGGCCCGTTTCATGGCTGACCCTGCACCTTATCTTGAGCTGCCCGCTTTTTACCAACGCAAGCGTGACTTGTTCCGCTCGGGGTTAGCGCAAACCCACTTCAAATTGTTGCCCGGTGAAGGGACCTACTTTCAATGCGTGGACATCTCGGGTTTGAAAGTCCCAGAGAAAAACCTGAGCGAAGCCGATTTCTGCAAATGGCTGACCACCGACATCGGCGTGGCGGCCATTCCGCTGTCGGCTTTTTACGGCAACGGCTTTGACCAAAAGGTGATTCGGTTTTGTTTTGCCAAACAAGATGAAACGCTGATGGCTGCGCTGGATAAACTCAAAGGCCTTTGATGATGCTCAGGGCATGGGTCTGTGCCTTGGTGCTGGTCATGATGGCCGCTTGCACACCCGGCCCTGCCCGGATTTTTTTGTTGCCTGAGCGGGATCAACCGCAACACTCAGACCCCTCCGTATCGGCCCCCTTTCGCTTTGATCTAGCGGACGGTCAGAGTTTGTCCGGGCGAGTTTGGAACCACACCCAGCCGAAACACATTGTTTTGGGTGTGCATGGCTTCAACGACTACAGCAAGGCATTTCACCCGCTAGCGCAGCACTTTGTCGCAGAGCTCCATGCCACGGTCTACGCCTATGACCAACGCGGATTTGGCGCCAACCCCCAACCTGGCATCTGGCCGGGCTCAGACATGCTGCTGGCCGATCTGCGGCACATTGCGGCGCAACTGCGCATCCGACACCCCGGTTTGCCACTCACGGTGGTAGGCGAAAGCATGGGCGGCGCTGTGGTACTGATTGCGGCAGCTGAATCACCCGGGTTACAGGCTGAGCAAATTGTGCTCAAGGCCCCTGCTGTTTGGGGTGCGCAAAGCATGCCCTGGTACCAGCGCATCAGCCTGCAGTTCATGAACGCCGTGGCCCCTGACATGACCTTCACAGGACGGGGCGTTCAGACACTTGGCATCACCCCGACCAACGACCCCGAGGTCTCGCGAGACCTCAGCCGCGATCCTCTCTTCATCAAAGCCACCCGCGTCAGCAGTCTGGCCGGCGTGACAGCACTCATGGACCGCGCCCAGACCCTCAAGAATACGCCGCCACAGCGCAGTCTGGTGCTGTACGGCCTGCGTGACCGCATCATTCCGCCCACGCCCGTGTGCCACTGGCTCACCCGGTTCAGTGCCCAAGTAACGCCCGTAAATCCAATGGACGTTGTGATTTACCCGGAGGGCTGGCACCTTCTCACCCGACAATTGCGAACCCGTGATGTGCTGCAAGACCTGCAACATTGGATGCGGCACATACCCTTGGCACAATCACAAAGCCCACAGCAAGCCCGCGATGTGGTGTGTGCCAAAGTCCATGATCAAACTGCTCCAAATGCCATTGCGCTTGACCACCGCCCTGCTTGCTCTGATTCTGCTCATGCCCGCTGCTTGGGCGCAACGGATGTATGACAGCAGCGGGCGTTTCTTGGGTCGCGTGGATGCAGAGCGCTTTTACAACGCATCCGGGCAACAGATCGGACGGGTCGATGGCGAACGGGTCTACGATGGGTCGGGCCGGCAACTCGGACGCATGGATGGCCAGCGGGTCTACAGCGCCACTGGCAGCCAGATCGGCCGCATCGATGGAGACCGGCTTTACAGCGCTTCGGGTTCGCTCATGGGCCGCTTGGATGGCGAGCGCCTCTACGATGCGTCAGGTCGTCAAATTGGCCGCGCCGATGGTCTGCGCCGCATGCAAATGATCGTGTTTTTTTACTTTTTCATGTGAGTCTGCCACCATGACCGTTCGAGACATCCTCAAAATGGGCGATGCGCGTTTGTTGCGCATGGCTGAACCCGTGCCAGCTTTTGACACCCCCGAACTGCACGCCCTGATAGCGGACATGCAGGACACCATGGTGGCCGTGAATGGTGCTGGTCTGGCCGCACCACAAATTGGCGTGAACCTGCAGCTGGTGATTTTTGGCAGCACGACTGTGAACCCACGCTACCCAGGCCGCCCCCTGGTGCCGCGTACGGTGTTGATCAACCCGGCCATCACGCCCTTAGGGGCCGATGAAGAAGACGATTGGGAGGGCTGCCTGTCGGTGCCTGGCATGCGCGGCATGGTGCCGCGGTGGGCGCGCATTCGCTACACCGGTTTCGACGAAAAAGGCCTACCCATCGACCGCACAGTGGACGGCTTTCATGCCCGCGTGGTGCAGCACGAATGCGACCATTTGATAGGCAAGTTGTACCCGATGCGGGTGCGTGATTTCGAGCGCTTTGGTTTCACCGAGGTGTTGTTCCCGGAAATCAGCGCGGTCGAGGACGACTGAGGCTTCAGGGTTTCTGGCCGGCCAGCAGCAGAGCCAGGCCTGCATCGTCGAGCACGGGCACACCCAAAGCCTGGGCCTTGTCCAGCTTGCTGCCCGCCTCGGCACCCGCCACCACGTAGTGGGTTTTTTGGCTGACCGAACCGGCCACTTTGGCCCCCAGGGCTTCAAGTTTTTCCTTGGCTTCTTCGCGACCCATGCTTTGCAAGGTACCGGTCAACACCACGGTGATGCCGGCCAGTGGCATTTCGGTCGGGGCCAGCGCATCGCCTTCAGGCCAAGTCACGCCCACATCGCGCAGGGCCTGGACCACTTCGCGCTTGTGAGGCTGCGCGAAAAAGGTGTGGATGCTGTGCGCCACAACGGGGCCCACGTCAGCGACTTGCAGCAAGGCATCTTCACTGGCGACCATGATGGCATCGAGCTGGCCGAAGTGCCGGGCCAGCTCCTTGGCCGTGGCCTCGCCCACATGACGAATGCCCAGACTGAACAAAAAGCGGGCGAGCGTGGTGTTCTTGGATTTTTGCAGCGCTTCAAGCAGATTGACGGCGGACTTTTCAGCCATGCGATCCATGTTCGAAAGCGTATCCAGCTGCAAGTGGTACAGGTCAGCCAGGGTTTTGACATGACCCGCATCGACCAACTGGTCCACCAGTTTGTCACCCAAGCCATCCACATCCATGGCGCGGCGGTGGGCAAAGTGCCAAATGGCTTGCTTGCGCTGGGCGCTGCAGAAAATTCCGCCCGTGCAACGGTGGTCGGCCTCGCCCTCCTCCCGCTCGGCCAAGCTGCCGCAAACGGGGCAATGGCTCACCATGGTGAACAGTGGCGCATCAGGCGGTCTGCGGTCCAGCACCACAGAAACCACCTCAGGAATCACATCACCGGCCCGGCGCACGATGACAGTGTCGCCCACCCGCACATCTTTTCGACGGGCTTCCAGCTCGTTGTGCAGCGTGGCGTTGGTCACCGTGACGCCGCCCACAAACACCGGGGCCAGTTTGGCCACGGGCGTGAGCTTGCCAGTGCGG
>JACCDH010510361.1_pt1 | contig 11056 bp, 10 predicted proteins | sample 7442481 | NCBI WGS metagenome assembly JACCDH01 (sample SAMN15323433, study PRJNA562643) | freshwater metagenome | isolation source: river surface water | place: USA:Blue River Watershed | collected 2017-08-15 | reverse complement strand
TCCGTCTAATTCAGCACCAGCTTTGAATTTTACTACATTTTTAGCAGCAATTTTGATAGTTTTTCCTGTTTGAGGATTTCTTCCATCTCTAGCAGCTCTTTTAGATACTGACCAAGATCCGAAACCTACTAAAGAAACTCTTCCACCTTTTTTAAGAGTACCTTCAACATTGCTTAAAAATGACTCTAAAGCTAATTTAGCAGCTGCTTTTGTGATACCAGCAGAAGCTGCCATTGCATCGATTAATTCTGATTTGTTCATGATAAAGTTATTTATAATTGGTTAAACTTAATTATTTGATAGCAAATTTAGCGGTATAATTGAGCTACGCAAGCATTCAGTATATTTTTTGATTAAAATGTTAATAAAATGGGTTAAATGTTAATAACATTCATTTTTTTTCTTGTTTTTAGGCGGTTTAAGGGCGTTTTTACAACCTAGTATGCAACTGCATTTTCAGAGAACGAAATACCATTTAATAATTCATGAGCCTGCATTTTCTTTTTCCCTGGGAATTGTAAACTAGTTACATTTAATACACCATCGGTAGTGTAAATTATAAATACTTTTTTAGTTGTTGAAATAGTTCCTGCCTTTTTGCTGTGTGTTATTGCTTCAAAAGTTGCTTCATAAAATTTAACATTCCACTCGGTAGTACCATCCTTTATATAAGACCAAGCTGCTGGATAGGGTGACAATCCTCTAATTAAATTAAAAATAGTATTGCCGGGTTGTGTCCAATCAATTTTACAATTTTCTTTATTCAATTTATAAGCTGTTTTTTCCTCAGTTGCTGAATTTTGTAATGTTGTAGTAACTTTTAAGGATTTAATTAATTCTAAAGTTTCTATAACAGCAGCGCTACCCAGTTGCATTAAGCGATCATGCAATTCACCAGCAGATTCATTAGTGCCAATAGCTGTTTCTTTACTTAAAATTATTGCTCCAGTATCTATTTTATCATCAATAAAGAAGGTAGTAACTCCAGTTTTAGTTTCGCCATTGATTATCGCCCAATTGATTGGCGCCGCTCCTCTATATTCTGGTAATAAGGAAGCATGTAAATTAAATGTACCTAATTGAGGCATTTTCCAAACCACTTCTGGAAGCATTCTAAAGGCAACCACAACTTGTAAATTGGCATTTAATTGTCTCAATTCGTCCAAAAAATCAGTAGCTTTTAAATTGGTGGGTTGAAGTAGATGTAAGTTTTTTGCCAAAGCATATTCTTTTACAGCACTAAAACTCACTTTTTGACCACGTCCTGCTGGTTTATCAGGAGCAGTGATGACGCCTACGATTTCATAATTATTTTGATAAATAATATCCAAAATTCCTACGGCAAAATCGGGCGTTCCCATGAATACAATTCTAAGTTTTTCCATGCTGTATGTAATAATATTGATTGTATGAATTTATCGCAATTTTATTTTGTTCCAATAATAATTGAAGCGCAAAGATAGTTGCTTCACCCGAAATTTGAAGGCTATATTCTATTTCTCTTGACGACATTGGAGCTTTTTGTACTAATTGTTCAATCAATACAATGGTTTCAATTGGATTTACTTTTTTTTTCGCCATGCAAAACGAACAAATGCCACAATCTTCAGTAACTGTTTCATCAAAATAGGCGAGAAGTAATTTGTTTTTACAAGTGTCTGTATTTGTAATATACTGAAGGACACTTTTAAACTGTTCTTGTTTCAATTGATTTTGGTGTTCCAAAAATTTTGCAATTCGATTTATTGTTAAATCATCTTCTCTTGCTTCATTAAATGTCAGGGTGCTGTCGTTGTTTTTAGCATTCATTTGAATACAGCCTCTTTCGGCAAGTTGCTGAATTGCTTTTTCAACATCGGCTTCAGTACTGTTTGATTTTTTTGCAATCAATGCAGGATTTATTGCTGTTTCAATATCAAAAATTCCTGAATAGGTTCTTAAAATAGCGGTAATAATGGGTTCGTCATGCGGATTTAAACTGATGTAACGTAGCACTTCCTTACTCGGAATAATAAATTGCATACTGATTTTTTCAGAGGATTCACTTTGAAAAGTTAGCACCCCTTGTCGGTCTAAAAATTGTAAACTAGCAAAAGTTTTTACAATTGGAAATTGATATTGCACACAAAAATGATTCATATTGAAAGAATAACTTTCGTTAAAACCATCGCCATAAGCAATTTGAAAATAATTATTTAATTTCACATAAACCTCTCTAACAAATTTTTTATCGGGAAGCGAGTTGATGAATTGTTTTCTTGCAATTTCTATGTCGGTAGTATTGGTCAATAAAATTCCGAAAGCTTTTTCACCATTTCTACCCGCTCTTCCTACCTCTTGATAATAATTTTCAATATTTTCAGGAAGCTGAATGTGAATCACCGTTTTGACATCGGGTTTGTCAATTCCCATTCCAAATGCATTGGTGGCCACCATAATTTGAACGTTATCGTTTAGCCACAATTGCATGTTTTTTTCTTTTTCTTTGTGTGGTAAACCGCCATGGTAATAAGTACTTTTAAAACCTAAATCGTTGAGTTGTTGCGAGGTCTCGATGCATGATTTTCGGTTACGCACATAAATTATTGACGATTGCGGGTTTTTAGTAATTATTTGTTGAATTTTATAATTTTTGTCTTCGGTAGTAATGACGTGATACGCTAGGTTTTCTCGTGCAAACGATTTGGTAAAAAAAACAGGATCCGTTAATGCTAAATGTTTGCAAATATCTTCTTGAACGCGTTTAGTTGCAGTAGCAGTTAGAGCTAAAAATGGTGTTTTTGGGAACGAACTTTTTAACCCTGAAATTTTTAAATAAGCCGGTCTAAAATCATGACCCCATTGACTCACACAATGTGCTTCGTCTATGGCAATTAAGTTGATGTTAAGTTGTTTAAGTCTTTCGACAATCCAATCGTGCTGAAGTCGTTCTGGAGAGAGATATAAGAATTTATAATTCCCAAATTGACAATTATCGAGTATATCGATGACTTCGTCTTGAGAAATTCCTCCTGTTAGTGCGATTGCCTTAATATTCTTACTTTGTAAATTGTGCACTTGATCTTTCATAAGTGCCACTAATGGCGATATTACAAGACAAATTCCGTCTAACATTAAAGCTGGAATTTGAAAGCATACCGATTTTCCTCCACCAGTTGGTAATAAAGCAAAAGTATCTTTTCCATCGAGAACCGACTGAATTATAGCTTCTTGAGGCGCTCTAAAACGCTCGTGTTTCCAATATTTTTGAAGTAATTGTAAGGCTTCAGACATGTAAAAGGGCTTTTAGAAACACTAAAGTACGAAAAGTTTTATTTAGCAAGTTGATTTAAAATAAAATCCATCCGATTTTCTACGGTATCTTTTGGAACTTCTATAATTGAATACCCATATTTTTGATAGGTTTCCATCAAATGTTCGTGAATTAAAACAGCTTGTTCATAGTTTTCATAGCGTTCGGCATCGCTCACATAAATATCTTCCCAAGGAGGTAATACAAAAACCGAGTTATATTTATGATCTATACAAGCTTGGTCAAAAAAAGCGGGATAAGCATCGCCAATGTAGTGCATATAAGCTAAAACATCAGGAATTCCTCGGTCTAAAAATACCACAGGAGCTGCTTCTTCTAATGCAGATTTGAATTGTTTTTTTCTACCTTCTAACAATAATTCGCTAAAAAGAAGTGGTTTTTCAAGAAACAATTGTTCAATGCCTTGTTCTTGTGCTTCTTTAATAACTTCGCGCGAAATTTCAGGATAGCAAGTATGTCCTTTTTCTTTGAGTGCCTCAATTAAGGTTGTTTTTCCTGAACTTGGTCCGCCAATTAAAACCACAATTTCTTTATTCATAAATTGAAATCTAAGTCGCAAAAGTAAGTTTTTTTAAAAATCTAATCAACTTTTAAATTTTATAAGTGCTAACAATATAATTCTGAACATAAAAAAGTATATTTGCTTTTTAATTACAAGAGATGATGATGGATAAGAAAACAGAAGATTTCTATATTCGATTAAAAGAGGAGTTGACCAATGCAACACTTTGGCCTTCAGAATATTTGTTTAAATTTATTTTACCTTCAGACAATCATAGCATTGCAAAAATTGAAGCTGAATTTAACGATATGGGAGCAGTGATTACCACCCAACAATCTAAAACGGGTAAATTTACAAGTGTTTCAATTAGTGTTACTATGCAAAGTGCACAATGTGTTATTGATAAATATATTGCCGTTTCTGATATAGAAGGCATTATTTCATTATAAAAATCATGATAGAAGAAGTAAGTTATTTAGAATACAATTCACAACGTTCGCATTTGATCATACCCGAATACGGAAGACATTTACAAAAGTTGATTGATCAAGCTACAGCTATTGTAGATAAAGAAGAACGTAATAAAGCAGCAAAATATATCATTTCTGTAATGGGATCATTAAATCCACATTTAAGAGATGTGCCAGATTTTCAGCATAAATTATGGGATCAATTATTCATTATGTCTGATTTTAATTTAGACGTTGATTCTCCATATCCTATTCCGTCAAAAGATATTCTTACTCAAAAACCTGATCGATTAAAGTATCCACAAAATTTTCCAAAATATAGATTTTACGGTAACAACATCAAATACATGATCGATGTTGCGAATAGTTGGGAAGAAAGCGAATTAAAAAACGCGTTGGTTTTGGTAATCGCAAATCACATGAAAAAATGTTATTTGAGTTGGAACAAAGACACGGTTTCAGATGAAGTTATTTTTGAACACTTATTAGAACTTTCGGGTGGAAAATTAAACCTTTCTAAATCTAATGAGGAGCTTTCCAACACGCATGATTTAATGAAAGTGAATAAAAAAGTATCGAATAAAACTCAATTTAGTTCTAATAAGCCAGGAATTATTAAGAAAAATACCAACGGAAAAACACACCTAAATAAAAACAATAAAAATACATTCAAAAAAAATAGTTAATTGCATGGGAACATTTAAAATTGAAGGAGGAAAATCCTTAAAAGGAGAAATTACTCCTCAAGGTGCAAAAAATGAAGCTTTACAAGTTTTATGCCCTGTTTTACTAACTTCAGAGAAAGTAAGAGTTACTAATATTCCAGACATTATTGATGTCAATAAATTGATTACTTTATTAGGAAATTTAGGAGTAAAAATTCAAAAAAACGGACCTGGAGATTATACGTTTCAAGCCGATGAAGTAAATGTGAATTACTTAAAAACCGAAGCTTTCAAAAAAGAAGGAGGAAGTTTACGTGGTTCAATCATGATTGTAGGTCCATTATTAGCTCGTTTCGGGTGTGGATATATTCCTAAACCAGGAGGAGATAAAATCGGACGTCGTCGTTTAGATACTCATTTTGAAGGATTCATCAATTTAGGAGCCAAATTTAGATACGAAAGAGAAGACCATTTCTATGGAGTGGAAATCGATGGAAGATTACAAGGTTCTTATATGTTATTAGACGAAGCTTCTGTAACAGGAACAGCAAATATTGTCATGGCAGCAGTTTTAGCAGAAGGAACTACAACAATTTACAATGCAGCATGTGAGCCTTATTTGCAACAGTTGTGTAAAATGTTAAATTCAATGGGCGCTAAAATTACGGGCGTAGGATCTAATTTATTAACTATTGAAGGTGTTGAAACGTTAGGCGGTTGCGAACATAGAATTTTACCCGATATGGTTGAAATTGGTTCTTGGATTGGTTTAGCGGCGATGACCAGAAGTGAAATTACCATAAAAAATGTAAGCTGGGATAATTTAGGACAAATTCCTAATGTGTTTAGAAAATTGGGAATTACGTTAGAGCGAAGAGGAGATGATATTTACATTCCTGCTCATAAAGATGGATATCAAATAAAAACAGATATTGATGGTTCTATTTTAACTGTTGCCGATGCACCATGGCCTGGATTTACACCTGATTTATTAAGTATAGTACTCGTTGTGTGTACACAAGCGCATGGTGATGTATTGATTCATCAAAAAATGTTTGAAAGCCGTTTGTTCTTCGTTGATAAATTAATCGATATGGGAGCAAAAATTATGTTGTGCGATCCGCATAGAGCGGTGGTTATGGGACATAATTTCCAATCCCAATTAAAAGCAACTACGATGAGTTCGCCCGATATTCGTGCAGGAATTTCATTACTTATTGCTGCGTTAACCGCAAAAGGAACATCAACTATCCAAAATATTGAACAAATCGACAGAGGATATGAGCGCATAGACGAGCGACTTCGTGCCATTGGTGCTGATATCGTGAGAGTATAATTCAGTATGCAGTGTTCAGTAATGAGTTGGCAGTTATTCCAACTTATTACTGAACACTTAAAACTGATCACTGAATACTGAGAATGGAAACTTACATCATCATTTTACTCTGCGTCGCTTCTTTTATAGCTGGTTTTATCGATGCTATTGTGGGCGGAGGCGGATTAATTCAAACACCTGCAGCTTTAATTTTATTACCTAATTTACCCGTTGCTTCTGTTATTGGAACTTTAAAAATTCCAGGATTTAGCGGAACTAGTATGGCGGCCTATCATTATTTAAAATCAACAAAAGTTAATTGGAAGTTGTTTTTAATTATGGCATTAGTGTCTTTTTGTTTTGCTTATTTAGGTTCTAGTTTACTTAATGTTATGCAAAATGATTTCATGAAACCGCTCCTTTTTTTGGTTTTGATTCTATTGTTATTATATACCTATTTTAAAAAAGATTTCGGACAGTTTCAAATCGAGAAATTAACGCAACAACAAACCTATAGTTACGGAATTTTGATTTGTATTTTCTTAGGTTTTTATGACGGATTCATCGGTCCAGGAACCGGAAGTTTGTTAATAATGGCATTTATAGCAATCTTAGGTTTCGATTTTTTACAAGCTAATATTTATGCAAAACTGGTCAATTTGGCTACTAATTTTGGTTCCATTACATTATTCGTTTTAAAAGGAAAAATCATTTGGACCATCGCTATTCCTATGGCGCTATGCAATATTACTGGTTCATGGTTGGGCGCCCGATTAGCTATCTCTAAAGGTAACGGATTTATTCGAATCTTCTTTTTAATTGTGGTTGGAATTGCATTACTTCGTTTTGGATATGACGTGTTCTTAAAATAAAAAAGCACCTCATAGAAGTGCTTTTGTTGTATTAAAATTTCAGGCCAAACATTACGCCATCTCCTTGAAAGCCATTTTGATAACTTCTCACATAATCAATGCGTAAAAATCTAAATTTACCCCAACCAATATTGTCAAATCCTACGGTTACTTCTTGATAAGGTTTGAAATTTGGAACATTAATTTGATGAAAACCACCTATTAAATTCCATTGTAATTTATTTAATAACGGAATCTTATTCATAATATAGCCTTTAAAATTGTGCTCAATGTGCGTTTCTAGATAAGCATCATTTGTTGAATGACTATAATAAGGCAGCAAATTAAATGCATTTAATGAATTATTCATCAAATTCACATGTGTTTGGTTTCCGTTAAAATGCTTGTAATCTACAAACGAAATATTTTCGGCATTAAAGAATTTCCCTGCTTTAAATCGCAATCCAAAATCACCTTTATTTCCAATAGTTTTAGAATAATCAACGGTAGCACCAATGAAATCATATTGATAGTTTTTATTTGTTCCGCCAAACGCTTTTTCATAACTAAGACTTAAAACCGGATAATCATCGTTTTGAATGTTTATTTTGCCGTCGGGTCTTGAAATGTATTTTTGACCAAAACGAATTCTAGTTCCTATTTGTCCTTTAATAATATGGTGTTTTTGAAATGGCGTTGAAGTTTCGTTATTCGGTTGCAACGGATCATTTGAAAAATAAGCATCGTCATTTTTGATCAAAGTATAATCAGTATTATTGAATAAGGCACGACGATTTTCGTACAATAAGCGTCCCGACATAAAAATTCCATTGGTAACTTCTCTTCCATAATTAATCTCGGCAAACTCTTTATTATATAGTTTCATGAAATTGTTCTTGAAAAATAAAGTACTAACTGTATTAACAGTATTGCTTATAGGTTCCGAATTATTAAACTGATTGATGCTGCTTCCGCCCGAAAGAGCAATATAAGCGTTGTTTTGGTTGTTAAATCGGTGGTAAAAATTTCCTTTCATCCGAAGTCGCTCTTCTGCAAAGCCATAATTAAATGTAGAAGTTATAGAGGTGTATTTTCCGTTTTCATCGTTCCATTTACGGTAGGAAAAACCACTGTCTAAATTCCAGCCTTGAACCGTATTAAAGCTTAGCGAACCCAAATTCATCAAACCTTGGTAATTAAAACTCCATTTTTTAAAGCTATTTCTATAGGTGTAACCCGAAAGTATTTTTTGAATTTTAAATCGATTCCCTTTTGCATCGATAGAATCCATATATGTAACCGATTTTCTGATGGTTTGAATACTATCTTTTTTAGTATAATTTTTCAATTCTTCTTCCGTTAGTGGAACAGGTCGTGCAGTATTCCAGAAACTTTCTTCTTTTTTGTTCGCATTTTGTGCAAATGAAACGATCTCTTTTCCAAATGTTTTTTTGTCAAAAGTCTCTTTAAAAACATAATTGCTAAAAACGTGAGTGAATTTTCCAGTGAATTTCATCCCGAAAATTCCTGCACTAAAGTCTAATGACTGAATATTTTTTGCCCAAATTTTTGTACTTTCATTATAACTGAAATTTTGGGTCAGCTTCATCGTTTCTAAAATAGGCTCTTGCATGCGATATCCTTTGATGTCTAAATCGATGCCGTAAATTGCCCAAGAATTTTCTACAATGTATATAAATCCTTCAAATACCGGCTCTTTATCGCGTTTAGGAGTTACTTTTATTTTATTGATTAATTGATTTTTTTCGTCAAGAAAAGTACTTTCAAGTTTGTATTTGTAATAATTAAAAGCATTATCAGCTATGGGTGAAACCATATTAATACCAAAATCAACATAATTTTCATAAAAATCATAATTAGTATTCAAAGCGGTATTGTAACTAAAACCGTTATCATCACCTGCAACTTTAGACGCAATTATTTCTTCTTTTAGATTATCTGGTTTTTCAAATTTTATTTTTGAAACGGTTTCCGATTGATAAATGATACCGCTTCGGGTTGAATCTAGATTGCCTTCCATGTCTCCAATTTCAACACCCATAAATTTTTTCGGAATGTCTTTCACTCTAAAAATACCTCTAGAATAGAAATCTGCTTCAAATTTATCGGTTTTTGCAGCATTCTTTTTGCGCGAAGCAATCGCTTGTTTGATAATTTCGTTGGTAGGATTTTCACCAGTATTAATGACTAATTCCTTCAATTCATAATTTTCTTCAAGAAGTGTAATGTCTAATTGATATGGAGTATTTGCGTTAGCAATTAGATGTTTTTGCGTTTTAAAACCCAAGTGTTGAAAAATAAGATGTACATTTTTTTTATCGTTGAGGTTTAATTCATACTTACCCAATTCATTTGAAGTAGTACCTATATAGGTGTTTTCAATATAAATATTTACATAAGGTAAGGGTTTTCCATTTTCATCTTTTACCGTGCCTTTTATTTGAGCAAAGGAAAATACGGAATAACATAGCGTAAGGGTAAGAAAGATTTTTTGCATAAGGGTTTATTGTTATAGACGATAGTTAATGATAAAAGGTTGTATGAAATTAAAAAGATTTAAGGGCTAACTCATAACTTTTGAGTCCAAAACCAATAATTACTCCTTTTGCATGTGGAGATATAAAGGATTGGTGTCGGAACGTTTCTCTAGAAAATGTATTAGAGATATGCACTTCAACCACGGGTGTAGTAATGGCTTTGATTGCATCAGCTATACCTATAGAGGTGTGCGTGTAAGCTCCTGCATTGAGAATAATCCCATCAAATGAAAAGCCCACTTCTTGTAGCTTTGAAATAAGTTCGCCTTCAATGTTACTTTGAAAATAACTTAATTCTATCGTATGGAATTGATTTTGTAACGTTTCAAAATACGATTCAAAACTTTCAGAGCCATACACTTCTGGTTCTCGTGTTCCAAGCAGGTTTAAATTAGGGCCATTAATAATTAAAATCTTCATAGTTGCCTTATTGATTATTTTAGTACTGTATAATATGTATGATGTAAAAATAGAAAAAACCTTTTAGGAATGATTTTTTTTAATAAAAGTTTAGCTATTTAAATGGTGTTTTGTTTTGGGTTGATAGCTGTAATTCTAAAAATTGTCATTTTTTTAATACTACTTATATTAACTATTATGTTATAGTTTGTTAATAACTCAAATTATTTTTTAGCATTAATTTATTGTTTTCGCTGGTTATTAGTGGTTTAAGGAATAAAATTGAAAAAACAAATAATTGTTAATAACTTATAAACAAATGTTGACAACTTCAAAAAAAATACATAAATTTGTCATTATTAACTTTAAAATAATTAAACATGAAAAAAGTTTTATTTTCTGCCGTTGCTTTATTAGCTTTCGGTTTTGTTAACGCACAAGAAAAATCAAATGGTGGTTTCTCTAAGGGAGATGTATTTGCTTCTGGTGCAGTTGGATTCGGTTCATCAAAAACTGGTGATGCAAAATCTTCAAGTTTTACATTTGCACCTGCTGTAGGGTATTTCGTAACTGAAAATATTGCAGCTGGAGCTAGATTAGGTTTTGGTTCTGCTTCTGAAGATGATGGAACTGGAGAAGATAAAATGAGCTCATTTGGTTTAGAAGCTTTCGCTCGTTACTATTACACTCCTGCTTCTCAATTTTCTGTTTATGGTGAATTAGCTATTGGTATTGGTTCTGAAAAAGTTGAGCCAGCTGGTGGTGCTGAATCTAAATCAAAAACTTTCGGTGTAAACGCTGGAGTTGGAGTTAGCTATTTCTTAAACAGCAATTTTGCTATCGAAGCTGGTTGGGCTGGTTTAGGTTATAATACTAATGATAACGGAGGTAATGGAGCTGAAAAAACTAATGACTTCGGTTTAAATGTTGATTTATCTTCTGTAAACTTTGGATTAGTATACAAATTCTAATTTGTAACTTTA
>JACCDH011223082.1_pt1 | contig 11057 bp, 13 predicted proteins | sample 7442481 | NCBI WGS metagenome assembly JACCDH01 (sample SAMN15323433, study PRJNA562643) | freshwater metagenome | isolation source: river surface water | place: USA:Blue River Watershed | collected 2017-08-15 | reverse complement strand
CCATGGCTGCAGCCACACTGAGACTTCCGGTGTAAGAGAAAAGATTGAGAACTTTTTTATTCTTAGCTTCCTTCAAAAGATATTGTCGAAGAGGGCGATGATCTAGGAATAATCCCGTATCAAGATAACGATAGAGATTCACCCAGAATTTAAAGGGTCCTTCTTTGACTTCCATAAAATCATCATTACGGCGATCAAGAGGATTGTATTGTTGAGTGCCGACTTGTCTTTTTCTTTCTTTAAATACTTGATTGGTCTCCGGAATATTCATGACTTCAATTAGAGCATCTTTGATCATCTTTTGATGCTCATCACGCTTAATGAGATCTTCTTCGGCTAATTTCTTCCCTTTTTCGTAAATGACGGCATAATTTTTATAGATATCGATAATATAAGGAATTTCTGGAATATCTTTGTGGTACAGTCTAAAGCATTCGTACTCATTTTTTACTATCCAGCTTTTATGCTTTTTATAGTTTTTTTGAAGTCGGTTCTTTAGCGCTTGAGACTGCATGAATTAATCCTCTGGGGAGTTGAAAAGATCACAAAAGTTGTGCATCCTTGGTAGTATAACCAAAACGAGTAAAATATGTCTGCTAATGATCCTCGCGAAGAAGAACAAAGTGGTGTGGCGGTTGCCAAACCCAAACTAAAGCGTCCTAGAAAGTATAAGGTGCTCATGCATAATGACGACTATACTACTATGGAATTCGTTGTTCATGTTTTACAAAAATATTTCAACAAAACACGCCCTGAGTCTCAGGCCATTATGCTAGAAGTCCATACGCGCGGATTGGCTGTCTGCGGAATATTTACCTACGAAGTGGCAGAGTCAAAAGTCGCCAAAGTGACTAAATATGCTCGAGAAAATGGTCATCCTCTCAAATGCACAATGGAACCCTGCGAAGATTAGACATTCTTTGGCACTGACCTTGCGCTTTTGTCTTTCGATCCCATATTTCTTTATAATCAAGGAAGAGGGGAAACTCTATGATAAGCCAAAAATTAGAACAGATTCTTAATAAAGCCATTAAAAAAGCGAATGAACATCATCATGAGTTTTTAACACTTGAAAATGTTTTACTCGCAATGCTGGAAGACACTGAGGTCATTAATGTCCTTAATGATTGTGGGGCCAGTCTGCCTGAACTTCAAAAAGAGCTCGAGAAGTTTATTGCCGATGATTCTAACTTTGCTCTTTTAAGTGAAGATGAAATCCTGGATCTAAATAAAAAACAATTTGGAAATGATCAGTTGAGAGAGATTGCTCGTGAGAACGGGATTCTCTATCAGCCTGAGATTTCTTTAAGTCTTCAGCGTGTGATTCAACGAGCGGCTATTCATATCCAATCATCTGGAAAGAAAAGTATTCAGGCGATTAATATTTTAGTCGCTATGTTTAGTGAGAAAGAATCTCACGCAACTTATTTTTTACAGCAACAAGGTGTGAATCGCATTGATGTTGTAGAAAAAATTGCCCACTCATCAGATCGTCCTCAACAAGCGGAAGGAGAATCTGAAGCCGATGAGTCTCAAGAAAATAATGGAGAGACTTTTAAGCGTGAAGAAAAGTTTGAGAAGGCCTTGGCCGAATTCACAGTTAATTTGAATAAGTCAGCTCGTGAAGGGAAATTAGATCCAATCATCGGACGCGAAGAAGAAATTCAGCGAATCATTCAGATCCTCTGCCGTCGTCGAAAAAATAATCCGATTCTTGTGGGGGATGCCGGAGTAGGGAAGACAGCTATTGCTGAAGGACTGGCCCTTGCCATCGAGGAAGGAAAAGTTCCAAGCCTTTTGAGTAAAACAACTGTTTATAGTTTAGATATGGCTTCGCTTCTTGCGGGAACAAAATTTCGTGGGGACTTTGAGGAGAGACTTAAACTCGTTCTTCAGGCGCTTGAGAAAAAAAATGAAAAAGATGGCAGCATTCTTTTTATCGATGAGATTCACACGATCATCGGCGCGGGTGCCACAAGTGGAGGATCGTTAGATGCTTCAAACTTATTAAAGCCTGCCCTCAGCAAGGGAAATATCCGTTGTATGGGATCAACAACCTTTGATGAATATCGTAAATACTTCGAGAAGGATCAAGCCTTGAACCGTAGATTCCAGAAAGTTGATATTCATGAGCCTACTATTGAAGACACCATTAAAATCATCTCTGGGCTTAAGTCTAAATTCGAAGATCATCACCATGTGACTTATCCTGATGAGGTGATCCGGTCAGCAGTTGAACTCGCTGAGAAGCATATTAATGAGCGTAAGAACCCAGATAAATCAATAGATGTGATCGATGAGGTGGGAGCTTATTTACGCCTTCATCCTGAACGTGGGGAGAATGCGACAGTGGCCGTCGCCGATATTGAGCATATTGTGGCGAAATTGGCCCGTATTCCACAAAAGTCTTTATCAACAAATGAAAAAGAAAAACTTCGCTTCCTTGAGCGTGACCTGAAGATGATGATCTTCGGCCAAAATGAGGCCATCGATAAAGTTGCAAATGCACTTATTTTATCGAGATCAGGCCTTGGTAATCAGAACAAGCCTATCGCTTCTTTTCTTTTTGCTGGACCTACTGGTGTGGGAAAAACAGAACTTGCCAAACAATTGGCACATATTATGCGCATTAATTTTGTTCGTATCGATATGTCTGAGTATATGGAGAAGCATACTGTCTCTAAATTAATTGGAGCACCTCCAGGATATGTAGGATTTGATCAAGGTGGGGCCCTGACGGATGCGATTCATAAGAATCCATACACAGTCTTACTTCTTGATGAGATCGAGAAGGCCCATCCTGATGTTTTTAATATCCTCTTGCAGGTAATGGACCATGGAGCTCTCACGGACTCTAATGGCCGCGCTAGTGACTTTAAGAACGTGATCCTCATTATGACATCAAATGCCGGTGCAAAAGAAATGGATGCAGGCTCTATTGGATTATCACAGGCCCGTGGTGGTGAGATCAACACAGTGAAACGTGATCAGGCGATTAAGAACATCTTCACGCCAGAGTTCCGCAATCGGTTAGATGCCATCATCACTTTCCATAAGCTCGCTGATAAAAATATCGAGATGATTGTAGAAAAGTTCCTAATGGAGCTAGAAAATCAGCTAGTTGAGAAGAAAGTAGAAATGGAAGTTTCTGCCGAGGCCAAAGCATGGCTGGCGAAAACTGGATACGATGAAAAGCTTGGGGCGAGACCTCTTGCTCGCGTGATTAATGATAAGATTAAGAAGTCACTTGCTCATGAGATCTTGTTCGGCCGCCTTGAAAAAGGTGGAAGAGTACTCATTGATCTCAAGGGTGATGAGCTCGATTTCATTTTTTCCTAAACCTCTTCAAGTAATCTTCCGATCCTCACACATAACGATTTTTTATCGGTAAATATGTGTGAGGACTATCAACAAAACCTCCCACAATGTCCGGTCTTGGATAAAAAAAAGATGCAATTGAAATAAAATTTATATTTTTTGTTTGCGTTAAATAGAAAATGTGTTTATCTTTAAATTAAGAAAGGTCTAAATAAAAGACTATACATCAATTTCTGGGAGGAAATTTATGGCTAAGAAAGCGACAAAAAAAGCAGTTAAGAAAGTAGCAAAGAAAGCGACTAAAAAAGTAGCTAAAAAAGCTGCAAAAAAAGTAGCAAAAAAAGCTACAAAAAAAGTAGCAAAAAAAGCTACTAAAAAAGTTGCAAAAAAAGCTGCTAAGAAGTAATTCAAAAAGCCCTCGCAAGAGGGCTTTTTTTTGCCTTTTCCCTCTGAAAATCATCAAAATCCATTTTTACAGACTTCATCAAATCAGATTCAAATTGAGCTTAAATAGAATTCAGAATTTCTCGTTTATCTAAAACTTATTTTTTATCTTCAGACTTCTTTTTTAATCGCCCAAGGTTTGGCCGAGTAAGTGCGCCGTAAGGTGGCCTTACAGAAAAAACTCTGTTGAAGCTGATCAGATTTGGAATGCGGCCTTTGAAGTCTACGTGTGGAGCAGCCAGGACAACAAGAGCACGAAGAATTGTTGAAGCTGCAAAAAGTGTCAGATATTTGTCATATTGGGGTGAAATGTTCCTTAAGGCCCATCCTCCCAGTAATGTTCCTGTGATCATCCCGGTGGTGTTGAAGAAAGTGATATAGGTCATCACGCTGGTTCTCTCCGAGTCCTCGATCTTTTGATAATAAAGAAGGATGGTGCTGAGTTCGAAGCCGGCCCAGTAACAGCCTGAAAGAAATTCAATAAAGAAGATCCACCAGTAGTCCTGATTAATCGCCCACCAAAGTGGGCTGGTCGTGATCCCAAGGCAAGAGAGGATGAGAATTTTTTGCACATGCCGAGATTTGGCCCTCTTTTGAAGAATCTTAAACATAAAGACTCGTCCGAAATAGGCAATGGCAGTGATCGCCATATACTCGATATAGTTAAAACGAAGATGGCCCAGCATATAGGGGTTAAAATAAGGGGCCGAGAAATAGACAGTGAGATAAAAAAAGAAAAGGAAGACCACAAGCTTGCCTTGCTCGGTTGACCTTAGTCTCTTGATGAACTCACGGAGCTTCAGTCTTTCTTCGATTTTTCCGCCGAAATCATAATCGTTATGATTGGCCTTCACTTCATAGAGTGAGAGTAGTTTTAAAATAAGACCAACAGCAAAGATGCCTACATAAAGTGGCAACTCCATCCCAGCAGGACGAGCAAAATAAAGAAGAACACCACTGGTGATGAGGCCGATGAATACAGAGAATTGGCCAAATTGATTTCTGATGGAGAAAAACTTTAATCGAAATTTATAAGGGACTGTATGGCCCATCAATCTATTCCAAGGTGGATTGAGAGAGAGAAGGCTCGCCCAGTAGAGACTGAGAACAGATATCACTAGAAAAGGAGAGCTGTATTTTAGAAGCCCAATAAAAATAAGTGGAAGTAAGGTGAAGGCCTGAAGACTTAGAAAAACAATCATCCGTGTCTTGAGTCCCATTCGGCGGAAAAAATCGCGAATAGAAAAGAGCTGAAAGACCACCCCGACAAATTGAGGAATAACCGTTCCCATCCCCGCAATCACCTCAGAAATACCGAGGGCCAGCATAAAGGCACAAAAATAACCTTCCACCATCCCAATATTGAGGTTAGTGAAAATGGCATCTCTGATAGATGACCTAATATGTGCTTTAGTTGAAACCGACATTTTACGAAGCTTCCTGCTATATGATAGATTGAAGATATATTATGAAATCATTTAATCAAATTTTTCTTAAAGGGTTAATCGTTGTTCTTCCGATTACTCTAACATTTTATCTCCTTATCTGGGCAAGTGTGACCGTGGAGTCACTTTTTGGGTCTGGCCTCAAATTTTTATTAGGCAAAGAGCTCTATATTCCAGGTTTTGGGATTCTTCTCACCATTATACTTGTATTTTTAGTCGGTCTTTTAGTGAGCCATTACTTCACGGCAAGATTTTTTAAGCTCTTCACTAATTTATTAGAGAAAGTGCCCCTTATTAAGGCCATCTATAATCCGCTTAAAGATTTAATGGCTCTTCTTCCTGGAAAAGCTTCCAATCAAACAAAAGTTCAGCGAGTGGTGATGGTTCCGATTGATACCATGGGTGGCTATGCTTTTGGTTTTGTCACTCGTGAAGAATTATCAGGTCTTCCATTGCCTCATCTCGTCCCTGTCTATATCCCTTACAGTTATATGTTAGGAGGAATGACTCTTTTGGTTCCCAAGGACAAGTTAATTAAAGTTGATATGCCAGTCGATCAGGCCCTTAAACTTTCCGTCACTGCTTGGCTTAAGGCCGAAGAAGAATGATTTGTCCTCTTTGCCAAAGTGAAAGTGGATTATTTAATCAAGATAAGAAACGTCATTACTACCAATGTCGGCAATGTTATTTCGTTTTTGTTGATGCTTCTGAATTTATCTCTAAGGATGAAGAAGGGAGACGATATGAAACTCATAATAACTCCGCTGATGATCCCCGCTATGTAGACTATCTTACCAATGTTCGAGATTCATTTTTAGAAATGGGTATTCCTGGGGAAAAGGGCGTTGATATTGGTTCAGGTAGTTCTACTCTTCTCGCCGATTTATTTGCTCAAAAAAAATACGATGTGCTCTCTTATGATCCTCAATTTTATCCTGACACGAATTGGAAAAATTCAAATTACGATTTTTTTACCTTAAGTGAAGTTATTGAACACCTTCATCATCCTATTGAGGTACTCTCATCTTTAAGAGATCTGCTTCATTCCGGAGGTAAAATACTTATAAAAACGGAGTTTATTCCGCCGAAAGAAAAAAGAGAATTTAATCTTTGGTACTATAAAAATGACGACACACATGTCCATTTTTATACAGAGTCCAGTGCAAGAGAGCTTTCTCGTCGATTAGGAATGGGTATAGAGTTTTCTCATTCTTTGAGAGGAGTATTTTCTCTAGTACGAAAAAAATCAGAAATATAAATAAATTACGGCAATATGCTCTGTAAGATCTGATTGTCTCGGAATAAACTGATTTAAATATCCAGCTTCAAGGTTGTGGCCAGAGATTGGAAACCTGATTCCGATAAATGCACGATTGCGTTCTAGAAGTTGATTACCACTTAGTTTATTCGTAGAAATATTTAAAAATGGTTCATCCCATACAACGATTGTATTTTTATTAGTAAGAGTGTAGTTTAGCTGAATTTGTAATCTGTATCTTATAGAATTCGATCGCTCATCCTCCCAGTCTCTCCACTCCATTCTTGATCTAAGCAAAAATCTGTATTCATCATCTTGATGTGAATAAACGTGTTGAAGTGTTGGGCGATACTCTTTAATCTCACCACCTTCTATAAATCCAAACAAGAAACCTAATTCGTGAAATTTAGTAATTGGTTTTAAAATTCCAAACCTTATCAGCAGTTGTTGATTTGAACCGGTTTCTAAGTTATATCGAAGCTGTAATTCTTGATGTGAAATAAGCGAGTTCTCTTTGTTTTCCTTCCTGCTAAACACTCCAAACCATGCTCTCTTTTCATCGACTTCAGCCGAAAAGGAATTTGAAATTGAAGCTGTAAGAAATAAGAATACAAATGCCTTCATCATATTTGCTCTTTCGCTTAATATTTCTAAAGCATACTAATTAAATACTGACCTAAATTTTGGATGAGATCCGTTCTAATCGTGAACTGACGATACCGGATCCCACTCATGTCAAAAATTTTCTTGGCGATATCGTTTTCAACAGTTCCGCAGTATTTATCTGACATAAAAACAACTTCCTTCACCTTTACAGTGGCAATCATTTTGGCACATTCATGACAGGGAAAAAGAGTGACATAAACGCGAGAGCCTTCAAGTGAAGACTTAGCATGTAAAATAGCATTGGCCTCAGAGTGGACAACATAGGCGTATTTTTGTTGATCAAGTTTGACTGTTTTATCATTTCCCCATGGTGTTTTTTGTTCGTCGATCCCAGCAATCTGCCCGTTATAGCCCATTGAAATTTGATGATTATTGTCGTCAACAAAGACACATCCCACTTTAGTATTGGGATCTTTGCTCTTAAAAGAGGCCGTCATGGCCTGAAGCATGAAGTATTCGTCCCAATTAAGGTGTGACGTCACTGGAATAAAGTTAATTTGGTCCATAGTTTTGCGCGCCGTGTTTTTTAATTAAAGTCTCAACATCTTATGCGATATCGAGTATTCTTGAAAGATACTAAAAAGGATGGCCTTATGAAATATGAAATTCCTCGTGAAATGTTTAAGCAGCGCCTTGAAGATCGTCTTAATTTTGTTTTTATCGATCTTGCAGGTGATAAATCTCCTGTGAAATTTGAGAATATTGAATCAATAAACTACACAGCTGATTTTAAAACAGCTTTTGCTGCAAAGTTCTCGAATAAGAATCAGAACGTTGTTCTTTATAGCTTAAATAAAGGTGATAACAATCCTGCTATCGCAGCTGGTGAGCTCTCTGATCTTGGTTATAATTTTGTTTATTATTATAAGGGAACTGCTGATGATGTGGTTCTTGATAAAGGTTTAAATTAATCAAATAAAAAAGGCTCCTTACGGAGCCTTTTTTATTTTTGCCATGTCGGTGTGACTTTAATTTTATCCAGATCGTACCCTTGATCGCGAGCAAGACCTTTCAATTCTTCAAATAGCTCAGGCTTCATTGTAGGAGTTCTACTCAAAAACCATAAGTACTCACGAGTAGGGTGTCCAATCACTGCATACTCATAATCTGCGCCAAGAGCGATGATCCAATAATCGCCAGCGAACCAACCAAAATTTTGAACAAAAGGAACAAAGCTTACTTTGAGTTTAGCATTGGTCTTTTTATCTTTAATGATGGCCGTTCCTTTAGCTTCATCTACTTTTCCTGTTTTTTTATTCACACACTCATTAAGAACTTTTACTTTTCCTTTTTTGAGAGTGTAGTTCGCACGAGTCGCGAGACATTTTTTTTGAAACGAGTTTTCGTATTTGGCAATTTCATACCACTGCCCCATATATTTTTGGACATCGACAAATTCAACTGTCGCCGGACCTTGGTCACCTGCTGTGGCACAACTCATCAGAACAAAACAGCTAAAAACGATTAAACTTTTGAGCATAAATCCTCCAGGTTAAAACTTAGAACACTTATACGCTGAATAAGTGGGAGAAAGTAGATAAGAGGAAAGTTTGTCTAAGACATATCAAAGCGAAAGCCCGATTGGCCTTCGCTTTGGTGGAAAACTTGAATTAAAAAGGTCTTAAAAAGCTACAAACGATATCAGCGCGTCCAAAAACAAAAGGATTATTAAAAGGAGCGTTAAGATAAGCAAAACGAGTTACTCCAGCAGGAATGAAATGATCAAAAAATCCATTCTGAAGGATTTGTCCGAAATAGGTTTGACCAATCACGACTCCACGGCAGGCGATGGGCTCATAGTATGGATTAAAAATTTGAGCACTGACTTGGCCTGGAAGAACCACAGCATGAACACGTGCAGGGAAGAACTGAGCAAAAGCAGAAGTTGTCGATGTTAAAATAAGGCCCAAAATAAGCATTTTAAGTTTCATGATTAGACTCCTGAATAATTTAAAGCTCTTATATGATTCTTGCCCCTAGGTGTCAATCAAGCATGAAAAAAATACGATCTTGTCTAGGAAAGGAGCTTCTTAACTCCTTAAAATGACTTGTAGAGATGAGACTTTTTTTGTGATAGAACCCCTTAAATCTTAGAGAGGAGAAGTTTATGAAGCCTCAATATTTTCCAGAAACTCCGACCCAGGTTTGGAATTTTTTTCATGCTATCACCCAAGTGCCTCGTCCTTCAAAGCATGAAGAAAAAATTCGTCGCTTTATTGTAGGAGAAGCTGAACGTCTTCAGCTCGAGTACAAAGTTGATGATGTCGGAAATGTGATTATTTATGTTCCTGCAAGTGCCGGCTATGAATCACATGCGCCGGTCATTATTCAAAATCATATGGATATGGTCACGGACGCCACCCCTGATCGAAAAATTAATTTTAACGAAGACCCTATTATTACCATAGTGGAAGGTGAGTGGCTGACTGCTGATCGCACGACTTTGGGAGCGGATAATGGGATTGGTTGTGCTGCGGCCTTGGCCTTAATGGAAGATAGAACTCTTAAGCATCCTCCTTTAGAAATTCTTTTTACAGTTGATGAAGAGACTGGTCTTGTTGGGGCTTGGGGAGTGGTGGGAGAAAATTTTAAAGGAAGAAAGCTAATCAATCTCGACACAGAAGAGTGGGGAAGTCTTTATATTGGTTGCGCTGGTGGGATTGATTATGATTTTGAAAAAAAATATCAGCTCCAATCTGCCAAAATGAGTAAAGGTGCTAAGCTAACTGTGGGGGGATTTATTGGTGGTCATTCTGGTGTCGATATTCATGAGCAACGTGGGAATGCCCTGAAATTTCTTTTTGAAATCATCAAAGAAGCTGGAGTGAGTGAGCTTGAGCTGGCGGAAGTTCGGGGTGGAAAGGCCCATAATATTATTCCTCGTGATGCCTTTGCTTACTTAAACACAAACAATCTTGAAAAATTAAAATTGGCCTCAGAAGTAGTGCAGGCCCGCTGGAAAAGTTTTCAACCTAAAAAAGATCAGAGCTTCTTTTATAATATAGAAGAAGCTGATGTTCACCCCGAAGTCCTGGCCGAGGCCTCTGCTAAAGAAATGATGAATTTTGTTTTGGCCTTTCCTCATGGGGCCCATAAGTATGATCTAGAGGGTGAGAAGCTCGTAGCCCTCAGTGATAATATGGCGATTATTCTTTTTGTTCGTGGTCAATTCTATCTTCGCTCTTCACTGCGTTTTTTTGATCGCGGCGAGTGTGTTGGTTTAGAAAACCAAATTCAGGCCCTGGGGGATGCCTTTGGGATGGATTATAAGAAAAATGGTGAGTACCCGTCGTGGAAACCAGTGCGCGAGAACTCTCTTTTGGACCTTGTCTCTAGCGAATATGAAAAAATCTTCGGTTCAAAACCTGAAGTGAAGGCGATTCATGCGGGCCTTGAGTGTGGGATTTTGCGCGATAAGATTGGTCCTATAGAAGCCGTTTCCATGGGACCAACGATTACTGGGGCCCACTCGCCAGATGAGCGAGTTCATATTCCTAGTGTAGAGAAATTTTGGACATTATTAACAGCGACTCTCGCTTCACTTTAAGGATAAAATCTATGATATCTTACGAAATTTACAAAATACTTCACCTCACATCAATTCTGTTCCTGTTTACAGGGCTGGCCATTAGCCTTTACTCAGCAAACAGTCCAAAAATGATAAAAATCATCACCGGAGTGGCCACTCTTTTGACCCTCGTCGGCGGGATGGGACTTATGGCCCGGTTAGGGATTGGGCACACTGGCGGCTGGCCTTTGTGGATCATGGTGAAAATGGTCATCTGGTTTATCGTCGGAATCGGTGGAGCGATGATTGCTAAGCGTTTTCCAAAATATGGAAAGCCGGCCTACTGGATTTTTATGGGTCTTTTCATTGTGGCCGCTTTCTTTGCCGTTAATAAATACGAATAAAAAATAAAAAGGTG
>JACCDH011092480.1_pt1 | contig 11058 bp, 8 predicted proteins | sample 7442481 | NCBI WGS metagenome assembly JACCDH01 (sample SAMN15323433, study PRJNA562643) | freshwater metagenome | isolation source: river surface water | place: USA:Blue River Watershed | collected 2017-08-15 | reverse complement strand
GGTGTTTGACACCTTCAACCTGGACCTGATGTACGCCTTGCCCGGGCAGACCTTGGCCGGCTTGACGCAAGACATCCAGACGGCGCTGGCGTTTGCGCCGCCGCACATCTCGATCTACCACCTGACGATCGAGCCCAACACGGTGTTCGCCAAGTTTCCGCCGACCTTGCCCGAAGACGATCTGGCCTACGAGATGATGGACCGCATCACCGAGCTGACTTCGGCCCAGGGCCTGTCACGTTACGAGGTGTCTGCTTACGCCAAGCCCGGGCACCAATGCGCACATAACTTGAATTATTGGCAGTTTGGTGACTACCTGGGCATTGGCGCGGGCGCCCACAGCAAGTTGAGTTTTGCGCACCGGGTCGTGCGTCAGGTGCGTTACCGCGAACCGGCGTTGTACATGCAGCAGGCCATGAAGGGCGAGCCGGTGACGCAGAACACCGAGGTGGCGCGCCAGGATTTGCCTTTTGAATACATGCTCAACGCGCTGCGCTTGCGCGAAGGTTTTGCGCTGAGTGATTATGTGGACCGCACGGGCCTGGCCATGACCAGCATTCAAAAAGGCCTGCAGGAGGCAGAGCGTCAGGGTTTGATTGAGCGTGACCTGCACCGTATCCGGCCCACCGAGCGCGGGTTTGACTTCTTGAGCGATGTGCAGGCGCTGTTTTTGTCAGAGGCTGTCTGATTCGGAGCGAATGGCGACAGGTTTTTTGCACAAGGCCAGCAGCCCTTTGAAGGCGTAAAGCATGATGAGGGCTCCGATCGCATCCCCAATGAACATGGGCCAGATGTCGACCAGCACGTTGATGCTGCTGTGGTCCAACAACCACCAGCCGGATTGATGCACCAGGGCATTGCTGACGGCATAAATCAGGGTGAAATTGAGCAGCTGCGCGCTGGTCAGCTGTTGCAACTGTAGACCGAATTGGCCGCGATTTTCCAGCGCTTTCATGACCAGCCAGGGCGTAAAACCTGAGGCCACGCCATTGAACAAACTGACGGTGTACTGGGCTGTTTCAAAAGCCGAGCGGTCGATGAACCAGCTGCCCAGCATGATGCCCACGCTGCCGGGCACGCCCATCACCAACACCAGAATGACCCGAAAGCCTGCAGGCAGAAAGATCCAGTTCACCCCTTGGCGGTACTCGATGCTGGAAAATACCCAATCGTTCAGGTTGAAAAACGCGACAAACAGCACAGCGCTGATCAAAATCAGCACCGAGGTTTCAAGGGCTTGTCGCAGGCTGTGGTTCATGCGGTCGGGTTTTCATGAACCCGCTGCATGGATTGACCCAGGTGGCTGAAATACTCGATGGTGCGAGGTGTGGGAATCAGGAACTTGGCCCGACGGTCGCCGTCCTGGCTGAGGGCGCAGAGCATGCCTTTTTCGCGCAGGCGGGTGATGCGTTTGTGCAGTGTGGCTGGCGAACCCAAATGGCTCAAACCGATCGCCTCTCGCACAGTCATGGGGCTGTTTTCATGCCAGTGCAACACCACAGACTCCAATAAGGCGCGTTCGTTGGCATCCATGTCCATGCCATCGGGCAAGACTTGGATGACCCGGGCCAGTTGCAGAAATCGCAGGTAAGCGGACGCGAGAGGACTTTTAATATTTTCCATTGCTGGCGATTTTAACGATTTGACGCTGCTTTGGAGTTGATATTTTTTACGGTTCTACTTGAATATAGCTATTTTTTCAAGGATTATGGGGTTTAAGAAGAAGGCTTGTGAAATTCTCTTGTCCAGAAAATCGGCCTGATGCAGCGATGGCACGACCCATAATCACGCATCGGCATTCATGGGATGACTAGAAATGATCATTATGAAAAAATCAGTGGGTAAATGGCTGATTGGAGGGTTGTTGGGCACTCTGGGGGCTGTTGCCTGGGGGCAATCGGGGACGCCCAGTGCGCAAGAAATCATCGACCAGCTGAAGTCACCTGCATCTGCCCCTCGTTTGCGCAGTTTGCGCAACCTGACGGTTGAATCTGCCAACGCCCCTTCTGAGGCACCTGCCTCGGCCTTGGCCGAAACGCCCAGTCAGGCACAGACACCGGCGGACAGGGCTGCGGTTTCTGCGCCTGCGGTCAGGCCGTCCTTGTCTTTGTTGATCCAGTTTGATTTCAATTCGGCACGCATCCGGCCTGAGAGCCAGCAGGCGCTGTTGAATTTGTCGCAGGCCCTCAATGCCGCGGAATTGGCCGATTCGAAATTTGCCGTGGAAGGTCACACCGATGCCAAAGGCTTGGCCGACTACAACCAGAAGCTGAGTCAGCAACGAGCAGAAGCGGTGCAGCAGTATCTGGTTCAGAACGGCGTGGCAATCGCCCGCTTGACCGCCATGGGCAAAGGCGCTTCCCAATTGGCCAATCCTGCCAATCCGTTGGGCGCAGAAAACCGCAGGGTCCGGATTGTCAACCTCGATTGATTCCATCCGGCCCTTTTGGGCAGGACTCGAACGCCAATGGCTGGCCCGTCTGGCGGCCTGGTCGGACCGTCGCGTGCTCTCGGGCTTGGTGTTGTTGTTTTCGGCCTGGGTTGTGCTGGATGTTTTCTTTTTGGGCTTCAGTGGCGGCATTGCGCAATCCACTTATGACGCGATGGTGCGTGCCCGCTGGATCGCAGCACCGCATGACGAGCGCATCGTGATCGTGGACATCGATGAGGCGGCCCTGGCCCGCATGGCGCCTGAATTCGGGCGCTGGCCCTGGCCCCGTGACACTTTGGCCACGGTGTTGGATCACCTTGAAAGCCAAAAACCGGCTGCCGTGGTGTGGGACATGGTGTTCTCGGATCTGGACAGGCTCAGTCCGGGGGGCGATGCGGCCATGGACCAAGCCGTGCAGAGGAGTCAGCACAGCCATTTCAGTGTGGTCCGATTGCCCGCCATGAACGATGGCAAGAGCGAGTTGCGTCAACAGCATCTGCCCTCGTTGTGGGTGCAGGCCCGAACGCCTGGCGCTGCAGAGTCCACAGTCGCCTTGATTCCGCCGGTGCTGCCGCAGGTGGCGGTGAGCCCCCTGGGTTACAACAATGGCTATGTCGATCCGGATGGCATGCTCAGGCGTTACCGTTATTTTGAGCGCTTGCCCGATGGCAGCATCATCCAGTCCTTGCCCATGAGCGTGACCCAAGCCGTGGACCCCCAGGCGCATGCCTTCTGGCTGGAGACATTCAAACGCAAACCCATTCGGCATTTGGCGGCAGGGGATACGCGTGATGACATGTTGATCCATTGGCGCAAAACGCCCACGACTTATCAGCGGGTGAACTTTGCAGATGTCTTCGAACAGGCCGACGGGGGGCAGACCTCGGCGAACTTGCCTTCCATGACTGGGAAAATCGTGATCATCGGTGCCACCGCGCCAAGCCTGCACGACACGCACCCGACGCCCTTGTCGGGCACGCAAGCGGGGGTCGAGTCTTTGGCCACGGGCATCGACAATGCCTTGCACCGCCGGGCGATCTGGGAGCTGCCCCGCTGGGCAGGGGCCATGGTGGCCATTGTGATGTGCGCTGGCATTGCCTTGTGGAGCCATCACCGCAGTGTGTCGTCCCTGGCGCCAGCCATGCTGGTGTTGCCTGGCGTGTTGTTGGGCATTGGCTTTGTCAGCCTGCACACCGAGGTCGCTTTCATTGACCTGCATTTGTCGGCAGGTCTGGCGGTGTTGTTTCTGGCGGTGCTCAAGTTCTGGTACATGTTGCGCAAGCGTCACTGGTGCGGTGACCTCCCTACAGGGGTTGACCGTCTGGCCGTCCTGCCCTGGCAGGCCGACAAGGCCTGGGGAGATGATCAACTCGATCGCCTGATGAGGGGTTTGCAGAAACACGCCACCCGCTGCCGCCTGGTCTTGCTGGATCTGACGCCAGGCGCTGATTTGACGGCGCGCTGGCGTCCCTTTGCCGCTTGCCTGGCCCTGGTCGGTCCTGCCGATGAGCTGGCCCGAGCGCAACTCGGGCTCTTGCAAAGCCTCAAGGGGCTGAGCGTGCGTCAGGGGGCGATCGCCAAAGTTGCCGAGGACGTCCCGCCTGAAGACTTGCGCCGTTCGGTTTCTCATTTGGCCTTGCAGGGCTGGACGGCTTTGCAACAACCCGTTTCTCACTGAGTGTTACCACCATGTCCACATTCATTCGCTATGGTCTCTTGAGTCTGGCCCTGTACACCGCAGGTGTAGGGGCCCAAAACGCCACCGTCAGCCGATCGGCCGAGCTGCGCGCAGACAAGCTGGCCACTTCCGCGGTGCTCACGCCTGTCAGTTCCGGGGTGCCGGTGCGGGTGCTGTCGGTCGAAGGGGGGTGGGCGCTGGTGGAGATGAGCGGGCCATCCGGTCGGGTTTCCGGCTGGTTGCGTGCCAGTGCGCTGAACATGCAGGCCGGCGCTTCGGCTGTGGCCGGTTTGTCCAGCGGCCGTGAAGCAGCGGGCAACAACGCCCTGACGCAGGGCGTGCGCAGCCTGCCAGGGGCCACACCGCGCATCAACCGCCATGCCCTGATCATTGGTGTTGGCCGTTATGCCGATCCCAGCGTGCCGCCCTTGCCAGGCACCAAGCTCGACCGTTATTCGGCCACCCAGATGGCGCAGGTCATGCAGGTGCCTGAAGGCAACATCCAGTACCTGCAAGACGAACAGGCGACCGGCGAAAACATCCGTGCTGCCCTCAAGGCCCTGACCGAGCGTGTGCAGGACGGCGATCGGGTTTTTATTCACTATTCAGGCCATGGCACCCGGTATGAAGACCCTCAGGCCGGTGGTTGCGTGGAGGCCTTGCTGCCTTACGATGGCATGAGCAAAGGCACGATCACCAACCGGGAAATGGCCGGATTGCTGTCCAGCATCACACAAAAGACCGACAAGCTCTTTGTGATGTACGACGCCTGCCACTCCGGGGGGCTGGTTCCACCATCCGCCGCAGCGCGCACGCGGGGCATTCTGAATGGCAACGATGAAGGGGCATTGCGCCCCAAGTTCGCTGGCACTTCCGAGATATGCGGCAACCCCGTGAACATTCGGACACGTGGTCTGGTCAACGAGCAAGTCAGCCGCGGCGCTTTGCCGCAGGACATCATCCATTTGTCTGCAGCCCGCAACAACGAAATCAGCTTCGATGATGAGCAAAAAGGGGGGCTGGCCACACAGTACATGCGCGATTGCATGTTGCGCGATGCCCGGGACCTGGATGGCTCTGGGGCCATCAGCATCGATGAAATCCGCCAATGCGCCCAGGAAAAGATCAACCGGCGCATGCAAAACGACAGCAATTTCAAACCCCACAACCTGGTGCTTTCAGGCAACGAAGGGTTTGTTCCGGCCTGGTTCAGCCAACCGGCCCAGCCAGCCTTGGCGCAGCCCGTTGTGGCCTTGTCCCCCGGCAAGCCGCCAGCCAGCAGTCCTGTGGTGACTGCCCCCGCCCCCATGCTGGCAGCGCCCAGTGCCCCTGTGTCGGCACCTGCCCCTGCACCGGTGGCCGCACCTGTTGTGCAAGGGCCGGCACAGACCAGCGCGGCTTCAAGCGGTGAACAGGCTTTGCAGCAAATGTTTGCCCAACGCCACGCCCGGCGCAAGGTCCAGGTCACGCTGGCCAAAGATGCCCTGGTCATTGGACGGGATGCGCTCGAGTTTTCAGTTCAATCGGACCGTGCTGGTTATGTGTACGCCGCATTGGCCGGCTCTGACGGCAAAGCCTTGTACATGTTGTTCCCCAACGATCTGGATCAGAACAACAAAATCGAGGCGGGGCAAACCCTCAACCTCCCACAGGGCAACTGGCGCATCAAATCGTCCGGGCCCGCGGGGACCAACCATCTGCTCGTCATGGTCGCCGATGCCCCACGCGACTTGACCGCCTTGGGGGGCGCAAATCGGGCCCATTCCTGACCTCGCTGAACGACGCATCGGGGCGTGCGCAATTGGGCGCATTGTTGACGACCTCCAAAGTGGTCAGCACCCAGGTTTGTCAAACCCCCGCCAGCGCCAAAAACAACCCGCTTTGCTCCGATGCCTACGGCGCCGCTTTGTTGTCCATCAAGGAGATCCCATGAAACCGCTGAATATCCATGGCCTGACTCTGTGGCTCGCTTGCGCGAGTTCGACCGCCTTTGCGCAAGACCTTTGGCTGGTCAATCCGGACGAGGCCGTCAAGTTCGAGGGCGAGGCCGGTTTCATGGCGCCGCCCGGTTTGAGGGCGCGTGCTGTCATGCCCTTGATCGACATTTTGCAGCCTGAACCCGTGCCCGATGGCAAGCTCAAGGCCCCGTTTGCGATTGCGGTGGCCTTTCGCCCTCAAAACGATGCCCCGATTGACGTCAGCAGTTTCAAGGTGCTCTACGGCGGCTTGAAGTTCGACATCACGTCGCGACTGTCGCAATACACCCAGATCAATGCCGATGGCTTCAAGCTGGACAAGGCCAACATCCCTAAAGGCAAGCACCGGTTGACCTTGCAGATTCAAGACGCCAAGCAACGCATGGCCGAGCGCGAACTGCGCATCGAAGTGGAATGAATTTTCTGGAGGTCCCATGAAAAGATGGTCTATTTCTGCTTGGCAATGCTGGGTGCTCACAGCCATGCTCGCTTGCTGCAACATGGCTGTGTGGGCGCAAGAAGAGGCGCAGCAGGCCTTGACACTGTCTGCTCAGGAGACGGCAAGGTTGAGGGCCATTTTGGAGACCCCCATCGATCCCAACGCCCTCAAGGCCACGCAGATTGAGGCATACAAGCAAAAAGACACAGCCGCCTGGAAATTGGGTGATTTGGGCCGGCGTGAGGCGGTGTTGCGTGAATGGGCCGCCATCGATCCGATTGCGCGTTGGGCTTTGCGGGCTTTTTTGTCTCAAACAGAGAAGCGGGCAGAGGCCTACGAGTTGGGACATGCCTTGATTCGTGAATACAAGTGGCCGGCCGATGCGGTTCGACTTCGCTGCGATTTGGCCAGGGATTACATGAATGACAGCAACCTCAAACAGGCATCGGCACTGATTGAGGAAGCCCAGGCGGTGATCAAAAATGAATTCGGCAGTGTCAACCGACGGGGAGCCAGCGCCTATTGGCTGGCCCGCGCCGAAATGGAGTTCAACCAAACCAAGTCATATTTCCTGATCCGAACAGGCAAGTGGCAAGAAGCCATCGAGGCCGCAAAACTCGCCATCACCAAGTCCAAAGAGGCGATGGGTTATGAGGGACTGGTCGATGCACGTCAAAAAACATTTGGTCGCAGCTGGTACGTTCATGCCATGTCGGCACTGGCCACACATCAAATTGCTTCGGGTTTGTATACCGATGCCGATTTGACTGTGCGCGAGGCCTATAAATTTGCAAAAGCCAACGGATTCACCGATACCCATCTGACGGATTTGTTCAACAGAGTGGCTGATTTGCGCAATGCCATGGGGCAGTACAAGGAAGCCCTTCCCTATGCCGAGAAAAACGAAAGCCTTGTTTTGGCACAGGGGTTCCAAAAGGGATCTCCCGCTTGGCTGCTTTCACAAACTCGGAAAAATGTATCGCTTGTCGGAATGGAAAAGTGGGAGGAGGCGTTCGCCAACTTCCAGCTGATTGATCAAGAAAAAGCAAGGGTCCAAAGCAAATCCAATCTGGGCCATCAATCACACATCCGTGGCTTGGTTTACCTCAAGATGGGCAAAAATGCCGAGGCGTTAAGAACTTACCGAAATACCCTTCAATGGCACGTCACCAACTTTGGTGCCGATCACTATTTCACCGCGTTTGTCCGGGGCATGTTTGCTTCAGCCCTTTGGCGAAATGGAGAGGTGTCTGAAGCCCGAAAAAACTTTGAGCAGGCCATGCGCAACATCACGGCGCCCGATGTGTTGAGCGGTGACCTTGTGGAAGATGCGTTGAGGCGCCAATCCAAAAAGTTCATTTTTCAAAGCTATTTTGAAATGCTGGCCGAAACGGCGTCCCAAGACCCTAAAGATGCCGCCACCATTTTTCAATTGGCCGATTATTTGAACGCATCTTCTGTACAGCAGGCGCTGTCTGATGCCGCTGTCCGCACGGGCGTGAATGTGCCTGGCTTGTCTGACATCATTCGCAAAGAGCAGGATGCTAAAAACGAGATGGCCAGTCTGATCCAGTACATGACATCTCAAGGAACAGAAGAGGACAAGAAACGCAATCCACAAGTCGTGGAGCAAATGCGAATGCGTTTGCGTGAGATTGAAGTTTTGCGCAAGGACTACAAGGCGCAGATCCAGAAAAGTTTCCCTGAATACTTCCAGTTGATCCAGCCTAAGGCCCCCACGCCCGCCGACATTGCCCAGTGGCTCAAGCCCGACGAGCTGTTTGTGTCTGTTTTGCCCATGGAAAACCAGACCTATGTCTGGGCCATTGATGCCAGCGGAGCCGTCAAGTTCCACCGATGGGATCTGGGCGAAAAGTCAAGTCATGAACTGGTGGACCGCATTCGCAAAACCCTGGATGTGGCAGGGCAGGGTGCTCAAGCGCCTGCATTCAACTATGCGGATGCACACCGTCTGTACAAAGGACTGCTCGGCCCGATCGAATCGTGGTTGGCGGGTAAAAATCATCTGGTCATGGCGACTTCGGGGGCCTTGGCCAAAATGCCACTGGCCGTGCTGGTGCGGCAGCCGGTGGCTTCTGCACCAGCACGCGATGTGGCCTGGCTGATCAAGGACATGGCGGTCAGCCATGTGCCCACGGCCAGTGGCTGGTTGTCCCTCAAACGTTTCGGCAAAGTGCCCGCCAGTGCCCAGCCGCTCATGGCTTGGGGTGATCCGGTGTTTGATGCCAAAGCGCCGCAGCAGCTGGCCAGTGCCGGCGGTACCGCTGCGGTTCGCTCGGTGCTGCCGACGCGTGCGTTGCAAGCCGCCAGCCTGGAGCAATCGCCTCAGGACAACTACCTCAGCTACAGCAGGATGCCGCCTTTGCCCGAGACCCGCGATGAGGTGGTCGAGCTGGCTAAAATTCTGGGTGCAGATCCCCAGCGTGACCTGATTTTGGGTGCGGCGGCCACCCGGGCATCGGTCCTGAAAAGCAGCGCTTCAGGCCAGCTGGGGAAAAAGCAGGTGGTGGTGTTCGCCACGCACGGCTTGCTGGCCGGTGACCTGCCCAATCTGAATCAGCCGGCCTTGGCCATGGCGGCGACGAACAACCCGGCAGAGTCCCCGTTGTTGACACTGGAAGATGTGCTCAGCCTCAAACTCAATGCCGACTGGGTGGTCTTGTCGGCCTGCAATACGGCTGGCGCAGACGGTCGTGCCGAGGAGGCCATGAGTGGCCTGGCCCGTGGGTTCTTCTTTGCCGGCAGCCGCAGTTTGCTGGTCACCCATTGGTCGGTGGAGTCCGAGAGTGCCATGCATTTGACGACACACACCTTCTCGGCCTACACCAAAAACCCGGCCATGCGCCGCTCTGAAGCGTTGCGCCAGGCCATGTTGCGGACCATGAGCTTGCCTCGCTTTGCCCATCCGGCCTATTGGGCGCCCTACGCGCTGGTGGGCGAAGGTGGACGTTGACTCAGGGCGTGCTGCTCTTGACCAGGATGACTTTCTCGACCACGACCTCGTTGTCGGCGTTGTGGCTGAGAATGACCTTGGCATCATGGCCCTTGATGTTGGAGAAGAAGTTTTTCTCCTGAGCCGCTTTGACCGAAAGGTCATTTAATGTTTTCAGCGCGTTGATGATGCTGAAAATCAGGAACGGATTTTTGGCGGTCACGCCGGATGAGCTGGGGGGCTCCTGGACCTGGATCCGTCCACCATTTTTCTCAAGATGGTTGAGCCACACTTTCATCCGCTCCGGGATTTTGTTGGGGGACACCCGCTCGCGGAAAGGCACTTCCACCTGACCCAGGCCCGCAGACAAGGAGGTGGCCAGTTCATGGTCGAACTTGTCCAGATCGATGAAGGCCACCACCGGCGAGGACACGGCTGTTTTGTTGACCTCGGGGACGGCCGTGCAAGCGCTCAGTGCGCACAACAGGGTTGCCGCCATCAACGTGCGAAGCTGGGCTGGGTGTGTCATGGTGTACCTCGGCTGAGATGCTTGAAAAATGGTGTGGTCCATTGTGAACGCTGGCAGATGCAGCGCATGAGTCACAAAGGCTTCAGATTTTAATTTTCTATATTTTATAAATATAGAATGAACCGACTGTTTCGATGATTTTTCTGCGACTGGAGTGAGGATGTCAAAGCAAATTTCAAGCTGGCTCTCGGCCCTGCTGCTGGCCTGCATGGCCATGGCGGCCTCACCCGCCTGGGCGCAACTGGAAGAAATCGCGCAACTCAAGATTTCGGCACAAGAGCGCGAACGCTTGCAGGCGCTGATGAACAAGCCGGTGGACCCTGGCGCCCTCAATGCCAGCAAAGAAGTCTTGCTCAGGGACAAGGCCAGGGCGGCCCGCTTGTTGGGCGATGCGGCCAACGAAGAAAAATTCCTTCGCGAAGCGATGCCCTTGGCCAGTGACACGTGGGCCAAAGGGTCTTTGCGTGAACTGCTTTGGCTCAAGGGACAGCGTGAAGAGGCGTACCGCCTGGGGGAGGAATTGGCCCGTGAGATTCCCTGGCTGCCCTTGCGGGTCAATGCCCAGATTGAACTGGCCTGGTACTACATGCAGGACCAGAATCTGAAACGGTCGGCGCAATTGATCGCCCAGGCTGGCGAGATCATACGCAACGAATTCGGCATGTTGCCGCGCAGAGGCTTGGCGCCCTACAGCATCGCCCGTGCCGAGATGACGTATTTCATGGGCAAGTCTGAACAGGAAAGCCGGTCTGGCCAATGGGCGCAAGCGCTGGAGAGTTCCAGGCTGGCGGTAGCCAAGAGCAAGGATGTCTTGCGCATGCTGAGCTGGACCTCGGATGAAGACATCAAAGCCCGGGGACGCGAGTTTTTGTTGGCGGTGCAAGCCCTGCACGCCAAGCGCCAAATGGATGCGGGTCAGGCGGCGGATGCCGAGTGGACATTGCGTGAGGTTTTTAAAACGGCCAAATCATTTGGTTTTTCCGAAGCCAACATGGTTCGGTTTTTCGTGATCTCGGTGGTGCACTACAACAGCGCCGGTCAGTTCAAGGACG
>JACCDH010788328.1_pt1 | contig 11060 bp, 9 predicted proteins | sample 7442481 | NCBI WGS metagenome assembly JACCDH01 (sample SAMN15323433, study PRJNA562643) | freshwater metagenome | isolation source: river surface water | place: USA:Blue River Watershed | collected 2017-08-15 | reverse complement strand
GGAATACTTCCAAGGATACCTCCTTGGAATATTTCCGAGGATTAGCTCCCTTTGGTCGCTGATCCTAATAAATTCATAATAATATTGTTTTCCAATAATACCTTCTTGGAATACTTCCAAGGATACCTCCTTGGAATATTTCCGAGGATTAGCTCCCTTTGGTCGCTGATCCTAATAGGCTACGAACATGAGAAAAACCGAGCATAAACACATATTTTGTTCCCAAAAGTAAGGGCTGCGCCCTCAAAATACATCGTTCACATCAAAATAGCAGCAAGCTTCATTTTGTTGTTTCACGATATATTTAAGTCACTTCGTGACTTTTGGGCACAAAAAAAGGGGCGTTTATGCCCCTTTTTCTTCATGCTGCGGAGAGAGAGGGATTCGAACCCCCGGACCTGTAACAGTCAACGGTTTTCAAGACCGCCGCATTCGACCGCTCTGCCATCTCTCCGCGGCAAATGTAGTAACTGAATCCCAATTATGCAAAAAAAACATATAATAATTGTGCTTAAACGAAAGTCCTAATTCATTGACTACCATGTATCTTTACAAAAATGGAATAAGTGAAAGAATTATTTGCATTAAATGCATTTTTTTGGAAATATAGATTTCGGTTTTTTTCTGGAATATTACTTGTTATTGCAACAAACTATTTAGCTGTTTTGTCACCTCAAATTACTGGCTATGTTGTAAATCTTGTTCAAGAAAAATTATCACAGGGTCAAGGTAATCAAAATATTCACCAAGATTTTATTATTACCATCATAGCTCACCTAAGTAATCAGTTTCAATTTAGTTTTCCAGCATTGATTGCATTTTGTGGAATCATTATATTGGTCTTAGCTATTTTTCGAGGAATATTTATGTTTTTCATGAGACAAACCATTATTGTCATGAGTAGACATATTGAATATGATCAAAAAAATCAAGTGTTTGCTCACTATCAGAAATTAGATACCGAGTTTTATAAAACCCATAGCACAGGTGATTTAATGAATAGAATGTCGGAAGACGTTAGTAGGGTAAGAATGTATACCGGCCCTTCGATCATGTATTTAATTAATTTAATTTCTATTATTGGATTTTGTCTATTTAATATGTTTAGTAAAGACTTGAAATTAAGTTTATATGTGTTAGCACCATTACCTGTTTTAGCAATTACAATTTATATTGTTAATATAGTTATCAATAAAAAAAGCGAACAAATACAATCTCAGTTATCAGATTTAACAACAAATGCGCAAGAATCTTATTCAGGAATTAGAGTTATCAAGTCATTTGTTCAGGAGTCAGCCATGCTTGGTTTTTTCAAGAAAAACAGTGAGCTATATCGAAAAAGTGCAGTTGGTTTAGCCAGTGTCGAAGCTTTTTATACACCAACCATGTCATTGATGATTGGGTTAAGTACCTTATTAACTATTTTACTCGGAGGTATACAAGCTTATCATGATCCTAGTAAAGTGGGAATTATCATTGAATTTGTTTTTTATATCAATATGTTAACTTTCCCAGTAAGTGCAATTGGTTTAACTGCTAGCATGATACAACGAGCAGCAGCGTCGCAAAAAAGATTAAATGAATTCTTAGCCATTCAACCATCTATATATGATGGACAAAATGAATTGAAAGAAAAAATAGCAGGAAATATAGTATTCGAAAATGTTGATTTGGTTTATCCGCATTCTGAAATTAAAGCAATCTCCAATTTTAACTTAAATATTAAAGCAGGACAAAAAGTTTTAGTGCTTGGAAAAACAGGATCTGGAAAATCTTCCATTGCGCAGCTAATTACTAGAATGTATGATCCCACAAATGGCAAAATAACAATTGATGGCCAAGATATTAAATCATTGCCTTTGCAAGCTTTAAGAAAATCAATTGGCTATGTGCAACAGGATGTATTTTTATTTAGTGATTCAATTGTTAATAACGTACAATTTGGATTAACAGATTTAACTGATGAAAAATCGTCATATGTGGAAGCTACCAAAGCCGCAAATATTTATAATGAAATAAATCAACTTCCCAATAATTTTGAAACCTTGGTTGGAGAACGAGGAACTACCTTAAGTGGGGGTCAAAAACAAAGAATTTCAATAGCTAGGTCAATTATTAAGGAACCTTCCATTTTTGTATTTGATGATTGTTTAAGTGCAGTTGATACTAAAACTGAGCAATCTATCTTAAATAATTTAGCAGCTTATATTGACAATAAAACGGCGATTTTTATTACGCATCGAATATTTTTTACCTATAAATTTGATTTGATTATATATTTAGAAGCAGGGCAAATTGTTGAAATTGGCACACACGAAAGTTTGTTAGCCCAACAAGGGTATTATGCCGAGCTTTATAGCCTTCAGCAAACCCAAGAAAATTCATAAATAAATAATTTCAAAAATCCAATCAATTTATATATTTTAGACTATTAATTGAAATTTTCAACATATGGACAACGAGCAATTTGAGCAGAACGACAAAAGAATAGAAAGTGTTTATAGCACAAGAATTCGAGCAGGGAAGAGAAGAACCTATTTCTTTGATGTTAGAGCAACTCGTGCAAATGACTATTTTCTAACGATTACAGAAAGCAGAAAGCGATTTGATAACAATGGCTATGACCGACATAAAATTTTCTTATACAAGGAAGATTTTAATAAATTTTTAAAGGCTGTAACCGAAGCGCTTGATTTTGTTAAAACAGAATTAATGCCTGATTTTGACTTCGATGCCTTTAACCATGATGAGGAAGAAGGAAACTTTGTTCCAGGTGAAAATGGTACCCTTAGACCAAGGTTTTCAAATAATTCAGATGGCGTTTCACCAAATAATGTAAACACTGAAAATGATTCTGCAGCTCCTATTGTAACTTCAATTAAGACAGAACAAGTAGCTGAACCTGAACATGATATTGATCCATCCACAATTACTGAAAAGAAACCTTTGGAAGCTCGTGATTCAAACGCAAGTCAAGGAGATAATTTAAGTGGGGAAGAAGTAGATAAATGGTAATACAGTTAGGGAGTAGAGAGGTAATCAATTATTTAATAATTAATTGAATATTAATTTATTTATCAATTTTACTTTCTTACTTTCTTTCTTACTTTCTTTCTTTCTTTCTTTATAACTGTTTAGTCATCCATATATCACATCCACAATGACCACTATTGCCTAGTGGTTGATTGATTCTTACAAAACCTACTTTTTCATATATTGAAACTGCCTTTGATAATTCAGGCATGGACTCAAGGTAAACTTGGGTATATCCATTTTGTCCTGCCCATTGCATAGATTGTAATAGTAATTTTTTCCCTAAACCAGTTCCCCTTGCCTTGCTGTGTAAATACAACTTTACTAATTCACAGGTTCCATCAGGAAGATTTACAGTTGGGTAAATACCACAACCACCAACAATTTCATTATTGATGGTTGCTACAAAATAAAATGAACCTTTTTCTCTAAATAATTCATAAAGTGCATCAGTAGTTGGATCAAAATACACAGTTCCTGGTTTGTTAGCGCCAAATTCAGTCAAAGTATCTCTAATTACTTTAGCAAGTGCCACATTATCATTTGGCTCAATTGGACGTATAACAATTTGACTATCCATACTCTTTTCAATTAGGCTTTTTTCCAAAGTTTATATTGATTAATAAGTCCATTTGTTGAACTATCGTGTCCACTTATTTTTTCATTGTCAGCAAGTTCTGGAAGAATCTTATTCGCTAATTGTTTTCCTAATTCTACGCCCCATTGATCATAGCTAAATATATTCCAAATAACGCCTTGTGTAAATATTTTATGTTCATAACAAGCAATTAAGAATCCTAATGTATTGGGCGTGATTTTTTTTATTAAAAAAGAATTCGTCGGTTTGTTGCCTGCAAAAACTTTAAAGGGTGTTAAAAATTCAATTTGTTTTGAAGTTAATTTTTTTGCCTCCTTCAATTCGCTAACAACTTCGCTTTGCGTTTTTCCATTTAATAATGCTTCAGTTTGTGCAAAATAATTACTTAATAGTTTATCATGGTGATCACCAATAGGATTATGTGATTGAGCAGGTGCTATAAAATCACAAGGAATCATTAATGTTCCTTGATGGATTAATTGATAAAAAGCATGTTGACCATTGGTTCCTGGTTCGCCCCAAATTACAGGACCTGTTGCATAATTAACAGCCGTTCCTTTACGATCAATGTATTTACCATTACTTTCCATATTTCCTTGTTGGAAGTATGCAGCAAATCGATGCATGTATTGATCATAGGGAAGAATAGCCTCACTTTGAGCACCAAAAAAATTAGTATACCATATGCCTAATAAAGCCATAATGACGGGTATGTTTTTATCAAACGGAGTTTTCTTAAAATGAAGGTCAGCTTCATTTGCTCCTTTTAATAAAGACTCAAAGTTGTCATATCCAATGGTTAATGCAATAGATAATCCAATGGCACTCCATAATGAATATCTTCCTCCAACCCAATCCCAAAATTCAAACATATTTTGACTGCTAATGCCAAAATCATTCACCGCTTTTTCATTCGTGCTTAAGGCAACAAAGTGAGTTGCAATATGTGTTTCGTCTTTAGCATGTTGTAAAAACCATGTCCTAGCGGTATGCGCATTGGTCATTGTTTCCTGCGTCGTAAAAGTTTTAGATGCAACCAAAAACAATGTCTCTTCGGCATTTACTTTTTTCAAAGTTTCAGCAATATGGGTGCCATCAACATTACTCACAAAGTATACTTGAATTCCGTCGATCCAAAATGGTTTTAAGGCTTCAGTTACCATTACAGGACCTAAGTCACTTCCGCCAATTCCAATATTTACAATTGACTTTATTTTTTTTCCGGTATACCCTTTATGAGTGCCACTGTGAACTGATTCACAAAATGTTTTCATTTGTTTTAACACTCGCTTAATATCAGGCATAATGTCAATGCCGTCAACTAGTAAAGGATCATCCGACATATTCCTAAGCGCAGTATGCAATACGGCTCTATTTTCAGTTTCATTAATGGCATGTCCAGCAAATTGAGCTTCAATGGCCTCTTTTAAGGAACATTCTTTTGCTAATTGCAGTAGCAATTGCATAGTTTTTTCAGTGATAATATTTTTTGAATAATCAAAAAGTATTTGATCAGTAGCTATTGAATAATTTTCAAATCGTTTTGGGTCAGCAGCAAATAAATCTTTCATGTGCTTGCGATTCATCTCTTCCTCATGATGTTTTTTCAATACAAACCAGGCCTGTGTAGTCGTTGGATTAATTCTTTGTAACATGTTTATCTATTATTTTGATCGCTTTTTTATTTTTTAATTTATAATGTATTTATGATATCAATGGTTTTGGCTAAATCGTTTTCGGTGATATCTAAATGAAATACAAATCTTACTTGAGTAGGGGTCATGGCAATCGCTAAAACGCCTTTTTCTTTTAAGGCAGCAACTAACTGAGCTGCTGTATATTTTCCACCGATTGTTGCAATAACTATATTGGTTTCGACAGCCAAAATAGAAGTGATGAAATCCTTTGTTAACAATACATCACTTAATATTTTAGCATTTTTATGGTCTTCAGCTAAACGATCAACATGATGATCCATCGCATAAATTCCTGCTGCAGCCAAATAACCTGCTTGACGCATTCCGCCACCAAATACTTTTCTCCAACGTCTAGCTTTTGTGATAAAGGAATGGGAGCCAATTAAAACACTGCCAACTGGTGCCCCAAGACCTTTGCTTAAACATATTGAAATGGAATCAAAAATGTTACCATATTCAATGGCAGCTTCTTGCTTATATACTATCGCATTAAACAGACGTGCACCGTCCAAATGCAATGCTAAGCCATGTTGCTCTGTAACCTTTTTGATGTTTTTAAACTCATTAAAATCATAACAGGCACCACCACCTCGATTACTGGTATTTTCCAAGCTTACCAAACTTGTGATGGGCTTGTGCACATCCACGGCATTAATTCCTGCTAAAACCTGTTCAGCCGTTACGCGCCCTCGGTCACCATGAAGTAATTTAACCGAGCAACCTGAATTAAATGCTATTCCGCCACCTTCGTATTGGTAAATATGAGACAATTCATCACAAATGACCTCATCACCAGCTTGAGTATGCGTTTTAATGGCCAATTGGTTGGTCATGGTTCCACTTGGACAAAATAGGCCAGCTTCCATACCAAATTTGGCAGCTGTTATACGTTCTAATGAAATAATGCTGGGATCCTCACCGAATACATCATCCCCAACTGGGGCAGATTGCATAAATGCTAACATACCAGGAGTTGGCCTGGTGACGGTATCGGATCTAAAATCAATCATACTACGAAGATAATTGGAGAGGGGGGATTAACCTTAAAAAATATAGTTAAAATAACCATTTATTGTCCCCAAAATGGGTATTTCTAGCCTTGAAAAATGTGTTTAAGTCATTATCAATCAATATTTGTAAATTTAATTACAAAAATGTACCTTTGCAGACTGATACCACTATACTATTTTAGTGTTTCTGTCGTTTTATACTTAAATAAATTCATTGCATGAGGCAGCTTAAAATTGCTACACAAATCACCAACAGAGACTCTCAAGCGGTTGAAAAATACTTACAAGAGATTTCTAAAATTTCAATGATCAACCCAGAAAGGGAAACCACTTTGGCTCAACAAATCAAAATGGGAGACCAACGTGCTTTGGATGAATTAGTTCAGGCAAATTTACGTTTCGTTGTATCAGTTGCTAAGCAATATCAACACCAAGGTTTATCCTTGAGTGATTTAATCAATGAAGGTAATCTTGGATTAATTAAAGCGGCTCAACGTTTCGATGAAACTAAAGGGTTTAAATTCATTTCATATGCTGTTTGGTGGATTGGTCAATCCATATTACAAGCATTGGCTGAGCAAGGTCGTTTAGTTCGTTTACCACAAAATAAAATTGGTACCTATAATAAAGCCAATAAAGCATATATGGCATTTGAACAAGAGCATGAGCGTGAGCCGTCAACTGAGGAGCTAGCAGGTATCTTGGAAATGTCTGAAACTGAAATCAACAATATTTTCCAATCAAATACACGTCATACTTCATTGGATGCACCTGTGCATGAAGCCGAGGATGTTGCTATGGGTGATTTATTAGAAGGTGGAGACGATACGGACGAGGATGTCATGAAGGATTCTTTAAGAGAAGAAATTCGTCGCGTATTGAAATCATTAAGTCCAAGAGAAGCTGAAATTGTGAATGCCTATTTTGGATTAGATGGCGAAAATGGTGTTACCATTGAGCAAATAGGTATTAAATACGATTTAACGAAGGAAAGAATTAGACAAATTAAAGAACGTGCTATTAAACGTTTGCAAAAAGCAAGATATAGCAACGCGTTAAAAGCTTATTTGGGCTAATCATTAACAATATTTGAAAAGCCCCAACATTTAAATTTGTCGGGGCTTTTTTTTTAAAGGGCCTTTAATAATTTATAACTGCATGTTAAAATGCTAAATGATTATTACTAGCTTGGTCGGGGATAAATTAAATAAAACAGTTTTGTAAAAAAGAAATTTATGGAAACAGAAAAAGTAAGCATATTAATTATAGGATCTGGCCCAGCAGGTTATACTGCAGCAATTTACGCTGCGCGCGCGAACATGAAACCATTATTGTATCAAGGTATTCAACCAGGTGGTCAATTAACCATTACAACCGAAGTTGAAAACTATCCTGGATTTCCAGATGGTATTCAAGGACCTGATATGATGGTAAATTTTGAAAAGCAAGCAGCTCGAATGGGGACTGATATTCGCTACGGATTAGCTACTAAAGTTGACTTTAGTGGTGACGTTAAAAAAGTATGGATTGATGATGAAAAAATGATCGAAGCCGATGCAGTAATTATTTCAACTGGTGCAAGTGCAAAATGGTTAGGTATTCCAAGTGAGGAGCGATTAAATGGATTTGGTGTGAGTGCATGTGCAGTTTGTGATGGATTCTTTTTTAAAGGAAAGGAAGTAGCCATCGTGGGTGCAGGTGATACTGCAGCAGAAGAAGCACATTACTTATCAAAAATGTGTACAACAGTGCATATGATTGTACGTAAGGAACAAATGCGTGCAAGTAAAGTAATGCAGGATAGAGTATTGAATACGCCTAATATTAAAGTGTATTTTAATACTGAAACAGACGAAATTTTAGGTGAAAAAACAGTACAAGCAGTTCGTGTTAAAAATAATATTACGAATGAATTACAGGAAATTCCTGTAAGTGCATTTTTTGTTGCTATTGGCCATAAACCCAATAGTGACATTTTCAAAGATTATTTAACAATGGACGAAACTGGATATATTTTAACTGAGCCAGGTACTACAAAAACAAATATTGAGGGTGTATTTGCGGCAGGTGACGTACAAGATAAAAATTATCGTCAAGCTGTTACCGCTGCTGGTAGTGGATGTATGGCAGCTTTGGACGCTGAACGTTATTTAACTGCAAAAGGACATTAATATGCCAAATAATGTTATGACTATACATTTAAATAATGTTGAGTTGTATGGATATCATGGCTTATACAAGGAAGAAAAAATATTAGGAAATACTTTTATTGTAAATCTATCTGTTGAATTTATTCCTATTGTAACAAAAATCAATGAAATCTCGGATACTATTGATTACGTTGAGGTTTATGAAATGGTTAAGCAAAGGATGCAAACCCCCACAGCTTTGTTAGAAACTATTGTTGAAGATATTGCTTCTAGCATTTTATCAAAATTTTCAATTGCTCAAAAAGTAACAATAGAAATTACTAAAACGAAAGTATTTATCAATACATTAAATGGAAATATGTCGGTTCGCTTAACTAAAAGCCGATAGGAAATTTGTCAATCACTTTTATATTCGCTTGCCAACCCATTTCTTTGATTTTATATACCAATAAGAAGGGATAAGAAGTGTGATCCAATAAATAATTTCACACATCCAACCAACGGTGATAGGTAATTGGAAATATTCAATGGTTAAATATGCGTAAGCTAAATAAATAATAATTGCTACAAATTCAATTCCCAGGTTGATTTTTGATTGACCTGTTCCTGTTACACCGTTTAACCAAACGGCAGCTATTGACATAAATAATAAAGCGATTGAAACAACCCGGAGTACAGGAACTCCTTCCTGCATGAAGCCTGCCCCTTGCCCATAAATGGATAAAAATGGGGTAGCAAAAACATTCAATAATATACATACTACTAAAGCAAAGCCTAAGCTCCATTTCACAATTCTATTAATTAAAGGCATCACTTCATGTTCTAATTCCTGACCAATAATATTACTGACCATTGTATTTGAAGTTGCTGCAAACGCCCATGTAAAACTGCCAAAGAATCCAAATATATTCCGCATTGCATTTGAAACAGCCAACGCTTGCTCACCTCTGTGTTCAATCAAAATATAAAAAAATTCCCAGCTGATAATACTAATCATATACTGCATAATGATAGGAGCAGACTGAACTAATATTAATTGGATATAATCCCATTTGAAATTAAAGTGCTTATACAACTCAAACCTAGCCCCAATTTTTTTATAATGTATGACTAAATAAATTACAAATAAACCCATTACTTCAGCAATAATGGATGCGTAGGCAGCTCCTTTTAATCCCATTGCGGGAAATCCAAAATGTCCAAATATTAAACTATAGTCAAAAAAAATATTGACTGCTGCTTCCGTAGCGGTTCCAATAATTAAAAATTTACTTTGATTTGTTCCTACCAATAAGGCATTACGTATTTGATATATACACAAAAAGGGTAGTCCCCAAATTCTAATTTTAAGAAACTCAATCACCGTATTAGCTCTAACAGTATCATGTAAAAGTGAATGAAAAATGGAGGGTGCAATAAAATAAGTAAATGATATTCCCAGTATAGACAATCCAATTGAAATGATAACCCCTTGTGAAAATAAAATGCCAATCTCATCAATACGATTTTCACCTGCTCGACGAGATATAAGAGCTTGTAATCCATTGGTTAAACCTTGTCCCATTACCCCAAAAATCAAATAAAATACACCGGTAATACCTCCTATGGCCAAGGCCTGAGAGCTTAATGCACCTAAAAAAATATTGTTGATTACAAAATTAATTTGAGGCACCAATATAGCTAATGCGATAGGCAAGGAAATGGCCAAAATTTGCTTGCTCGAAACATTGACTTGTAAGGAAGGGGGTAAACTCATTTCACTCATATTTTGCAAATCTACAATTAGTTTTAGCAAAGAACTGCTCCTTTTTTAATATCATTGCATAAGATTTTATGTTATGGCAAAAATGATAGTTGGCGTTTATTCGAAAAATATAAGTTTTACCGAAAATAAGACTACCGATTTATACATAACCATTGACCATGAGAATTTATATTTTTCGGTTAAGAATTCAACAAATGGTCAATTTGTAGCTTTCGAACACTTTAAAAGTGTTGCTGATGAAAAAGGGTGGAACCCATTATTTTTATTTACTCAGCATAATTCAAAGTTGATTCATCTGCCTTTTGGAAATGTATTTTTTGTATGGAATAATGCAAGGTTTATTTTAACAAAAAATGTAGCAAAACAAACACAAGTATATTATCAACAAGAACTTAATTTAGTGCATGGTGTCAATAATAATGACGAAGTATTTTTTAATGCTATTAATGATGATTTGATTTTAGCTTATTCAGTTCCAGATCAATTAATTAACCTAATGTCAAAGATATTTCCAAATGGGGTATGGCATCATTATACTGAATATGTAATAAATAAGAAAATTGATAATCATGCTTTGATTTGTTTATTGGAAAATCAACTTTGTTTAAAAATTACTAAAAACGGCACTACTCAATTGATTAACTATTTTCCTTTAGAAGGTGATAATCAAAATATTTATCATATAATGAATGCATGTAATCATATTTCTTTGGACACCCATAAAGCATCTATTACTGTTTTAGGATATGATGAAGACAGTCATGGCTTTGTTAAAACAATAGCAAAGTATTTTAAGGAAGGGCAGGT
>JACCDH010971418.1_pt1 | contig 11061 bp, 13 predicted proteins | sample 7442481 | NCBI WGS metagenome assembly JACCDH01 (sample SAMN15323433, study PRJNA562643) | freshwater metagenome | isolation source: river surface water | place: USA:Blue River Watershed | collected 2017-08-15 | reverse complement strand
GGCAGTCTATTTTGGCCGATAACGATGACGTTTTTGAACAGAGTGTTTAATGATTTCTGTGAGAATGGAGAATAACGGGACATTTTTCTTTTTATACAAAAGAAAAATAATTTCAATTTTCCGAATCAAAATCTCGAACATTAATAGTGCTAAAATTTTCATCATAATTTTCGATCGTTCTAGGAGTAATAAGAATACACTTCCTTAACATTCTTAATAAACGCCAGTCGCTTATGTCTCCGTTTCGTATTGATTGACCAAATTCTTTTGTTACAATCAGATATTGTTGTTCTTCTGCACAATCGACCTTCGTTATGTGTTTCCAGTTTTCATACGATAACTTTGCTCTGTATGGCGCGCGTAATCCATTACTTTTATAAAATTCTGGCTCAGTGTTTCTATAAATAGTTAATGATTTAGGATATGTTTTTTTCGCTACTACACTATCTTTTTCTTCGGTAATATTAACATCAACAGATTCGATTTTTTTTGTTAAAATCGTATAGTCATGTTGAGGAATTGTAAGAACTTTATTATATCGATAACTTAGTAGCCCAATATTTTTTCCAAACATATTTAATACGTTCTTTTGTGTGAAAGTTGGAAGCATTTTTCTTTTTTCTTAAAAAAGAATTTTTTCATTTTTACAAAAGAATTGCTGCAACAATCGCACCTACAATAATCATTACAACAAATAGTATACAGCACCTATTGTTTTTATTGCTATCATTTTCTGCTTGTTTCAATTCTTTAGTGGCATCTTCCGTATGTGTTTTAGCATTCTCTATTCGTATTTGTATAACGTTTAACGTTTCTTGCTGTGTATTTACGAGAAAATTAAAAATTTCAAATAAATCTGCAATCTCTTTCACTGTTTTCTCCAGTTTAATTATTCCATCATATCTTTCTTGTATCTCATTCACTGTCATATCTAATAATTCAGAAGGCGATTCTTCAAATAAAAGGACGGAGAAGTTTTCTTTATTTTCAAATAGAACATTTATCTTGTCATCTGTTAATGAAGGATGAGCTATATGTATTAAACGCTTAAATTTATTTTTTGACAATGAATGGAAATTTTGAAAAGCGAAATAATAATTCCTAACTACTATCTGTGATTGTTTTGTATATTCAGGGAGATTTAGCAACAATAAATCTTTATGCAATTTTAAAATAACGGATGATACGTTTTTATTTATTTTATTCAGAGACGTTGATAATGCAGCGGATGTTTTTTCATTTACAGAAATACGTTCTTGTTCTATTAAATTTTCTATTTTTTTCGTTCCATCATTTATTGTGTTTATTTTTTCCCTTACACTATCCAATAATTCTAGTTTATTCTCCATCTTATATATTTCCTAAGAAAATATATATTTTCATTTTGAAGGATAGATACTATTCACAGCTATTTTTTTGAGCATTTATCCCATTTTGCTAGTTTCTGTTCGAATGCAAGATGTTGAAGCTGTGGAGATATGCCTTTCTCAAGAAAAAGGCATATCTCCACAGCTAAATAATCTATTTTTTTGAGCATTTATCCCATTTTGCTAGTTTCTGTTCGAATGCAAGATGTTGAAGCTGTGGATAGCATATCCTTATCCAATCTTCAATGATGAACTTAGAAACGCTCTGCATGTTTCGACGATTCAGTTCTTCGATACCACCCCAGTATTTTTCTAGAATCGGAAGGTAAACTGGGTTGATGATTTTTAACATTTCAATTAGAATCAAAGAATATTCTTCCAGAGAAATATCTTTTACATTCGTTCGAATTATACTGTAATACAAATCAGATACGTAATATGTATATCCGTCAGGAAGATGAAACACCATTTCAGATACACCATTTCCTGTAAGAATATTCGTCTGTATAAATTCAATAATCATTTTAAGATACGGCAATTGCTTGCAATTAATTCCATTTTTTACCAACCAACTTATATCGTTTTTAACAGAAAAATATTTTTTATTAAAAACGTATTTATTCTTATATTCTTCTAGTAAAAAAGAAATAATAGATGGATGTGCGAATGGTAGTTTTGCCGAATTAATATACGGAAGAGGGTCACCAATTTTTCCATTATAAAATACAAATTTTTCGATAGGATATCTATATATATGTAAAAATATTTTTAAAAATGAACCAGTATTTTTAATATTACTATTTTCTAAAAATTCTGAAATAGAAAGAGTTACACCCGAATTTCTGTAATATAAAATAGAAGTGTTTGATAATACGATAGATAAATCTAATTCAAAAGAATTTAGCCATTCAACTTCTTTTTCGGAAAAATTGTTTAAAAGAGATTTAGGAATCTCTGAACTTTCTCCGTTCAAAATATTTTTCAGTTCTGATTTAACCACTTGTAGATTTTTAAATAATTGTTTCGTATTCTCATCGAGAGAATGAAAATCGTGACATTCTTGAGAAATAAAAGATGCAATGTCCATTTCCTTTCTTTTCCAAATAAAGAAATATTTTCATTTTTATAATAAATATGGATTTGAAGGGAATAACAAGAGATGCTTTATTGGAACGTTACTCTGCATTAGAGAAAAAGGAGCCATCGAAAGGTTTATTATTGGAATTAAAAAAATTGTATAACATGCATACTAGAGGAGAAATCAATTCTGAATCAATTTCTAAAAGATATAAACAGTATATAGAAACCATTATAGATTCGATAAATTTTCAAAATTTAGAAAGATGTCTTGCGAAAATTTCTCCTCCAATAACTGGAGACCCAAGAGATTTATTCGTTGTGAAATATCCTTTAAAAAAGCATCAAGAAGAAGCTCTTGAATTTATGGCAAAAAGAGAGGAGACGGAAATATACGGAATATCTGGAGGAATTTTAAATATGGCTATGGGGTTGGGAAAAACTTATATAATTTTAACAAGGATTATGCTAACAAGACATGTCAGCTCCTTTCCAACACTCGTTATTGTTGACCCAATTCTTATTACAACATGGACTATAGATGGTGTAAAAAAATTCTTCCCTCAATTAAAATATAAAGTTTTTACAACGGAAGATTACTCAAAGGATGATGACAATTATATGCAGGAAGACCTCCTTATGTATGATCTTGTTATTACAACTTATGATTTTCTCAGTGCTATTATAGAAGCTTCTGCAAAGAAAGAAAAAACAAAAAAGGATGCTCTGTGGAAGAGAAATTGCGAATACGTTTCAAAACGTGTAAACGGAAAAACAAAGAACGTATTGGTTGCAAAAAAAGTTGTTGAACGTCCCATAATGGAGGGGAATGTCTCTCTTTCAGATTTCTCTCCAAAATTTGGTAGAGAGATTTTATTTTATTTTCCGTGGCACAGAATAGTGTGTGATGAGTCTCAAAAAATTAAGAACTCTTCAACGATTATTTTCGCAACATTAATGTCTCTTTACACAACACACGCTTGGTGTATGTCAGGAACGGTGATGGTTAATTCATCTGATGACGTGTTCTCACAACTTAGATTCTGTGGGTTGGAAGGTATAGATACAGTTGGAAGATGGAATGATGCAGAATATAAGAGATTAGGATTAGATAGAGTAGTGTTTACAAAAGGAGCTAGTTTGCTGTCTCTTCCGCCTCTTCGTTCAGTATATGATATCTGTAGATTCTCTTCTGAAGAGAAAGTGTTTTATGTAAAATATTTGCAAGAGTTTTTCACAGCAGTTGAAGAAGCTAGATATAAACAGAACTCTGCAGGTACAGTGCTGGCAAAAATTACACAACTGAGACAGATATGTGTATGTCCTTTAATATTAATTAAAGAACCTACAAGAGAAGAGAAAAACGGATATCTCGGAAAATATTGCACAAAATTTAGAAAAGTTTATAAAATATTAAAAGAAATTCCTAAAGGAGAGAAATGTTTAATATTCTCTTTCTTTCAGGATTACTTTCCATTTTTTCAAAATTGTATTGAAAGTGAAACAGGAAAGAAGAGTGTTATAATTTGTGGAAGTGTGAAGGTAGATGAACGTATTAGAAGTCTCGAAGAGTTTAAAACTTCACCAAATACTAACGTAGCTATAATAAGTTATTCAACAGGTGGAAGAGGGTTAAATCTTCCACAAGCTAATCATGTTATTTTTATGGAGCCGTTTTGGAATAATGCTATGTTGAGACAAGCTGCAGGAAGAGCTTATAGAACAGGGCAGACTCGTCCTGTGACAGTACATAATCTGTTCGTTGATGGAAGTATAGATATGCCTATTATTAAACTAACGAGAATCAAAAACAAAAATATAACAGATTTAATTGCGGATGATTCTATAGAAGAGAGTGAAATGGATACTGGAGACGGAACAGTTGCATTACACATTATACAAGATATCATAAAAGGGTTATTAAAAATAAACATTTTACATAAAGTAAAAGTCGCCTCAGAAGATGATATTTCTGTTGAGGAAAGTGCTATTGCTGAAGACGAGATAGATAAGATATTTGCAGCTGATAGCAGTGGCAGCTCTAAAGAGAGTAGCTCTAAAGAGGGCAGCTCTAAAGAGAGTAGCTCTAAAGAGGGTAGCTCTTCATCAAAAAAATCAAGCAGTAAAAAATGAAAATATTTTCTTAATTATTTTTAAGAAAATGGACAATTTCCCTGTATATGATATACTGATTAATCAAATAAATAAACAGAACGTTTCGAAAGATTTAACAGCAGCTCAAAAAACTGAGTTGATTAAAAAAATCGAAACTCTCGATGATGATGGTTGGGAATCTATTGCAATAATAATAAAAATGTATGAGAAAAAATCAGAACAGCATTCTGACGATGTTCTGTTTCCTTACGGAGCAAAAGTAAATTCTATGAACGGTGCGTCACATAACATCACTCTCGACCTTCTGCTACTACCTATAAAATTACGACACATGATAAACATATTCGTTAATATGCATCATGCTAAATTAGAATCTGAGAAACGGATGGGAGGGATGTAAACACGTTACATAATAATTATTTTACGTATAATAATTATTTTACAACAGAATATTTCAATAGGGATTCCTCAAGAGAAGGTTGATATCCGAGAAACATTCGTTTACAACAATACCTCGTTATGTTATATTTCAGAAAAAACTTTTGAGGGGGTGAAGCCTCTTCACCCCCCTCCGAAATATCGTCTATAGACGATAGCAATGTGTTTTCTGTTTCTTCAGACGATGTGTATTGTTGATAGATAGCGTATTTGTCAGCCAAAACTTTTCCACAAGTATAGCAACGAATGGGGAAAGGCATTTCTTCTTTTACAAAGAAAAATAATAATTCAATTTTTAAAAACAATCCACTGTTCCATCAGCATCAAAATTTTGATGCAAACTACCGTTCTGTTTCATTATACAATAATCATCTCGAACTGCAGGTTGAACCATTATTAATTTCTTTAGTTCTAAATACCAATATCCTTTATTTTCGTACGCAAAAATCGCATAGGGCATTCCATGTTTTCGTTTTAAAATTTTATTCTCAACATCCCATCGAATGTAATTTCCATGTAATACGTTTTTCCTACTCATTTTTCTTCTCTTACAAAGAATAAAATATTTTCATTTTCTTATTGAGGTTGGATGCATCTCGCTGTAAATATCAAAATTATTCATATTTCTACCGAATTCTGTTAATTGAATCTTTGGGTGATATATACTGTTTATTGGTATAGTATTTGAATAAATATCCTTCTTTAAAAACGTGAACAAATGGAGATCACGGTTCGTTGTAATCCACTTAGGTAGCCCATGCTTTCGATATAATCTGTAAGAATCGTTTCTCCAACTCGTACAGGAACTACTTTCCATAATTTTCCTACTCATTTTGCTTCTCTTACAACGAAGAAAATTTTATTCATTTTCTCAAGGCGCTGCCTACGTACCCATTTCGTCTACACAGTACGTCTCTGTTTTTGTCATATATCTCTTTGGTGCATACCCCTATTGTAGACCCATTGTAAGCAAAATGAAAACCGAATGTTTTATAATAAATCTGATGAGGCATTCCGTGCGCTCTTTTTATATTTCTTGAAATCCATTGTTTGGGAGTGCATACACACCAACTGACATTTATTGGACGTTTCTCTTTATCTCTTGCTACAATCTTTCTACAACGCATTTGTTAATTCTAAAAATGAAAAATAAATTCATTTTTAGAATTAACAGAAAGATGAATGTGTGTATATTTTTAATATTGTTGTTTAATCCTGTTCTGATTCCAGCATTCGTTTGTTTATATATTGTATGGCTCTGTCTTCCATCTGGAGAGGAAAGTGCGCAAGAAGGCAAACAAGAGAAGGTAATTGCAGGAGAAGTTGGTCCATGCTATCATTATTGGTATGTGAAACATAAACATTAATTTCGTTGTGTAAAATAATTAGGTGTTATTGATGAATACCCTGTATTCAAAAATTCAATACGACTATTATTATATGTGTATTTAATAATATTTTTATTCGTTAGACGCGTAGTTGTTTTGCAACCGAGAAACATAAAAATATGCGAAATAAAATAAGGCATTTCATGTTTTCGATGAGATTTAAGGACATTGTTATTCTGCCGTATCACCCATTCATGACTACCATGTAGAAAAATTTTTCTACTCATTTTTCTTTTTTACAAAAAAGAAAAAAAATCATTTTATGTGAGCAAACATGTATAAACCTTCGTTCTACTGTCGTCCGAAATATAGTTCATTCTATCCAACCACCACCATATTGGTGTCTCAATTACCATGGAAGAGCTATCCCATGTTGAGTATGACAGAGAAATTTTGCCTTTATCGACAGTCATTCCTAAATTATATTCTATTTTCTCTCCATCAAAAGAAAACGGGAGAGAATATGCTACAGGTTTCCAATTAACATTATCAAAGCAATCTTCTAATGCGGACATCGTATCATCAGTATTGTCCCTTCCGAAAACGACGAGATAATGATGATACGTTCTGGGTGTTTCGTAATGAACAGTGTGGGCTGATAAGAACAATAAATTTTTATAAGCTACTGGGCATGCACTCCCTCTAAATCTTGAGAAACATGGAGGAATATTCAATTCTGTTCTCCCCCATGTTCTCAATCTATGAAAAGAGACTCCTGACGTTTTCATTAATTGTGTTATACCATCGCTTTTTCTGATATCAATCTCTCCCCATGTGAGAGGAGAAAAAGTGTATAAGAATTTCTTTGAAGGAAACGCTAGCCAATTCTTTTCACATTCTGCTGCAGGCATGGGTGACTCGATATATTTTTCTATTATTAGTTGTCCGTTAATAAAATCATATGTTCCAATAACTATTCCAACTTTCGTATTCATTGAATACTGTTTTGAACATCCGATAAATTTTGGAAGGATGAAAACATCGTCATTGTTTTCATCAACATTTTCAAAATAAATTCTAACATCTTCAACTCCCATCACATTACATTGATTATTATAAATTGTTTTATTCACATTCTCCATTACTTTTTCAGAAATAATATTATAGTCTTCGTCACATACTAGACAAACATTTTCTGTTTGTATTACTGAAGAGAATTCGCCATCTTTATCTCGTATAGTATACGATCCAGAATTTCTATTTATAGAATAATTCACCTTTCTTATATTTATTAAAACTCTATGTGAATTTTTATCTTGTAAAATACAAGGAGAAGAATCTACAAACTGCTTCATTTCTATAGATGTTGAAATTCTTTTTCTCTTAAATTCTGAAGGGAGAGGTGTAACATAAAATTTCATGTTTGAGAAAGTATTGTTTTCGAACATCTTATTTTTAATAAATTCTTTATTGTTAAGAAGAGAGATAGAAGTTTTTAATCCATCTAATTTTTTATGCGGAAAGAGGTAGTACTGTATAATCGAAAATTCATATTCAAACTCATAATCATAAACGTTTTTCTCAACAAACAGAATATCTGGGGGCATAGGTATATCTTTTCCCATTAAATAATATCTATATGCAAGAGCATGGTTCCCTTTCTCTCTATAAAATTTACACATTCTAAAAATGGCTTCAGCTCTTTTAGGGTTGATGCCAAACCCGAGAAAAGTATACTTTTCAGCTTCATCTATATTTCCTAATTCTAGTGCCAATCCTACTATTTTATAATGTGCATACCATGTTTCTTCAACCCATCCTCCTAAACTAATCCTTTTTTTGTATAAATCTATAGCTTTTTGTTTATAATCCGGAATATTAGGAGATGATGTATAGCTTTGTGCTAAATAAAAATAATACCTTCCGTTCTCAGGTTCTTTCTTAATTCCTTCTGTAAGAAGAAGGATATCTCTTGAATATTTATTATCTTTACAGCCACCATCTCCAATGTCGTTTATAAAAATAGATTTCATGTTATACACTGGAAACGGGTCGTTCTGTGTATCGTAATATTCATGTGTCACACCAACGCATTTTATCTTATGTTTCGTTCTTGAGAGACGAGTATTCCACCATTCTAAACTTCCTGATTTCTGTTTTAGGGCTATAATATTATTGTGTATTCCCTCCAATTCTTTTTTAATTCTTTCTACTTTTGAAATGGGATTCTCTGTGAGAGGGTGCTTTTCTCCCGTTTCTGAAAGACACATATCAGCATCAAGAAATAAAAGCCATTTGCATTTCGTTGTTGAATAAGCGTGGTTTAATGCTTCTGTTCTATTCTCCCCAAAATTTGTAAAAACAGAAAAGAACACTTTCCCTTTCACCTTATATTTTTCTGGAAGAGTTTCGTTCTTCTTATCCCAATATGTTTTTATAACTGAAGGTGTCGTATCATTGCTTCCAGTGTCTATTATGACATATTCAGAAATCAGAGGGAATCCTTGTCCGTCAGGCAATCCAGTATTATCAAGAAATAAAGAATCAAAGAGACGAGGTAAATTTTTTGCTTCGTTTTTAACAATCATATTCAGACATATAGTTTCATCCATTATATATTTATAAATATATAATGTCCCTTTAATTTATTTTAGAACTGAATATTCCACCGTTTTCCATAAAATGTATAGTAGTATATTTAGGATATCGTTTAACCATATATACATCTATTTTATTATGAATAACATAATATGTTAGCAGTATGTTTATATGAAAAGTTTTAGCCGTATTATCAACATAATACGGCATATTATGTTTTCGTGCCAAAAAACATTTATTTTTAACCCAACAAGAAGTGCCATCTTCGACAGCAATTATTTTTTTACTCATTTTCTTCTTTTGAAAAAGAAGAAATAAATTCAATTTTATTCTTTGCAATACTTCTCATATAAATACCCCCCTCTGCTTAGGTTCTCATATTCGTTTAATTCTGAAATATCTTCATCTGAAGGTGAAATATAATAAGATTTCTTTTGTATTCTATCTACAACCAATATATTCGTATTTTTGTTGAACATGTAATTGTCTTCTATATTTACATCTATAGCCACAAACATCTCTTCAATTGTTTGTAGAGGGAGACGTTCGTATCTCTTCTGTTTCTTTTCCATACGTGTTTGAACAGCTTTATATAATATTCCTTCAATACATCTTGCTAAGCAATACATTGAGCATAAAAGTTTTTCATAATGTATTTTAGGAGAACAGAATTTAGCAACAGAATGAATTAAATCTGTGATGTGTCTTGAGAAATATATCAACGCATCTTTTCTTATTTCTTTATCTTTCGAATAATAATCTTTTTCTATTTTCTTAGCTGCAATCACCATTCCTTTTAATATGTATAAACAATAATGAGGGGATGAGAGAACGTTTTCAAGTTTCGTCCATTCATCAAAAAATGCCGAACACGCTGTGTCAAACATATCATATTTTCTCGGTTTAAGAGGGATATCAATTAACACTTGTAATAAATCAACAGCGTAATGGTCGTATTCGTAAAACACTCTCGATCTATATTTATCCTCATCGGACGATGAGGAGGAAGTGTCATTTCCCCGCATATTTACACGTTTCATCATTAATCTAACATAATCTGATGCTGAACATCTCACTCCTTTATCCCATGCACAATCCCATTCAATTTTTAACCCCGCAAACATATTCTTCACACATCTGGAAAAAGCTTTTGATTTAGCTCCCCTTTTATAATCATCTAATTCTCCAGAAACTGTTATGAGGAATAATTTAGGATCGGCAAATTTATCAAATCTATCTGACATAAACCCAACTTCTGTATGCCCCATCGAAGCGTAGAGAGGGGAATTTTCAAGAGATGAAGAATATGAGAATCCGTAATCTATTATCGTAGGATAATAGCCTAATGTGGGAACGAGAAAATGGTTATCTTCATCAATAACATATAATATACATAAATCTTCATCGCAATCTCTCACCATCACATTATTCGAATGAAGGTCATAGTGTGTAAAAGAACATTCTTTCTGTGCTACAGAAATAGCCATTAATGTCTGTTTAATGAGAGAATATATTTTATCCTCTTTTCCAGATTTCGATTTTATGTAAGAAGAGAGTTTAAACCCGTCTTCAATATACTCCATTAACATCACCTCTTTTTCTATTGGAGCGAGGGGAGTGATATTAATATCACTCCCTCCTGACAATATATTACGTTTCGATTTATAATCTGGTGGTACTTCACATAAAACACCTCCTATTGCCTTACAGAAATGCGGACACCAATTAATTCTCTCTAAATCACTCATTATTAAAAGTTCGTGATGAGCGAGAAAATCAATGTACTGCGACATTTTATAAACTACTTTATGTTCCGATGGAGTTGTTGCTAATCCAACTATTCCCTGCTTTCCTTGATTGGGAAAAGCATCTTGAAATTTTAGCCACTCTTTGGGCGCTTTGTGATTTTCCTGAGCCTCTTCATATTCTTTTTTTATCACATCAAACTCTGTGTTTAGCATTTTTACAATTCATCTTTTCTTCTTTAAATATTTCGTTTTCTTTACAAACGAAATAATTTTTTGGGAGGGAATGTTAGAAACAGCAAACAGCTGGAATGTTAGAAACAGCAAACAGCTGGAATGTTAGAAACAGCAAACAGCTGGAATGTTAGAAACAGCAAACAGCTGGAATGTTAG
>JACCDH010689173.1_pt1 | contig 11062 bp, 10 predicted proteins | sample 7442481 | NCBI WGS metagenome assembly JACCDH01 (sample SAMN15323433, study PRJNA562643) | freshwater metagenome | isolation source: river surface water | place: USA:Blue River Watershed | collected 2017-08-15 | reverse complement strand
GGTGGACCGGGGGGAAAGCCGCTGGACGCTGACCGGATCGGCGCCGAGGCTGCGGATTGACCCCGAGCTGTGGGAGGCGCTGTCAAACCCGGCGGCAGCACCCGACATTGGCCCCGGTCAGGTGCAGTTCCTGCTGGTGCCCGATGAGGTGGCCCGCCAGCACCGCCGCCTGACGGTGGAGATGAGCGGGCAGGAGATCCGCCTTACGTTCTGATCGTGCCGTCGCCGGTGACGAGATACTTGAAGCTGCACAGCTGATCGGCCCCGACCGGCCCGCGCGCATGCAGCTTTCCCGTGGCGATGCCGATCTCGCCACCCATGCCGAACTCGCCCCCGTCGGCAAACTGGGTTGAGGCGTTGCGCATCAGGATGGCGCTGTCGAGCCGTTCGAAGAACCGCGCGGCGGTGGCGTCGTTTTCGGTCAGGATCGCCTCGGTGTGGTTGGAGCCATATTTGCGGATATGGGCGATGGCCTGATCCACCCCGTCAACCAGCTTGGCCGCGATGATCTTGTCCAGGAACTCGCGGCCAAAGTCATCGGGCGCGGCAGGGGTGGTGCCCGGAACCTTCAGAAGTTCGCCCTCGGTGCGCACCTCGACGCCTGCCTTGAGCAAATCCTCGATCAGCACCGCGCCGTGCTTGGTGTAGAATTGCCAGTCGATCAGCAGACATTCGGCGGCCCCGCAAATCCCGGTGCGGCGGGTTTTGGCATTGAGAACCACGCGGCGGGCCTTTTCCAGATCGGCGTCGCGGTCGGCATAGACGTGGCAGATGCCTTCGAGATGGGCAAAGACCGGCACCCGGGCCTCTTGTTGCACCAGCCCCACCAGCCCTTTGCCGCCACGCGGCACGATCACGTCGATGTAGGACGTCGCGCGCAGCATCTCGGCCACCATGGCCCTGTCGCGGGTCGGCACAAGCTGGATCGCGGTTTCCGGCAGACCGGCCTCGCGCAGGCCCTGGACCATGCAGGCATGCAGCGCTTCGGAGCTATGGTAGCTTTCACTGCCGCCGCGCAGGATGACGGCATTTCCGGCCTTCAGGCACAGGGCCCCCGCATCGGCGGTGACATTGGGGCGCGATTCATAGATCACGCCGACCACGCCCAGCGGGGTGGCAACGCGTTGGATGTGAAGGCCGTTCGGACGCGTCCATTCTTCCAGCACGCGCCCCACCGGGTCGCGCTGTTCGGCCACCTGACGCAAGCCGTCGGCAATGCCGCGCAGGCGGGTGTCGTTCAGCATCAGCCGGTCCAGCATGGCTGGCGACAGGCCCTTTTCGCGGCCGAAATCCATGTCCAGCACATTGGCATCCAGAATTTCATCGCGCCGGGCCAGCACGGCCGCTGCCGCCGCCTGCAAGGCCGCCGCCTTGCGCTCGGACGAGGCGAAGGCCAATTCCGCCGCCGCCGTGCGCGCATTGACACCGATCTCGGCCATCATGTCAGCGTGTTCGCTCATCTACCTCTCCGCCCGAAACCGGAGTTTGGCACAAACTCCGGGCCGGAAAATTGCAATTTTCCGAACCGATTTCTGCGACAGAAATCGGCCGCTCAGATCACCATATCGTCGCGATGCACCAAGGCCGCCCGGCCCGGATAGCCGAGGATCCCGGCGATATCGCCCGACCGATGCCCGGCAATCGCGCGGGCTTCAACGGCGGCGTAACCTGCCAGCCCCTTGCCCAAGACCACGCCGTCGGGTGACAGGATCGCCACCGGATCGCCCCGGCCAAAGCTGCCTGTGACCTCGGTCACCCCCGCGGGCAACAGGCTTTTCCCGGCCCGCAGCGCCGTCACGGCGCCTGCGTCCAGCCGCAACTCGCCCCTCGGCTTCATTGCATTGATCCAGCGCTTGCGCGCCGCCTGCGGGTCCGCGCCCGCCACAAACCACGTCCGGTTCGCCCCTTTGGCCAGCGCCGACAAGGGACGCAGGACCGACCCTTCCATGATCGCCATGGCGCAGCCCCCCGCCACGGCGGTTTTCGCCGCCAAAAGCTTGGTTTTCATCCCGCCCTTGGACAGGCCGGAAATCGGATCGCCTGCCATCGCCTCGATCTCGGGCGTGATGCGGGTCACGATATCAAAGCGCTCCGCCGTCGGGTCTTCTTTCGGATTGGCCGAATAGAAGCCGTCTACATCCGACAAGAGGATCAGTTGATCGGCCCCCACCGTCACCGCGATTTGTGCGGCCAAGCGGTCGTTGTCGCCAAAGCGGATTTCATCCGTCGCCACCGTGTCATTTTCGTTCACGATGGGCACGACGCCCAAGCCCAGCAAGGTTTCCATCGTGGCGCGGGAATTCAGATAGCGCCGCCGGTCCTCGGTATCTTCCAGCGTCACCAGCACCTGCGCCGTGGTGATGCCATGCGGCGCCAGCACCTCTTCATAGGCGCGGGCAAGGCGGATCTGCCCAACTGCCGCCGCCGCCTGAGATTGCTCCAGCGTCAGCGCACCCTCCGGCAATCCCAAGACCTTGCGCCCCAAAGCGATAGAGCCCGAGGACACCAGCACCACATCGGTGCCGCGCACCTTGGCCTCGGCCACATCCATCGCAAGCGCCGAGAGCCAGCCCTGTTTCAGCCCGGTTGCCCGATCGACCAGCAGCGCCGAGCCGATCTTGACGACCAGCCGTTTCGCCGCCCGCAGATCCGGGGCCGAGATTTGCGTCACGGCTGCCATGTTCCGCGCACCTCTTCCACCTTGTCGCCCTCGATCTCGGCATAAAGCGCACGCAACACCTCTTGCACCCCGCGCCCCGAGACGCCGGAAATCACATGCACCTCGCCCCCCGACGCCTTTTCCAAGGCGCGCTTGCGGTCGGAGATCTGCTTGGCATCCATGGCGTCAACCTTGTTCAAGGCCAGCACGCGGGGTTTGTCGCCCAAGACGTCGGAATAGGCCTCCAGCTCATGCACGATGGTGCGGTAATCCTTCGTGATGGTCGAGGAGGTGCCATCGACCAGATGCAACAGCACCTTGCAGCGTTCGACATGGGCGAGGAACTGGATGCCAAGGCCCCGGCCTTCGCTGGCCCCTTCGATCAGGCCCGGAATATCGGCCATGACGAATTCCTTGCCATCGACGCCCACCACCCCAAGGTTCGGCACCAGCGTGGTGAAAGGGTAATCCGCGATCTTCGGGCGCGCGTTGGAGACGGCAGCAAGGAAGGTAGACTTCCCCGCATTTGGCAGGCCCAGAAGGCCCGCATCCGCAATCAGTTTCAGCCGCAGCCAGATGGTGCGCTCCACCCCCTCTTGTCCCGGATTGGCCCGGTTCGGCGCGCGGTTGGTGGCGGATTTGAACTGCAGATTGCCCCAGCCGCCATTGCCGCCCTTGGCGATGCAGACCCGCTGGCCCGGCTTGGTCAGGTCGGCGATGACGGTTTCTTCGTCCTCGTCGATGATCTCGGTGCCCAAGGGCACCTTCATCACGATGTCTTCACCCGATTTGCCGGTTTTCTGGTTGCCCATGCCGGGCTGGCCGGATTTCGCAAAGAAATGCTGCTGATAGCGATAGTCGATGAGCGTGTTGAGACCCTCGACCGCCTCGACCCAGACCGACCCGCCATTGCCACCATCGCCGCCATCCGGCCCGCCGAATTCGATGAACTTCTCGCGCCGGAACGACACACAGCCCGCCCCGCCGCCGCCCGAGCGGATATAGACTTTGGCTAGGTCGAGGAATTTCATCGTCTCAGCTTTCAAAAGGATCGCCCGACAGGCGATAGAGAAGAACGGCCCAAGGCTCAAGCATTTCGCTTGACCTTGGGCGCGTCAAATTCTGGCACCCGTCGCGGCGCGCGCCCGCGAAGAGGCGCGGGAACCGCGCAACGATGAGCGGTCACATCTTGCGGATATAGGTCCAGGTCGGCACGCGCGCGCCGCGCGCCACCGAAAAGGTCTCGGCATCGCCCAGATATTCAAAGCCGCAATTGGTCAGCACCTTGGCCGATCCGGGGTTATCCTGAAACACCTCGGCAAAGAGCGTCCGGTCGCCCAGCGGGTTGGCCCCCACCAGCGCCCGCACCGCCTCGGACGCGATCCCGGTGTTCCACATCTGCGGCGCCACCCAGAAGCCGACCTCGGATTGACCCCGATCCATGGGCTTCAGGCTGATGACGCCCAAAAGCTCGGACAGCCCTGTCGCCGCCCCGTCCATCGCCCAGATCGTGCCGCGCGTCTCACCCGACATGGCCCGCGCGATGAATGCCTCGACCGCGCCGGGGGGCAAGGGATGCGGGATCGACCGCGTCGCCTCGGCCACGCGCCGGTCGCCGGCGTAAAGCATGACAAGCCCGGCATCCGACGGGCGCAGCGGCCGCAGCACGAAACGGCCCGCGGCAATGGCATCAGGAACGGCAATCGACTGGTCAAAAGTCACGGCTTCTCTCCCATGAAGCGTGGCACCGGGATGGACCGGCAATACTCTGGCCCGCTGAGGCGCGACAGGGTGGATATGGGGGGTCACATGCGTCATTTCAGCCCCTTTCGCCGTCATGGGTCGGGACAATGCTGGCAGGTGCCTGTGACGGCATCATGGCACGCACGAAGGTCTGCAGCGCCGCGCCCTGCAAATGCAGGCGGTTGGCCTCGTCCAGCGCGGCCTTGAAATGCGGGCCATCCGGCAGGCCCAGTGCCAAAAGGTCATGTCCTGTCACGGTCATCCTTGTCATCCTTCGTGACGGTTGCAGGCGGGATCTGTCCCGCCCCTTGTTCCGCCTTCTGGCCGATCCCGTGATGTCCGCGCTTGAAACGAGACGGGGGACCGGCCTTTCAGCCGATCCCCCGTTGATGTTCAACTTCAGGTGTCCGGCTTACTCGGCGGCCTCGGCAGTCGGGAGCACCGAAATGAAGGTGCGGCCCTTGAAGCCTTTCTTGAAGGTTACCTTGCCCTCGACGGTGGCAAAGATGGTGTGGTCGCGGCCCATGCCGACGCCCACGCCCGGGAACCATTCGGTGCCGCGCTGGCGCACGATGATATTGCCCGGAATGGCGGCCTGACCGCCAAACAGCTTTACGCCCAGACGACGGCCCGCGGAATCGCGGCCGTTGCGAGAGGAACCGCCTGCCTTTTTATGTGCCATGGGGGAATACTCCTCTTACTTGGTTTCGTGCGCGGCGCGGCGGGCATCGGCGGTGCCGATGGCGGCCTTGACGCCCGACTTGTCGCCGCCCTTGGCCAGGATCTCGGAGACGCGGACAAGCGTCCACTTCTGACGGTGACCCTTGGTGCGCTGCGACGAATGCTTGCGGCGGCGCTTGACGTAGTGAATGGTCTTTTCGCCCTTGATGTTGTCGATCACGTCGGCCTGCACGGCCGCGCCGGCGACAACCGGGGCGCCAACGGTGACTTTCTCACCGCCAACCATCAGAATTTCGTTGAACTGGACTTTTTCGCCAGCCACAGCGTCAATCAGTTCCACGCGCAGGACGTCGCCCGCGCGAACGGTATACTGCTTGCCACCGGTCTTGATGACCGCAAACATGGGTCGTTCCTTTTCTGTCAGCCGCGCCCTGTGGCCGCCCTTTCGGGTGTTGCCGGGTTGCCCCGCCTCGGACAGCGCGCCCCTCTCGGGACGAAATGAAAATTGCCCGCACAGATTCGCATCTGTCCGGGATGCGGGCTTATCGGGGGAAATGCGGGGGGTGTCAAGCGCGACTGCACCTCCTCGTGCGCGTGCCGCTTCTCGTCGCTGCCGCACGACGAGCGGCGCAGCCGACGAGGAGTTAGCGCGAAAATCCCGGCTTTTTTCCCCAGGCGTGGGCGTGGCGGATCATCTCGGTCAGATCGGTATGGCGCGGGCGCCAGCCCAGGACCTCGATCGCCCGGGTCGAGCCCGAGACCAGCGCGGCCGCATCGCCCGCCCGCCTTGGGCCTTCGACCAAAGGCACGGGGCGGTTGGTCACCGCGCTGGAGGCGGCAATCACCTCGCGTACCGAAAAGCCCCGGCCCGAGCCAAGGTTGAATTCGGCATTGCCTTTGCCGTCCAGAAGCCAGTTCAGCCCCAGCACATGGGCATCGGCCAGATCGCTGACATGGACATAGTCGCGCAGGCAGGTTCCATCGGGGGTCGGGTAATCGGTGCCATGCAGCGTGAGCGCCGGGCGGCGACCGTCGATGGCATCAAGGATCAGCGGGATCAGGTGGGTTTCGGGGCGGTGCTGTTCACCGATCTCGCCGTCGGGATCGGCGCCGGCCACGTTGAAATACCGGAAGATCACCCGGTTTAGCCCATGGGCGGCAGAGAAATTGTTCAGCATGTCCTCGATCGCGCGTTTCGATGCGCCATAGGCGTTGATCGGGCGTTGGGGGCTGGTTTCGTCGAGCATCACCCCATCCTGATCGCCATAGGTCGCGCAGGTCGAGGAAAAGACGAAGTTGAGGCATCCGGCATCAACCGCTGCCTCCATCAGGTTCAGCGCCGCGCCAAGGTTGACGCGCCAATAGCGGCCCGGATCGGCCATGCTGTCCCCCACGAGCGAGAGCGCCGCGAAATGCATGACGGCCACGGGGCGAAAGCGGGCAAAGGCTGCGTCGAGGTCGGCACGGTTCAACAGATCGCCTTGCATGAAGGGGCCGAATTTCACCGCCTCGGCCCAGCCGGTGGACAGGTTGTCAAAGGCTACGGGCTGAAACCCGGCCCGCGCCAGAGCCTTGCAGGCATGGGCGCCGATATAGCCGGCGCCTCCGGTGACCAAGACAGTCTGCATAAATGGATTGGTCCTGAAAAATGACTGCCCTGTTCTTGGCGCAAAGCGGGCCGGGGACGCAAGGCGAAAGCGGTGTCAGAAGAGAAAGTCGGCATCGCTGAGCGAGAGGCTGCCGCCGCCTGAGCGGGTGATGGTCAGCGTCTCGGTGCCATAGCTGACCACCGCGCCGGTGGAGGTGGGGGTGATCTGCAGCGCGAGCGCGGTATAGATCCGGCCCCAGTCGGACACATCCAGCCGGTCGATCCCGGCCTGGAAGTCGTCGATGCGGTCGGGGCTGGCGTCGCGGCCAAAGACAAAGACATCGGTCCCTGTGCCGCCGATCATGAGGTCATCGCCGCCGCCGTCGTGCAGGAAATCATCGCCCGCGCCCCCCATCAGCGTCTCGGCATCGGTGCCGCCGATCAGGCGGTCATCCAGCGCGCTGCCAGTCGCTGTGCCGCCTGAGGCGGTGACGATCCCGCCGATCTCGGCCAGCGTGATGGCGAAGTGGTGGATGCGGTCGCCGCGCGCATCGGTCATGAGGACCTGCGCGGTGCTGCCGATCACCGTTACCTCGATGCCGGTGACATTGGCGATGCCCGCGCCGGTTTCCAGCGCATGCGAAAGCATGTGCGACAGCCGCCCGTCGGGCAGGAGTTCCACCACCGAGACGCCGGAATCGGTTCCCGCAGCGACCACAAAGACACGGCCGGCATGGTGGAACATGTCCAGGGCGGCGACATGGTCGAAGCGGGTGGTGCGGTCGTCGATCATGTGGTCCTGCACGAAGAGCACGCCCATCTCGTTGACGCGCAGCACGCTGAGCGAGGAGGAGAGTGTGCCGGCGACCACGACATAATGCGTGCCGCCGATCTGGGCGGTTTGCAGCGCCGATGGCCCCCCCACCGGCAGCCCGTCGGCCGCGCCAAGCGCATCGACAAAGCTGGCCGTGCCATCGGCGGCGATTTCAAAGAGGCTGAGCCCGTTTTCCAAGGCCGAGGCGGCAAGAAGAAAGCTGCGCCCGGCCACCTCGATGCTGGTCAGGGCGCTGACATCGCCGAGATAGGATTTGGCGCTGTCTGACAGGCTGGACAGAAGCGTGACCGTTCCGGTGTCGGTGATGGAGAAAAGCCGCAGCCCCGGTTCGTTGCGCTGGGCGATCACGGCGATGTCGGTCGCGCCGCGTTCCAGAATTTCCATGGCGGTGACGCCAAAGAGGAAGCCTTGATCGGTCAGCGTGCCATTGGTCAGGCCGGGTTGTCCGGTGGGGCCAAGGGTGGCATGGCGCAACAGCCCGTCATGGCTGGAAAACACATAGACGCGGTCGGCGCCGGGCATGTCCTGCACCACCAGATCGCCCCCGGCGCTGCGGCCGATCTGCGGGTCTTCGGGGGCCGGTGGGGGTGGGCTGACGCCTTCGGCCAGCGTCAGCGAGGATAGCCGGTTGTCGGCGCGGGCGGCAAAGAGGAGCCGCACATAGCCGCCGCTTTCCACCACGGCGAGCCCGTCGGCGATGTGGTCGAACCATTGGCCCAGCGAAGTATAGGTCGTCACCGACTGAAGTTGCACCTGCGCCGCCCCTTGCCAAACCGTTGTGCCCAAGACTGGCGGCCAGGGTCGGCGATGGCTGGGGCGGCGGCGGTGACGGGTTTTGGGCGGGATGGCGACCTTTCTCAAAAGTTAAAGGGAAATGCCATTGATTGAGCGGCTTTGCGGTGGCCGGATTTAACCGCGCATTCACCCATCACGCGGCATCCTTGCGGCTGGGGATAGTGTGGATGGTTGAATGTCCGAAGTCAGCGGAAATGGCACGGCCATGTCCGGGCTGGGTGGCCCGGCGGGGTATGGCGAGATCATGCTGTCGCGGGCCGATGATGCGAGCCTGCAGGTCAATGTCGGCGCGGTCTTTCAGGACGGTTTCCAGTTTGGGGCCACGTCATATTCGGCCAGCAGCCTGTTTGTCAGCACCAATGGCCTGATCAGCTTTGGCGGGGCGGTGAATGGGGTGCAGGCCAGTCTGGCGGCGATTGCCCGCCCCTTCATTGCGGCCTTTCATGCCGATGTGGATACGCGGCTGGATGGTGAGGGGCCGGAAAGCGGGCCGGTCTGGGTGGATATCGACCCCATCGCCGATGTCGTCAGCATCACCTGGCAGGACGTGGGATTTTATCGCCGCAATGCCAGCGTCACGAACACCTTTCAGCTGCAGCTTTACGATCAGGGCGCGGACGGGATCGACATTGTGCTGCGCTATGAAAGCATCGGCTGGACGACGGGCGATCTAGAGGGGGGCTGGCAGGGCCTTGGCGGCGATCCGGCGCTGATCGGCTGGCGGCTGGGGGCTTCGGAGGCGGTGACTGGCCATTGGGCCTCGGGGCAGGAGGGGCGGCTTCTGGCGCTGCCCGATCAGTTGGGCAACACCGGTGTCGCGGGGCTGTGGGTTTATCGCTATGTGACGCCGCGGGTGGTGACGGGCACCAGTGGCGGCGACACCCTGGCGGGGGCGGCGGGCGAGGACCTGCTCTATGGCGGCGCGGGCGATGATGTTTTCCTTGGCTCTGCCGGGGCGGATGCGTTGTTTGGCGGCACGGGCCTTGACGTGGTCAGCTATGCGCAATCGGCAGGGTCGGTGACGGTGAACCTGGCAAGCCCCTCGGCCAATCGGGGCGTTGAGGCGCTGGGCGACAGTTTTTCGTCGGTCGAGGGGGTGATCGGGTCGGCCTTTGGTGATTCCCTTGTCGGGGATACCGGCGCGAACCTGTTGCGGGGTGAGGCGGGCGCGGACACGCTGCGCGGGGGGGCGGGCAATGACACGCTTTACGGCGGGGTGGGCAATGACCTGTTCATCGCCGGGTCCGGGGCCGATCTTTACTTCGGCGGCAGCGGCACCGATCGGGTGGATTACTCCGAGGCGACAACGGCGGTGTGGGTGGATTTGTATTCGGCCGGATCCAACAGCGGCATCGCTGCCGGGGATGTGCTGCGCGAGATCGAGGAGGTCATCGGATCGGCCCGCAATGACACGCTGGGTGGCGATTCCCTGGCGAACTGGCTTTACGGCGGGGCGGGCGATGATCTGGTGTCGGGGCGCGGCGGAGAGGATTGGCTTTATGGCGGGTCAGGCAATGATCGGCTGCATGGGGGCAGTGGGGCGGACAGGCTTTTCGGGGGCAGCGGGCGCGATCAGGTGTCCTATTCCACCGCATCGACCGCCATCCGCGCCGATCTGGCGCAGCCCACGACCAACCGTGGCACCGATGCGCTGGGCGATCGATACGACAGTATCGAGGATCTCATCGGCTCGTCCTTCAATGACACGCTTTTGGGCGATGTGGGGGCCAACCGGCTTTATGGTGGGTCGGGGGTGGATCTCCTCTATGGCGGCGATGGCAATGACTCGCTTTACGGTGGGCTTGGGGATGATCTCTTCTACGGCGGGCGGGGGGCGGATCTGTTCCATGGATCCAGCGGGCGCGACCGGGTGAGCCATGCCAGTGCCACGGCTGGGGTGGGGGCGGATCTTCTGCGGCCTGACCGCAACTATGGCGAGGCGCGGGGTGACCGTTACACCGAGATCGAGGACCTGATCGGATCGGCCCATCATGACAGTCTGGGCGGTTCGGCATTGGCCAATCGGCTTTAGGGCGGGGCAGGGGATGACACGCTGCAAGGGCGAGGTGGGGCGGATCTGTTGTATGGGGGGGACGGGGTTGATCTGGCCAGCTATGCCGATGCGCCGCGTGGGGTGCTGGCCAGCCTGACGCAGCCCACACTCAACACCGGCGATGCGGCAGGGGACCGTTACTCGCTGATCGAGGGGCTGCGCGGTTCGGCCCATGGCGATGATTTGCGCGGCAATGGGCTGGGCAACGTTCTTGAGGGATTGGGCGGCAATGACTTGCTGCAGGGGTTGAATGGCAATGACACGCTGCTGGGCGGCAGCGGGGCCGATGTGCTTTCGGGCGGTGACGGGACGGATCTTGCCAGCTATGCCGATGCACGGGCGGGGGTGACCGCTTCGCTTGGCGAGCCCGGCACGAATACGGGCGATGCCCGGGGTGACCGCTATGTCTCGATCGAGGGGCTGATCGGGTCAAACCACGCCGATACCCTGTCGGGAACCACCTCGGTTGACCGGCTTTATGGCGGGGCGGGCAATGATCTTTTGTTGGGCGGCTGGGGGGATGACCGGCTTTATGGCGGGCTGGGCGATGACGTTCTGCGCGGCGGCGCGAGGGCCGATCATCTGGATGGCGGCAGCGGCTTTGACTGGGCGGATTATACCATCGACCGCACCGGCCTGACCGTGGACCTTGCCAAACCTGCCGCCAATACTGGCGATGCCATGGGCGACCGCTTTGTCAGTGTCGAG
>JACCDH010105791.1_pt1 | contig 11062 bp, 8 predicted proteins | sample 7442481 | NCBI WGS metagenome assembly JACCDH01 (sample SAMN15323433, study PRJNA562643) | freshwater metagenome | isolation source: river surface water | place: USA:Blue River Watershed | collected 2017-08-15 | reverse complement strand
CTCATATAAAATCGGCTATTGACGAAAGCCTTTTTTCTGCTAAAACTCCTGTTCACAAGAAACGCGGGTTCATTTGGTTATTTCCATTAATTGGATTTTTCTTCATTGGTAGTTTTATTACCCTTTCATTCAACACGCGCAATCATTCAACAAAGATTAGCAATTCTTCATCTACTCAATTTGCAAATCAAACAACATATGCATCAGCGAAAGACAGTAAAACTTTAAATGACACTGAAAATCAGACAATCATCACGAAAAACCAATATGCTGTTTCCAATGGAAATCAAAGCAAACTGGCTAACGAACAACATCAATTCTCTGGTGTAAACAACACTCAAAAAAATAAAGTTGAAGGTAAACTCAATGATGTAAAAAACAATGTAAAGACTAGTGAATTATTTAAAAAAGGTGGATTCAAAAATGCAATAAATCAGCCAACTAACGCGTCAAAAACTCAAAAGTCAAAAACTCAAAAAACTAAAGAAAAAACTCAAAAAGCTTCCGAACGAAGTAATGTCATAGACGATGTTATGAAGGATAAGTTAAACGATAATTTTGCTTTGACTGGTAAATCAACTGAGGATTCGGCAACACAAACAATATCAAAGGATCTTTCTAAGAATGAAGAAAAAGCCAAAGAAGATCAAAATGAGAAGCAGGAAGATGCAACTTCAATAAATGAGAAACAAAAAGAGTCTGTAGCATCTGTTGATACGTCTAAATCAAGTATTCAACAAACGCAAATCACACCGTTGTTTACTCCTTCAAAATGGTCGATTGGTTTGTATACTGGAACATTCTTTGGTGTAAATTCATTGAGTTCAAACTCAAATAATTACTATGAAATCAAATCTCCAGCAGGCTTTAATTCAAGTTTTGAAGTTAATTATGGACTTAATGGTAAATGGTCAATTACTGCGGGATTAAGCTATTCAACGTTTAACGAACGTATATCTGCGGTGATCTACGACACAACGTTTATACCAAATGGTACGACCGTAGAGTATATCTATTTGAATCCGGCATTGCAAGATTCTATTATCGATTCAATTGTTACAGTTAATTATATAACCGAAATAGCGGAGTCAAATGTAGCACAGAAAATAAATTATAGTATATTTTCCTTACCGATTTATGGCTCGTTTTCGTTATTCAATAAAGGAAATTGGAGTTCATCGTTAATGGCAGGTATTCGATTGAATTATAATAGAGCAATAGTCACAAATTTATACGAAGGAATTCCAGGAGCATTGATATCTACCCCTGAGATTAAACAATTTGGTTTAAGTGCAGCGCTGCGACCAGAAATCACGTATTCATTTGTTAAGTTCGGGCTTGGTGTTTATTTAAACACTTCGTTCGATTTAATACCAATCACACGTTGGACGGATATCGACAAACAACGATATGATTTTGGTGGAGGAGTAGTATTGAAGTATCGTTTTTAGGGTTTTAATAATTTATTTTAAAGCGATACGTCAATAAAACCGGGAGTTTTAAGTAAGATTGTTAACTTGCAAAGTTGTTAATTTGCAAAGTTGTTAATTTGTAACATTACAACATTACAACATTACAACATTACAACATTACAACATTAGAGCATTACCACATTGCTCAATACTATCAATGTGCATTTCTCGGATGAAACGTAATAATCGCATCGCGCAAAAATCGTTGATCTAAATGCGTGTAGATTTCAGTCGTTGTAATGGATTCATGTCCCAGCATTTCTTGTACGGCACGTAAATTGGCTCCACCTTCAATCATATGAGTAGCAAATGAATGACGAAACGTGTGCGGAGATATTGATTTTGTTAAACCAATTGAATTCGCCAAATCTTTGATAATCGTGAAAATCATTACACGTGTTAATTGCGCTCCACGTCGATTTAAAAAAACGATTTGCTCATTTCCAGGTTTAATCACTTGATGGCGGCGAACATGATCATTATAGATGCCGATCTCTTTTTCAACGCTCGGACTAACAGGTACTAATCGTTCTTTATTTCCCTTTCCAATGACACGAATGAATCCTTCTTCAAAATACAAATCACCGAATTTAAGACCAACCAACTCACTAACACGCAGTCCGCAGCTATACAATGTTTCAATAATTGCGCGATTGCGATGACCTTCAGCTTTGCTTAAATCAATTGCGGCGATCAATTGATCTATTTCTTCTATCGTTAATACCTCAGGAAGTTTTCGGCCAATTCTGGGCATTTCAAGCAATTCACTTGGATCGTCATTCAATACATCCTCAATCAATAAAAAACCAAAGAATTGTTTTACTCCACTGATAATTCGAGCTTGTGAACGAGCGCTTAGTCCAAGATCATATAGTTCAGCTACAAATTCCTTTAAATCGTTGTAAGTTAATTCAGTTACTGCAATTTTTCGAGCAGTTGCAAAATCATATAATTTGGCCACATCATTTTGGTAAGCAAAGATTGAATTTTCAGCTAAACCCTTTTCGATTTTTAAGAACGAAACAAAATCCTTAATATAGCGTTCCCAATTTGACATGACTATGAAAATTTTAATCGTTAATGGCCCTAATTTAAATTTGCTAGGCACTCGTGAGCCACAAATATATGGGAATCATTCATTCGAAACTTATTTTGAAGAATTGAAATCGAAAACAACGTGTGATTTAAGCTATTTTCAATCGAATGTTGAAGGTGAATTGATCAATGTTTTACAACAATCGAATCACGATGGAATCATATTAAACGCTGGTGGATATACGCATACAAGTGTTGCTATTCGCGATTGTATTTCGGCGATTGAAGTTCCAGTTGTTGAGGTTCATCTTTCGAATGTTACCAAACGAGAAGAATTCAGGCATACTTCTTTGATTTCGCCTGTTGCCGTTGGATGTATTTTAGGATTTGGATTGGAAAGCTATCGCTTGGCGTTAAATTACTTTGAAACAAACAAGCGTTGATTCAGGTCTTTAAATTTTGAAACTCCTTTAAAATAGCGCGCCCACAAAATACTTCCTCGATACAATCCTTGAGAATTAAAATTGGCAGCATTTTTCTTAATTTCTTTGCGTTGCTTCAAAAGATGAGGTAAACGTTTGTACATGGCCATATGCGCATTAAATACACTTGCTAGATGTTTCCATTCACCCCTTACTAAAAAACGAACACCAGCAATTCCGTCCAACAGCATTCGGTTGAACAACTTAAAAAACAAATTTCCTTCATGATTTTTAATGATCATAAAGAGTGAGTTTCTGAAATTTAAATAGGATTTTCTAGGAGATAAATAGGGTAAAGTTCCACCACCAACATGAAAAATATGAGATTGGGGCACAACCATGAATTTATATCCTTGTTTTTTCAGACGCCAGCACAAATCAATTTCTTCCATGTGAGCAAAAAATGCTTCATCCAAACCGCCAACTTTGTGATACAATTCTGATCGAATCAACAATGCAGCACCAGTAGCCCAGAAGACTTCCATAGGCGCATCGTATTGGCCTTCGTCGTGTTCAAATTTGTCAAAAATTCTTCCGCGGCAAAAAGGAAAGTAGTTGTGATCTAAAAATCCACCTGATGCACCTGCATGTTCAAAAAGTGTTTTTTCTTGATAAGATAGGACTTTAGGTTGACAGCCAGCGACCAGCGGGTCTTTCATTGCATCCATGAGAGGCGTTAACCAATTTTCTGTCACTTCAATATCGCTATTCAGCAGCAAGTAAAATTCTGAATCAATTTGTTTTAGAGCATCATTGTACCCTTTCGCAAATCCACCATTCGATTCGTTAATAATGATTTGAATAGATGGATAATTGGACTTAACGAATGCAACAGAATCGTCCGTAGAAGCATTGTCAGCTAAAATAATTTTGGCGCCTTTAGAATAATTGCAAACAGATGGTAAAAATTGCTCTAAAAAGCTTTTACCATTCCAGTTTAAAATTACAATTGCTAATGAATCCACACGATTAAATTAAGGCGCAATATTAAGAATTAATACTGACGAAACAAATCGTTACTTCCTCCACCAAAATGTTGCTGAACATTTGAATTCGGGTTATCGATATTACCATCCACAGTACTGCGCTTAGACAAGATTTGTGGCCAAGCTGGATTTTTCAATTCTCCTAACATGTCTGAATGCAACAAACGATAGGCATTATTTACTAAATCAGGATTGTAGAAAATAAAACGTTTATTACTGAATACACCAATTTTGTTGTATTGCCAAATTTCATATGGATATTCCGTTGGAGAAACTTCTTTGATAATTACGTTTGTTGGAGAACCATATTGTAAATAAACACGTCCACGATCTGTTTCAAACCCTTCTTGGAAATTATTCGAATATAAACGTTCTACCAATTGAACTTGTGCTTTGTATTTGAGCCATGAATCATAACTTGTTCCTGGGCTTGTTTTTAACCAAAAAGCTTGAATATGTTTACGTTCCATATCAAGGTCTTTTGTTTTTAAAACATCAATAATGTTCTTGATTTCTGCTGGTTTTGAAATTGGAATTAAACTCTCCAAATAATATGCAACACTATCATTTGTAATAGAACCTTGAAAAGAAGGGTCAAGTACCATTGTTTCAAAATCCAATGTAATTTCCATGTCATTGCTGCGTTCAAACAGATAAGTCTGTGTTGTCAATTCTGACATACTTCTCGAAATCAACGTATATGTCAATGCATATTTTCCAGTCGGAATTTTTGTTATGTCCACATTTCTTAAAACTGGAAGTACTTCACCTGTTTTTTCTTTTGTATAGGTTGTCAATTCTGAAAGTTCGAATCCAGTTTCTGTATTGATGACAGTTTGTTTCAATCCACAAATAGAATCTTCTAGAAGTTGTGTGTTGTAAAACTCAAAATAAACTGGAATAGATGTTAATTGACTAGGATAAAATGTTGATAATCGTGGAACCATGTTGTATCCTGATTTATAAAAAATCGAAGATTCATCACCTTTCGAAGCGTATTCAATAGCTTCTATGTCTGAAGCAGCAATTGCATCTCCCAAATCTTCAATCACAATTGTTTGAGAAGCTTTGATTGAAGCATTTTTTGAATTCAAATCCAATAATTCAAGTGCTAGCGTATATTTTCCAGGTTCAAGTCCAAAACGTTTTACATCATAGAAATCGTCAATTATACTATCTTTCATTATGGGTGATTGCAGTCGGTAGGCATCTTGCGCCACCACAGTTGTTCCATTCAAAAGTTGAATTGAAATAGCTAATTCCCCTTGTAATCCTTCGGCTACAGGAACATAGTTAACAGAATATCCCACAAATTGGAAATAGATTTCTATGTAATTCCCAGATCCAGGAGCATAAAATTGCTTGTTATCCATATAAGCTCGAAGGGTTGGTGTTTGAGCAAACAACGAGTTCACAATGAAAAAACTCATTAAAAACAATACCTTTTGGATAATTTTCATAAAAAAATAGATTTGAAAGTAAAGGTAAGAATTTGAATTGTGTATCGCATTACTTTGAATAATTATTGTGTGAAGTGTATGAATTCTGATTTTATCTGAACTTAATCCCCTGTTAACAAGTTGAATGAAAATTATTTTCATTAAAATTTCATTTTTTTTCTGTTTTTCCCTTGTCAGTATTCAGAGTATTACTACTTTTGTCGCGGAGAGTTGGCAGAGTGGTCGATTGCGGCAGTCTTGAAAACTGTTGTACCGAGAGGTTCCGGGGGTTCGAATCCCTCACTCTCCGCTGAAAAAAGGTCTTGCATTAGCAAGGCCTTTTTTGTTTTTGAAAATAAATAAATCAGTTTGCCTTGGATAAACAAGTATTGATTTAAACATTTATTAAATTTTAGATTCACATGAGTTTACAATCGTCAAAAACAGCTTTAATCTTTATATTAATTACCATTTGTCTAGATTCAATTGGTTTGGGAATTATCATTCCTTCCTTTCCAACCTTAGTGGCCGAAACAGCAAATGTATCAATTGATGATTCATCTAAATATTATGGAGTCGTGCTTGGTTCGTATGCTGCAATGCAATTTTTGTTTTCACCACTTGTTGGAAATTTAAGCGATCGCTTTGGACGTCGACCAATCTTGCTTCTTTCTGTACTTGGAATGGGGTTAGATTACATCGTAATGTATGTAGCACCAGATTTGTTCTGGTTGGTACTTGGTAGAGCGGTATCAGGAATTTTTGGAGCAAGTTACACGACTGCTGCAGCATATATCGCTGATATTTCTACACCAGAAAACAGAGCCCAAAACTTTGGAATGATCGGAGCAGCATTTGGAATAGGGTTTGTCGTTGGACCAGCAATTGGAGGATTATTGACCGATTTTGGCCCGAGAACCCCATTTATGGTTGCGGCGATTTTTTCACTGATTAATTTCTTCTACGGTTTCTTTGTTTTAAAGGAATCATTGCCAATTGCTGATCGACGCAAATTTGAACTTTCACGTGCGAATCCATTAGGTGCTTTACTCCAAATGGGACGATTCAAAAAAATGAAGTATTTGTTTATTGTTAGTTTCTTGTTGATTTTAACAAACATGTCCGTTCACTCAGCATGGAACTACTTTACCATCTCTAAGTTTGACTGGACTAAAAAAGAAGTGGGAATGTCTCTGGCAGTGGTAGGTATATGTTTTGGTATTGTGCAGGGAGCCGCTTCAGGTGTGCTTATTAAACGTCTTGGCGAGAAAGGTGCTGCTACATTTGGACTTATAATTTTGTTCATCACGTTAATTGGTATTTCATTTATTCCAGCTAATATGGGTTGGATGATGTATCTAATTATTGCTCCATATGCCTTGTCTGGAATTGTAGATCCTGCTATTCGTACAATTGTTTCCAAAGGAACGGCAAATAATGAACAAGGTGAATTACAGGGAGTTTTTACGAGTATAATGAGTATGGGGGAAATCATCGGTCCACAATTGTTCATGACGATATTTTATACTGCTAGAAAGCAATTTCCGTCTCAGGATTGGAGTTATGGAACGCCGTTTTTAGCAGCATCTATATTGGCTTTAGCAGCTTTTATTCTTGTAAGATGGGTGTTAAAGGATTTCAATAAAGAGTCTCAATCAACCGATTTTTGAGTATTTTCGAAGCATGGCAAGTACTCTAGCTTATTTATGCAGCTCTACAAGTTGGGGCGGTTTGGAAATGAACCAACTTAAAAATGCCGGTTGGATGATGGCTCGTGGGCATTCTGTTTTTATTCTGTGTAAGAAGGATTCTCCAATTGAAAAAGCGGCGAGCGATGCGCATATTCCAACGTTGATAATTGGAAAACATAAAAAATACTATGATTTTTCTGCTGGAAAGAAACTAGCCAAACAAATCGATGACAATAATATTACTCACTTAATTGTGCGTGATACACGAGATATGAGTGTCGCAGTAATAGCCAAAAGAAAATCCATAAAAAAAGTGCATTTGTCCTATTTTATGGAAATGCAGTTGGGGGTAAAAAAAACGAATTTATTGCATACGATTCGTTTCTCCTATTTTGACTTATGGGCTTGTCCATTAAATTGGCTTGAGCAGCAAGTCCTCACCATGACCAAGATGAAACCAGCAAAGGTGAAAGTGATTCCTTCAGGACTTGATTTGAAGCAATTTGAGATTGAACTTTCAAAAGCTGAAGCGCGTAAACAACTTGATTTACCAGAAGAACCGATAATAGTTGGTTTAATCGGAAGGTTTGATCCTCACAAAGGCCAGGTTTTGTTGTTAGAAGCAATGTCGAAGGTGAACAACAAATCGTTCATTTGTTGTTTTTTGGGTGAACCTACAAAAGAAGCGGGTAGTGAGTACGTTGATTTAATGCAACGCACTATTGAGGTAAATAAGCTGAATGATCGTGTTTATATTCGACCATTTAGAAAAGATATTGCGACTTTCTTCAAGGCAATCGACGTGTTTGTGATGGCATCAAAAGCTGAAACTTTTGGAATGGTTACAATTGAAGCCATGGCATGTGGCGTTCCAGTGATCGCTAGTAATGCAGGTGGAAGTCCAGAAATTTTGGATTTTGGAAAATTTGGAATGCTGTTCGAACCATTGAATGCAGATAGTTTGGCAAAAAAAATTGACAAGTTTTGTGAAGAGCCAACGGCTTTTTCTCCAGTTCATCTGATGAATGAAGCAAAAAAATACAATCAGGAAGATGTGTGTTTGGCTGTGGAAGAGGCCCTTTGTTTGTGATTATTAGGTTAATGAGATAATCTTCGTACTCATTTTTTTCATCTCTCTTCATTACATTTTAAGTCAATATCTCAATTTTAACGACGATAAACTTACAACACTCTGTATCATTTGATTCATTTCGTTAGTGGTTTATATCGTCATATATTAAAATTTTTTTACTGATTTTAAATCGTTGAAAATTAGATTGCAAATTCAGCCTTTCTAGTAATTTTCATTCAAAACAGCCAAATAGTAGTCGAATTAACTCATTTACAAAAAAAAAACAATCTTTTTTTTGTTTAAACGAATTTATTTTTACTTTTAAGCGTCAAATTGACACTAAGGTAATTCTAAAAGTGTCATTTAGATGATAAGGTAATTTTAATTTATTATTAAACTATTTAACTATGAAAAAAATCTTTACATTATTTTCAATGGTGGCTTTGAGCTTATCAGCTATGAGTCAAGTAACTGTAACTTACCAAGTAGATATTACTGGATACTTAGCTGCAGGAAACACATTAAACGCAAATGGAATTCGTGTTGGTGGTAACTTTACTACAAACGGAGCTCCAGTTGCTGATTGGTCTCCATCAGATGCAACATGTGCTATGACAGATTTAGGATCTAACATTTGGTCAATTGCAATTACATATCCACAAGCATCAGTTGGTGCAACTCAATTGTACAAATTTGTTAATGGAGATTGGGGAACAAATGAAGGAACTGATCCAGCTAACACTATTGGAGCTGGTGGTTGTGGTTTAGATGACGGTGCAGGTAACGTAAACCGTACATTGGTTATTCCAGCTGCTAACACAACGTATTGTTTTGTTTGGGATGCTTGTACATCTTGTGGAGCTGCTTCTTTGACTGAAACAGCTATCGCAAATGTTGTTGTATCTCCAAACCCAGTTTCAGACATGGCGACATTCACATTTGATTTGAATGGAACATCTGACGTAACTGTAACATTGTTTGACTTGGCTGGTAAAGTTGTTTCAACAACTTCTGCTTCTAACCAAACTTCTGTTGAAGTGAACACAGCTGCATTAAATTCTGGTTCTTATATCTATCAGGTAAAAGCTGGTGACAATGTAACAACTGGTAAATTGATTAAAAAATAAGAAATTATTTCTTTAAATTTTTAGAGCCTAAGTCCATTGACTTAGGCTTTTTTATCTACTAAAAAAACATATCATGAAACTATCGCAAAAATTTTCAATTTTATTTCTAGGATTTTTATCATTCTCAATGGATGCGCAAATTTTGGATGTTTCACCTGCATTTCCAACAGTTGATGATGTCGTAACAATTACCTATAATTCGGCTGAAGGTAACGGTGCTCTCGTTGGTACTTCAACTGTTTATGCACACATGGGATTGATTACAAGTGCCAGTACTTCACCAACCAACTGGTTATTTACTCATGGTACGTGGGGGACTGCAGACCCAACAGTTCAAATGACAAACCTGGGCAACAACCTTCACCAAATCACAGTGGATATGGATGTGTTTTATGGTTTTCCTGTAGGTACAAATGTACTTAAGATGGCATTTGTTTTTAGGAATGCTGCAGGATCTGTTGTTGGTAGGAGTGCTGATGGATCCGATATATATTATGATGTGTATCCGACTAATTCAGGTTTATTGGCAAAAATATTTGCTCCAGAAAGTAATCAAGTTGTTGATTTGGGTGATCAAATCAATTTGATTGGAAAATCAAATCAAAACGCTACTCTAACTTTTAAAGATAATGGCACAGTCATTTCAACAACATCAAACAGCCAATTATTAAACTATAATTTAAATGTAAATACTCCAGGAGAGCATTTAATTGAATTTATTGCCGATAATGGCACAAGCCAACAAATTGACAGTTTGATTTATCTAGTTAACCCTAGTCTTAATTATATAAATCCTCCTCTTAATATGAAGAATGGCTTGAATTTAATCAATGATTCGACAGTAGTTTTGCAACTCTTTGCCCCCGAAAAGCAAAATGTTTATGTCCTTGGAGATTTTAATAATTGGCAGCCAAGTATTGATTATCACATGAATATTTCACTTGATTCAACTACATGGTGGTTAGAAATAACGAATTTGAATAGTTCGATTACGTACGGTTATCAGTATTTTATTGACGGTGTACAGAAATTCGCTGATCCACTAAGTATGCGTATTGCGGATCCTTCAAATGATGGAAATATTAATGTACAAACATACCCGAACCCATATTCCTATCCCACAGGACTAACTGCTGGATTTATAAGTTTATTTAATACAGATACGACAAGTTATAACTGGCAATATGATAATTTTACACGCCCAGATAAATCTCAATTGATGGTTTATGAATTGCTAATTCGTGATTTCATTGCAAAGCATAATTACGAAACATTAATTGACACCCTTGATTATTTGGATAGTTTAGGTATCAATGCGATTGAATTAATGCCTGTAGGTGAATTCGAAGGAAACGAAAGTTGGGGTTACAATCCAAGTTTTCATATGGCATTGGATAAATATTACGGTACTCCTGAACAATTCAAGCAATTCGTTGATGCTTGTCATTCAAGAGGTATAGCTGTTATCATGGATATTGCATTGAACCATGCTTTTGGTCAAAATCCAATGGTCAACATGTATTGGGATGCCGCAAACAATCGACCTGCTGCCAATAATCCTTGGTTTAATGCAATTTGCCCACATCCACCTTATTGTTGGGGAAATGATATGAACCATGAAGCCCAGGCCACAAAGGATTATGTGAAAAGAATTAATCGCTATTGGTTAGAAGAATTTCATATAGATGGATATCGTTTTGATTTTACAAAAGGATTCGTAAATAGTTCGGCTAATTTCAGTAACACACGTATTGATAT
>JACCDH010304486.1_pt1 | contig 11064 bp, 12 predicted proteins | sample 7442481 | NCBI WGS metagenome assembly JACCDH01 (sample SAMN15323433, study PRJNA562643) | freshwater metagenome | isolation source: river surface water | place: USA:Blue River Watershed | collected 2017-08-15 | reverse complement strand
TGTGCCAATGGGAATGTTGCAGGTTCTCCTGACCATGAAGATTCGATGAGTTTTCCATCTGACCATGTCATCAAGACATAGTGCACTGTCAGCGTTGAAGTGGGAAGAACTTCTGCACCTGTACCAATGATGACATCCTCAGTTGTCAGTTCAGCGGGAGGAGTTCCTTCAGGCGCTGAAATTGTCGGAGTCTGTCCGGCAACAGCTGAGACAGTAGGAAGTTTTGATGAATCTGATCCGGTCAATTGAATTCCTCCGAGAATAGTTACTGCGATGAGCACAACTGAAATTGATGCGATTACTGCTTTGCGGGCTGAAGTCATGAGGGCGACCCTATCGTTTTCCTTTGCGCCATCCTGTATTAGACTCACGGTCGAAAGTGCATAGGGGGCGCAATGGCAGGCAAGAAGGTTCAACCGACCACAGTTTTGGCCGAGAAACTTGAAGATTGGGCGCGACGTCATCGTGTTGAGCGCGATCCATATTTGAGCCAACTCACTGAGTCCCTTAAGGAGCGAAAGAACCTACATATCTGGGCCGAACTTCAACCTTTGGATTTTCTGCCTTACCCAAAATCAGATGCCCAGAACCGCAAATCTGACTTGGTCAGAATTCTGACGATTATTCGAAATGTTCTCGTCTTTGCCCCTGTTGCCCTGACATGGGCAGCGGTGAGTGCTGCAACGACTGGCTTTGCCGCCTACACCAAAGAAAATGGCGCCAGCGTTGTTAACTTTTTGGATTTCTGGCAGAACGGTTATGGGTACCTCTCAGATAAATGGAAAATCGGTGAAGTTGCCCGCCTGGACTTCATTCTTGTCATGATCGTAATTGTCTTAACATTGTTCGTTTCAATTGTGGGCCATCGCGCCCAGCAATTGCGCAATGAAGAAGAGGCTCTGATAGACCAGGAGCGTGCCACCATTGCACTTGAAATTGCTCAAATTCTCCACGATAAGCGCAAAATCACAACAGTAACGATGAATCAGGCGTTAGTCGGTTCAATCTCTCGACTCGTGACCGCAACTCAAAACCTTGAGTCGGCAGCTAAAGACATCAACAAGACTCAGAAGAAGCAACGTGCGTAAAAAGATAGCCCGCCCCGAGGAAGAGGATGCCACATCCCTTGGTGGATGGCTCTTTGCTGACTCATTCCTGGCCTTGATGGTCATCTTTTTGGCAACAATCTCTTTCGTACCAGCACTTGGTGGCGCTGTTTCCAACAATGCCAATATCGGAAACATTGCCGGAGGCAATTACTCCAAGGGACTTAACTTGGTCTACAGAAATTTTGACGCGCTACAAATTCAGCGTGATATTGCAGCCTTTGCAGAGCGTGAAGGTATTCCGACAAATTCAAAGGTGCTGTACGCCAATATCGTTGGCGGCTACAACCCAGCGACTGAGTCTGAAGATGATGGTCGATATAGAGCGCTGCTTTTCCATGCGAAGTTAAAGGTTTCGGCTCTTGAGCAATTTGCCAGTACGAAGGTTGATCTGGGTGCAAGCAAACTCGTTAAGCCAAATCTGACGGTAATGCGAATAACCCTCTCGGGTAGCTAAAAACTAAAGCCCAACCCAGCCAAGTGGAATGCCAAAGAATGGCACGATCGCCACAAGCTTTCCGATTACTTCAGTCTGCTTAACTCGTGTAAATGCATTTACAGTGTCGACATCGACCGTTCCTGCTCGGGCTGACTTAACAATACCGAGAGAAGTACCTGTTCCTTTAACATCAATCAGAACTTTGTCACCAGGCATTGCCTGACCAACTTCTTTGTACACAACTAAAGAAGACTTAGCTGATCCCATAGCGCTACTGAGGCCTGCTTGTGGATGTCCGAGGCGAAAGCCCAAGGCAAAGAAAGCAATCAACACAACGGCGACTACTGCCAATGGCTTCTTCATGGGGAAATTCTACCTAACTATTTTCTCTTAGCCTTTGAAGTTGCCGTTCTTTTTACGGCTTTCTTCACTGGTGCGCTCTTTTTGACTGTGGTTTTTGCCGTACTACCTGCGTTTGCGCTCTTTTGAGTGGCCTTTTCAGAGATCTTATTGAGCCACGCTTCAATGTCTTCATCAACCTGAGTCAAAGTGCTCGTGGACTTGTTTTCAGAACCTATTGGTTGTGTTGAAGGGCTATCTAATTTCTTGGTTTCGCTTGCGGCTTTAGATTTGGTGGTGAACTTCTTGAGTAGAGGCGCCGGTGATAATTTCTTGGCATAACTGCTCAATGGCAACTTCTTCACAAAGTTGAAAGAAATCGCTAGGTAGTAAAGAACTATGCGCCAATCTTTTGGCTTTACCGGTTGTGCTGGGGTCGATGTCTGTCCATTTGCTGAGCTTTGTTCCTCATTCACATTTCCATTACCCACACCGAGCATCAATCGGCTTGTACGTGAATCTGGTCGCCCAACCCCACGCCATGTTGCAACTTCAATGACGCTGCCCTGGGTCATCTTTCCAATCACAATCTTCTGCCCATCTGGAAGGTCAATGACAAGGGGTGAGTCAGAAATTGGCAAAGGAAGCTTAGAGACCTTCGGCTTCTCATCTGGGGTTGGGTTATTAGCCAATTTCAAATCCAAACTTTGGGGTGTGATCAGCGGTGCTGATATTGGAGAATGTTACGGCAGTGCTTGTAGTTTGATTTACACACGAAAGAGCTGCTGAATTGAGCGTAAATTGCGGTGTAGTTGTAGGCCATCCAGCTGCTGATGGCAGCGTCGCTGTGCACTTAATGATGTCATTATTTGCATAGTTTCCAGATGGGTTGTTCAGCGTTCCACTGACAATCTTTAGGTACAGACCGACAGTCTTGCCCGCACATCCATCTTTGATATCCCCCGTTGTTCCGTGGTTACCAATTGTCAACTCTTTCAAGCGGAAGTCATCACCTGTATATGACTTTGTCACGGAGATAGCGATGACACCATCTGTTTCGCATGGCCCAACACTTACCTCGCCTTGTCCAAATCCAAGAGTTCCACCTGAGCCAGAACCTGCAGCGCCTGTTGCTCCTGTTGCTCCCGGTGCTCCAGGTGCTCCAGGTGCTCCGTTACAGATAAAGCTCACGGTCCCTGCAGCATCGGTAAGCCTTAGCCCTCCAGAAGCACATCCATTTTGATTGCCACTAAATTGAACAGCCACAACTCCTGCACCAGCTGGGCCAGGTGCACCTGCTGGTCCGGGAGCACCAATAGCACCAGGGGCACCAGGTAATCCGTCTCTTCCGTTAACTCCGTTCATGCCAATGACTCCATCAGCGCCAGCTACACCTACTGGTCCAGGTGTTCCGGATTTACCGACCAAAAGGGCGAGAACTTGATTCAGATTTGATTCAGCGTTCTTCACGCCGAAGAAGTACTCCTGTGTGTTGATTGGTCCGTTTACGGTCTCAGGTGCCGCATCGGATGAATCCAAATATGTAAATCCAATACGCACGAGCGCCAGGACTAGCAACAATGCGAGTAAGCGCTTCATAAGGAAATTGTCTCCTTACGCGTTGAGTTTGGCCAAATCGCGGTGAGTTGGGCATGTGCGATTAGCGGAATTGAGGTGAGGAAGAGGAGCCAGAAACCTGCATCGTCGCTGAGCAGTGGCTGACCGGAAACTTGCCGGAAGATCAACCAGCAAATAGCTGCAACAGCAACGGCTTCAATCAAAAAGTTTCGTGGGATTCGGGACAGCCCGTTAAACCTTGAAGATCCCATACCAATAAAGACCAAGTAATACGGAAGTGCAAAGAGGGCACTGACAATCAAACTCTTCTGTGCTGATTGTGTCCAGATATAGACAAATGCAAAGATTAAGAAATTAACTACTACGGCTGTTATCGGAGAATTAACACGCGCAACAAAGAATTCTTTTCTCTCATCCTCGGTTTCGGATATTGCTGATTCCCAACGGAAGCCCAAGACCGAACGAATCAAGAGCGCCACAAAGACGATGCCGGCTTGAAAAAACGAGAGTTCTTGAAAGGTTGATTCAACGTAGAGAATGGAGCTGATTAACAGGAAGCCGAAGTAGAAGGTGATTGTTCCTACTGAGGCTGCAATCACTGAGGCAGCGCCTCTTGCGATATTGCTATCGGGAGAAACTTTTGGGATATCTAGAGGAGCCACCTGTCTTATCAGCGCTGCAAATAGCGCGGGCGCCATCCAGGTGAATGAAATCGCCCCAATCAAAAGCAGGTCTCGAACGCTAAATACATTTCCAGCGACCAACTCTGCCGTCACAAATGCGACTACTGCAGCAAAGCCGGCAATTGGATCGATTATGGCTAGCAGCGTAACCGCAATAAAAATCCCCAGGCCAGTCTTAACTATTCCATCGTTCTTCATTATCTCGATTGCCGCGATTGCACCCAATAGAATTCCTGCTAATGGCAGCGCGGAGTAAGCCAAGCGAGACTTTCTATAAAAGTACTCTCCCTCTTGAAGGAGCAAATACTTCAATAGAGATGGCTTTAGATCGCTGAGAATCTTTAGCCGGGCACTTAATGGAACGCCTTGAAGTTTCTCAAGAGCGTTCGTAGGGGCAACCGGTTGATTGAAAAAATCCAATTGGGTAGATCTGAAATTCAAACGCGAGTACTTATCTAAGCGTAGCGCTCCGAGCAACGTAGTTAGGAATGCAAAAATTGCGACAATCCGTGTGAGATCAAAAAGTGATGAGGTTGCTGTCTTAGTACTGGCTTGAACCATTGCAACTACCGCAACAGGTGTTCGAGGTGATCCGGTGCCAACTGTGACGACTGTGTAGGCACCTGTTGGAATATCAGCTGGAATGTTTGCCGAATAGACGACATAACCCGCATTGTTTTTCCTGCTCTTTTCAAAAACTATCGGCGTAATGCCGTTTCCCTCAAGCTGCACTTGCCAATTAGAAGTCTCTTCTCCCCCACCAAGTACTACCTGCTGATCACGCCCACGTTCCCAAGTGAGCAATGGGGTATCGAAAGCGAGTGCTGCAGGTGTGACAAAGGAAAAGAGCAGGGTTGCTAGAACTAGAAGCCTTTTCATTTCTCACCTCGCAAGGTGTCAACAACAAGCCATAAACCAATTACTAATGGAACCAAAATCATCAACATCTTCGGAGTTAAAAACTTGCCGATAAATGGAATCACAAAGAAAACTACACCGGACACATCTTGTGCCTTCGGTCGCTGCACATCAGGCGATGGATTGTTATCGCCCTTTACTAGGAAGCCATCTTGTGCATTTCCGCCAATAATTCTGTGGGTGAATGTTCCAACCGATTCACCGCTAAAGCGTCTTGCTGTGTAGGCAACTACATCGCCTACTTCAGGTTGAGTGCGAGGCGTTGGAGCCAAGATAACGATGTCACCCGGATTAATGGTTGGCTCCATAGAGCCGGTCAGGACGATGCGAGCCTTGACGAAGCCCGCAGCCGATAAGACAGAGAATGAGATTAAGACAGCGCTTAAGACATATCCAAGAAATTTAACTGCGTTGCCAAACTTCTGTTGACGCTGCTGAGATTTGGTAACGATGCGCTCAGGTGGAGCCTGTACAAACATCTTTGGGTTGCTCGCGACTATCTCTGTTGGGGTAATCAAGACTGTGCGATCACCGCTCTTGTTAGAGATAGTCAGTAAAATCTTTGAATCAGCAAACTGAGATTTACCTTCAATCCACATCTGCTCAGTTTCGGAGCCCTCAAAGAGCGGACGATTCATATTTGCCTTGGTCACGGCGCGTTTCGATCAATAGATTGAATAGTGATTTTGTAGATCTGCGTCGCATCCGCGAATGAGGATGTTTGATCTGGGTCAAAAACTAACTGGAATGAGCTCTGGTCATTTGCGAACTCATTTGATGTTGTATCAGTTAATAGCTCGATATCTGTGTATTGATTGCTGACCATCTGAACCGTTGATGAATCTATAAAGCTAAAGCGGACAGAATTTGAAGTGATGTAAGAGCCTGCTGAACTAGTCTCAGAGAGCGAAAGGGCATCAGCACCAGAGTCAGAAAATACCTGAATGATGAAATCTTTGCCCGCACAAGTGTCATCAACATTTTCCAAAATAATTGAATCAAGCGTGAATTTACCGGTGCTATTTGCTTCGTTTACATATCCTGCATATGGAATCAGGGTGATTCCACCGTTGGTATCACAGACTGCGTTTGTTGAGACTATTCCTTGACCGAATTCGAGTCCGCTTCCCCCGCCACTATTGGTGAGGGCGATATTCGCACCATATGCAATTCCCATTACTGCAACAAGCATCGCTGCAGCCTTTACAAGGAATGGTTTTGAACTTCCACCTTCCTCGATCTCCCCATTTTCTGGGTCGTCAAAGTCGTATGACTCATCAAAGTCATCCGATTCGTAACGGTTTAAGAGATTCATGAACCTTTTTCCAACTAAATTCCGGCCAATTAACCCTTAGAAGTCTCCTTCAAATAATTGTCCAAAAACACGTATAGAAGCCGAGCTCAATTTGAGTGGCTTCCATACGTGTTTTACGCAATCGTTAATTGGGTATAGGCGTTACTTTCTTATTACTCGCTCTGGAGTGTGATCTTGTAGACCGCACCCGAGGTTGATGATGGTGTACCGAATCCGAGGGTAATTGCTCCACTCGTTGAATCACCAGTAATACCAGACAGCGTCACACCAGTAGTTCCTGAGGCCGTAGAAGCTCCGGTAATGGCAAATGTCGCTTGGCGAATTGCTGTTGAGCCGCTTGTAGCCAACTGTAATGGAGTTGCGCTTGCATCATCATAGGCAGACAAAGTGAATGTCTTATTTTTACAAGTTGTTCCAGTAGCAGGTGCATTGATTCCTGATAGAGCAATTGTGCTGAGGTAGAAAGTTCCTGCACCAGCGGCGTTCACGAAACGAACTGATGGAGTGACTGTAATTCCATTATCATCACAAGCAGATGTAACAGATACGCCCTGACCAAATTCAATCGCTGAACCAGAATTGAGCGAGATATTTGCAGCGAGTGTTGAACCAAGAACAGCGATAGCTGCAACGGTTGCTAGACCTGCGAGAGACTTTAAGTTGCCCCCGCTCTTCTTACGACGCGGAGTTGCCGCGTTATCAAATTTTAGGATTTCCATTCCTATATTCCCCTTTGTATTAACGATGTTCCACTCTTAGTACTACACCTTCGGCTCGCTGTGGACTCGAGCTTTAGGTAAAACCAGCCCACTTTCGTGAACTGGCAATTCTCTATGGTGTCGCGCTTGGCGACGGAGTAGGTGTTGGCGTCGGCGTCGCTGTTGGCGCTACCTGTGCACTTGGGTTGTCGATAGTTTCGACTGTGGTACGGAAAACTTGCTGTCCGTCGATATTGACGACAGTTGCACTTGGATCGATAAAGAATGTCACGTCAGCGTTGTTCGCTGAAAGAACGCTTCCGTCATAGACAGATGTGCCTGAAACTGAAACAGCAACAGTTGCAGCAAGTGTTCCCGCAATCGGGCTTCCGGTTCCGGTGAGGTAGGTCAGAAGAAGTGCAGTTGAGTCAGAAACATTCTGCACTGGCATTGGATTAGGTAGAGAAATCTGCATTACCTTTGCTTCAGGAACGCTACCGAGTGAAATTTCTTGAGATGACCCGTCGATGAGTCGAACGCGCAACTTCTTTCCTGCGCAATTTTGTAAATCTAGATTTGAAACGGTGACAGAGCGAACGCGGAAGAATCCAGCTGAAGGATCATTCTGTGCTGGTGCGCCCTTCCACTCTTCGCCCATCGCAATAAATATCTTTGAATCGCAGGCGATTGCTTGCTGTGAACCTTGTCCGAATTCGAGAGCACCGTTACCAACAGTTACGCTCGCGGCAAATGTTGAGAGTAAGAATGGAACGAGTGCGATAACAGTTACGCCTGCAACAATTTTAGATTTGAACTTTTTGCCGTCGCCGCCAAAGCCTGAGTTGACTGGACCGCTCAACGGCGAATGAAGTGTCATCGAACTGTCCTCTCTGCTTTGCTACTCGTAGGTAAACCACCCGTCTAGGGGTGGCGTCTAGGGGTTGATATTAGACTGGAATTCCAAAGAGGTGAAATTGCGCCGCTCACTTGAGGCTACTTGAGGGTTCCAGAGCCCTTTACCGTCGACTGCCCCAGTCCGAGGGGGCGAATTACGGTCGAAGCGACTGAACGGGCGGCTCCGCAGAAGGCTGGATCGATCACCGGCTTAGTCACAGCGACAAATTGGAAGGTGATCGATTGGTTGGCGATACCTGAATTTGGCGAATAGACCAATAGCCCCTGCCAGGAATTAATCAGGTTTACCACCCGTGCCGTGCTGGCTGAGATCATCAGGAAGTTGCTGCGGTCCCCTGCAATCAGGTCCGCACCTTCATCGGCGTTCTGGGCGCTCTGCTTATTACGTGTGTCAAAGCTGACCGCTCCAGAGATACAGACCATCGTTGCATGGGAGCTATCGCCGGTTGCAGCATAGATATGCGGGAAGAGATATGACTTAGCGCGCGGATCCACTGAGACAGAACGTGGGATGCGTAGCGTGTAGGCGGGTTGTACCTCAAGAGGTGCAGGTGGTGCATCCACAACCGTTGCTGAATCTGACGTTTCAGGTAGCGGAGTCGGTGAAGTTACTTCAATTGTTGGGCGAATAATTTCTGGTTCTGCAGTTGGGCTCGCACTGCTTTCAGGAGTAGCAGACGCAGATGCACTTGCTTCAGGCTCTGGGCTAGCGGTTGGTGAAATCGCTGGAGCAGGTTCAATCATCTCTGGAGAGCCAGCAAGTTCATCAGCCAGCGTTGGTGCAATCGCTGAAATCGCTGCAGCAAAAAGTCCAAAGGAAACTAATCTGGCTGTAAAGCGAACAAGGCGTTTTGATGAGTGAAAGGGCGCTTTGATGCGCTCCTTTATTCTGTAGAAGAACTCATCAAAAGACATGGCGCAAATATACCTAACTCAATTGTCAGGAGGTTAACCGGGGTTGCCTGGCACGTAAACCAATCCCAATTGGGTCATTCGATCCTGAAGCTCTTTATACAAATCGACATCGCCCGCCTTGTTGGCGTACTCCAAGCCCATTCGGAGCACTTCAACACGGGTAGGGGCTATCTCGACCATTGCCAGAACTTGTGTGCGCCATCTATCCATATCGCCGGTACCTTGATAAATCTGAGCCAGAATCAAGTGAGCGCTAACGCATCGTGGGTTGGCGCCAATTTGCTGGCGAGCTAAATTGGCAATGTCATCGATTGAGCGATTTTCGTTTATATGAAATGCACCCTCAAAATACATAAAGCATGGAAGGTATGGGCTGAATTCATATGAGCCCACTGCCTTTCGGTCTTTGGCATACTTTTCAAATGCGTTTACATACTTCCATTGTGAAGAGATGAAGTTAACGCTGATAAAGATGATGAGAATGACGAGTGAGGCAACAGGAATTCTCAAGCTGGCCTTCTTGCTGAACTCACCTGAGTAAGTCTTGCCAATGACCCAACCAGCTAGCGCCCAGAAGAGGTACTTTGATGGAATCGTTATTGGGCTAACAAATGAGTTGGTGTAATAGACAAAGAAGAAGAGGCCGAGAGCAAATAGCCAAGGGCGTTGTGCAGGCTTGCTATCCCACTGAATCATCAGTGAGCGAACCAAGATTGCGACCAGAATCAGAATGGCGAGGGTGCCTACGATGCCAAGAGTTGCCAAGGTCTGCACTGATGCGGAATGGGCATCATTACTCAGAATCTTTTCGTAAGCACGTGCATCTTCAAGGGTTCGATATTTCTCGTAGTAACTTCCATATTGATCTGGGCCGACGCCCAAGATAGGAAAGTCGAAGAACTGTCGAACTGCTGCTAACCAGAAATTAGAACGTATCTTTACCTGAATGTCATTACCCAGAACTGGAATCCAACTTCCGAGAAATGGAACCAAGAAGATGAATTCGGCCCAAATGATGAGGGCAAATGTTCCCAAGAAGGTGCGTGCATTAAGTGTCCAGTTAAACCTCGGGATGCGCTTGCGAAGTAAGAAGATTGAAATACCAATGATTGTGAATGCGATATCTACATAGGATTGCAGTGGGTCAGCCCAGACTAGCGAGGCGAAGACAATCGTTACGGCAACTCCAAGAAGAGCTTTCCGTCTTCTCGAGGCGCCAATACCCAAAAAGAAGTAGAGCGGCATTGAAGTTCCTAGATAGGCCGCAAAGAAGTTGGAATTACCAAGGACTGAAGTAACACCTTGATCTCCTGGAAGTTCGATCAGATCAAAATATTGAGCGATTCCCACGCAGGAAATTAAGAAGGTTGTGAAGACATAGATCTCAAGGAGTTTTTTCAGTTGTTCAAAGGTAAGTGGGGAATGAAAAATCGCAACGATAATTAGGCAGAAGAGTGTGATTGCTCCAGCGTATCGACCCGTATCTCCCGTGAAGGCGGTAATGATGTTGCCGCTGAGCAGCGCAGAAGCTGTAACAGCGAGAACGAGGAAGAGGATGGCTGCACGCATATAAGCGTGCGTCACAAATTGGCTGCTTCGCCAAACAATGTAACCACCCAAAAGGGCAGCAATCACAGTCAAAGTGATGAACTGTGCCGCTCCATTTTTATCAAAGATATGAGGAAAAACGGCGACAGGTAAATGGCTGAAAGAGAGTATTGAGAAGAGCAGGCCAATGAGAAGGACTTTCTTGGTCCGGATTACCTCAAACACAAGACTAGTTTTCGAGTTCCTTGATGAGATTGAAATCTCCGCCACCGAGTTGGCCTTGATCGCGATACATCTCGAGCTTTGCGCGGGTATCGGCAATATCGAGATTTCGCATAGTTAGCTGTCCAATTCGATCGGTTGGACCGAATGCTGCATCTTCTGTGCGCTCCATCGATAACTTATCTGGGTGATAACTCAGCGCAGGACCCGTCGTATTGATAACTGAATAGTCATCTCCGCGGCGCAAGCGCAGCGTTACTTCGCCGGTTACCGCAGATGCCACCCAGCGAGTCAGAGATTCACGAAGCATCAGACTCTGTGGGTCCAGCCAACGACCTTCGTAAAGTAAGCGACCAAGGCGGCGACCTTCGGCGTGATAGTTAGCAAT
>JACCDH010736469.1_pt1 | contig 11067 bp, 7 predicted proteins | sample 7442481 | NCBI WGS metagenome assembly JACCDH01 (sample SAMN15323433, study PRJNA562643) | freshwater metagenome | isolation source: river surface water | place: USA:Blue River Watershed | collected 2017-08-15 | reverse complement strand
CCACATTCTTGAATCCCTGGTCATGAATGAGACCATTCAAAGACGTATCGTAGGGCAACGTTAAATCAGCATCATGCTCATACATCCATCTCACCCACTCTTCCAAGGTCTTGCGGCAAAGCATAGCCGCATATAACGGCGCGCCATATACATGTTGTTCCGCCTCCTTGGGAGCTTGCGCCAATGACGCCCATTGTGATGGTATGAATGATAAATTAGAGTTCATCTTTTAGTTCAGATTCAATTTCTTCTATGGTAGGGAGGTTTGATTGGATGTTCTCGAGAATGGATGTTTTAATCTGATTTTCCCAATTGGCAACTCCTATGGGGTTGGTAAAACCCTGCAAGGCATATTCAACGGTCAATTTATTTTTATTTTTAACCAACAGTAAGCCAATGGTAGGCTTGTCTTCTGGGGTTTTGAGTACATCGTTTACCACATTCAAGTACATATTCAGTTTGCTGATATACCCCGCATCAAACTTGCCAGCCTTTAGTTCTATGACCACATAGCACCGAAGTTTAAGATGATAAAACAAAAGATCAAGGTAATAATCTTCTCCAGCCAATTCCAAATGAACTTGCCGACCCACAAAAGCAAAGCCCTGTCCAAGTTCCAATAGAAACTTCTGAATGTGATCCATGAGTTTTTGCTCCAACTCATGTTCTATGCGAGGGGCTGTGGCTCCGATAAAATCAAAAATGTAGGGATCTTTGAAGGACTGTTGGGCCATATCAGACACCAAAGGTGGCAATGAAGCTTCAAAGTTTTGAACTGAGGCACCCATGCGTTTGTGCAATTCCGATTCGATTTGAAAAACGAGCATGTCTTTGCCAAAACCCTGAGCAATGGTTTGTTGTGCATACCACAGGCGCAATTCCGGATCATTTAACTTGTCGAGCAAGGTGATATTGCAGCGCCATGGAATTAGTGCAACGCTGCGTTGCACAATTTCCAGAGAAGGCCATGCTTCGGCAAATTTGCGCATGTATTTGAGGTTGCGGGGCGAAAAACCCTGTAAGGAAGGAAATTCTGATTTTAGATCATAGGACATGCGGTCGATGACTTTGGCTCCCCAACCCTCCGATGTTTGCCGATGCAAGATGGCTTTCCCAATTTCCCAATAAAGCAAAATCATTTTGGAATTGGCCGTTACTACAGCCTCAACGCGACTTTTGGCAATGCGCAACTTAATGTCTTGAATAAAACCCAAATAATTTTCTGGCATGGCCAAAAGCACATCTGCAGTTGGAAAAACAACCTGTTCTTTCACTTTGCCACGTTGCTTGCGATTGTCCTGTTCTTCTTTTTTGCTCATGGGATTAGGTTATTAAACCAGTCTACCATTAAGGGCGCACCATATACCTGTTGCTCCGCCTCCTTGGGTGCTTGCGCGAATGACGCCCATTGTGATGGTATGAAGGAGAAATTGCTCATGACACTAGCTCTCCTTTGAAGGCTTTTTGGATAAGAGAGTTGAATAGCTTATTTGAATTAAGCAAGTTGCCTTTTATTTTTTCAAATTGAATTTCTATTGATTTCAACTTTTCTGCAAATTGATTTTGAAACTTAATAGGTGCAAAAATCAAATCAATATTTACAAGAGTGCTAACATTTAAACCTGGCTGAGCTGCACCTGAAGAATATTTATTAAGATTCAAATTACCTAACAAAAAGTACAACCAGAGCACATTATATTCAATTTTAGGAGAACAAACAACAGCGTGTTCTGTTGCATGAAATTTACCTGTGGTAATTTTTACGTTACCACATAGAGCGCCCTGTCTTCCGATAAGAATGTAATCGCCATTATGAGTATGTGATTTAACAAAACCCCTCAGTCCATTCCCACCATAACATGGATAAAGTCCATCATCTATATCTGTATATATCTCTGAAGCCGAAATAAAATTGCCTGCCTTCATATTCGACACTGTCCCCAACTTCCTCACCTCCCACCCCTTCTCATTCTTCACCGGATCACCAAACATATCAATGAAAATGGCTTGTGCCAGTTCATCGTATTTTTTGAGGAGCTCTTGGTCCTTGCGGCGCAAGGCATCTGCTGCGTCTAAGATTTCAGCAATGCGTTTTTGGGTGGATAGTGGGGGAAGGGGGATTTCAATGTCCTTTATATCACTTACTGATAAATGTTTCACAGTTACAAAAGAAGCTTTTTCTTCAATTAACTTTAGTTGAAATGGTAAGAAATAAAACAAATACTTGAGATCAATTAGATTTTTTTTCTTTATAAGAACTTTGCAAACCCGTTGATTTAGAAGTGCATCAACTCCTTTCCATTCAGCCACATTAAACTCTCCATCCATTCCAATAAGGATATCGCCATTCCCAACCAAATATTTGGAATCAAAATCGCCTAAATAATAAGTCTCAGTATAGCTTCGCTTTATATCTCTTATTCGTATTAATGGAGTGCCATTACAATCGCTAAATTTTTTTGAATCAAAAGCGAACCCCGACAAAACATCAATTAACGAACCTAATTTTACCTTATCCCAACTCACTTCAACATTGCTTTTCATTGCACTTACTTCCATGCTGCTATTTCTTTTTGAATGAATGCCGCCAACTCCTCTTTCTTGGGTAGCTCCAAGAGGTATTTCGATACAAACAATTGATTGTCCATTCCTGCTGTAGCGTATTCAACCAATTGTTTTCCTTTATCCGTGCAGAGCAAAATACCAATGGCACGATTATCATCTTCTCGCTTCACGTTGGCATTATAATAGGCCACATAAGTATTGAGTTGAGATAGGTATTCGTGTTTAAACGCATCTACTTTGAGTTCTATGATCACGTGGCATTTTAAAATACGGTGGTAAAATACCAGGTCCGCAAAAAAGTATTCATCATCAAACAACAATCGCTTTTGGCGATGCTCAAAACAGAAGCCGTATCCCAACTCTTGAATAAATTCTTGCACGTGATCGAGCAATGAACTTTCTAAATCTTTTTCTTCTAACAAGCTATCTGATTTCAAACCCAAGAAATCAAACGTGTAAATAGATTTTATCGCATCGTTTGTGTTCGCCGGTTCAATTTTGCTTTGTAATTTCTCTATGGCAATTTCGGTATTTGAAGACAGTCCCACCCGTTCGTACGCCAAGGTGTTTATTTGATGTTTGAGTTCCCTAACAGAAAGTGTGGTTTTTAAAGTTTGCAACTCATAAAACGTTCTTTTGGTGTTGTCTTCAATTTTCATCAGTTCAACAAAATGTGAAAATGAAATTCGCTCCACAATTTGTTTATAATAGACATTCGTTTTTTCTGGATTTTGATCTACTCTCAATAAGTCAGACGGTGTCTGACTTATTTCAATTGACTCGCTTTCAATATCTTGTAATAAGTCAGACGCTGTCTGACCAATTGAAGGCTGCAAGAAATCTATAAAACTAGACTTTAGTACGCCACCTATATGCGGATAGGTTTGGTAAAACTGCCTCGCCAACTTTAAATTGGTTCCACTTAATCCTTTGGATGAAAGTTTGTCACCAATACATTTCAATAGTTTTTCGCCATAAGCGGCTCTGTCTTCACCGTTCTGTTCAAATTCTACGATGTAAAATCCTATCAAATAATTGCGAATCGTAAGCGACACATTCACCGCTTTCACCGCTTGCTGCTGAAAGTGCAAATGCGTTTGCTCAACAAGCGAAACAAGGGAATTAAAATTCAAAGTATCCTTGCTCATGCCAACATTGCTTTGAGTTGTTTCAATAAATCGGCACGCTCCTTATCCAAAGCCTCAATCTGACCAATAATCACTTCAGGTTTTTCATACGTCTTTTCCTCATACACCACTTCCTTGTATCGGTTAATGCTCAGGTCGTATTTATTGTCGCGAATTTCCTTCACCGGAACCATGAAGCTCTTATCGGTGCGCTTGCGCTTGCTTTCATCTTTCAATTTATGAAAGCGGGCTACAATATCAGGAATGTCGTTTGCCTCAATCGCATTGCGCTTATCGTCTAAACTGTAACCATCGGCTTGCATGTCGTAGAACCAAACATGATCTGTCCCACCGCTATTTGTCTTGGTAAAAATCATAACCGCGGTGCTCACTCCAGCGTATGGTTTGAACACCCCGCTAGGCATACTAATGACCGCTTGCAATTTCTGATTGTCAATGATCTCCTTTCTGATTTGCTGATGCGCTTTGCTGCTTCCAAACAATACTCCGTCGGGAATAATCACCGCAGCCCTTCCTCCTAGCTTTAAACCTTTAATGATAAGCGCTAAAAACAGCAACTCGGTTTTCTTGCTGTCTACCATGCTCAATATCTTTCCGTCTACCGCTTCTCTGTCTAAACTTCCTTTAAAAGGTGGATTGGCCAGGACCAAGCTCGCTTTTTCAGTAAAGCTTGTATTGGCTTCACTCAGCGCATCTACATCAGACAACTGTGGATTTTCAATACCATGAAGAATTAAGTTCATCGCACCAATACGAATCATGGTCGGATCGAATTCCATTCCCATGAACATCTTGTTTTGAAAATGCGCTTGATTCTTTTCGTCGAACAATTCCTTTTCAAAATGCTCACGAATGTACTCACTTGAACCAACCAAGAAACCCGAACTACCTGCCGAAGGGTCACAAATCACATCCTCCATGGTGGGCTGCACCATGTCTATCATCATTCGAATAATATGTCGTGGAGTTCTGAACTGACCGTTTTGTCCGGCAGAAGCAATCTTGCCCAACAGGTATTCATAGACATCGCCTTTGGTATCGCGGTCTTGCATGGGAATATGCGAGATCATTTCCACCACTTGCGCTAGCAAGCGAGGCGTTGGAATCATAAACGTTGCCCCTTTCATGAACTTCGAGAATGAAGCACTTTTGCTACCCACATTTTTCAAAAAGTCGAAAACGCCATCTTGCTTGGTAAACATTTTATGCATTACCTCGGGATCCATATTCTTGAAACGGCTCCAGCGCAATTCTTGATTCCCGTCGGTATAGATGGGTTCTACAATGGGCTTTTTCGTTGTACTTGCTCTTAGCTCTTTGGTGGTTTGCAATTCATCCAGACGACGGATAAATAGCAAATAAGTCATCTGCTCAATCACGGTCAGAGGATTAGAAATCCCACCCGTCCAAAACGCTTCCCACACCTTATCGATTTGCGATTTAAGTTCTCCTGTTATCATTTTACTAAAATAAGGATAGAATGGGGTTGTAGGCAATAACAAATCTTGAGAATAATTTGCTTAAATAAATTCTTATTTAATAGCCAGCCAACAATACATCTCTACACCTCTTTAAATTCTGATATGAACAAAAAAACGCGAGAATCATTAACTCTGACATTCTGTAATTCATATTACTAGATGACACCAGATTCTATTCGATCATTGGATAATGATAAATAAATTGTGATTTGACCTAGTCTCTCATTGCCGTATACAACAAAGGTGAAGCATACTTCACTTTTGCTCTGGTTTCAAATTCAATGGCATTAAACAACTTGTCCAAATTTACCATCTCAAACTTCATTTTACTGCTCTCCTTTCTTTCTCTCTTTGGATACTCCTGCTCAGGTATCAACAAATATTCACATGATAAAATTGAATAGACATAGTCAATCCCTTTGCGCAGGATGCGATCTCGTCTGACCCGCACTTGAACCAAATTCAATTTCACTTCATCATTGAAATAGACCTTTGCAAATACTGGTTTGTTTAAGTTAAATCTATACCGATCTAAATTCATCAAAATATAAAGATCGAAGTACTGTTTAAGTTCCATTGATGCCCAACATTTCAACCAAATTGGATGAAAATCTTCATCCGTATTTCTTTCAATAAAAAGTTGGTGCCTATCAGGCCTTCTCTCATCATATCCTTTTTGATGAAACTCTACCTTTAATTTATTCATTTTATTATCGGTTTCGGGCCTTGCGTTCGTGCGGGTTTCGTAGCATAAAGCTTCAATTAATTACTAAAGTTCATTCGAAGCACAAAGCTCCACGTTAACACGTCACCACGCCTGACGCAAAACCCGTATTAGCGGCTGGTGCTTCTGTCCGTCATTAATTAAAAATTGGACCAAGCACTTGATGAAGTTGAGGGTGATTATTCGGACAATAGTGACTTGCATAATATTCTGCCAATTTTATACGAATGTAATTCTCATCACGATTAGTTAGATTTTTTATTCGTTCAATGTAGCAGGAAATACGCATTTTTGCGACCTGCCTTGGATTCGCGGGATAGATCAAACCTCTATTTTGCTCATTAATAATAATCTGAGAAATGTCAAACACTTCATTAAAAAGGTCTTGCAGTGGTTGAACATGCGTATGCGGTTGATTGTTTAGTAAGTCTACCAAGCCTTGTTCTGGCGTAATAGGAAGATATTTGATTCTGTTTTGATTACCATTGTAAAGATTAAGTAATTCTTGTTGGCTTATAGTTCTATTTGCATCAGCTTGTATTGCCTGCATGTCGGCGTTTGCGTCAGAATCTAAAAAAGAATAAACGCCAGTATTTTGAGGGATTAAATAGTGGGCTGACGCAATTGTAAATCTTAATGTTTGTTGCCAACCACCAACAGGCAAAATTTTGATAATTGGTCGTCTTTGGTTATTGAGATTCCTAAAATAGTAATTGATAAGTTGATCAAGTATATACTTGGCATAGTCATCTTCAACAAAGAAGACTAAATCAGGTTGTACTTCTTCCTGAATTGCCATACTTTGAAGTGCGACTGCAGGATAACAATCATATTCTACACTAACAATTCCACTTGTCACATTACGCTCAAGATAAATTAGTTTGTTAGCTTGTTTAATTAAGCTACTTGAATGTGTCGATATAATTATGGTCAGATTTTTTTGGTTTGCTTGCCTTTCCAAAAATTGCATTAGTTTGACTTGTACTTTTGGATGCAAAGCAAGTTCTATTTCATCTATCAAAATCAGGGAATTATTAGCCATATGTTCCAACTGGAAAAGTGCGTTTAAGACCAGCAACTCTCCAAGGCTAAAGTTTTTCTCTGTATAGTATTGATTTTGTCCTCCTATAGTTTGTGCGGGCATGAGAAAACCATAATTCCATCTACCGTAACCCCTGCCTTTCCCATCTAACTTTTTTCTTCTAAGGTTCGAGTACTTTGTAGTTTGAAATATTTCATTCATTGAATCCCTAAAGAACGGTGGAGCAGCTAAAATACCTCGGGTATTTAATTCATCATTTTGCACATAAAACCTTTCCACGCTTGAAGAAATAAACACTGCATTATTATAACCCATTGTTGCTAAAAGTGAAGCACCAGCCTTAGGAGTAGGCGACCATCTAGTATTTCTATAAACATAGTTAACGTGATTTCCATTTTGCTCATATCTTATGAGAGCATTCCTAAAATTGTCAAATTGATTATTAGAACTTGTCCGAAAGTGTCGTTGGAATGCATAAGAGTCTGTCAGTCTCTGTAAGCATGCTAACAGTGTAGTTTTACCAGAACCGTTTATTCCGGTCAAAATATGTACTCCTGAACTTGGAATGTTAAACTCAAGTAGAGAAATGCTTTTAAGATTTTCTATTCTGATTTTCGCCATATTTCTTAAGTGTTTATAGTTGTAAGAGCCGTCTGCTGCACCAGCCGCTAACGGTTTGCAGCTACCCGAAGGTGGCGATTTAGAAGCACTTCACTGTCAACCAAACACAAACTTTGACAGAAGCACAAAGCTTGATTTGACCACTGAACCGCCACTTTTGGGTAGGTGCTGTTATGCCTTCGTTGTTCTTTTTACACTTCAAACATTTGTCGCTATGATGTAAATATTCTACGCACTTTTTTAAATTCTTCATAGTCCAATTTAAGTTCTGCAATTGTCGGTGTTGCATGGATTTCTTCTGGGCTACTATGACCATCAATTGAAACACAACATTTTTCGTAAATGTCATTTACTTTTCCTTTGTTGGTATCGATTTTACTTCCTTCAATTCTTAAAAGTGATGGAAAAGCAACCCCTTTTTTATATCTCTTAACTGTCCTTTTGAATAAGTCATCTTCTACCGCAATTTCAATTGCAGAACGCAAATGTCCATATCCTTCTGCTGCAAGTTTGGCTTCGTCCAAGTCAGGAGATGGTTTTGTATCAATAACAGCTTGAAGTTTTTTAGTGTAATAACTAAATGAATTTATTTCTTCAACTTCATCTAATATTCCAGTTATTCCAAAGTTGTTCTTCACTTTATGGAATTCAAAATCAACATTTGCTTGTTTATTTGTGTCTAGCTCCGATTGTTGAATTAAGCTATGAAGTAACAAAATACTATGAGTAAAAATAATCACTTGACGTTGCTTGGAAAGTTCTATAAATCTTTTTCCTACTTCATCAATTATTCTGTGGTCTAAGCTATTTACAGGGTCGTCAAAAATTACTGGTGCTTTGACATTGTCCAATTGTAATTCAGTTAAGAATTCTGCTAATGAAATTGCCTTTTGCTCTCCTTCACTTAATATGTCTGCCAGTGTATAGCTTGAATTAAGTCGATGCCAAATTTTTGATTTTCCTTTGTCCGTTCCGAAGTTCAGTTCAATTTTTAAGTCTGATTTTTTAAACAGTTTCAATTCTGCTTGGAATAAATCATTAAAATTCTTTTCAACTAATTGTTCTCTTGCGTCCGATGTTTTTCTACTTATTGAATTTGTAGAGAAACTACTTGATTTTGTTTGTAATGTTGATACTATTTTACGATTTGCAATAGATGTTTTTACATCTAAAACTTTTGTTGAGAGTAGCTTACGGTCTATGAGTTCTGAAATCTTGTTTTTTAGTTCAGTTTCTTTAATCGAAAGATTAGTTAAAAGGTCGCTTTTCTGGGTCAGAACTATACCAATAGCTGTTTTCTTGTCCGTAAAGAATTTGATGTATTTGGCATAGTCAAAACTAAAAGCTGAACCATCAATAATTCTATCGGTAGTGAAAGTGGTTTTTAGTACCTCTAAAGTTGTATTGAATTCTATTATTTCTGCTGGCTGAATTGTTTTCTGATTTTCGTCTATTCCAAATGTAGGTTGATGAAAAAACAGGTTAGTTTCAATTTTAAGAACTTGATTTATTAGGTTGGTTTTCTGCTGTTTTAATGCTAGTAAATTTTCTTGTATTTTGTCGTTTAGAAGTGTTCTGTAACTCGCTAATAATAGTTTAGCTTCATCTTCAAGTGGCTGTAAACAATAAATACAAGTGTCTTTTGAATTAGGATAATCTGATTTGTCAATAACTTTTATATAATCTTCTGCTGCTTTTATGAAAGATTGGAATTGTGGAGTTTCGTAAAATTCAATTCCATTGTTTTCTGCAATTTCTTTAATCCCTGTTCTTGTCTTGCTCTCTAAAATGGCTATGTCCTTGTTTAAGTCAATAAGTTTTTGCCAATTCGCAGAAGTGAAATTTGTCTGAGCGATTTGAATTTTGGAAATAATTGTTCCAAGCTCCGTGAGAGAACTATTTAGATTTTGTATTTCTGTTTGAAGTAGGGTTTTATTTAATTGCGATAACTCTGTTTGTTTATCTATTAATTCTTGCTCTTGAGCTGGGGTTATGCTTGAAAGTTCAGTTAGTTTTTGCTCTGTTGATGTGGCAGATAGACCAGAAATATATATTTGTTGGGGCGTCCCTAAGTGTAAACTGTCCGCCCAACTAATAGTCGTTGGGTGTGATTCAATTTTAGCGTTTAGTAATTGAGTAAGTTCGTTTAGTTCTGATGATACTATATTGAAAAGATGAAAGCCAATTGGTGAAACAATTAGTTGTCTATCTGATAGCGAAATTTGAACACAACTGTTATTGAATACTGAAATATTTTGAAGTTCTGCATCTTTGTTTGCTCCAGTCCAATTAAATGTTTGACTTGTTCCATTTGATTTGAAATTTATGACTGCTGATTTTCCTTCAACAGCACCATAAATATTTGGATGAACTGTATTGTTTGGGTCATAACTAAAACCTAAACTTTTAAGAATTCTGCCGTATCCTGTTTTACCTGTTCCATTTTCTCCATAAATTACAGTTATATTTTTACTGAATTTTAAGGTTTGATTTTTTGCAAGTTTATTTACTCCTGTTATGTCTGATAATGTTTCTAGCTCAATAACTTTATCTGTTGGAACATAGTTTGGTTTTGTCGTTGTAAGTGCAGGTAATCCTGTGTGTAGATTTATTGACTGCAAAAAGTAATTGAAAACTTGGTTTCTGTCAGCTGGCAGTAAATTACTTTCGGTGCTTACAATTTTATCAATTAGTAATTTGCTCCATTCTCCATTACTCTCAGCCCACTCCCAAAGGAAGTCTACTATTTGTTTTTTATTTGTTGTCGTAGAAGCCATATTTTTTGCTTGTCAGTTTGTTGTTTGCACAGTCGCCATACAATGTGGCATAACATCGTAATAAACAAAACCTACCCATCCCAAGTAAAACCCCTAACCTTTGCAGATTAGCGATCCTTTTTGTTTGCCCTTCCCTCTTTCAACCTTCCACCATTCCTTAAGCAGATCACTTTTTAGATGGTTTGAGTGAAGGCGTATTGCCTGGTGTCTTCTTGTTGTCTCGCTGCCTCTTATCTGGCTTGCCCGTGGAATCTGCTGTTCTCTTTGGGCCTGGTTTCAATCCCATTCTTATCTTTTTTATTGAGACAAATTTCAGCCGAAATAACCTACTTGTCAATACGCCAATCGGCGTAATTATTACATGTTTGCTTTGTAATAAGAAACAACATCAAAGTATTGCCACTGAACGGTAACTTTTGCCCCATTCAATGGTTGTAAAGCAGTGACTGGACTTGTTACTGATTGATGATTTGTAACGAATTTTACCAGCTAACTCACACACATCATTGTGTGGGCTAAATGTGGGCTAAGTACAAATGAAAAATTCCGCAACCCTCTAGAATACAGGTGATTGCGGAATTTTGTTGTGGAGATAATCGGAGTCGAACCGATGACCTCTTGCATGCCATGCAAGCGCTCTCCCAGCTGAGCTATACCCCCATTTGGTTTCACACTTGGCATTGCTGCTTTGCGTTACACCGCGTTGGTG
>JACCDH010665831.1_pt1 | contig 11067 bp, 8 predicted proteins | sample 7442481 | NCBI WGS metagenome assembly JACCDH01 (sample SAMN15323433, study PRJNA562643) | freshwater metagenome | isolation source: river surface water | place: USA:Blue River Watershed | collected 2017-08-15 | reverse complement strand
GTGGACATGGTCAAGACCATGGCGGACAAGCCGATCATTCTGGCGCTGGCCAACCCCGAGCCCGAAATCCGACCCGAGCTGGCCAAGGCCGCACGGCCGGACTGCATCATCGCCACCGGCCGCTCGGACTACCCGAACCAGGTCAACAACGTCCTGTGCTTCCCCTACATCTTCCGTGGCGCACTCGACTGCGGCGCGACCAAGATCACCGAGGCAATGAAGCTGGCCTGTGTGCGCCAGATCGCCGACCTGGCCAAGGCCGACATCAGCGAAGAGGTGGCCAGCGCCTACGCCGGGCAAGACCTGACCTTTGGCAGCGATTACCTGATCCCCAAGCCCTTTGACTCGCGTTTGATCTTGCGCATCGCCCCCGCCGTGGCGCAAGCCGCCGCCGACTCTGGTGTGGCGACGCGCCCCATCACCGACATGGAGGCCTACCGCCAGCAGCTGCAGAGCTTTGTCTCGCAAACCGGCCTGTTGATGCGTCCTATCTTCAACGCGGCCAAGGCTGTGCCCCATGGTGCCAAGCGCGTGGCCTACGCCGATGGCGAAGACCAGCGCGCCCTGCGTGCCGCCCAGATGGCCATCGACGAAAAGCTGGCCCACCCGATCCTGATCGGCCGCCCCTCCGTCATCGCCGCCCGGATTGAAAAAGCCGGCCTGCGCATGCGCCTGGGTGTGGACGTGGACAACGTGAACCCCGAAGACGACCCCCGTTTCCGCCAGTATTGGGAGCATTACCACCAGCTCATGAAGCGCAACGGCGCAACGCCCGATGTGGCCAAAGCCGCTGTGCGCCGCTCCAACACCATCATCGGCTCGCTGATGGTGTCACTGGGCGATGCCGACGCCATGATCTGCGGCCTGGCAGGCACCTACATGACGCACCTGGAGCGCATCGACAGCATCCTGGGCAAGCGTGCGGGCGTGGGCAACTACGCCGCCGTGAACGCGCTCATGACCAACCAGGGCCCGCTCTTCATCACCGACACCTATGTCAACGAAGACCCCAGCGCCGAGCAACTGGCCGAGATCGCCTTCATGGCGGCGCAAGAGGTGCAGCGCTTTGGCATCGTGCCCAAGGTGGCCTTCCTCTCGCATTCGAGCTACGGTTCGTCCAAACGGGCCTCGGCGCGCAAGATGCGTCTGGCCCGTGACCTGTTCGTGGCCCAGCACCCCGACATCGAGTGCGACGGCGAGCTGCACGGCGACGCGGCCCTGCAGCCCGAAATCCGCAGCGCCTATCTGGAAGACAGCTCGCTGAGCGGTTCGGCCAACCTGCTGGTCTGCCCCAACCTGGACGCGGCCAACATTTTGTACAACGTCATGAAAACCACCACCAGCGGTGGCGTGACGGTGGGCCCGGTCCTCATGGGCACGGCAGCCACTGCGCACATCCTCACACCAGCGGCCACCGTGCGCCGTGTGCTGAACATGACGGCAGTTGCTGCATCGCACACATTTAAGCAAATTTAAAAAAAGCTTAATCAGTAACGATCTGACATTTTTTTATTTACGACCTATTTATCAAAACATGCTTATATTAACGAAGTCTCAAAAAACTCTCATAGCAGGAACATGCATTAATCTTAGTATTGGCGTCATCTATGCATGGAGTGTTATAAAAAAATCGATGGTTAATCAATGGGGATGGAGCAATACGGAAGCTAATTTCCCTTACACAACTGGTATCATTGTATGGGCAATTGCACTTTTAGTTGCAGGCATTCTTCAAGATCGTTTTGGTCCAAAACGTATAATACAATCAGGTGTTGTACTTGTTGGCATTGGATTAATAGCCTCTAAGTTCGCTGCAAGTCCACTTGCCATGACTGTGTCATTTGGAATTATCGTAGCCACCGGCATAGGATTTACATATGCTTGCATCACTCCGTGTTGCATGAAATGGTTTCATTCCAGCAAAAAAGGCATGGTTAGTGGAGTGACAGTGGGTGGCTTTGGTCTTGCAGCTGTTTATCTTGCACCACTTACTGGAAAACTAATATCAATATTTGGAATATCAGAAACTTTTTTTATTATCGGATCAGGAGTCTTATTATTTGCACTTCCATTGACATTTTTAATGGAAAATCCACCCAAGGAATTTTCAGCACCTTTTCCCTCTGCAAATAAAAATACAAAAATTTGCGTTACAAGAGGTCCAGACTTCAAATGGAATCAAATCATAAAATCCAAAGATTTTTATTTTCTATGGACAATGTTTGCGCTCTCTTCATCAGCAGGCGTAATGATGATTGGTCACTTAGCTTCAATTGCGTCATTACAAGCGGGTTTGCAAAATGTCACATTGATAGTGTCGCTGTTAGCTCTATCCAACGCATTAGGACGTGTTGGCGGTGGAATTATTTCCGATAAATTAGGCCGCGAAAATACTATGCTTCTCGTTTTCAGCTTACAGCTATTGAACATGCTTGCATTTTCTCAATACACTAATTTATCGCTGATAGCACTTGGAACAGTTGTCGCAGGCCTGTCATACGGATCACTCATGTCGGTATTCCCATCAGCAACAGCCGATAGATGGGGGCTGTTAAATTACGGCACTAATTACGGCGTGTTGTATCTCGCATGGGGCGTCAGCGGAGTGGTTGGCCCCCTTATTGCAGCTTGGGTTGTTGACAATACTGGAACGTATGATCTAGCTTATATTATCTCTGCTGCACTACTAGGAATTGCAATAATTTTAGGATTAATGATTAAATCAAACAAATCTTCATTAATGCTACCTAATTGAGCTTGGTTCATGCCATGAACAATCATTAATAATATTTTTGATGTTCAAAAATTCTGCCGGCTAATAATCCAAAAACACAAGAAACCTAGAGATGGTACTCGGCACTCGTCCGAAGAAAACTCGAAGCCAGCGGGGGGGGGAAATGAGGAAGCTCGCTGCTCTTTTCCTGTTCGAGTGGGCGCCCCTGAATCTCTGGTTTCCGGCCCATTTCGACCATTAGAGATGGATTAAAGGGTTCATTCAATACGCACACTTAAGTCAATAATTGCAAGACTGAGCTTAAGTAAAGACGGCAGGTAATCAGCGTCAAGAACGCCTTAATACGGCTTGTACTGAGACACTCACTCACCTCTCATTTTTATAGCATCCTGCTAACATGGCGCATAGTCATGTTAATGTTCCCACTTAGTGGATCATCGGTTTAAACGTGCCACCTAACCATCAACAATACGGCCCCAATTTTGTCAATGCCCTCGCAAAGGGGCTCGAGATACTATCGCTGTTCTCAGAAGGCGATCTTCTGGGAAACCAGCAGCTGGTTGAGCTTACCGGGCTGCCCAAAGCCACTGTCTCGCGCATGACCTCAACGCTGGTAGCTCTAGGTTATCTACGCATCGAACCGCGCTCACGCAAATTGACCATGGGCACACGAGTCCTGGGCCTGGGTATCAGCGTGCAACGCAAACTCGGCCTGCAACGTTGTGCTCGCCCCTTCATGGAGTCCCTCAGCAATAAATACGATCTGACCGTGTCGATGGGAACGCGTGACCGCCTTGGTGTGGTTGTGCTGGAGGTCTGTCGACCGCCCAACCTATCCCAACTTGTGGTCAATTTTGATGCAGGCACGCGGTTACCATTGGCCAAGACGTCCCTGGGTCTGGCCTGCATCGTCGCCGCCCCCATCAAGGAAAGGACGCGGGTCCTGGACAACCTTCGTGGCAAGTCTGACGATTGGCCAGCGCTTCGCACTACCATCGAAAGGGCACACCGAGAATACGAGCATTCAGGATTCATTGTGTCCCAGGGTTCGCTCGGACGGGATGTCAGCGGTGTCGCGGTGCCGATGAATCCGCCTGGTGCAAACGCCACCTACGCCTTCAATGTGGCTGGTGCGTCTGCGCGCATGCCGTTAAACCTGATGCGCAAGGAACTGGGCCCGAGTTTGCGCCGCATGGTGCAGGAAGTAACCGAGGCCCTCTCGAAAATACGCCAGCCCCAGCTGGTGTTGACTCCCGAGAACGACTGACAGAAGCCTAGAGATCAGTTCCAGCTAACGGAACCTTGTGCGATTTACTGTTGAGTCAGGTCAACAGCGCTTGAAAATCCGGGACATCTGCGGATTATGGAGATTCTAGATGCCTTCACATTTCAACCGTCGCCATTGGCTGTTGCTGGCCCTGGCAGCATTGACTCAGCAAGTTCAGGCGAATGGCTTTCCGAGCCAGCCGATCAAGGTTATTGTTCCTTATCCCGCTGGCGGAAATGCAGATAACATCGCCCGCGTCTTTGCCAAGCGCCTAAGTGAACAGCTCAAGACACCTGTGCTGGTGGACAACAAGGGCGGTGCCTCTGGTTCGATCGGTGCTGAAGCTGTCAACAAGGCACCGGCTGATGGGTACACTTTATTGTTGACTGTCACTACTCAGCTGACGTCCAGCCCGGCGGGTATCAAGACCAACTACAACGCAGTGCAGGACTTCACACCCGTAGTGGGGTTGTGCATATCGCCTCTGGCCTTTGCAGTCCCAGCCAGCCTAGGGGTACGAACAGTCAAGGAGCTAGAGGTCTTGTCTCGTACTCGCAAGATTTCATATGGCTCATACGGACCTGGCACCTCCACGCACATCATGCAACACCTGCTGGTCAAGCAATTCGGTGCACGTGATGCCGCACATGTTCCTTACCGCGGAGAAAGCCCGATGGTCAACGACATACTAGGCGGTCAAATTGACATGGGTTTCATCGGAATCGGACAGGCGCGTGAGATGGATAAATCCGGCCGTATGCGCATTCTTGCTGTGGTGGGGACACAGCGCAGTGAATTTCTACCCGATGTGCCGACATTTGCTGAGCAGGGGTACAAGCAGTTGGACTGGTCTTACGGCGTGGCTGTCTACGCATCAACCCGTGTTCCTACGCCAGTCCTCAAGAGCCTCCAGGAGGCTGGCCGTCAGGTCATGGAAGACCCTGAGGTGCAGCGCAGCTACCGCGCCCAGTCCAATCAACCTTGGCTGAAGACTAACCCCGACGACCTGCGAAAGCGCCTGGCTTACGACGCCGAAAACTGGAACCGGGTCCTCAACGACATCGGCAACATCGAATGACAGAACCAATCAACACATCAGGCTCGATCAAAAGATTCTCCGATTTCGCGCCTGCAAGCGGCCACCGCATGCTGGTGGTAGGTGGCTGTGGGGGCATGGGCCGGGCACTCGTGACTCGGAGTGTCTGCTTAGGTCTGCGTGTGGCTGTAATGGACATCGAACATTCGCTGGAAAATTTTCCACCACCCGAAGGCGTGCTTGCTCTGCCCTGTGATGTCCGGCAGGAGTCCAGCGTGCAGGCAGCTTTCGATACCTTGCAACGCGAATGGAACGGACTCGATGCCTTGGTCAACCTGGCTGGCTACACGGGTGAACGGGTTACCGTCGAGAACATGAGCACCGCAGAATGGGACGACATTGTCAACACCGATCTGCGGGGCATGTTCCTGGTAGCACGTTCTGCAGCCCCCTTACTGAGGCAGTCGGCACGCGAGCAGCGCTCACCTGCTGCTGTCCTTGTTTCCTCCACTTTTGGTGTGCGGGTACCGCATATCGGCTATGGGCCTTATGCGGCCTCCAAGGCCGGCGTGATCAATCTCATCCGAGCACTAGCGACCGAATGGGCGCCGGAGATCCGGGTCAACGGTATTGCCCCTGGCGTGATCGAAACCGCATTTCTCAAGGGTGGCACAGGGCGTGCTGTCAAATCGACAGGTCTGGACATGAACCGTTTTGTTGCCGGAGTACCGCTGCAGCGGTTGGGCCAACCTGATGAGATCGCCAGCAGCCTCCTGTTCCTCCTTGGGCCTGCGGCCAGCTACATCACTGGACAGACGCTGCACGTCAATGGCGGAAGTTACATGGCATGAGCAACACCACATTTTTTTCAGTCCCTTCGGTAATCACCAGCTACATTGACGGCCAATGGCAAGCCACAGGCCGAAATTTGCTGCCGGTCATCAACCCAGCCACAGAACAGGAGGTAACTCGTCTGTCCGAGGCCGATGCAGACGAAACCGCGAGGGCGGTCGAAGCTGCACAGCGTGCACACCTCCGTGGGGTATGGGCCAACAAACCCTCCATCGAGAAGCAGGCCGTGTTCAGACAGATTGTGGCACTGACACACCAGCATCTGGATGAACTGGCCTGGCTCGAATCACTCAACAGCGGTTTACCGTTGCGCTATCTTCGTTCACGCCAGCTGCCCCGCATCCTGCGCAATTTTTCCTTCTTTGCGGACTGGCTCTCGCAAAACACCGAAAAAGCCAGCACTCAGGACGACCAGTACCTGCGTTACGTAGTGCGTGAACCAGCCGGTGTGGCCGCTTTGATTTCGCCCTGGAATGCACCTTTGGCGCTAGCCTCGACCAAGGTGGCAGCGGCACTAGCTTTTGGCAACAGCTGCGTACTCAAGACCGCCGAAACTACGCCTCTGGCCGTGGCTCGATTCATGGAGATACTAACCCAGGCTGGTGTGCCGGCGGGCGTAGTCAACCTCATCAATGGCCGTGGCACTGTAACTGGTGATGCACTGGTGCGTCACCCTGCTGTGCGGGTGGTTTCCTTCACTGGAGGAACGTCTACCGGACGAGCCATCGCTGCGGCAGCGGCCCCAGGACTCAAGCGGGTCGATCTGGAGCTGGGAGGCAAATCGGCCAACATAATCACGGCGTCCGCCAACCTAGACGATGCACTGGACGGCGCGCTGACGTCCATTTACACCAACAATGGACAGCAGTGTTTTGCCGGTTCACGTATTCTGCTGCATCGTGCCATCGCAGATGAATTCATCGCGCGCTTTGTGACACGTGCCCAGGCCATTCGCGTGGGCGATCCGCTGGACCCTGATACCGAACTTGGCCCCTTGTCGAATGCAGGCCATTACGCACGAGTGATGTCATTTGTACAATTGGCCGAACAGGAGGGAGGGCGACTGCTGTGTGGAGGACGTCGTCCGACCAGACTAACTTCGGGCTATTTCATGGAACCCACGGCTGTCCTTATGCCCTCAAACGACACACGCGTGTGTCAAGAGGAAATTTTCGGACCGTTCGCTGCATTTCAAATCTTTGACGATTTCGAAGAAGCTTTGACAATCGCGAATGCGTCGGAATACGGCCTGGTGTCCTACCTGTGGAGCCAGGACCTGGCCGAGGTCAACCGTGCGGCACACAGTATCCACACAGGCGTAGTTCTGGTCAACACACCGATGATCCTCGACCTGCGCTTTCCCTTTGGCGGCCATAAGAATTCTGGTGTGGGCCGGGAGGGCATCGAAGGCATGCGGCACTTCTACACAGAAGAGAAAACCGTGACCATCGCGCTCAAGAGGCCTGCGATGGAGCGTCTGGGTGCAGGACTAGAAATTACTTCGAAGTGAGCAGTGGAAACGCCGGTTGAACTGACCCGACCGGCATAAGGTCACCATGCGGTTATGGGCTTGAACTTGAGGCTGCCGAGATCATCCAATCGCTGAGCAGACGCGCCACCTCGGCAGGTTGTTCCAGTGGCATCAGGTGGCCTGCGTGCTGTACCAGGCCAAAGCGGGCACCAGCGATGCCCTGGGCCAGTGAAGCCATCGATTCGGGAGGAAACAGCCTGTCGTTCGAAGCTGCCAATACCAGGGTCGGGTGGCGGCCGTCGAGCAAATGCCGACGGTCCACACGCGTCATGGTTGCCCGCACATGCGCTGCATAGGCATGAGGACCGTAATCGAGCAGCATCTTGCGCCGCATGGCCATGAGTGCGGTGTTGTTCAAACTTTCTGGGTGGAAGGTATTGGCGACCTGGGCTTCGACCCATTCAAGGTAGTGGCCGCTAGCGACCGCTTCAAGTGCCGCTCTTCGCTTGTCTGAAGCCGCCGGACTGTCCGCGAATGGGCTGGTGCAGAGCAGCGCCAGTCCTGCAATCCGTTCAGGGGCCAGCTCCAGCATGGCCAGCGACACATAGCCGCCAAATGAAAATCCTGCAAGCCAGAAACGGGGCGGCAAGCGTGGCAACAGTGCATGTGCGATGGCTTCGACACTGTCGAGCGGCGGATTATCAAGCGCCAGAGGATCGATCGATGGTGGCAACGCCGACACCACGCCGTCAAAGACGGCGTGGGTGTTATTCAGTCCCGGGATCAGCACCAACGAAGGGTTCATCTCGGCAGGTAGCGGGAATGGCGATTTTCGCCGTGGATGCGATCACCTTCCACCCAGCAGGCATGAGTCCCCGCGGAGATTCGGTGGGGCAAGATGATCCGTGCCAAAGGCCCCCTGCCGATGTCCTGCGCCGGGATCACCCAGCATTCAGACTGGTTCTCGGCCATGTTGTTGACGAAGGTCAGCACGTAGCCATCATCTTCCGCCACTGCACCAATGCGGCGTCCGATCTGAGGTTCACTGCCATAGCGACCCTTGCCGTATTCGAGCGTCTGGGTCTGACGCGAGACCATGTCGTAGCGCTTCAGGCCCCGAAACAACCACTCGCCCTTTTCGTACAGCACGTTGAAGCTGTAACGGTAGGGGCGACCGCAGTAGTCGTTGGACACCATAGGAAACTCGGTAATCTCGTCATCGATCTGCTCTTCGTGGGTCTCTCCGGTCTTGAGGTTGAAGCGCCAGCGATACATCAGAGTCGGGTTGTTGTGCTTGTCCAGGTGGGCGCGAATCTTGTCATAGAACGCCTGACGTCCTTCGTTCAGTGACTGGCCCACAGCTGGCTTGTGTGGGTTGGGCATGATGCAACCGTCCATCACCACCTCGTCGCCGTCTTCATAACAATTTGCCAGGTGCAGGATGTGGCAGGGAGTGCCCTCGAACCAGCGCACCGTTGCCGAATCCCCAAAGCGGGGTAGGATGCCAAAGCGTGCCGGGCGGTCACGATAAAAAACCATTTTGCGCTGACCCTTGGCGAGCAGCTCGTTGTCAAAGTGGAAAGGCAGGTCGTGCAGGATGGTGTAGTTCTTGGTAATACCCAGGTCATGCGGCCAGCGCGCACCCGGCAGATCGATTGGCACGTAATGGACCAACCGGTTATTCCTGTCGACAACGCCGTAATTCATGTACGGTGGTTTCTCGGGGTAATTGAAAAACATCATGTGCCCGGTCTCACTGTCGATCTTGTAATGCGAAGCCACACCCTCGGGTACGAAGCGTGCCCAGTCTGCATCGGGGCCTAAGGTTTCCAGCGTGATAGGGTCAAGCCGCCAGGGCTCACTGCCTTGGGACATACCGGCCATCAGTTTGCCGGCATGGATCTTTACATCGGTGCCGGCGTTGTCCTTCATGGCGCCCATAGATCCCCAGCCACGCCGTGCTTGCAGCTGCGGCGCCAACATCCCAGGCCACAGCGAACGGCCGGCCGCCTGCTCGGCCAGAAAGCCAGTGGTCTCAACAAAGCGATTGCGGTAGGTGGCCCTGCCGTTTTCAAAGTGCATGGCATGTAACATGCCGTCACCGTCGAACGGGTGGTAGATACCAATCGACTCGTGCACCTGGTTGTGCGTGTTGCGAACATAGATGCCATGCAGATCCTTAGGAATCTCGCCAATCACCTTCATGCTGTCGGTGTCGGCCACCCACTCTTCCATCGTCGGCTTGAATGGGCCTTGCAAAAAGGGATGGTCGTTGTCCGCAGCAATGGTGGACTTAAACATGCGTTGAATTTTTTGCATCGAATTCCCCAGAATTAATGTTGGATCGTCATGACTCTCTTAATCGATCTTGACCGCGCCTGTGCGCAGTAAATCGCCATATTTCTTATTGCTTTCTTGCACCTCTGCGACAAATTTTTCAGGAGTGCTAGCCACAACCTGGTATCCCATATCCATGAGTTTTTGTCGAATGTGAGCGGTGTAAAGGGCTTTGACAAACGCTTTATTGAGTTTCTCCACAATCGGTTTCGGAGTGCCTTTGCTCACCGCATAGCCCACCCAACCGTCGGTGGTGAAGTCATAGCCCAACTCTTTGAAGGTAGGCAACTGGGGCATTGACTTCACTCGCTTATCGGCGGTCACCGCCAAGGCCTTGACCTGACCAGAGTCGATAAAGGCCTTGCCTGCGTTAGACACCAACGCGTAGTGCAAAACCCCTCCGGCGAGGTCGTTGAGAATTTGGCCTTCACCTTTATAAGTCGCGTAATGAGCTTGGATGCCCAGCTTCTGTGCCATGATGACGTTATTGAAATGAAAACTTGTACCAGCACCTGGGATGCCGTAATTCAAATGGTCTGCCTTTTTTTTGGCGAGGTTAGCAAAATCGCTGAGGTTATCGACACCCAGGCCTTTGTTGACAACCAGTGTTAAAAAGGTATCTATTGCGATAGTGATCGGCTCGAAATCTTGCAGAGGTTTGATCTTGTAGTCCGGATTGGTCAGAGGAAGCGTGACCATGGTCGCAGGCACTACCAGAGCCAACGTATAGCCATCTTTGGGGGCTTGAAGTACGCTTTGCAGACCTATCTGTCCGCCAGCACCAGCTTTGTTTTCAACGGTCAGCGAGGCCCCCAGGATTTTGCCAACCTCCTCGCAGACCAGGCGCGAGACAATATCAGTCAATCCGCCTGCCGGATAGGGAACCACCAATTTGATATTACGTTCTGGCCATTGGCCTGCAGCACTGGCGAAGCTCAAACCGCTCAGCACTACGGCAAAAATACCCTGCAACAACATCCTCATCCGGAGGGTTTGGTTAGGTGCTGAAGAGGCTGTTGAACTCTTCATGCCGACATCACCTTTTCTCTTATGAAGCTCAACAAATGTGTATTGAAAAGCTCATGCTGCTCCGCGAATGAGTAATGCGCTGCATCGGGCAAACTAACGAAATCGGCATGCGTGATGAATTGCTTCTGGATATTTTGCATACCGTCAGGTCGACCGACTTTGTCGTGCTGACCGGCCAGCAACAAGGTGGGGACTTTGACTTTTCGCAAATTTTCCCCCGATGGCCAGGTCAAATTCCCCCACCCTTGGCCACCCCAAATTCCCCCAGGCAGGACCGGTCAGATTATGACGACTCGGGGGTGATGGCGATGCGAGCGGCGGCCTCTTTGAGGCGGTAGCTC
>JACCDH011760633.1_pt1 | contig 11073 bp, 7 predicted proteins | sample 7442481 | NCBI WGS metagenome assembly JACCDH01 (sample SAMN15323433, study PRJNA562643) | freshwater metagenome | isolation source: river surface water | place: USA:Blue River Watershed | collected 2017-08-15 | reverse complement strand
GTTTGCGTAGTCAAAATAATTACCTGAAAAATAAAATCCTATGCATTCTACCTTGTTAGATCAGGAGTTTCAGCATTGTCAGTGACATTTTCCACCCAAGCGAGCCAAAGCTGCTCCCGCCAGGTCTCTAGCTGCAGTTGTTCATCGCCAAATTCTAGTGAAATTGCGCCAACATCCGCAGTGTTATACAACGGCGTTTGCAACAATTCCAGACGCGCTTGCACTTGCGCTGACGGATGTCGGTATGGATTATCATAACCAGCGCTATTGAGCGCAATTTTTGCATCAATAGCCGTTAAAAACGCCAAATCTGAACTGGTTTTACTGCCATGATGCCCAAGCAATAACACATCGGTTTGAAGCTTCGGAAACCTATTCAATATCTGTTGTTCTGCAGCTGTATCGGCGTCTCCAGTAAGGAGCAGTCGCCACTGCTTTTGGGTAGCGGTACTAGTGATTAAAAGCACACAGGAATCATGATTTTTCGGCTGTTGTTTCGACATTTGCTCAAGGGGAATGTCCTTATCGACTTTAATTGCCTCATGGCTAAATTCCGTTTGGTCCAATCCCTGCTGATCCCATAAGACTTGAAGGGCAAAATCGCCCCACTTCGTCGGCAGTTGGGCGCAAGCTATTTTAGTACCTACATCACTAATGTCGGTCACCAGCCTCAGTTGCGGAAACGCCTGTCGCAGTAACTGCCAATGGCCGGTATGGTCACTATCGTTATGACTCAGAATAAGATAATCCAAGTGCTTAATGCCAAGGTAGCGTAAATAAGGCAGTAGGTGATTTTTCGTCGCGCTGTAGTCGCCATATCGCGGACCAACATCATAAACCAGCGCCCGATCAGCTTGCTGTAGCACCACCGCGGTGCCCTGCCCGACATCGACTACATGCAGGGTATTGGGTTTAACGTCCAGCCAGTGCAGCACGCTCGGCAAACTAAGTATCAGTGCGACTGCCATGCTCTGTCGACTTCTGCCAACGCAGCCGACAACGACCGCAATCATCAAAAAAATCAGTGCTAGATAACTTAGTTCTGGCAACGACCACCAATAGTCCTGAACGGCCAACTGCTCGAACAACCAAATTAACGGTCGAAACAGCCAATCTACCAACCACCACAAATTTGTTAATGTCGATGGCCACAGCAGTTGCAACAAGAAGACAAGGAGCAGCACTGGAATTCCGACAATACTAATCCAAGGGACAAACAACAGATTGCAAAAAAAGCCAAGCGGCGCTATTCCATGAAAAAATAGCAGGCTGATCGGCAGAAGCATTAGAGTAAAAAGCCATTGAAAGAACACAAATTGACGCAGGCTATCACGCCAATTTTGCGGTTTTGCAAAGCGCCACTGCATAAAGAAAATCAGCGCCACAGCACTGACTGACAACCAAAAACTGATACTCAACATTAAGGTTGGCCAGCACAATAGCAAAACCGCAGTGAACACAAGACTAAAGCGCCAGCCGCTGGTTCGGCGTAGCAACATTTTGAGCAGCGTGACGACGACTATTGCCAACATCGCCCGCCAAGTCGGAATGGCAAAGCCCGCTAAGACACAGTAACCGAGGGCGGCAAAAAGCGCGACCGACCACAACAAACGCTCGCGCCAAAGTTGGGACATCGGCAGATATTGCAAGCTAGGTTTGAGTAGCAAGATCCAACCAAACACCAGTGCAATATGCATCCCAGAAATTGAAATCAAGTGACTGAGCCCACTACTCTGTAACGCCAACCAAAGCTCTGGTGTAAAAGGACGCTCACCGACGGTTAACGCTAGCAGGATAGGATTACTTGATAAGTCTTTGGTTGAAAGTTGAATTAAGTCATAGGCTTGCTGGCGCAAAGTACGGTTATTGTCCAGTTGCACTGCGGTTTTTACCGTACCTTGCGCGGCAATACCATGCACCAAAGCCGCAGTTTCTTTACTGCCCGAACCAGGATTCGCTACACCGCGCACCGCTTTTAGTCTTAGCGAGAATCTCCACCGTTGACCAGAAAACGGCTGTTTCGTCGTATCGAACCAGCGCACCGCAATAATCTTCGGATTGGCCACGCCAAAATCTTCGCCGACGTCATCTAACTCAAATAGAAAAAAGAAACTATCGCCGAATTGCTGCGGGATGCTCACGATGACGCCAGTTTGCTCAGTGTTATTTTTCGCTAAGACCCGCTCTACAAGTTGCTGATGCTGGTGAACTTGTAAGCTTAAACTCAGCAGAAACAGCACAAAGCCAAGGAAAAAATGGGCACGCAACAGCGCACAAAAAAACGCTGAAGCAGCAAGAACTAGCATTAGTGATAGATCAGGCAACACAGGCAGTACTGTTGCAAGCAATACGGCCAGAAAAACACCCAAACAAAAACGTTCCATGTTTATTTTTGGTTATTTAAATGTGACTTACTTACTAATAAACCAAATAACTTGATTTCGCCAGTAAAGCAGAGATGAATTGTACTGCTCAGCACCGCAACGAATACCGGCCAAGGTCAGGGTTAGCAGAGTGCCGAAATAAAAAAGCAACTTGGTCAGTTAACGCTGACCAAGTACTTGAGCAGGTTGGACTTTTGCGGCACGAAGCGCTGGGTATAACGTGGCAAGACCGCTTAAAACTATGGCGACCAATACCGTGATCAGCACATCTTGGCCGTGGATTTCTGAAGGTAAATAATCAATAAAATAGATGGTTGGATCAAGCAAACTTGCGCCGGTAAGTTTGGCGAAGAATCGATAAATTACTTCGATTTTCCAAGCCAACAACAAACCAATCAAACTGCCATAGAAGGTACCTTTAAGACCGTTTAACCACCCCATCCACATAAATGCTCTGATCACTACCCCTGGTGCTGTGCCCATGGTGAGCAAAATGGCGATATCCGATTCTTTTTCCCGCACCGCCATAACCAAAGTTGCGACAATATTAAAACAAGCGACGGCAATCACTAATGCCAGCACTAAATATAAAATGCTGCGAACCATCTGAATATCTTCATATAAATGGCCTTGGGTGCGAAACCAATCCAACATGTAGATGTAATCAGTCGCTTTTTGGCCAAGTTCGCGTGAGATGGTATTGGCTTGGAAAATATCGGCAACCTTAAAGGCATAACCTTGAATGCTGTCCGCTGGCATATCGAGCCACTGAGCTAATGCCGGCATATCGACCCAAACTTGCTGATAATCGAGTTGACCGCCAATACCTACAATGGCAGTCACTTGCAAATTGACATTCTTCTGACCTGCAAGCTCGCCTTGCTCAGTCACTTTCGGCAGCATCAGCTGTACTGTGTCGCCAACTTTAACCGCTAGCTCTGATGCGATGCCTTGACCTAAGATGATTTGATCAGCGCCAAGTGTTTCGACTTGGCCGGTTTTCACAAACAAATCTAGTCGACTGATGCCACTTTCATAGGCCAAATCGACACCGCGCACTTGAGATGCTTTGACTTTACCAGCGGCACGCAGCAGGCCTTCAGTGCGGATATAAGGAGCACCAGCAACTACGCCAGGTTCGCTACTGAGCGCACTTAACTTTTTTGGCCAATCTTGAATAGGTTGTTCAACCGCTTCGAGCTCAACATGGGGGATCACATTTAGCACTTTCTCGCGCAGTGCTTGTTCAAAACCGTTCATCACCGATAGCGCCAAAATCAAAATGGCGACACCCAGTCCAATGCCCCAAGTTGAAGACGCCGAAATGAAGCGAATAAATGCGCTATTGTTGCGGGTATTGCGATAGCGACTGGCCAATTGCCAAGCAAGACTAGCCATTATCAACACCTAAACGGCCATCTCGCATCCAATATTGTTGATCAAGTTTTGCGGCTAATGCGCGATCGTGGGTGACCACCACAAAACTAGTGCCTAGCTCGCGGTTCAACTCGCGCATCAACTGATAAATGCTTTCAGCAGTTTGATGATCCAAATTACCAGTAGGTTCGTCCGCAAGCACTAAACCTGGCTTACCAATCATAGCGCGGGCAATGGCTACACGCTGACGTTCACCGCCGCTGAGCTCCGATGGCCGGTGGTTTAAACGATGACCCAGACCGACCCGAGTTAACATGTCGCTAGCCGCGGCATGGGCTTGTGCTTTATCCACTTTTCGAATGAGCAGCGGCATCGCGACGTTTTCCAGCGCGGTAAAGTCCATCAAAAGATGATGGAATTGATAGATAAAACCTAACTGTTCATTGCGAAGCTGTGCTTTCTGCTCTGAGCTCAAGCTTGATACTTGTTTGCCCGCTAACCATAGCTCGCCGGAATCAGGCTGATCTAAAGTGCCAAGAATATGCAGTAATGTGCTTTTCCCCGAGCCTGAGCTGCCGACAATCGCCACCATTTGATGGCTTGCCACATTGAGCGACACATCATGGAGCACTGGCGTCACATGACTGCCATCACGATAACTTTTGCAGATCGCTTTACAACTTAACATGGTTTTATTCATCTCTTAAAATCTCAGCAGGCTCTACCTGCACTGCACGCCAAGCAGGATAAATCACTGCTAGGGCTGTGAGTAATAATGCACTAGCCATAATCAGCAGCACTTGGCCAAAACGTAAATCTATCGGTAGTTCCATACCAGGCACCAGCTGTAAACCAATCGCATTCATGATGGTATTTAACTGACTAGTCAACAGCACACCAACGAAAGCACCAAGCAAAGCACCGGTAACGCCATGGCTCATGCCTTGGATCGCAAACACATAAAATAACTGCCGATTGGTCATACCTTGGGTTTTTAAGATGGCAACTTCCCGTTGTTTTTCCGTTACCATCATCACCAATGCCGACACAATATTAAAAGCAGCGACGGCGACAATCAGTAATAACATCAGCCACATCATCGACTTTTCCATCGCCACAGCTGAAAACAGCTTGCCGTGGCTTTGACGCCAATCCACCAGTGTGGTCACTGCAGCGTTACTTTTCAGCACCTCCCCAACTTCAGGGGCTTTAAATGGATCAGCGAGACTCACCCGCCATTGTGAATGTGCAGCGCCGCTTAACTTTTGCAGGTCGTAGAGCTGAACAATAGCAACTAAATTATCTACTTCTGAGCCGCTTTCAAAAACGCCGGCAATAGTGAATAAACGTTGTTTTGGCATCCAACCCAACGGGGTGTAGTGACCGCCCGAAGGCAACAACAACCGAATTTTTTGTCCGGTGCGAACTTTAAGTTTCTCGGCAAGGCCAACACCTAGAACTACCTGAAAGCGAGACTCTGCAAAACTTTTCCAATCACCGTAGACCAAGGAATCCTGCAGAAAACTTGGCAGTTGTTTTGCTTCCACACCTTGCAATAACACGCCAGACAAATCTTTACTCGATTGAATCAGCGCTTCTTGCTGCAAAAATGGGGTGACTTGAGTAATTTCAGGCGATAACTGCTGCAAATCAAGCGCATTGACTTGACCCTCAGTATTGACAGTCAAATGCGGGATCACACCTAAAATTCGTTTTTTTAATTCACCTTCGAAGCCATTCATCACAGAACTGACTAAGGTTAATGCAACGACCCCTAAAAAGATCCCGGCAACCGAAAACAGCGTAATAAACGAAATGAAGGCATTGCCTTTGCGGCTTTGGCTGTAACGTAAGCCAATAAATAATGAAACTGGTATTTGCATCCCTTTTCTCAGGACTTCGGCTTTTGATAATGATAAAGTAACGGGATCATAGAGATAAACATGGTCGCTTACAAGCGGAGACAGTCATGGATCAAGCAGACTTAGCGTTATTACATGAACAATTTAATGATTATTTTATTGTTGAGCAGCAAATCAATCTCAATGTGAAACCTTTTGAGAATAACCTGCCCGATGAAACCACTTTTGAAGCCATAATTCCCGCGCCATTTAAAATGGTCAGTGAACTGGCTGCCCTTGACCAATCCGCGTTAAAATCGCTAAACCGGATCGGTGAATTTGCTGATGAACTCGCGTCTTTTTTGCGCGCGCAAGCAAAAAAAATCGACATGATGATGGGTTACTTGTTAGTCCAGCAAGATGACCAACAACATCGCCGTCGTTCGCATAGTTTTGGCGGCTCTGCACTTTGTTTTTTCAACGCGACACCCTATGAAGCTGGCACTTTGTTAGAAGTGAAAATGTTTCTAGATCATGGCGAAGGCGCCGTATTTTGTTTAGTGACAGTACTAGATAGTTTGCAACAAGATGATCAATACCTAGTTCGCACCACGTATCGCCGACTGCGCGAAATTGACCGTGAGCTTATTGTTCGCGCTAGCTTGCATGAACAGTCACGGCAATTAAAACGCAAAGCCGAACTGCGGATGCAACAAGGAAATCGTTAAGGTGCAAGGGTTGAAGATACTGCCGGAGTGGGCAGCGCAAGATGCGGTAATGCTGACATGGCCACATTCTCAAACCGATTGGGCTGGATTCTTAGCAGAAGTCGAACAAACTTTTTATCAAATTGCCACGACGATTAGCCGGTACGCGGATTTAGTCGTGGTATGCCATGACGAACCACTAAAAACCAGACTTACATCGCAGTTTGCTGCGCTCGGAATTACCAATGCGCATTTTCAAGTGATTGCTAACAATGATAGTTGGGCTCGAGATCACGGCCCAATCAGCGTCATTGACGAGCATAACCAATTGCATTGGCTAAACTTTCAGTTTACCGGCTGGGGCGATAAGTTTAGTGCCGAGTTGGATAACGCCATTAATCAGCATTTGGTACAGGCAGAATTTCTGAATATCAAAGCCTGTCACACTCAGCATTTAGTGCTTGAAGGCGGCGCTATCGAAACTGACGGCAACGGCTCTTTGCTGGTTACCCGCAACTGTTTGCTGAATGAAAACCGCAACAACAACCTTGCCGCCGACGCTTTGGAGCAGCAACTTAAACAATTGTTTGGTATTCGCCAGATTTTGTGGCTTAACCATGGCCACTTAGCCGGTGACGATACAGACGCGCATATCGACACCCTAGCCCGCTTTACCCCGAATCAGGGTATTGTCTATGTCGGCTGCGATGATCCAAGCGATGAGCATTTTCAGCCACTTACCGCGATGGCATACGAACTTCAGCAACTTAGCAACACTGACGGACAAGCCTACACCCTGTTTGCCTTGCCTTGGCCAAGCGCCAAATATTCGCCAGAGGGCGAGCGTTTGCCAGCAAGTTACGCCAATTACCTAATCTTAAATGGCGCTATTTTGCTGCCAATTTATGGTGACAGCCAAGACGAAAAAGCGATCGCTGTCGTGCGCGCTGCGTACCCGGGTTATCAAGTTCACGCTATCGATTGTCAGGCATTAATCAGACAATACGGCAGCTTACATTGCGTCACTATGCAATTACCAAAAGGTTCGCTTTTGAAATCAACCAGCACCACCAACCAAAGCACTTTGCGCTTCGCAAGTGAGGACAGCGCATGCTAAAAATGCTCGATAAACTGCCAGCATTTGCCAAAATTCAGGACCAAATTGCCTGCGGAAATTTACATGGCGCAGCGTTGCCGATGGCGATTGCGGAACTGATACAGCGCCAAGTAGGACTCTATTTATTGGTCGTGCCTGACACCCCAACGGCTCTGCGCTTAGAACAAGAGCTAAGCGTATTTTTTAGCGAAGATATGTCGCTGCTTAGTTTTCCTGATTGGGAAACTTTGCCTTATGACCATTTTTCGCCACATCAAGACATCATCTCTCAGCGTCTACGTACGCTTTATCAGTTGCCGAGTCTCAGCAAAGGTTTGGTGATTGTGCCAGTGAGTACGATGTTGCTAAAAATCGCCACCCCAGCGCATTTACAACAACAGAGTTTATTGCTGAACAAAGGCCAACGCCTTGATTTAACCTCATTACGTGTGCAATTAGTGCAAGCAGGCTATCGCTTGGTTGAACAAGTAATGGAGCATGGGGAATTTTCGGTCCGAGGCTCACTGTTGGATCTGTATCCGATGGGCAGCAGCCTTCCCTATCGTGTTGACTTCTTTGATGATGAAATTGACGGCTTACGGACCTTCGATCCAGAAAACCAACGAACCTTAACGCAAGTCGATCGCATTGAACTGTTGCCCGCGCATGAATTTCCATTAGATAAAGCGGCTATCGAGCGTTTTCGCACGCGTTATCGGGAGCGCTTTCCAGCTCGCAATGAAAAAGAGTCTTTATATCAACAAGTAAGCCAAGGTGTTTTACCTGCTGGTATTGAGTATTATTTGCCACTCTTTGCCGAAAGCACTGGCTGTTTGCTCGACTATTTTGCCAAAAGCAGCATGATTTTAAGTTTTGGCGATATTGAATTTGCCGCAAGTAGATTTTGGCAGGACGTCGAAAAACGCTATACCGACCGAGCGATAGATCTACTGCGACCTATTTTAAAGCCACAAGAACTTTACCTCGCGGTCGATGAGTTATTTGCGGGCCTCAAACAATTCAGTCGCTTACGACTGTCGCGGGCAGAACTACCAGAAAAAGCCGGCCAGAGTAATTTTGCCGCTGAAGCCTTACCTGATCTATCGGTAAATCATCAACACAAAGATCCAATAGAGCAACTAAAGCAGTTTCTGGTTGGGCTTAAGAGTCGTAAAGGCCGTGCCGTCTTTATGGTTGAATCTGAAGGCCGCCGCGAAAGTTTGTTGAATTTATTACAAAAATCAGCAATTCGACTGCCACAAACTGAAAGTTTTACCGATTTTATTACCGGCAATGACGACACGGCCGTGAGTATCGGTGCACTGGAACAAGGCGTGTTATTAGCGGGTAAACACCCGCTGGCGATCATCAGTGAAAACGAGCTATTTGGCCTTAAAATCAGCCAACGTCGGCGGCGCAAACACAGCCAACAGATCTCTAACGATACCATCATTCGTAACCTTGCTGAGCTGTCAGTCGGTCAACCTATTGTCCATCTGCAGCATGGGGTTGGCCGATATCAAGGTTTACAAGTGTTGGAAGCTGCCGGCATTAGCGCTGAATTTGTCACTATCGAATATTTAGGCGGTAGCAAATTATATGTGCCGGTCTCGGCCTTACATTTATTGTCACGTTATTCCGGTTCAGAACCTGAGTATGCGCCACTACATAAGCTTGGCAATGACACTTGGGAAAAAGCGCGCAGAAAAGCCGCAGAGAAAGTCCGCGACGTCGCCGCTGAGCTCTTAGATGTTTACGCCATGCGGGCCGCACAAAAAGGCTATGGCTTTAAGCTTGATGAAGGCAATTATCAAAAATTTGCCGACGGTTTCCCATTCGAAGAAACCGCTGATCAACAGGATGCGATTGATGCCGTGTTGCGAGATATGCGAGCTCCGCAAGCGATGGATCGTTTGGTATGTGGCGATGTTGGTTTTGGTAAAACTGAAGTGGCGATGCGTGCGGCCTTTGTTGCCGTTGATGACGGTCATCAAGTCGCTATTTTGGTCCCAACGACCTTATTGGCCCAACAACATTTCGAAAACTTCCGCGACCGTTTTGCTAACTGGCCGGTGCGAGTCGAAGTGCTATCACGCTTTGTCAGTGCTAAAGAGCAAAAAGCGATTTTGGCCGATGTCACAGCAGGTAAAGTCGACATTCTGATTGGCACTCATAAACTGCTGCAAGATGACATCGTATTTAAAGAGCTTGGCTTACTGATCGTCGATGAAGAACACCGTTTTGGTGTGCGGCAAAAAGAGAAAATCAAGGCGCTTCGAGCCAATATCGACATACTGACGCTAACGGCCACGCCAATTCCGCGGACCTTAAATATGTCTTTGGCTGGGATGCGTGATTTGTCGATCATCGCTACTGCACCAGCACGCCGACTTGCGGTAAAAACCTTTGTTCGCGAGAGCGAAAATGGTTTGATCCGCGAAGCGGTATTGCGAGAAATCATGCGCGGTGGTCAAGTGTACTTCTTGCACAATGACGTCGCGAGCATCGAAAAAACCGCAGCTGATTTAGCAACCTTAATTCCGGAAGCCATCATCGGCATCGCGCATGGGCAAATGCCAGAGCGCGATCTTGAGCGCATCATGGTTGATTTCTATCATCAGCGGTTTAACCTGCTGTTGTGTTCGACCATTATCGAAACCGGTATCGATGTACCAACGGCCAATACTATTATTATTCACCGTGCTGACAACTTCGGTCTGGCACAGCTGCATCAATTGCGCGGTCGGGTCGGTCGTTCGCACCATCAAGCTTACGCCTATCTACTGACACCACCGCCGAAACGCTTGACGCCAGATGCAGTAAAACGGCTAGAAGCGATTTCTAGTCTTGAAGATTTAGGGGCGGGTTTTGCCCTCGCCAGCCACGATTTAGAGATCCGTGGTGCGGGCGAGTTATTAGGCGACGACCAAAGCGGCCAAATTGAATCGGTCGGCTTCACTTTATATATGGAAATGCTGGAAGAAGCTGTACAGGCATTAAAAGACGGGCGTGAGCCTAGTTTAGATGCAATGCTGAGCCAACAAACCGAATTAGATTTAAAAATTCCTGCTTTATTTCCAGAAGCTTATATTCCGGATGTCAGCTTACGTTTATCATTCTACAAACGATTGGCAAGTAGTAAAGATGCACTGGATTTAGACGAAGTTCAGGTAGAATTGATCGACCGCTTCGGTTTATTGCCGGATGCAGCGAAAAACTTAGTGGCGGTAACCAGCTTAAAACAAGTGGCACAGCAGCTCGGTATTCGTCGGATCGAAGCCAATCCGAAAGGCGGTTTGGTCGAATTTGCGGAAAGAACTAAAGTGAAACCGGCCTACATCATTCACTTAATTCAAAGCCAATCGAAGAAATTTAAACTCGAAGGGGGTCAAAAGCTTAGATTCTTTATCGAAACGCATAATGCCGCCGAGCGACTTGCGTTGGTAAAAACTATGCTGAGTGACATGCAGGCAAACAGTCAATGACAACATCTATGAAATTAATGATGAGCAGCGCGTTGGCGCTTTTGGTAACACTGCCACTCAGTGCGCAAGTGCGAGATGATGATCCTTGGTTTGAAATCGAACTATTGGCATTCTCGCGGGCCGGCACTATTCCGCTTTCCGAAAAATTTATAGCAGATGTGAAACCAATCCGAAACTTACAAG
>JACCDH011349320.1_pt1 | contig 11073 bp, 10 predicted proteins | sample 7442481 | NCBI WGS metagenome assembly JACCDH01 (sample SAMN15323433, study PRJNA562643) | freshwater metagenome | isolation source: river surface water | place: USA:Blue River Watershed | collected 2017-08-15 | reverse complement strand
TCCGTAACAGCGACTATAAATTTGTAAATCGGTGGTATATTAATTTTAATTTAAATGTAAGTAAAATGAAAAAAACATTTTTATCTTTAGGTTTTGTTCTAATTAGTTCTTTTGCAATGGCTAGCACTATTGAAGTAAAAGAAGAAAAAGAAAATCCTTGTGAAGTCGCTGCCTAAGTAGCCGTTACCCTTGCAGAAGAAGAGTATCAAAACGAAACAGGCGAATGTTTAGACTCTTGGGTGTATAATTATATTTATTTTAACGCTTTAGAAAATTGTTAAAAATGGGATAAGCGCTCAAAAAAATTGAGCGCTTAAAAAAAATAATTATGAAGAAAATATTTTTATTCATATGTGTTTTTTCTTTACTCTCTTTGAAGGGACAGATTAACGAAAAAAAAATGAGCTATATTAACTATAAGTTCAAAAGAATGACTGAAAACCCTTCAAAAGCATACAGATTTGATCCTGAAAAATTAGATTTTGAATTACTATTTAATAAAGAAAAAAGTATATTTAAAATAGTCGATAAAATGGAATTAAATCAAAATCAAGACTATAAAATGACTTCTATTATCTATGGAGGTAATCTAACATATTATAGAGATAATTCTATACTTGAAAATTTTTTTAATGTAAATTACAAAGGACAATCTTTTAATGTAATAAGGAACAGTGAAGAATACAAATGGAATATTCTAAATGAGTACAAAGATATTGGAGGCTTCAAATGTATTAAAGCTACTACAACAATATCGAAACTAGACAAAGGAAGAAACACTATTAAAACACATAACCCAATAGTATGGTTTACCCCAGACATTCCCACCTCATTTGGTCCTTTTGGATTAGATGGTTTACCAGGACTAATAATTGAAGGAACATTAGATGGACGAGCTTATTTTTATGCTGATAAGTTAATGAAAAATTATAGTGGAAATTTAGTCATCATAAAACCTAAGAATGCGCTTCCAATTTCAGAAACCGATTTTGACAACATAATAGCCGAGGATTATACAAACAACAGAAAGGATGGAATAAGAAATTGAAATAATAGTATTTTAAACAATAATTTAAATTAATTCATATGAACAAATATTTCATTTTTTTGATGTTAGCCTTTTATGGTAACTTGTTTAGTCAATCTATTTTTGGCAATATAGTTTATGAGATTTATCCTCTGGAAGTTGAAGTTAAATCAGAAAATCCTAAAGCGAAGTTGCTCTTCGAAGAAATGAAAAAAAGAGCAGAGAAACAGCAATATTATTTAGAATTCAATAATAATTTGAGTAAGTTTTATAAAAAAGATGTTCTTGGAGTAACTAGTGATTCAAATGAAAAAGAACGATTATTACAAAAAACTACTAGTATTTTATATGGGACTAATGATACTTACTTCTTTAAGAAAGAAACTCGTGAAATAATCATCAAAAAAGATGATGGAAATTTGTTCTTTTTGAATGAAAAACAAGATTGGAAAATTACTTCTGAGACTAAAAAAATTGGTGTATATACTTGCTATAAAGCAATTTTAGAAAAGGTTTTAGTGAATCGAAAAGGGAATGAATATTTATCTCCAGTTGTAGCTTGGTTTGCACCTGAGTTACCCTATAGTTATGGACCTAAAGATTTTAATGGATTACCTGGTTTGATTTTAGAGTTGCAATTTTATAAAACAGTATATCTAGCAACTAAAATTGTGGTTGATACAAATTCCAAAAATAAAATTGAGTTGCCTAAAGGAAAAATGACCGATTACAAAAAATATCAAAAGAGTTTTGCTGGTAAAATTTAAGTTAGTTTTGAAAACAAGCTAATTAAGAAATGAACTAAAATATCTAGTAATTTTCCATAGATATTGGGAAATATGTTATTGAGTTACTTAACAATTTTTATGTTGATAGTCATTTGTAACTTTTAGTTTGATTAAAATATGCTACCAAAATATTTATTTTGTAGTATTACATAAAAAAGAGGATGAAAACAATACACTTACTTATAGCTTTGTTGGCCTTAAATGGTTTGTATGCTCAATCGGGTCAAGTTGAATATAGCGTTAAAAGAGATTCAATCCTGTATCCAATTCCTGAAAAACATAAAGAAAGGTTCTATGGAATGACAAAATATGCTAATAACCAAACGTTTAAATTAGAATTTAATAAAACTCAATCGAGTTTTAAGTACATTAATAAATTAAATTCTGATCCTACTTTTAGTGAGATAGAGAATAGAATTGCGCGATCAGCGTTCACTTCAAGTTTTGATTTTTATTGTGATATTTTGACAAATACACAAATTACTAAGGGTAGTAATAACATTTTAATTGAAAATAAAAATTCAAAATTAGATTGGATTATCAGTACTGATTCAAAAAAAATCGATAACTACCTTTGTTACAAAGCTACTTGTCAAGAATCTTTTTTTTCAAGAAATACTAATAAAATAGCATATAATACTATTGAAGCTTGGTTTGCTCCTATGTTACCATATGGATTTGGACCAATTCAGTTTAATGGTTTGCCTGGTTTAATTTTAGAACTTCATTACATAAACACTACCTACTTTGCTACGAAAATACTATTAAGTGATAAAGATTTACCGATCAACTTCCCAAAAGGAAAAACAATTTCAAAAGAAGAATACAATAAAAAACTTGAATCTAGTATGGGTGGTGTAATTATTGACAAAAAAAAAGATTAAAAATTAAGTACGCTAATAAAATAATAGCACCAATACTTTATAGCTAATTAAGATCCAATTGAATTTATGTTTAAAACCCTCCTGCTTCTTTTTTTTACAACCCTTTCACTGGCACAAAGCCAAGTGATAACTGGTGTTGTGGCAGAGGAAAATCGAAAGCCCTTAGAATCAGCCAATATAATTGCTAAACCCTTACAAGAAAAAGCGAGTTTGAAATTTGCTATTGCTGATAACAAAGGACGATATCGTTTAGAATTGGATAAAGGGGTTAAGTATGAAATAACAGTTTCATACATTGGATATGTAGAGCAAGTTTGGATTACAACAACTGATGATGCTTCAATAACACACGATTTTATACTCCAACCCACAGGTGAACAACTGAAAGAAATTGTTATTAAGCATTTATTCAAGCCTATAGTAATCAAAAAAGACACTATGACCTATGATGTGAAGAGTTTTGCTAATGGGAATGAACGCAAAATGAAAGAGGTCTTAGAAAAATTACCAGGTGTTGAAGTAGACAAAAAAGGAAATGTTACCGTACAAGGAAAAAAGGTAACAAAAATGTTAGTAGAAGGAAAATCATTTTTTGGTGGAGGAAGTAAATTAGCGGTAGAAAATATTCCAGCAGATGCACTAGATAAAATTGAAGTCATAGACCATTTTAATGAAGTGGGATTCTTGAAACAAGTATCGGATAGTGATGATTTAGCTATGAACGTAAAACTTAAAGCAGATAAAAAGAAATTTGTTTTTGGTGATGTGGAAGCTGGAGGCGAAGTTGGAAATGTTAATAAAGGTTTTTATTTGGCGCATATCGCTTTATTTTATTACAGTCCAAAAACTAATTTGAGTTTCATAGGCGATGCTAATAACATTGGTAAACGCACCTTTACTTTTGATGATTTATTGCGTTTTGGTGGCGGAATGAGTAGTTTTCTTTCCGGTCGAAAATCATTTACCAATTTGTATAGTTTTGCTTCTGATAATAATGAAGTTGTTCAAAATAAATCCCAATTTGCCGCACTCAATTTTAGCCATAACTTTTCAAATAAATTAGAGATATCCGGGTTTTCCATCTTATCAAAGGTGATAACAGCATCTCAAATAGAAAGTAGAAACGAATATTTGCAAAATAGTGCCATAGCCTTTGAAAACAAATTACAAAAAGGAGACAATCGTTCGTTACTAGGTATTTCAAATATAAAATTGAATTATTCACCAAATGCCAAAGAAAAATGGTATTACAATGGTCAATACCAATCGAGTACGAATGATTTAAACAATACTATTAATTCGATAACCAATGTTAGGAGCAGTGTTTTTCAAACTTTAAATCAAGCGGATAATACTGCAATAAAACAATACTTAGAATGGCATAAAAGTTATAACGATGCACATACTACGACTTTTGTAGTCAATCACGCATATGACACTAATAAACCACAAACACGTTGGTTTACAGACCAACCTTTTTTAACAGGTATCATTCCTATTCAATCTGATAATACATATACCATAGATCAAATTAAAAGAGTACAAAATCATTCTGTAGATGCACTATTTAAGCATTATTGGGTACTAAACAATTCCAATCATTTATATACTATTTTTGGTAATAATAACGGGCGTTCTCAGTTGTTTACCTCAGAAAAACAGCTGTTAAACACGAATGGGATTAACTCTTTTAGTACTGCAGGTTTTGGTAACGATATCAACTACCAACTTAATGATGCTTATATTGGAGTAGAGTACAAATTTAGAATTGGAGTTTGGACGAATAAACCCGCACTGTATAGCCATTGGTATTTTATGCAAACAGAACAAACCTCCGGAAGAAGAGTTGTAGAAAAACAAGTTTGGTTGCCACAATGGACTAGTGAATTTGAATTCAATAAATCTGAAACGCTCAATTTTAATTATAAACTCGAAGTGGGATTTCCTGAAGTAAGTCAGTTGGCAGATCAATTTACGCTACAAAATTATAATTTAGTTTTTAAAGGGAATGCCTTGTTGGAGAATGAACAGTTTCATTCGGCTAATTTGAGATATTCGAAAATGAATATGTATCGTGGTATTACTTGGAATGCTATGGCAAGCTATGTAAAAAAAGAAAATAACATACGTAATGAAGTGATTCTGCAAGGAATTAACCAAGTTAACACTCCCTTTTTGAGAGACAATCCAGAAACAAATTATAATGTAAATGGATCATTTACAAAAAAAATATATCGTTTTAATCTTCGACTTAGTTCGAGCCTAAGTTGGTTCAATTATTTGCAAACCTTGAATGGTGTGACTACTTCAAATGATAGGAATAACCAAAAAGTAGGTGTTTTAATCAAAACAGCTTATAAAAAATGGCCTACAGTAAGTGTTGGATATACAAAAGGTTTTAGTCAATTTCAAGGAATTACACAATCAAAGTTTCAATTCGATTCCTACAATGCCGATGCTGAGTTTTCTTTTTTCAAACATTGGACTTACAAGTTAGAGTATGAAAATACTAGTAATACTAACGCAAATCAGCAACGTAATTTTTATGATCTCGCCAATACTTCTTTGCGTTATCAAAAGAAAAATAGTCCTTTTGGATTTGAATTGTCCGTGAATAATGTATTGAATACCTCGGTAAAAAATGACTTTTCGTTCTCAGATTACTTAATTAGTGAGAGAACAACATTTGTTTTGCCAAGAGTAGTACTGTTTTCAATAAGTTATAAATTGTAAATTAATTAGTAATCCGAAACACTTTTCCATATACTTTTACAAGGTATTCTTTAATGGGTACTTTGAACTAACTTGTCTGAAAAGAAATTATATGATTTGTTACCACAAGAACAGACCACACTAATTCCTATAATTGTGATTTAACAACACGAATTAATAATTTTATCCTGTCAGGCTTTATCAAAGTCATTATTTTCGATTATAGCAAGTATTAAAAGATTACCATCGATTTATTCATTTATAGGTAGTACCTCAGGAGGAAAATAAAAAATCGACTTCCAATTTAAGTTACTAGTAACTTTAGTTTACATAATTCTCAAACAAGAAATCACTCAATATTTCCACTCACATTTCGTATTCTCATTTTTTTTATTTATCATTTTAAAAAGGAGTTATAAAGTCAATCTAAATATTTGGATTTTTCAGCTTTGCCGGCAACTTAATCCGGTCTATATTAGCTCTAGTAACTGGATGTTTAACTGTAAAATGAATAAAAATGAGATGAATTCAATGAATTAAATCCGTGGTCTAGATATGACCTTAAAAGAATAATTCTCACTCCCTTTATAAAAAAAATGAGAATAGGGGGGTTGATATAATATGGAAAAAGTAGAATCTACAATTTCAAATAGTCAACCAAGATTGACGTTAAGACAGGTTGCTAAAGAATTAAATTACAAGGACGAATTAGCCACACGAAGATGGTTAAAAAAGAATGGAATCCAAAAACATCGCCTTGCCAAGGAAAATTTTGTTTATCAAATTGAATTTGATTTAGTATTTGATAGACCTTATGTGAACGGACTTAGAATTAAACATCCACAAAAGTGGAAGGAAATATATCGCCTTGCCTGCAAAGACGATATCTTATTTGAATTAATGGTAATGGAGATGGAGGAATCAACACCTCGTATTCCAATGACAAAGGTGAGTCTGAGAAGTAAGTCAGATGATAAACGTTATAAATCATTACTGATATGAGTGTTCTAAAACTCCCAAAGAATCCATATAAAGGAATTAAGTTATACTGTAGGACCTGTAGAGTTGACAATCCAAAATGTAGTCATCAAGATAGAATAATATATAGAGTAAGGGTTCACGTACCGGGCACAGATAAAGACATTAAGTCTAAAATGTTGTCTGCTACCAATTATGAGGATGCGGTTGCAGAAACTATCGAATTTGAAAAAGAACTCAAGTCTAACAGTTATGAAACAATTAAACCTAAAGTAGACGAGGGGAATGATTATTCTGTGACAGGTGCAATTATGAAATATTACTATTATTTAAATGGAGATTCTGAATACGCACATCTAAGGAAGAATGTAACAAAGGGTCATATAGATGAAATGTTTCGTTTCTGTAAATTCTTTGCCAAGACCTTGAAGCAGAAATATGATGTACAGAGGATGAGAATCGCAGATGTTTCTCAACACGATGTAGCTGATTTTTATGTTTGGGCTGACGAACATTACGCACCCAAGACGTTCAATAAATGTTTGGCGGGGTTAAAAGGGTTCTTTGATTTTTTAATTGAAGTTGAAGAAGTGGAAATGAAGAACCCATTTAGAAAGTACGTTAGAAAGTTTGTTCCGCAGTCGGACATTATGACTATAAATAAGGATGAATTTGAGTCGATTATTCAAGCGGTGGACAATTACACACCTTACTGCGTTTTAGGAGGAAAAGGAGAGAGAAAGAACTTGTACCGACCTTATTTAAAAGATGGGTTCAAACTATTTCTTCTTTCAGGTGGTAGGAGAGAAGAAGTGGTAGGTTTAAAGTGGAATAATATTTTTGAATCTGATAATAAGATTAAGTTCTTTAGAATCAAGAATCTTAAGGTCACGCGAATTATGAAAAAGGAAATTGTTTACAAGTACATCCCTATCACAGATGACTTATTCGATTTCTTGAATGAGTTAGGATACGAAGAAAAGCGTAACTCAGATGAATATATTTTATTTCCTGAGAGGTTTGAGAATACAAAGACAATGATGGATGTATTGAGTAAATCATTTACTCACTATAGAATTGGGGCAGGTATTGAAAAAGATATTTCGTTAAAACATCTTCGAAAAACTTATATCACTTGGGTAAATAATGAATTAGGGATAGACACAGGTTTAATTACCTCTTCTACAAATGGGGTGTTAGAGAAGTTTTATCTTGACCCTAAGATTTTGACTACGATTGAAACTGCATCATTAAAGGTTCGAGTATTTGGAAAGAAAAAACCTTAAGTATAAGTAATAATTATATTAAAATTAGTAAGAACCTCAGGTGAAAATCTGAGGTTTTTTTATTTTGGTTCAAAAATAATTTCCTTACGCAACAAAATATTTAAATAATTAATTTTATATAATTATTTAAACACTATAATTTAAATTTTCAAGTTGTTTAATTGTTTCCTTAGCTTCCTTCAAGTGGAGTTCCAAAAATACCTACTGCTAATTCAGCCCATACTAATAAAAATAGAATTAAAATTAATCCAATTATGAGAATCCGATACATTCTTTTTTTGGTTGTATATAAGACTATCTTAATACCAAAACTCAAAGAAAGAATAAGAATACCCATAATTATGAAATCAAAAAAACTCCAATTGACTTCGTTTGAAAAAATCATCCCTATCAAAGGGAATAGAAGAAACAACAAGGGTAAAAAAACAACCCATTTTCTATTCATCATAATGTCTAATTATATTACATCTATTTCTTATATTCTAATAAATCTGAAGGCTGACAATCTAGGACTTCACATAAAGCAGCTAAGGTTGAAAAACGGACCGCTTTTGCTTTACCCGTCTTTAATATGGAAAGATTTGACAAGGATATCCCAACCTTTTCGGACAATTCATTTAATGACATTTTTCTTTGTGCCATTACTACGTCAAGATTGACAATAATTTCCATAACTTATATGGTTAACTCGTTTTCTGATTTATATTCAATGGCATTGATTAGAAGTTTCTGTAAGATGTAGGTAAATACTCCAACAGAAAACGAGCCTAATAGTAAAATAATATTTATTAAGACGACTCCTGGGGCATCATCTTGCTGGGCAACATTGAAGATAAATGGCGAACCAATTAAATACATTAAACTTATCAGAAATGAAGAAACTTTTATCTTTCGCAGGGAATTAACTGACGAGTCAGTTAATGATAAATTGTTGTCAATGTTTTTTAATAAAAGAAACGCTTGGTAAAAAACAAATAACAAGGGAATGGTTGAAATTACTACACCAATTAATATTGGGCGGTAATATCCTAAAGAATCCGATTGGATGATTTGATAAAGTAAGAATCCGCATAGAACTAAGACTCCAATACTAAAAACTAAGAGAACTAACCTTAAGAATAAGGTTGAACTCTTTTCAAGCGACTTAAAATTTTGTTTAGTCATTTTTGTTTTTTATTAAATTTAATGACAAAAGTAATAAATTTATTGAAAAACAACAAATATTAAATGAATAACAATCGATTTTAACTCACTCATATTTTTTCAATTAAAAAAGGGTTGTACTAAAAAGTATAACCCTTTTTTAATTTTAGTTGTTCCTCATTTTAACGAAGATGTAACTGTAATTTGATGATTGAGTAAGTGACTATAAAGAAATTAATGTTTTGATTCCCATCATTAATACATAAAGTTCTAAATCGAATTAATCCATTTATCCGTTCCACCACAGAGCCACATTGCATTAAAACCATACTCTTTTAATAATTTTGCACCATCTGCCGAGCGTCCGCCACCTTTACCGCACGCAATAACGTATTGAACTTTTGGGTCAAGCTTGGAAATATTATTTTTTAAGTCTTGAAGTGAAATATTCAAGGCATTAGGAATATGTGATTGTTGATATTCTTCTTTGGTTCGTACATCAATGATTTGAATTTTTTTCTTACACTGAAATACTTGTTGTACTTCTTCAATTTCAATACACTCTTTGATTACTTTTATTTGTTCTGGCATACGAAACTTGATAATAAGTGAAGATATAATTGTTAATCCACCGATGAGAAAGATAGCGTATTCAATACCAAATAAGTCGGCAGTAACCCCTGAAATGATTGCGCCAAAAGCATAACCTAAATCTCTCCAAAGTCGAAATGTACCTATACTTTCTGCTCTTTGTTTGGGACTTGTGGCTTGTGCAATAGTTGATAAAAATGTTGGGTAAACTAATGCAGTTCCTAAACCTAAAATGGCAGAAATACAAACTAATACATAAAACTCACTACTAAAAGGAATAAATAAAATTGCAACACCTTGTAAAAGCATACCCCAAAACAGCATTGCTTTTTTTGAATAATGGTCAGACATTTTACCAGTAAAAAGTTGTCCAATACCCCAAACAGTTGGATAAGTCGCTGTGATTATACCAATATTTGCATTGTCAAAGTTCAGTGACAAAAGAACTATAGGCAGTAATCCCCAAATCATTCCATCATTCAGATTGTTTACAAGTCCTGCTTGAGTTACTGAACTTAATGTTTTATTTTTTAGAGTTGTTTCGAAAAACACATTTTCAAGTTGTGTTGTATTGTCTGTTACGCTTTCCTTTTGCGCAAAAACCCTTGTATCTTTTACCCATATTGCAGTTAAGATTAATCCCATAATGGATATAAAAATTCCAATGTAAAATGGATAGGGTGTAATTCCATAAGTATTGGCAATATAACCTGTCAATAATGCAACTATACCAACTGCAAAATATCCCGCAAATTCATTCAAACCCATTGCAAATCCGCGGTCTTTTTCGCCAACTAAGTCAATTTTCATTACCACTGTGCTACTCCAAGTAAGACCTTGACTAACGCCTAAGAGCATATTGGCAAAAATCACCCAACTCCAACTTGTAGCGTATATGAGAATAAAAGGAATTGGAATAGCGATAATCCAACCAAACAAAAGTAAATTCTTTCGACCGAATTTATTCGCAAGTCGTCCTGTAAAATAGTTTGCAATGGCTTTGGTAATACCGAAGGCTGTAATGAAAGAAAGAATTGCTGTTTTTGAAGCCACTCCAAACTCTAACTCGGCAAACTGTGGAAAAATAGTTCTTTCCATCCCTATCATTCCGCCAACAAAAGCGTTGACAATAACTAAAATTGAGAATTGTTTCCAATTTTCTTTTAACCCAATTCTTATTGTATCTGTCATTGTTGTTTACTTTTATTGATATGTTTATTCTTAAAAACTGATTAGAAATTTTAATAGAATACAAATTTGATGAATAAGGATTACTGTAGATGTAACAAAAGTCACATTGTTTATAAATAATTAAAGGTGCCAATTGCCATCTTTGAAATTGTAAAATCGTACTCAAAGAAAAGGGTTTCAAGAAATAAATATTAAAATCCTTATCATTTTTATTACCCTTTATCAATAAGATAGTAAGAACCTCAGGTGAAAATCTGAGGTTTTTTTGTTTTGGTTCAAAAATAATTTCCTCACGCAGTTTCCTCACGCAGAGGATAGGAGGTAGAGAGTAAAATCCATAAAAAAACCCCTAACACATTCGTATTAGGGGTTTTAGTTTTAGTAGCGAGGACGGGAGTTGAACCCGTGACCTCAGGGTTATGAATCCTGCGCTCTAACCAACTGAGCTACCTCGCCATTTCTATTGGTTATGC
>JACCDH011070078.1_pt1 | contig 11073 bp, 10 predicted proteins | sample 7442481 | NCBI WGS metagenome assembly JACCDH01 (sample SAMN15323433, study PRJNA562643) | freshwater metagenome | isolation source: river surface water | place: USA:Blue River Watershed | collected 2017-08-15 | reverse complement strand
CCAGTGGCATTGAAGATACTACTTCGTGCCCTTTACTCTTAAAAAACTCTAAATACTCTTTTCTAATATCCATTTTACTGTTTTCCATCTATAAAATTTTTGTATATCTTATCAAAAATATTATTTACTCTTGATTAGTAAGATTAGTAAAAAATGTTAATAATAAAACAAAATTTAAGGTTTTTATAGGTAAAATATTTGAACTTTAATTGTAAAAATACAAGAAAAAGTTCATATACGGTTTAAAAAATTAATAATAAGGATAACAAAATGGGTAAATATATTGAATTAACATCAGCAAATTTTGATGCAACTACAAAAGAAGGTGTATCTTTAGTGGATTTCTGGGCACCTTGGTGTGGACCTTGTAGAATGATTGCTCCAGTTATTGATGAGTTAGCAGGAGATTTCGAAGGAAAAGCAAATATTTGTAAAGTAAATACAGATGAAGAGCAAGATTTAGCAGTAAAATATGGAATTAGATCAATTCCTACAATTATTTTTATGAAAAATGGAGAAGTTGTTGATCAGCTAATTGGTGCTACATCAAAACAAGCATTAACAGATAAAATAAACTCTTTATTATAATTTGAATTAAAATTTTAAAGGGGTTAAAGGAAGGTGTTTTACATCTTCCTTTTTTTAATTTTAAACAATTTAAGATAGATATAAAATATTAAATGATAAAATTTTTCCTTAGTTTTGTTTGCACTTTTATTTTAGCTTACAAAATTTTTTAGTACCATTCTCTTTTAAGATGGGTTATGGTTAGATAATATAATTATAAATAAGGATTTAAAATGTTAGATTTAGCAATTATTGGAGGAGGACCAGCTGGTCTTACAGCAGGTTTATATGCTACTAGAGGTGGTTTGGCAAATGTTGTAATGTTTGAAATGGGAATGCCAGGTGGTCAAATTACAGGTTCAAGTGAGATAGAAAATTACCCAGGACAAGGGGCTGTTATGACAGGTATGGATTTAATGGCATCTTGGCCAGAACAGTGTCAAAAATTTGGATTAAAACATGAGATGGCACAAGTTGAAACTATTACAAAAAATGGTGATACATTTAAAATTTTAACAAATGATAACAGAGAATTTGAAGCAAAAGCTGTTTTAATGGCAACAGGTTCAGTTCCTAGACGTGCTGGATTTAAAGGAGAAGATGAATTTTTTGGAAGAGGAGTTTCTACTTGTGCAACTTGTGATGGATTTTTCTATAGAGGAAAAGAAGTTGCAGTTATTGGTGGTGGAGATTCAGCTTTAGAAGAGGCATACTATTTATCAAAAATGTGTAAGAAAGTATATTTAGTACACAGACGTGATACATATAGAGCAGCTCCTAGTACAATAGCTCATATAAAAAATGCTGAAAATATTGAAGAAGTTACAAATGTTTCAGTTGAAGAAGTTTATGGTGATAACAGTGGAGTTTTAGGTCTTAAAGTAAAATGTAATAAAACAGGTGAAATAAGAGATTTACCAACTCCTGGAGTTTTTGTTTTTGTTGGAAGAAATGTATTAAATGCCCCACTAAAACAAGCTGATGGTTCATTTTTATGTGATGTGATAGAAAGTGGAGAAGTTGTTGTTGATTTAAAAATGAGAACAACTACGAAAGGTCTTTGGGCAGCTGGTGATATTAGAATTGATGCAGCTAAACAAGTTGTTTGTGCAGCAGCAGATGGAGCAACAGCTGCTGTTGATATAATTGAATATTTAGGATAAATAGATGATTAAAATAGGTATTTTGGGTAGTTCTGGAAGAGTTGGAAGTCTACTAATAGATGATTTAAAAAATGATAAAGAAGCAAAATTAGCTTGCGTTCATGTTTTTGATAAAATTGAAAAAATTTTACCAGAAGATACAGTTGTAACAAATGATATAAATATTTTATTTGATGAAAGCGATGTAATTATTGATTTCTCAAGTCCAGTTGCAACGGAAGAGCTTTTAACTGCTGTTATTGAAGGTGGAAAAAGAAAAGCATTAGTAATTGCAACTACTGGATTAAGTAAACACCAGCAAAACTTACTTCTGGAAGCTAGTAAGCTTGTACCTATTTTATACGCTACAAATATGAGTTTAGGAGTTGCAGTTTTAAATAAACTTGTAGCTCTTGCTTCTAAAACATTAAGAGATTTTGATATTGAAATTGTTGAACAACATCATAAACATAAGGTAGATGCTCCATCAGGAACTGCACTAACACTTGCTGAACATGCAGCAAGTGCAAGAGATTTGGATTTAGATGAGGTTAGAATTTCTGGTCGAGATGGTCAAATTGGAGCTAGAACTAAGGATGAAATTGCAGTTATGGCTTTAAGAGGTGGAGATATAGTTGGAAGGCATACAGTTGGTTTATATAATGATGGAGAATTTTTAGAGTTAAATCATACAGCAACTGCTAGAAATACTTTTTCAAAAGGTGCGTTAAAAGTTGCAAAATGGCTTGTAAAAAAAGATGCAAATCTTTACTCAATCAATGATGCTTTAGGTCTATAATAAGGAAATCAACAATGTGTGCAATAGTAGGAATTTATGGAAATGATAATGCTGCAAGATTAGCTTCAATAGCTCTTTTTGCAATGCAACATAGAGGTCAAGAGGCAACTGGAATTTCATCATCTTGTGATGGTAAAATATATACAAAAAAAGATAGAGGTTTGGTTTCTGAAGTATTTAATGAAGAAGCATTAACTTACTTAAAAGGAAATATGGCAATTGGTCATAATCGTTATGCAACAGCTGGAAGTGATTCTGTTTTAGATGCTCAACCTGTTTATGCAAAATATAAATTAGGTCAAATATCAATCGTTCATAATGGTAATCTTATAAATAAAGATGAAGTAAGAAATGATTTGATAGATAAAGGTGCTATTTTTCAAACAGGAATGGATACTGAAAATCTTATTCATCTAATAGCAAAAAATACAAAAGATCATCTAAAAGATAGAATTATAGAGGCATTAAATAGAACTATTGGTGCATATTGTTTTATTGTTCAAAGTAGAAGTAAACAGTTTGTAATAAGAGATAGATATGGAATTAGACCTCTGTCTTTAGGAAAATTAAAAAGTGGTGGATATATAGTTGCTAGTGAAACTTGTGCTTTTGATTTAGTTGGAGCCGAATTTATTAGAGATGTAAGACCTGGTGAGATGTTAATATTTAGTGAAGAAGATGATATTGAATCAGTTCAACTTTTTGAACCAGAATTTAGACCATGTGCATTTGAGTATGTATATTTTGCTAGACCAGATTCTGTAATTGATGGTAAAAATGTCTATACAACAAGAGAAAATATGGGTAAAGCTCTAGCTATTAATGATGCAAATAGCAAGATAAAATATGATATGGTTGTTCCTGTTCCAGATAGTGGAGTTCCTGCGGCTCTTGGTTATGCAGCTGCTAGTGGAATTCCTTTTAAATATGGAATTATTAGAAACCACTATATTGGAAGAACATTTATAGAACCAACTCAAGAGATGAGAAACTTAAAAGTTAAAATGAAACTAAGTCCTATGAGTTCAATTATTGCTGGAAAATCTTTACTTGTAATTGATGATTCAATTGTAAGAGGAACAACTTCGAAAAGAATAGTTAAAATGTTAAAAGAAGCAGGTGCAAAAGAGGTTCATTTTAGAGTTGCAAGTCCAGAGATAAAATTTCCTTGTTTTTATGGAATAGATACTCCTACAAAAGAGGAGTTAATATCAACTCAAATGACAAAAGATGAAGTTTGCAAATATATTGAAGCTGACAGTTTAGAGTATCTTTCAATAGATGATTTAGTAAATGCAATTGGAAATGATAGACACTATGCACTTGAAAGTTTTGATGGAGACTATTTCGTAAAAGCATAATGAGTAAAAATTTAAAAGAGGTATTGACTATTGGTCGATACTTCAAAAACAAATTTGGTGAAAAAGTATATAAAATCCCAATATCTATATCGGGTTTTACATGTCCAAATATAGATGGAACAAAAGCAAAAGGAGGCTGCTCTTTTTGTGAAAATGACTCTTTTAGCCCAAATCTACAAGAGAAAAAAACTAAATTTAAACTAAATCCAAATATTGAGCATAATCCATTTTTAGAAAACCAATTAAAACAACTTGAGATGCAGTTTATTGCAACAAAAAAAAGGTTAGAAAATAAATTTAAAGCAAAAAAATTTATAGTATATTTTCAATCTTTTACAAATACTTATGCACCTTTATCAACATTAAAATCTTTATATGAAAAAGCTCTTAGTTTTGATGATGTTATAGGACTTAGTATTGGTACAAGAACAGATTGTGTGACAGATGAAATTCTTGATTTTTTATATGAAAAATCTAAGCAAAAAGAGATTTGGATAGAGTATGGAATTCAAAGTTTTTTTCAAACTACACTAGATAAAATAAATCGTGCAGATGATGTTGAAAATATGAGATATTGGATAAGAAGAACGAAAGAAAAAGGCTTAAACGTTTGTGGACACTTGATTTATGGTTTACCAGATGAGAACCAAGAAATGATGTTAGAAACATTTAAACAAACTATTGATTTGAAAGTTGATAGTATTAAATTTCACCCACTTTATGTTGTAAAAAATACACTTCTTACAAATGAGTTTAAAAAAGGAAGATTTACTCCAATAAGTGAAGAGTTATATATAGATACGGTTGTAAAATCTATTATAAATTTACCACAAAATGTATCGGTTCAAAGAGTAACAGCTGGAATAGACGATAATACACTTTTATCACCTTTATGGTGTAAAAATAAACACCAACAGATGAGAAATATAAGAGTTGCGCTAGAAGAGAAAGGGTTTATTTATTAATTTTTAATAAATAATCCACAACATTTTCTATAAAAGCGTCATGTTTTCTATCTTTTCTATATGCAATATATAGTTTTCTTAGCATTTTTTGATTGCCAATTCTTGATTCATATAAAGCACCTGACTTAAGTAGTGATTCAATAGCATTTCTTGAAACAATAGATACAGCAGGAGTTGCATTTTTATCAGAGTGTAAAACAGTTTGAACAATAGTTGTAGCGCTTGTAACTTCACTTGTAACTTCAAATGTATCGCAGTCAGGATAGTTTGCTTTTTCAAGACACTCTTTAAAAATTGACCCTGTATTTGACTCAGGATTTCTACAAATCCATTTGTAAGATAATAAATCTTCAGGTTTTGCACGTGCTGGAAGCTTTTGGTTCGAGAATATTACTATTTCATCTTCCATCCACTCTCTATAAATAATCTCATCGTTTGCAATATAGTTTTCAACAAGTGCAATATCAATTTTTTTATCTAGTAAATCTTCTATAGCTTCATGTGAAACAGATACATTTATTGATACATCATTATGAATATTCTCTTTAAGATTATTCAAAAACCTAGGAAGAATATAATTTCCTATTATAAAACTAGCACCAAAAACAAAAGTTGTATTTTTATTCATAATTTTTAAAAGTTCTTTTTCAGCACTATTAACGCACTTTTCAATTTTTAAAGCAATTCCATGAAGAATTTGACCCTCTTTTGTTAGTTTAATACCATTTTTTTTTCTATCAACAATTTGAACATCTAGATAATCCTCTATAAACTTCATTTGTTGAGTAACAGCTGGTTGAGAAATACCTAGTTTAGCGGATGCTTTTGAAAAAGACTTCTCTCTTACAACAGTTAAAAAAGTCTCTAATTTAGCAAAATCATTGAGCATTAAATTCTCCAAAAATAAATTAACAAAATGATAACATTTATTTATATATAGAATAATTAAGAGATATAATATTTTTATAAATTTTATGGTATAATCTAACTTATTGGAGAAAAAATGTCTGAAAATTTATTAATATCACTAAACAATTCACAAAAAAGTGCCGCACAACATATAGATGGTCCTTTGTTGATTTTAGCAGGTGCTGGAAGTGGAAAAACAAAAACAATTACAACTAGACTGGCCTATTTAATATCGATTGGAATAGATCCAAAAACTATTTTAACGCTTACTTTTACAAATAAAGCTGCAAATGAGATGCGAGACAGAGCTTTTTCTCTTTTAGACACAAATAGTTTAAATACACCTCCACTTTTATGTACATTTCACAAATTTGGACTTCTTTTTTTAAAATTTTATATAAGTGAATTAAATAGAAAGAATAATTTTATAATAATTGATAGTGATGACAAAAGAAGAGTTTTAAAATCAATAAATAAAGAGATACCAACAGCACTTTTAGTAAGTGAAGTTTCAAAATATAAAAACTCTATTATGACTCCAATTGAAGTAAAATCCCAAGCTCAAGGGAAACTTTATAGTGAAATTGCAGATATTTACGAAAAATATGAAGAGCATTTGTTAAAAAACAATCTTGTAGATTTTGATGATTTACTTCTTTTACCTTATAAAATTTTAAAGAATAATCAAAAATTAGCAGAATCTACAAGTCAAAAGTATCAATATATTATGGTAGATGAGTATCAAGATACAAATGAGCTTCAATATAGACTTTTAAGGCTTCTTTGCTCAAACCATGATAATCTTTGTGTTGTTGGAGATGATGATCAAAGTATTTATGGATGGCGAGGGGCAACAATTAAAAATATTTTGAATTTTAATGAACATTTTAAAAGAGCAACTATTGTTAAACTTGAAGAAAATTATAGATCAACTGATACTATTTTACACCATGCAAATGCTTTAATTGAGCACAATAGAGATAGATTAGGTAAAAAACTTGTAGGTACAAAAGATAAAGGTAGTTCTATAAAAGTTTATGAATCACACGATGAAAATGAAGAGACAAGAAAAATAGTAGATGATATAAAAAAATTGTTACAATCAGATGAAAAAGCTAAAGATATTGCAATTTTATTTAGAGTAAATGCTCTTAGTCGTTCTTTAGAAGAGGGATTTAATAAAGCAGGGCTTAATTATAAACTTGTTGGTGGAATGAAATTTTATGAAAGAACAGAGATAAAAGATTTAATAGCATATTTTAGAATTTTAACAAACTTAAGTGATAATTTTTCTATAAAAAGAGTTATAAATAAACCAAAAAGAGGAATAGGGGCAACTACTATTGATAAACTTGAAGAGAAAGCAAATGAGTTAAATAGTTCTATTTTTGATATGATTCAAAATTTAAATGCTGATGAATTAAGTGCAATTGTTGGTAAGAAAAATGCAAGAACTATAAAAGTTTTTGAAGCATCAATTTTAGATTTAAGAGAGCTTATGAATCAGTCAAAAATGAGACTTTTAGATAGTTTTGAAGAGACTTTTGATTATAGAGCTTCTTATGATAATCTTCCAGATGGTTTTGAAAGACAAGCAAATATAGATGAATTTTATGGATATATAAGAGATTTTTTCTTACAAAATCCACACTTAGATTTAAAAGATTTTTTAAATGAAATAGCATTAGAAAATCAAAATGATGAATATAGCAACGATGCTATTTCTATGATGAGTATTCACTCTTCAAAAGGTTTAGAGTTTAAACATCTGTTTATTATTGGACTTGAAGAGGGATTTTTTCCAATTATTGGAGATGGCACAGATTTGGAAGAAGAGAGACGATTAGGATATGTTGCATTTACAAGAGCTATGGATAATTTAACTCTATCTTTTGTACATTCAAGATTTTATAAAGGTAAAAGAACTCAATTAAATAAAAGTAGATTTTTGGTTGAGAGTGGTTTAGTAAAAGGAAGTTTAGTTATAGAAAAAACTTCTGGATTTAAAAAAGGTGATATGGTAAGCCATAAAATTTTTGGACAAGGAAGAGTTGAAAAAGCTGTAAATGCTGGAAAAGATTATAAACTTACTATAAATTTTGGTGGACAAAAAAGAGATATTTTGTCATCTTTTGTAGAGAAAAACTAGAGGTAAAGTTTGCAAAAAAGAGTTTATGAGAAAGGTGAAATAAATAAGCTTTTTGTTGTAAATAAACCAATGTTTATTAGTTCAAATTTCTATTTAAATAGGTTTAAAAGAGCTTATAAAAATAAAAAAGCTGGATTTAGTGGAACTCTTGATCCTTTTGCAAAAGGTTGTTTGATTGTTGCATTTGGACAATACGCAAAGCTTTTTAAATATTTAGAAAAAACTCCAAAAGTTTATAAAGCTGTTATTTGGCTTGGAGTTACTTCTGAATCTTTAGACATTGAGAGAATTCAAGATATAGTAATTAAAGAAAAACTAGAAACTGATTTAATAAAAAAAGAGATTGAAAAATTAAAAGGCGAAATAGAGTATATACCTCCAAAATTTTCAGCTAAAAGAGTAAATGGGCAAAAAGCTTATGAAATTGCAAGAGAAGGATTAGAATTTGAGCTAAAAAGCTCAATTATGAAGGTATTTGACATAAAATTTATTAGATACAATCATCCCTTTATAAGTTTTGAAGTAAAAGTCAGTGAAGGCTCATATATTCGTTCTTTAGCACAAATATTTTTAAAAAATATTGATTGCGTTGGAACTTTGAGTTATCTTGAAAGAGTTAGTGAAGGAAAATTTTATTTTGAAAATCACAAAGAGTTAAATCCACTTGATTTTATAGATTTACCAAAAAATAACTATACTGGAACAAAAGAGTGGTTGGAAGTTGGTAAAAGAATTTCAAAAGATTACTTGAGTATAAAAGAGAATGGAAAATATATCATAGAGCTTGATACCTTTTTTTCTATTATAGAAATAATAGATGGTGAAGTTAAATATTTATTAAATAAAGTTTCAAAAATAGAGGCAAAAAATGACTAAAAAATCATATGCAAAGGTAAATATTTTTTTAAAAATTGTTGGAATAAGAGAAAATTACCACCTAATAGCTTCAAGATTTGTAAGAGTAAAAAATCTTTTTGATACTATTAGTTTTATAAAAAAAGATGTTGATAATTTTTCAATAGAGGGAAATTTCTCATGTGTTTTAGAAAAAAATACAGTTTATAAAGCTTATAAAGAACTTGAAAAATTTGATGAAGTAAAAGAGTTTTTTAAAAAAAATATTGTAAAAATAGATAAAAATATTCCAGAATTTGCAGGACTTGGTGGTGGAAGTTCAAATTGTGCTACTTTCTTAAATATGGTAAATATTGCATGCAATTTGAATTTAAATAAAGAAGAATTAGCAAAAATTGGCTCAAATATTGGAGCAGATGTACCATTTTTTGTATATGAATTTGATAGTGCAAATGTTAGTGGAATTGGTGAAATTGTTGAAGAGTTTAAAGAAGAGTTAATTAATATTGAAGTTATTACACCAAAAATTGCTTGTGATACAGGAAAAATATATAAAAACTTTAGAGAAAAATTTTATAAAGAACAAAATATGCAAAAAGTCCAAGATGATGTTAAAGAGCTTTTTGCTACAAATTCAAAAGATATTTTAGAAAAATTTAGTATAAATGAAGCAAATGATTTATATTTTCCAGCTTTGGATTTAAATAGCGATTTAAAGAAATTTGAAAAAGATAATTGGTTTTTTAGTGGAAGTGGAAGCTCATTTTTCAAAATTTTATAAGGAAATTATGTGGCAAAAAAAGAGATAAAAAAAAATTTAGTATTTAAAAATAAAAAAGCATATCATGATTTTACAATTTTAGATAGCCTTAAAGCTGGAATTATGCTTGAAGGAAGTGAAGTAAAAGCTATACGTGAAGGAAGAGTAAACTTAAAAGATAGTTTTGTGCGAATAATTAAAGGGGAAGTTTTTCTTTTAAATGCACATATATCACATTTAAGTACAACTCATAGTACATATAGACCAGATGAAAGAAGGTCAAGAAAACTGCTTTTACATTCAAAACAAATAGCAAAAATGTACTCAAAAGTAACAAAAGATGGAATAACTCTTGTTTGTACAAAATTGTATTTCAATGACAAAAATATGGTAAAAGTTGAAGTTGCAACTGCCCAAGGGAGAAAGCTCCATGACAAAAGAGAAGTTTTAAAAGAAAAAACTCTAAAAAGAGAGAGTGAGCAAGCTGTAAAATCTTATAAATAAGATAATTTTTATCTTGATTTTTTTGTTAAAAATCTTTATAAATAGAGCTAATTTGTTAATTTATTGTTAATTTTTTTGTTTAGTTTAAGTTTTTCTTCGATACTATTTTGGCTAATAAGTGACATTTTGTGACTTGTATATAAATTTTGTAGGAGGAAATTGATGCAAAACAGTGCACAAATTGAGTATGACTACTCTGTTGCTAAGTGTTTTACATTTACAACAATCTTGTTTGGTATCATTGGTATGACAATTGGTGTTGTACTTGCTTTTCAATTAGCTTTTCCAGAGCTAAATTACTTAGCAGGAGAGTATGGAACTTTCAGTAGATTAAGACCATTGCACACAAATGGTGTTGCTTTTGGATTTACACTAAGTGGAGTTTTTGCTGGTTGGTATTATATATCTCAAAGGGTTTTAAAAGTTTCATTAAAAGAGTCACCTTTTTTAATGGTAGTTGCAAAACTTCATTTCTGGGTATATTTTATAACTATTCTATTGGCTGTAGTTACTCTATTTATGGGTATTACAACTTCAAAAGAGTATGCAGAACTTGAGTGGCCACTAGATATTCTAGTTGTTGTTTTCTGGGTTTTATGGGGTATCTCTATTTTTGGAATTATTGGAATTAGAAGAGAGAGAACGTTATATATTTCAATTTGGTATTTCATTGCTACATTTATAGCAATTGCAATGCTTTATTTATTTAATAATATGGAAGTTCCAACTGCACTTGTAAGTGGATATGGTTCTTGGATACACTCTGTTTCTATGTATTCAGGTACAAATGATGCTTTAGTTCAATGGTGGTATGGACACAATGCTGTTGCATTCGTATTTACTACTCCTATTATTGCACTTATTTACTACTTTTTACCAAAAGAATCAGGTCAAAACATCTACTCATATAAACTATCTATCTTAGCATTCTGGGGATTATTATTTGTTTATTTATGGGCAGGTGGACACCACTTGATTTATAGTACTGTTCCAGATTGGATGCAAACTATGGGTTCTGTTATGTCTGTTGTTTTAATTTTACCATCATGGGGATCTGCTATT
>JACCDH010855812.1_pt1 | contig 11073 bp, 12 predicted proteins | sample 7442481 | NCBI WGS metagenome assembly JACCDH01 (sample SAMN15323433, study PRJNA562643) | freshwater metagenome | isolation source: river surface water | place: USA:Blue River Watershed | collected 2017-08-15 | reverse complement strand
GGGCCGAGGCTTTTGGCAGCGACGGCTACACAGAAGATTGCAGCCAACCCGCCCTGCCCCACAGCGCCGTGGCCGAGGGTCAAACCCCACCCGCCGACCGTGTGTTCAAGATCGGCAAAGAAGTGTGGATCGAGCGCGAAGACTTTGAAGAAGTGCCGCCCAAGGGCTACAAAAGATTGTTCCCCGGCAACGTGGTGCGCCTGAAGGGCGGCTACGTGATCGAATGCACAGGCTGCGCACGCGACGCGTCAGGACGCGTAACAGAGGTGCACGCCAAAGTGATCCCCGGCACCAAGAGCGGCACGCCCGGCGCCGACAGCGTCAAAGCCAAAGCCGCCATCACTTGGGTGGCCGTGGCCGACGGCGTGCAAGCCGAAGTGCGCCTGTACGACCGCCTGTTTGCCGAAGCGCACCCCGACGCGGGCGGCAAAGACTTCTTGCAATCGCTCAACCCGGACAGCTTGAAGGTCGTTACGGCCTACGTGGAGCCGTCATTGGCCGCCGCGCAACCGGACCAGAAGTTTCAGTTTGAGCGCTTTGGGTACTTTGTAGCGGATCGCTTGGACCATGTGGCGGGTAGCAAGCCTGTGTTCAATAAAGTGACCGGACTCAAAGACAATTGGGCAAAGTGAGCACCCCTGAACTTAACCATGCTCATCACCACCCTCCCCGCCCTGCGCCAGCTCTACGGCCCCGCCCGTGAGCGTTCGCTCAAGAAGGAAATTCCAGCGCTGGACACGCATGCGATGCGCTTCATTGGTTTGTCGCCCTTTGTGGTGCTGGCCAGCAGCGATGCGGATGGGCAGATGGACGCGTCGCCGCGCGGGGGCGATGCGGGTTTCGTCAAGGTGCTGGACGCGCAGACGCTGCTGGTGCCCGATGCGCCGGGCAACAACCGGCTGGACACGCTGGAAAACATCATCGCCACCGGGCGGCTGGGTTTGCTGTTTTTGGTGCCGGGCTTTGACGAGACTTTGCGCATCAATGGCCGCGCTGTGCTGTCCACCGACCCGGCCGATTTGGTCCTGTGTGCCGATGCGCGGCGCACGCCTGCGCTGGCCATTCGCGTGACGGTGGCGTCGGTGTATTTGCACTGCGGCAAGTCGCTGATGCGCTCGCAGCTGTGGGACGCCTCTCGCCACGCCGACCGGGCGCAAATGCCCAGCATGGCCGAGATGATGCGCGACCAGATCCGCACCTTCAAAGGTGAAGAGATCGAGGCCGAGACCCAGGCGCAGATGCTGGAGCGTTACCGGCAGTCACTCTGATAAGTGGCTTACTTTTTTTGCACCGGATTGGCCAGCAGCAAGTTGGCCGGATAGGCCCGCATGAATTCGCGGGCCTTGTCGATCGGGGCGCTGAGCCAAGCGCCCCAAGCGCCTTCGTTCAAGATGGCGGGCATGCGTTTTTCGTTGCCGTTTTGGCCATAGCGGTTCATCAGCGCGTGGCTGTTGGCGTTGACCGTCAGCAAGGTGAAGCTGGTGATTGCTTCACCGTCTTTGGCCCAGTGTTCCCACAGCCCGGCCACGCCCATGGGTTTGCCGTCCACCCGGGCGATGCGGGTGGGCACGGCTTTGCCGCTGCGCCAGTCGTCTTCCAAAAAAGCCTGCATGGGGATGATGCAGCGCTGGCCTTGTAGCCATGTATCGCGCGTGGGCGTGGCGGTGCTCATGGTTTCGTAGCGGGTCACGGCCAGTTTGGTTGAGCGCAGTTTGGCATCCGACACCGACTTGACCCAGGTGGGCACCAGGCCGAACTGGCCTTGGGCCAGCTCCATCTGCAGCGGCGCATCGGCTGGCGCCGTCAGGGCCTTGCGGATGAAAAAGCCTTGTTTGCGGGGCCAGACTTCTTTGTCCAGCAGGGTTTCAGGGGCCAGAACGCCAAAGGCTTCGGCATACAGGTCGGCGCTTTTCAGGCATTCGTATTGGGAACTCATGCGGGGATGCTAACCGACCCACCCTGGCGGGCCTGTTGGGGCCGTGTCGGACCTGAAGGTGCCGACCTACGGGAACCAGATAGCGCGACCTGATACGCTCACCGCCATTCCATCCACCCGCCCAACGCCCCATGCTGATCCGCTTCAACAAACCCTACGGCGTGCTCAGCCAGTTCACCCCTGAGGGGCGCTGGCAGGGGCTCAGGGACCACATCGACTTGCCCGGTGTGTACGTGGCCGGTCGCCTGGACGCCGACAGCGAGGGCTTGCTGTTGCTGACCGACGACGGCCAAGAGCAAGCCCGCATTGCCGATCCGCGTTTCAAGATGGAAAAGACCTATCTGGTGCAGGTCGAGGGCGTGGTGGACGACAAGGCGCTGACCGCGCTGGCCCGGGGCGTGACGCTCAACGATGGCCCCACCCTGCCCGCCCGCGCCCAAGCCGTTGAGCCACCGGCCGACCTGTGGCCGCGCAACCCGCCTATTCGCGAACGCAAGAACATTCCGACTTCGTGGCTGGAGCTGTCGATTCGCGAAGGCCGCAACCGCCAAGTGCGCCGCATGACCGCCGCTGTGGGTCTGCCCACGCTGCGCCTGATCCGCATCGCCATCGGGCCTTATCACCTGCGTGACCTGCCCACAGGCACATGGCAGCAGGTGGCCTAGGCTTTCGGACACAATCACGCATCTCTTCAAACCCACAAGGAAAAAACATGTCCGATTTGCTGAACAAAATGCAGTGGCGCTATGCCTGCAAAAAGATGGACCCGAGCAAGGTCGTGCCCCAAGACAAAGTGGACCGCATCGTGGAAGCCGCCCGCTTGGCCCCCACATCGAGCGGCCTGCAGCCGTTTGAGGTGATCGTGGTCAGCAACGCCGCCGTGCGCGCCCAGATCCAGCCCAAGGCCTACAACCAGGCCCAGGTGACCGATGGCTCGCACCTGCTGGTGTTTGCCGCTTGGGACAACTACACCGCCGAGCGCATCAACCACATGTTCGACCTGACCAACGCCGAGCGCGGCGGCACCAACGAAGGCTGGGAAAACTACCGCAAGATGCTGCTGGCCAATTACCCCAGCCGCGATGCCAAGGTCAACTTCGAGCATGCCGCCCGCCAGGCGTACATCGGACTGGGTGCGTCCTTGATCGCTGCCGCTTTCGAAGAAGTGGACGCCACGCCCATGGAAGGCTTTGAGCCTGCCGCAGTGGACGAGATCTTGGGCTTGGCTGCACGTGGCCTGCGCAGCGTGGCCATTGTGCCGCTGGGCTACCGCGCCGAAGGCGACTGGTTGGTGGGCCTGAAAAAGGTGCGCCGCCCACGCGAGCAATTCGTGACCGAAGTCAAGTGATCTGCGTCTGACAGACCACGCAAGTGGGTCTGATCTGCATCCATGGGGGCCTCGGCCCCCATTTTTGTGGGCCGTTGTGCCTTAACATCAAGGCATTCCCACTTCGGGATGACCACCAAGGAAGCATCATGGCCAAAGGCGAACAACGCAGCAACAAAATGGCCAAGAAGCCCAAAAAGGACACGGCGCCTCCCAAGACCTTCACCTCGGACCGCCCCATGGCGCCCACCACGTTTGTGGCCCCACGCGGCAAAGTCAAACCCTCCTGATCCTCTGGCCTGGCCGGCCATCAGCGGCCCTTGAATTTTTCGATGACCCCGATCCATGAAGACGAGCACCTGCTGGTGCTTGAAAAACCCAGCGGTTTGCTCTCTGTGCCCGGCCGCGGCCCGGACAAGCAAGACTGCCTGTCCAAGCGCGTGCAAGACGTCTACCCCGAAGCCCTGATCGTGCACCGGCTAGACCAAGACACCTCGGGCTTGTTGATCATGGCCCGGGGCATCGAGGCGCAGCGCCGCCTGAGCCGTTTGTTTGAGACACGGCAAGTTCACAAACGCTACGTGGCCGTGGTGAGCGGTCACCCCGAGCAAACGCAAGCGGCACAGACGGCCGACGAAGAAGGCTGGCGCACCATCGACGGCCCCATCTTGCTGGACTGGGATCGGCGGCCCATCCACATCATCCACCCCGACGGCAAGGCCAGCCGCAGCCGCTGGCGCGCCTTGCAAACAGGCGAGGCCGCCACGCTGGTGGAGCTGGAACCCGTGACGGGCCGCACGCACCAGCTGAGGGTGCACATGCAAAGCATCGGCCACCCCATGCTGGGCGACTCGCTGTATGCCCCGCCCGAAACCAAGGCGTTGAGCCCGCGCTTGCTCTTGCACGCGCAGGAGTTGGCGTTTCCGCACCCTTTCACCCATGCAGGCATGACGTTCAAATTGCCCGCCGCATGGTCTGCGCACGCACCGTTTTCGACCGCCTGATATCAACTGGAACCTACGGGCGTTGATCTCGCCTACAACTGGTTACAATTCACAGGTTTCGAAAATACCTGTGTGGCTATGCTGTTTGATCAAAATTTGCCGTCTTCGGCGGCACCAAAGCATTCATATTCCAGGGTGTTTTGGACGCTCCATTGGGCTTTAGGCCTCGGCATTGCCCTCACGACTCAGGCGGGCGCCACGCCACAAGACAGCATCAAACAAGCCATCCAGGCCGGTCAGCTGGAGCAGGCCTTGAAAATGGTTCAGCAAGAGCGCCAAAACACCCCCAAAGACGCACAGATGCGGTTCCTGGAAGGCGTCATCCAAGCCCAGCAAGGCCAAACCGACAAGGCCATTGACACCTTCAAGAAGCTGACGGAATCCAACCCCGATTTGTCCGAGGCCTACAACAATTTGGGCGTCTTGTATGCTGCCAAAGGAAAGCTCGAAGAGTCTCGCGCCAACCTCGAAAAAGCGCTGCAAACCCATCCCAGTTACGCCGCAGCCCACCGCAATTTGGCGGACGTGCAAAGTCAGTTGGCCAAACAAACTTATGCCAAAGCTTTGCAAGTGGACAGCAAAGTCAAAAACAGCACCCCCCAATTGACTTTGCTGGGCAGCATCGATGCCCCCAAACGCCCACCGGCCGCCACGGTCGTTGCAGCAGCACCTGCACCCGCGACAGCGCCCGTCGCAGCTGAGGCTGAAACACCCAAAACAGCAGCGGCCGCCATCACAGCCCCCAAGCCCACAACCGTGGCACCACAGGTCACAGCGGTACCGACACCCGCTGCGGCAGCTAAGCCTGTGTCTTCCGGTGCGGCGTCATCCGTCACAGCAGCGGCCAAACCCGTGCCGCCCCCGCCTGCAGCCCCCGTGGTGGCAGTGCCCAAGCCAGAGCCCACAACCCCCAAAGACGATACGTCAGCAAAGCAAGCCAAAGCCGATGCCGCTGACATCCGCAGTGCTGTGGCGGCCTGGGCCAAGGCATGGAGTCAAAAGGACATGAACCGCTACCTGGCGGCCTATGGCAGCAGCTTCACGCCACCCGAAAAAATGACGCGCGCCAAGTGGGAAAGCGATCGCCGGTTGCGCATCCTCTCCAAGAAAACCATCAGCGTTGACATCAAAAACCTCAAGATCGAAGTGTCTGGCAGCAAGGCTACCGCCCAATTCCAGCAGGTCTATGAGTCGGACAACTTCAAAGGCAACAGCCACAAGACCCTGGAGTTGCTCAAGCAAGGTGACCGATGGCTGATCACTCGCGAGACGGTGAATTGAGCTTGAACCGATTGCCCCATCGACAGGCAGGACGTCAATCGAAAGGCTTTTGGCGCCTGCGGTGGGCGGTGCCATCTTTGTTGGTGATCGCCTGTGGCGTGGCTGCATGGACTTTTTCTGATCACCGGGGTCTGGCCGAAAGTTGGCAACAGCGTTTTCACACTTCTGCGCCTGCCCTGCGCTGGAAATTGGAGTTCGACCCCAGCACACCAGCCACCGTGATCCAGGCCCAAGACCCCGAAACCTTGGTCCGACAAATTTACCAACACTTGGGTGAAGGCGAGCGTTCACAGGCCTTGGAGACGGCACGCGCACTCGCCACGCAATTTCCAAATTTTCAATTGGGGCAATTGTTGTACGCTGACTTGCTCAACATCAGCGCCCTTCAGCCTTTGCAAGGTTCAGACTTGGACATGGATGCCCAGCCGTCGGCCATGCGGCGCCTGGAAGAATTGTTGCTGGAAGCCAAGCGACGCATCACCCGCCCCTCACCGCAAGACCTTCAAGGCCAAGTTCCCGCATCGGTGGCCTTCTTAGCCGCAGAGCAACCCTATATTGCGGCCGTCGATGCCTCCAAGTCCCGCCTTTATTGGTTTGCCAACCGCACCGGACAAGATGGGCTCCTGAAGTTGGAACTCATCAAGGAAACCTATGTCTCTGTGGGCATCAATGGCGTTGGCAAAATCAAAGAAGGCGATGGCAAGACACCCCTGGGCGTTTATTTTGTCCAACGAAAACTGCCCGGCGCAACCTTGCCCGACTTGTTTGGCGCTGGTGCATTGACGTTGAACTTCCCCAACGCGGTGGATGCGATGCGCAACAAAACCGGCTCGGGTATTTGGTTGCACGGCACACCCAGCGCGCAGTATTCCCGAGCGCCAGAAGCGACCGATGGCTGCGTGGTGATGGCCAATGCCGACATGGACGAATTGTTGCGCTTGCCTGATTGGCGAATGACACCGGTGGTGATTGCCGACAAACTCGATTGGATCCATACCGGTCAGTCTTCATTGGCCTACAAGAGCTTCAAGCCGACCTTGGAAAATTGGCGATCTGACCGCCTAAAAGCCGACATTGTCAAACTGAAAACCTATTACAGCCCGCGCTTCGAGCGTGACGCTTTGGACTTCGACCACTGGTGGCCCAAGCTGGCCCAAAATGTATCGGGTCAACGCAAGCCCCTGCAAGTTGTTTCAATATTGCATTGGAACGATGGCGAAGACACCATGGTCGTGACCATGAGCGATCAAACCAGCCATCACAAGGGACAACCGCTCTATTGGCGGACTTATTGGCAACAAGAAGAGGGCCAATGGAAGTTGGTCTTTGAAGGTCCCGCTTGAAGCGGCTGGGCAGGCATGACTGCAGATCATTTATTTTTCAATGCCCGCATCACCCCCGACGCCTGCTTTGACGCTTGGCGCGAGCAAAGCCTGCTGACCAGTCTGGAGCAAGGCGGTTTGCAGTGGCCCAGCTCTTGCCGCAATGGCACTTGCCGCACCTGCATCGGCCACCTGGTTTCAGGCCAAGTGCGCTACGACATGGATTGGCCTGGACTGACCCAAGAAGAGCGGGCCGAAGGCTGCGTGCTGCCTTGCGTGGCCATCCCCGTGAGCGACGTGGTGCTCAAGGACCCCTTCAGCGATTGATAACGGCGGCAAGCGGCTGAAACCGACGGACAAAAGCGAGACCGCTCAGGCCACGCCTGTCCTTTACTCGTCGATGCCCAGTTCCTGGATCTTGCGGGTGATGGTGTTGCGTCCAATGCCCAGCTTTTGCGCCGCCTCGATGCGCCGCCCCCGTGTGGTCGACAAAGCCGCCTGAATCAGGCTGGTTTCAAAGCGACGGCTCAGCACATCCCACACATCGGTGCGACCGCTTTTGAGCAAGGCCAGGGCTTCTTCTTCGAGGCCCGATTCCCACACGGCACTGGGGCTGGACGCCCCCATGCTGGCCGAAACAGGCACGGCGGCCACAGACACCGCCTCGGGTGCCATTGCGGCGGGCGCCATCGCCTCGGGCACGGCAGGGCTTGCGGTGGCCAGCACTTCGGGCGGCAAATCCTTGAGCTCAATGACTTGCGCTGGGGCCATCACCGTGAGCCAGTGGCAGATGTTCTCCAACTGCCTCACGTTGCCCGGGAACTGGAACTGGCCCAGCTTGTCCATGGCCGTTTCGGAGATCCGCTTGGGCTCCACACCCAGCTGCTGCGCACTGCGCTGCAAGAAGTAACGCGCCAGCATGGGCACGTCCTCGCGCCGCTCGCGCAGCGCAGGCAAGCGCAAGCGGATGACATTCAGGCGGTGAAACAAGTCTTCGCGGAACACGCCTTGTTTGACGCGCTCTTCCAAGTCTTGGTGGGTGGCGGCAATCACGCGCACATTGGCCTTGACGGCGCTGTGCCCGCCGACGCGGTAGAAATGGCCATCGGACAAGACCCGCAACAAGCGGGTTTGCAAATCGAAGGGCATGTCCCCGATCTCGTCAAGGAACAAGGTGCCGCCATCGGCTTGCTCAAAGCGGCCACGGCGCGAGGCCTGAGCGCCTGTGAAAGCGCCCCGCTCGTGACCGAACAATTCGCTTTCCAGCAGGTCTTTGGGAATGGCGGCGGTGTTGATCGCCACAAAAGGCTGGTTGGCACGTGGCGAGTGCTTGTGCAGCGCGTGCGCCACCAGCTCTTTGCCCGAGCCCGACTCGCCCGTGATCAGCACGGTGACATGGCTTTGGGCCAAACGGCCGATGCCTCGAAACACGTCTTGCATGGCGGGCGCCTGGCCCAGCATCTCGGGGGCCTCCACCAGTTTTTCTTCGGCCACGTCTTCACGTTGGCTTTCACCGACGGCGCGGCGGATCAGCTCGATCGCTTTGGGCAAGTCAAACGGTTTGGGCAGGTACTCAAAGGCCCCGCTTTGGAACGCTGAGACGGCACTGTCCAGGTCGGAAAACGCCGTCATGATGATGACGGGCAAACCCGGCATGCGCTGCTTGATGGTGGCCAACAGGTCCAGGCCCGAGCCGCCGGGCATGCGGATGTCACTGACCAACACTTGAGGGCCGTCACGCCCTTCTTCGGAGTCCAAGGCTTTCAGAACTTCACGCGGGTTGGTGAAGCTGCGCGTGGGCAAGCCTTCGCGCAGCAATGCTTTCTCAAGCACAAAGCGGATGGATTGGTCATCGTCTACGATCCAGATCGGCTTCATCTGCGGGGGCTTTCTTTGGTTCAGGGCAACGGAATCAAAATCTTGAAGTCCGTACGACCGGGCTCGCTCTCACACTCGATCATGCCGTGGTGTTGTTGCACAAAGGTTTGTGACAACGTCAGCCCCAGGCCCGAGCCGCCTTCGCGCCCCGAGATCAACGGGAAGAAAATGCGGTCCTTGATCGAGTCTGGTACGCCAGGCCCGTTGTCGATGACATGCAATTCCAATGCCAGGCGGTAACGCTGCTTGCCAAACGTGACTTGCCTCAAGATCCGGCTCTTGAAAGTGATCTGTCCATCGCCTTGCGAGATGCGCTCTGACAGGGCCTGCGCCGCGTTGTGCGAAATGTTGAGCACCGCCTGAATCAACTGTTCGCGGTCCCCCCGGAACTCGGGGATCGAGATGTCGTAATCGCGCACGACCTTCAAGCCCTTGGGGAACTCGGCCAGGATCAGGGACCTGACGCGCTCACACACCTCGTGAATGTTCACATCGCCCACCACATGGGGCCGGCGGTGCGGCGCCAGCAGGCGGTCCACCAGGGTCTGCAAGCGGTCCGCCTCGTGAATGATGACCTGGGTGTACTCGGTGAGTTCTTTGCTGCCCAGCTCCATCTCGAGCAATTGGGCCGAGCCACGGATGCCGCCCAAGGGGTTCTTGATTTCGTGCGCCAGGTTACGGATCAGCTCCTTGTTGGCCAGGGCCTGCTCCAGCAAGCGCTCTTCGCGCTCTTGGCGGGTTTGCTGCTCGACCGGCAGCAACTCGATGATGACCTCTTCGGGCCGGTCTGAGGGGGCCACGATCATGTGCACGGGCAAGGCATCGCCGTGGTGGATGCGGTTGAGCAAGGCCTCGTAGCGCAGGGCCGCAAATTCGTTCGAGCGGGCGCCGATCAGCGCATTTTTCAGGGGCTGAGGGTCTGCAAAAAAGTCAGGCAAATAAGCGCCGTTCAGGCTGCGGCGGGACATGCCCATCACGTCTTCCAGGGCGGCGTTGACGAAACTGATGTGCCCTTCGCCTTCGATCACGGCGATGGGGGTGGCCAACAAATCGAAGGCCTGAAAACGGGAAACGGGTAAAGACATGGTCTTTCTCAAGGGTTGGCGGCCACAGGGCGGCGGGCCAGCTCGCGCTGCAAACTGTCGATGTCGCGCTGGTTGCGCTCCAGGGCGGCTTTCACGGTCAAGGTCTTGTCGGCTTGCTTGGCCGTCTCCGAGTCTTTGAACGCCTGCTGCAGCTGCGCTTGCTGCTGCTGGGCTTGGGCCAGCTCCTGCAACAAGATGGCGCGTGCTTGCACATCGCGCTCACGCTGGGCGACTGGCGGCTCACGCACCGCGTCTGCTTTGGTGCGTTGCCCGGGCACCAAGGCGGTGCCCCCCTCCGAAGTGGTGCGTGCCGCTAAAGGGCCTGCATTGGGGCGCGTGCCTTCGATCACCGTCACAGCGGGTGGCACATGGATGCGCACACAATCGGTTCGGCCCTGTGGCGAGTTGGTGTACTCCTGACCGCAGCGGTAAATCGCCCCTTGCGCAAAGGCGGGCAAGGCCAGGCAGCCGAGCCCCCAAACGCTCAGCACATGGCAAAAAAAAGGACGACCGAAGCCGTCCTTTTTTGCACTGCTGTGCGTCATCCGCATGGGATTACAGCGAGTAGTACATGTCGTACTCAACAGGCGAGACTTCCACGCGAGCGCGGGTGACTTCTTGCATCTTCAGGTCGATGTAGGAGTCGATCCAAGCGTCGGTGAACACGCCGCCTTTGGTCAAGAAGGCGCGGTCGTTGTTGAGTGCGTCCAAAGCCTGGTCCAAGCTGGAGCAAACGGTCGGCACCAACTTGTCCTCTTCTGGAGGCAGGTGGTACAGATCTTTGGTGGCAGCTTCGCCGGGGTGGATCTTGTTTTCGATACCGTCCAAGCCAGCCATCAACAAGGCAGCGAAGCCCAGGTAGGGGTTGCACAATGGATCGGGGAAACGGGCTTCCACGCGACGAGCTTTGTCAGAAGCCACGTTGGGAATGCGGATCGAAGCGGAGCGGTTCTTGGCGGAGTAAGCCAATTTCACGGGCGCTTCGAAGTGAGGAACCAAGCGCTTGTAGCTGTTGGTGCCAGGGTTGGTGATCGCGTTCAGGGCGCGAGCGTGCTTGATGATGCCGCCGATGTAGTACAGGGCGAGTTCAGACAAGCCAGCGTAGCCATTGCCTGCGAACAGGTTCTTGCCGTCTTTCCAGATGGACTGGTGCACGTGCATGCCGGAGCCGTTGTCACCAGCGTAAGGCTTGGGCATGAAGGTGGCGGTTTTGCCGTAGGCGTTGGCCACGTTGTGGATC
>JACCDH011785089.1_pt1 | contig 11076 bp, 11 predicted proteins | sample 7442481 | NCBI WGS metagenome assembly JACCDH01 (sample SAMN15323433, study PRJNA562643) | freshwater metagenome | isolation source: river surface water | place: USA:Blue River Watershed | collected 2017-08-15 | reverse complement strand
TTCACTCGCGCACAATGCAGTTTTTGCGCTCAGTTGTAATTAACCAAAATGTCTTTCATAACGCCCATTAATTTTTGAAAAAGCGGATCAGCATATTGGGCGGTGGAGCAGCTGCTTTGGCTTTGGCGGCCTATCTTGACGCAAGTAAATTTGAAGTCTATATTTATGAAAAGAACAAAGCGCTTGCAAGAAAATTCTTAGTTGCTGGTGATGGTGGATTTAACCTTACTCATGGCAGCGGCATACAAGATATCATCAATCAATATGAACCTCAAGGCTTTTTAGATGATGCATTGCGACAATTTAGTAACAATGATTTTAGAAACTGGCTTCAAGAAATTGGCATTGAAACCTATGTGGGCAGCAGTGGAAGGGTATTCCCTTTAAAATCCATTAAGCCTATTGAGGTCCTAAACGCAATATTAAAAGTGCTAAAGAACCAAGGCGTACAAATACAAACTGGCAAACAATGGACGGGTTGGGATACCGAAAATACTATAGAACTGAATGGCTCAGAACTTGTAAATTCAGATATTGTAGTATATGCACTTGGTGGATCGAGTTGGAAAGTAACTGGTTCCGATGGCAAATGGATATCCTTATTTAAATCTAAAAACATCCCGTGCATAGAATTTAAAGCCGCTAATTGTGCTTTTGAAATTCAGTGGCCAAAAGATTTTATAACCCATCATGCAGGTAAAGCCTTAAAAAACATTCATCTTAGTTCAGGTTTAAAAACTTGCCAAGGTGAACTAAGTGTTACGACGTTTGGACTTGAAGGCAATGCTATTTACCCGCTAAGTTCTATCATACAATCAGACCTTGCATCCATTGGATATGCTCAAATATGTATTGATTTCAAACCGATGTTTTCAGAAAAAGATTTGTTAACTAAGCTTCAAAAATCTAAAGCGAAAAGCATCAATGATAAATTAAAAACAGATTTGGTATTAAGCAATACCGCCATACAAATAATAAAAAACCATTTAGATAAAGACGCTTATTCAGATTACACAGTACTGGCAAAGACAATAAAGCAGCTTCCATTAACTGTTGTAGCAGCCGCACCCATCGATGAAGCAATATCTACTTCGGGTGGAATTGCGTTGGAGGCCTTAGATGAAAATTTTCAATTGAAAGAATTTCCAAACCACTATTGCATAGGCGAAATGTTGGATTGGAATGCCCCCACTGGAGGCTATTTATTACAAGCTTGCTTTAGTATGGGGGTAAAACTGGCCAGGCATTTGAACAATCTTCATGCGTCTTAAGACAGCCAATCATAAGTACCAAAGCTTAATGCATTAAAACAGTATTACCATTGGCATCGGTGTAAAGTCATCTTACGCAAGAGCAGATTGTTTTGAAAGGGGGTATCTATTAATCATTTCACCCCATCCAGCGCCTCCGCCAATATTCTATCTTTCTCCGTCACTATGTTGCCGGCATCGTGGGTGCTTAACTGCACATGCACTTTGTTGTAGGTGTTGGTCCATGTGGGATGATGGTCGTGCCTGGATATAATAATACTGGCTTTGTTCATCCATTCTATCGCGGCTTCAAATGTCTCAAATTCGAAGGTTTTGCATAGGGTGTTGTCGACTTCTGTCCAGGTGTTCATGTCGTAAAAATAAGGGATAAATGCTATTAATGGATGTTCTTCAAATGGCAGTTGTGAAATTACTGATAAATTTGTTGTGTTTTGTCGACTGCTGGATATAGTCAATCTACTTGTCTATCGCTTCCACAAACTTTTTCTTTACTTTGCTGTTCTCTTTTTAAGTTATTTATTCATGAAACCTTTTGCTTTAATTACCGGTGCTTCTGATGGTATCGGCCTTGAACTCGCTCACCTACATGCTGCTGGTGGTGGTAATCTGATTGTTGTTGCGCGCAATACCGCCAAACTGGAGGCGCTTAAACAAACTCTGGAAAAGCAACATGGCGTTAGCGTGCATATTATCACGCAAGATCTGTCTTTACCCAATGCAGCAACTCAACTCTATAATACTGTGAATATTTTGGGGTACAAAGTGGATATACTCATCAATAATGCAGGCTTTGGAGATTATGGTTTCTTTACCGAAACCAGTGCCGAGAAAGAGGAGATGATGATTCAATTGAATATTACAACGCTGACTCAGCTCTGCAAGTTGTTTATCAATGATATGAAGCTGCGTGGCGCTGGTCGCATAATGAATGTGGCTTCTACAGGGGCTTTTCAACCAGCGCCTTTTATGGCCGTTTATTGCGCTACTAAAGCTTATGTTTTAAGCTTTACAGAGGCGGTTAATAACGAATTGAAAGGAACGGGTATTTCTATGACAGCACTTTGTCCTGGACCAACCACAACGGGTTTTGAAAAAGCGGCCGCCATGGGTGAAAGCAAACTCTTTAAAGGTCCGCAAGTGGCTTCTGCTAAATCAGTCGCCAAATACGGATACAATGCCATGATGAATAGAAAAACTGTTGCGGTACATGGCTGGATGAACCGTTTAATGGTTTTCTCTGTGCGCCTTGTGCCCAGAGCGATGGTGGTAAACATTGCCCGAATGATTTTGAAAAAAGGGGCTTAGGTTGTCTGTGTTAGGTTCTTTACTTTTGTAAAACCTCTGCAGTACTATGTTTAACGCATCTAAACTCAATAAAGATGATCTTGGCTTCGACAGCAAGACCGATGCCAATCGCCGAAGAACCATCAATCCTGACGGCACTTTCAATATCCTCCGAAAAAACAATTTCTTCCAGGAGTTTCACCTGTATCAGTGGGCTATTACTTGTCGCTGGCGCACCTATTGGCTGGTGGTCTTAGCCATTTATGTCAGTGTTAACTTTCTGTTTGCTGCTTTGTATTTTTTTATTGGTCCCGAATATATTGTAGGCATAGAAAACAATGATTATTCTAAGTTTTGGCAATGCTATTTTTTCTCGCTTCAAACCTTTACCACGGTAGGGTATGGCGGTTTGCATCCTACAGGTTTGCTCACCAATACAGTGGCAGGATTAGAGGCGTTTTTGGGACTCATGACCTTTGCATTAGCAACTGGAGCGCTATATGGACGATTTAGTAAGCCTGAAGCAAGAATCAAGTATTCTGAGAATGCTTTGATCAGTCCCTTTAAGGGCGGGAATGCATTGATGCTAATGTTGTGCAACAATAAAAAAGGCAATTTGGTTGAGGTGACAGCAAAGATGACCTTGAGTTGGCTGGAGCCTGTAGAAGGCGGTCAGGCCAAGCGCCAATTTGCGGCATTGGATTTAGATATTGATAAAATCTCGCTTTTGTCTTTGTCGTGGACTTTGGTACACGAAATCAACGAAAACAGTCCGCTTTGGCAATTCAGTCCAGAAGATTATCTCAATAAGGATGTAGAGATTTTTGTGTTCCTGTCATGCTACGACGATACGTTCGCACAGACAGTTCACAGCAGGTATGCCTATACTGGCATGGAGGTAGTGCATAATGCCAGGTTTAGAAAGGCCTTTTACACCGACCATAACGGTTTCACTGTATTGGATGTTACCAAAATGGGCACTTACGATTTATTATAGCCGTCGGACCTGCGGTCCACAGCCTGCCCCGTTAAGAGCTTGCTCTACGGGGGTAAAAAGGACCCACGGTCCATTTTTAAAGGAAATAGGAACGAGGATATAGGGGGCTGCCGCGCGCTATAAACGTCTAAGAATACATCGACTCGATGATGTATGTGGAAAGAATCTTTCTGATTTCACGCGAGACCGGTTCTTCAGTGTCGTCACTCAGACGCGCCATGGCAATTCTTCCAGGTTTAACACCTTCCAGGTAGGCAGGGTTGATGATACAGGAGCGGTGAATTTTGATGAAGCCATGGGGACTTAACAAAGCTTCAAATTCTTTGATGCTTTTGTCGAACACCAGGATGCGGTGGTTGTAAAAGTAAACCTTGGTCATGCCTTCCTCTGCTTTAACTTTTACCACCACATGCACATCGATTGGGTGTTTTTTATTGTTGCTATCGCTTACAACAATAAGATTAGAGAGTGTTCCTGTTTTCATTGGTTTGTGTTGTGTTTTTGTTTTTAAAATGGGAACTTCTATTTGGTGTATTTGAGCTATTTTTTGTATTTGCTCTTACAAAGGTGGGAAGGTGTTTTTAATAAAAGAAATTTCTGATAGCAAAATCACCTTTTAGGGGGATAAAAATCATCATTAAGGGTGATGTTTTGCATGTTTTTTGGATACCCAAAATTGGTGTTTTTGTGGTCAAAGTCTTAAAAGTTACTGACCGAAAGCAGGGTTTTAATGACAGAATTTATAACATCGAAGAGTTGATTGTTGTATCTTTGCGCCTTTAAAATTTAAGATGCGTAAATTACTGGAGAAATTTGAAGCCAAACAGCCTGAAATCGTTTTTGAATGGAAAGATAGCGAAACCGAAGCAGAAGGCTGGGTAGTGATTAATTCACTGAGAAATGGTGCTGCAGGTGGCGGTACCAGAATGAGAAAAGGTCTTGACAAACGCGAAGTTGAAAGTTTGGCCAAAACCATGGAAGTGAAGTTTTCTGTTTGCGGTCCCCCTATTGGTGGTGCCAAATCAGGTATCAATTTTGATCCGGCAGATCCACGTAAAAAAGGGGTGCTCGAGCGTTGGTACAAGGCCGTATATCCTTTGCTGAAGAATTACTACGGTACGGGCGGCGACCTCAATGTCGACGAGATTCATGAAGTAATTCCGATGACTGCTGAGTTAGGAATTTTGCACCCACAAGAAGGTATCGTTAACGGTCACCTAAACTATTCATCAGAAGAAAAATTAAAAAGCATTTCACGTCTGCAACAAGGTGTGTTGTTGCCTATAGTTGACGAGCGTTTTACCCCAGATGTGGCTAAACAATACACCATCGCTGATATGATTACCGGTTGGGGCGTAGCTGAAGGTGTAAGACATTATTACGAATTATGGGGTGGTACCATGAACGGTAAGTTCGCCGTGATTCAGGGATGGGGCAATGTGGCTGCTGCAGCTGCTTTCTACCTGTCAAAACAAGGTGTTCTGATCAATGGTATCATCGACAGACAAGGTGGTTTGATCAATGAGAAAGGCTTTACTTTCGAAGAGATCCGTGATTTGTTCCTGAACAGAAAAGGCAACGAATTGTACCATCCTGATATGATGAGTTTCGAGGAAGTAAATGCCAAGATTTGGGATTTGCCAATGGAAATTTTTATTCCTGGTGCGGCTTCCAGACTGATTACTCAGAATCAAGCAGAGCGTATGATTGCTGCCGGTGTTGAAGTGGTAAGCTGTGGTGCTAACGTACCATTTGCCGATAAAGAAATCTTTATGGGTCCGATCTCTGAATATATGGATAACAACACAGCTGTAGTGCCTGATTTTATTGCCAACTGCGGTATGGCCAGAGTATTTGGTTACCTGATGAAGCAAGGTTCAGAGGTGAACGACATCGCTATTTTGAAAGATGTGTCAGACATCATCAGAAAAGCCCTGATGCGCGTGCACCAGTTCAATCCCAAAACCACTGGATTAAGTGCTAAGGGTTTGGAATTGAGTCTAACTGATTTGGTAAGTACTGCTGCTGTAGCTAAGTAGCAGATTTGATATTATATGGAAACGCTGCGATCATGTCGCGGCGTTTTTTTTTACCCCTTCTTAATCCACCCAAACCAGGCATCCAGCAGCAAACGTTTAAAACGGCGCTCTGCCTTACGGTCGCGGATCTTTAAATTGACTTCTGCGCGGACTCTCGCTTTGTTAAATTTGACTTGCAAGATCTTTAATTTAAAGGTATCTCTTTCAATGTTGTCATCTGCCGTCAAGCCATCTGCCAGATGTTGCTCAAGGGCGTCTATGCTGTTCATAGATTGCGCAGATATGGTAAACTCCATGCTGGCTTTTCTGCTCTCGCCTTTGGAGAAGTTGATGATATCATGGCTCAACACTGTGGAGTTTGGAATGAAAATGATATCGTCTTCTTCGTTTAATAGCTGAACGTTTAATAAACTGATATGTACAATCTTTCCTTTATGATCGCCAATTTGAATATGGTCGTTGATGGACAACTGATTGTTGAACATGAGGATCATGCCGTTGATGGCATTAGAGATATAATCTTTAGAGACAATGGCAATGGCAGCAGCCAAAATGGAGATGGAGGTAAAGAGTTCTTTGATGTTAACGCGCAACAATACCATGATGAGTAATACCATGAGTATCGCCAGGAATATGTAATAAATAGTATTGATGCCAATGGTAAAGTTGTCTTTACCTTTGATATTGTTTCGGCGTCTATACATCCAAAGGGTGAAGAATTTGAATGTATACAAACCTAAGATGATAATCAATAAGGGGTACGTTTTTGGGTGATCTTGCCAGAACATGACACAAATTTAACTATAATGCGATATCGATGCGCAGATTCTTTACAATATTCCAAAATTATCGGTGAACGGAAAGGATATAGGAATGAGGATAAAGGAAATAGGAGATAGGGGGCTGGCGCGAAGATGAGCAAAGCCATCACATATCCTAAGCGATAACATGGCTGCGGCAGCGCCGCTGAATGATCATTAATGGAAGAAGAACTAATATACGGTAACTCGGTGGCCGCGACGCCGAGAATGAAACCGCAATCAAAATTATAACCGTCGGACCTGCGGTCCACGGTTGTAGGGTGTTATCTGGGGATGCGTTTATTTTCCTCTTCCTTGCACCATAATCAATATAGTATAGGCCATGATCTTGAAGTCGAGGGCCAAACTATTGTTCTCGATATAAAGAATATCGTAATACAATCGCTGAATCATTTGGTCGATGTTTTCAGCATAGCCATATTTAACCTGCCCCCAGCTGGTAATGCCTGGCTTTACTTTTTGTAAACGTCGGTAATATGGCGCTTTCTCTATGATTTGCGCAATAAAATACGCACGCTCTGGTCGGGGGCCCACCACACTCATCTCGCCAATCAAGACATTCCAAAATTGAGGAAACTCGTCTAGTCTGGTTTTGCGCAAAAACTTCCCAATTTTAGTAATCCTTGGGTCATCCTCACGCGATAACTGAGGTCCGCCCACCTCAGCATCCGGACGCATACTTCTGAACTTAATAATTTTAAATGGTTTGCCCTTTAAGCCAATGCGCTCTTGCGTAAAGAATATCGGTCCCTTGCTTGTGGTCTTGATCAGTAAGGCAATCAGCAACATAAAAGGGAAACTTAAAATGAGTACCAGTGTCGAGAAGAAAATATCAAAGGCACGTTTAGCGTGTTTCTGCCATTCTGGCATCACTTCAAAATCTACTTCTATCAATACCGCTCCAAGTATATTGTTCATCTTCACCATACGTGTAAAGATGGAGTACATATCAGGTATGATTTTGATAAAGACGTTTTCGTTTTCAACAGTTGTAAAAACAGCATTGAGTTTATTGTGCTCTGTCGTTTCCAAAGCAATCACCAGTTCTTCTATGTTAAGCTCGTGGATCAGTTTTGGTAAATCTTTATAATTGCCCAATAATGGCAGGTTTTTCTGCATCTCGGTGGTGTCCTCGCCGTTTACCGTAACGAAGCCCAGAAACTTAAAGCCATTGGTGATTTTAGCGCTGTTTAAATCGGCGAATAACTTCAATGCTTTCTCATTAGAGCCTACCAGGATGGTATTGAAGCCATATTGTCTTTTCTGAATGCGGTGGTTGGTTTGAGACGATAAAATAAAACGCCCCAAATACGTAATCACCAACTGTAAGCTCAGCAAAAGAAAGAAGGTATTGTAATAATCTCTGTAATTGCTTACAGAATCGTCCAGCAATAAAACAAAGAAGATGATTAAAGTGCCAAGGAAAGATGTATAAAACGTTTGCTTGAGTTCGCGTAATCGAGAACGTCTGAAGATGTTGTTATAGTAGCCTGTGAGGTAATACAAAGTGAGCCAAAAGGTGGGAATAGCAATGATACCGAGAATCAGTTTGCTATCGCGACTTAAAGGAATTTGGTAGTCGCTGTGCGCCGTGTCCACATAGTGTTTTCTGAACCAGAATAGGAGGAACCATACCAGGGCCGCTGCCAGGTAGTCGGATATCAGATACTTTATGGTTTGTACGGTCTTGTTCAAGTTTATTGCACGTATAATAATTTCAGGTTGTCGATATAGATGTGTTTGTCAACGGTGTCTCCAGATTCTTTGTAAGTGCCCAAAAACACACGCACTTTGGTGCCCTTGGCCAAATCGCCTGTCTCCGATTTTAAATTGACATAGATTTTTTTCCAGATACCATCTGTGCTGTTGACTACCAATACAGGCGATTGTATAACGGTAAGATTATTGTCAGCGTATATACCAACCTGAACCGGAACATTGGTTTTAATATCCATCTCGACATACACATCGGTGCCGAGATTAGGGAGTTCAAAAGAATTAACCGTGCTTCTTTCAAAAATCACCAAAGTGTCGTCGGTGATATTGACGTATCCTGTATAATTAGAGCCAGTAAAGGGTTGATCGACGCCACTATTGCTGGTGGGAATGGCCACAATTGAGTCATTTGAGCTGTTAAAGCCAGATTTTACCATAGAGATGGCCTGGTCTTCGAAGTCTTCCATCCATACAATATTGGTATTGGTGCGGTAGGTGCTGCTGGGACGAATGGTATCTATCTTTTTTGGAACCAAGAGCAGAGTGTCCAAATAGGACATGTACGGTTTATAGTATTTCTGATTGCTGGCAGAGGCGTTTTCTTTGATGTTTGGAAATATTTCGACAATAGCCTTTCCGCTGCTGAGCACCGGAATGGTAACGGGCAATTCGAAATTGCCAATCTCCTGACCGTTAACGAAAACTTTAGCACCTATGATGTCGTAAGTGCCTAAGCCGAAATCAGCTGTCTTAGAGGTGAACGAAAATTTGGTGATGTGAAGATAGGCAGGTACCTGTTCATCTTCCTTGTCGCACGAATTGAGAATAGTGGCGAGGATAACAAAAAGTAAAGAGGACTTAAACAATGGATTCATGTTGTTGACTGTAGCTAAAATGCTGCATCACACTTACCACATTGAGGGCTTCTTCCAGAGAAACCATAGGAGAGATGTGGTTGGTGATACAATCTACAAAGTTCAACAAATCTTTTTGAATTACATCAAAATAGAGTATTTTTTTTTCGAACTGATTCATCTTCTGAGCCAATGTGGTATTGGATGAAACGCTCTCAAAAGGGAGCTTATGTTCGAGGTCGTAGTCCAATCGCGTTTCCTCTACTTTGAAGTCGCGTATATCTGCTGTGATGATCTTGCCTTTCTGGTAGAGGGTGAGGGTGTTCTTATGCGATTTACTGACGGTGTTTAAGACGATTTCTGCGGTGGTGCTGTTGTCGAATGTGATGATCAGTTTCACTTCATCCGGCTTTTGGTTGAAGATGAATTGCTGATTGATTTTCACTTTGCTGACAGGCGAGTTCACGCATCTCAATACCATGTCAATGGTTTCGTAGAGCACTTCTTTGCTGTTGTGGTCGGTGAAACGGATATTAAAAGGGATATTGATTTCGTGCTGTATGAAGGTAGGTTTAAGCACCGATTGTCTTGCGGTGGTATACACGCAGCCATTGCCATGTACATTGGAGATGTAAAAGGTGGTGTCGGCTTCGTTGCGCAGTTTTTGAAGCAGAGAAAGTTCTGTGTAATTGAGGTCGGGGAACTTCTCAAACAATATATGTTTGCTGTGTTTGATGCACTCAATGATCACATCAAAGACATGCAGGTGGTTAAACCCACAGAAGAGCACGGCATCAGCGCGTTTGATAAAATCATTTAAAGGAGCAATGCCATAAAAATTCTCAAAATTGCGTTCATCGGTAGTATCGAAGGTTCCGATTAATTCGAACGCTTCGTTTTTTTGCAAATACGGAAGATATACGTTGCTTGCAATTGAACTACCTGCTATGCCTATTCTGATTTTTGACAATTGTTGTTAAATAAATTTGCTACAAAAATGCATTAGTTGCTTATTTGTAGCATCATTTTGTTATTAACCGTGTACTAAAGACCATACAATCAAACTTTGAACAGACATCAGGATACCTATAAACACAAGGGTCAGCGACGACAGCTCCGCGACTTGCTAAGCAGCAAAGGCATCAGCGATCAGGCTGTTTTGCAGGCCATAGACACATTGCCCCGACATTTCTTCTTGCCCCACGAGTTCGAAAGTCACGCTTACGAAGACAAAGCATTTCCTATTGCAGCCGGTCAAACCATCTCTCAACCTTACACTGTGGCTTATCAGTCGCAGTTGCTTCAGATCAAACCTGGTGCACGTATTCTTGAGATTGGTACTGGTAGCGGTTATCAGGCGGCCGTTTTGCAATTGTGCGGTGCTGAGGTGTTCTCTATCGAGCGCCATCAGATCTTGTCTGATACAGCAGCTGCCATGTTAAAATCTCTGGGCATTACTGAGCGTATGCATTTGTTTGTGGGCGATGGCACCAAAGGCTTACCGGCACATGCACCTTATGATGGCATCATTGTAACGGCGGGAGCACCATCGGTGCCTAAAACTCTGGTAGCCCAGTTAAAACCTGGCGCGCATCTGGTGATACCGGTGGGTAAGCAAGCAGAGGTTCAGAAGATGGTGCGCATTACAAAAATTAATGATAAAGACATCAAGACAGAAGTATACGACGATTTTAGTTTCGTCCCATTAGTCGGCGAAAATGGCTGGAAATAAAAAACACAAAGCTTTTTTAAAAACGGAATTTGCGGGTTGACCCGTGGGGGCTTTTTTTACTCGCAAGCTCGTGAGATCGCTTCGCTAAATCCCAAAAAATATCAATTAAACTACAATCATCAAACCTGACGACAATCTGCGCGTTGAGTCCACGAGCGCTTAGAACTCCTATAATGTCAGCCACGAGCAGGAGAGGTTGCAGCGGCAAGACATTGTTGGAGTTTTGGCTCGTGGTGGCCTTTTTGGGTTTACTTTTTTTGCCATGAAAAAAAGTAAAAGCCACCCCTGCGGCTCGAGCAGGGGAAAAAATAAAGGGGAATCAGTTATGATTCCCCTTTAAAAAGATATTATAGTTAATTACA
>JACCDH010978244.1_pt1 | contig 11076 bp, 8 predicted proteins | sample 7442481 | NCBI WGS metagenome assembly JACCDH01 (sample SAMN15323433, study PRJNA562643) | freshwater metagenome | isolation source: river surface water | place: USA:Blue River Watershed | collected 2017-08-15 | reverse complement strand
GCAAGAGGAGGAAGAGCGAAAGAGGCAAGAGGAGGAAGAGCGAAAGAGGCAAGAGGAGGAAGAGCGAAAGAGGCAAGAGGAGGAAGAGCGAAAAAGGCAAGAGGAGGAAAAGGCGGAGCGAAAAAGACAAGAGGAGGAAAATGTAAAGAGAAAAAGAATTGAGGAAGAGGTCAAAGAATTGCGACAAAACCCCTGGTTTGTCAAAGAATTGGAAGACAATGAAGCTGAAGAACAAAACGCAAACAATCAAGAAATCAAAAGACGCAAAACGTTTGTGAATTTCTCCGAGACATTTTCAACCGAGGAATGTGTAGACATTTTTAATCGAGAAACGGCGAGATTGAGCAACGAACTTAGCGAAACAAAAGCGTCCTTTGACGCGAGGATTCTTGCGCTCCAGAACGAGTTTGCGGAAAAAAGTGCTAGTATCGAAGCCAAGATGGTCTTGCTGCGAAAATGGGCCAGCGCTGTTTGCGAACATTCAAGTTTACCACCGAAAAAAAGACAAAAATAAAAAAAACACAACAAAAAACCGCCGATTCTAAATTTGGTCTAACGAAAAGACCTGCGTTGGTCTCTTGCTAACTTTCAGTGAATTTTTTTTTATGTCTACGTGAGATGTACGAGCAGAGCATCGTCGAGGACCAGGATCCTCCGGTTTGGATCACGACTAAAAACGATGTTTGGTCAATCGACAAAATGCGGGCGAGGTTGCAACAAGAAGTTCTGCGCCGCAAACTCGCAAAGCAGTCCAAGTTATTCAAACCGGGCTCTGTTGTAGCCGCCGAGTACTCCATTGACGGCCATTATTACCCGGCCGTTGTTCTCAGTCATACCATCGACGACTCTTTTGTTACCGTCCGGTTTCTTGCAGACGGCATCACGGATTGTGTACATGAATCGAGAATCGACAAAAGGCCAATTTTCGGCATGTGCAAACGATATCGGCGTATCTGGGCCACGGGGCGTGTGTTGACGTTCAACAATAAAAGATACAAGTTTTGACTTTTTGGCTTGTACACTTCATTGGTTAAGCCGGAAACAATAGTATAACACATTGAAGTGTAACTGCTCCAACAAGTTAAACGGAAATAAGTCCCGCAATCTTTACAAGGACTCGATTTTACAAATGTTGCATTTTTTTAAGGTAAAATTGTGTCTGCCATCAAATGTAAAGTTGTAGAGCCCCAGGTGGCATCTAGTTTAAAAAAGTCAAGGCTTTTCGAAATTTTGCTTTGAAACGTTTTTTTGACCCGGGTTTTGCACAAAAACGTTTGAAGTCTAGACGTGACAAGTAAAGACGGCGGAAAAAACAGTAAATAAAAACCTTGTTTTTTATAAATGGTTGCATACAAGGGTCAAAAGTCAAGTTTTACCCAAGTTTTTGTATCAGCAAATGTTGTCAAATTGAAGCCTTCGCTTAACATTGTCGACATTGTCGATTTGCAGAGGTGATGTCGACCGTTCGTGGACCATAGTTGCGGAAGATGTGTCCAAACAAGGTCTTGCGATCGCGTGAACAAACACTTCGTCACCGGGCGTCACCTGGTTCATGGGGTCACCATGTCTTGGGGTCTTGACAAAAGCTTCACTGTCAATGAATGGGGGTGCTTGGAACACCGTGGATTCGTCGTCCTCGAACAGGAGTTTACGTGAAACGTTAAGCAGCCATGCGCGGTCATCGCTCACATCGTCGAACCGGAGCTTTCTTTTGGTGTTGGTGAACACAACGTCGTCGTCGTTGTCGTCGTTCAGGTTGGGGGAGCCATAGTTCTTGATCGGAGCCCGGAGCCGTGCGTGAACAAACACTTCATCACCGCCGTGGGACTCCGTGGTGTTGTTGTCGAACAGACCAGGAAGGATTGCAGGGCAAACAAGGGTCTGCGCCAACTTGGAAGAAGAGGTACGAGCGGCCATGGGCGGTGGGTAGTTTGAAATATGAATCTTTTCCAAAACAACCGTTATGATCTTTGCGATAATTATCATACATTTATCAAAACGCGCAACATACCGGTATGTTGAAAATTTTTTATTTACATATAAGAAAAAATGTTTGCAATATGTACATTAGTATGTAGAAAAAAAATATCTTGCCTAATTTCACCATGAAAAAGGATCATTGATTTTTTTTTAAAAAAGAGAGATTTGACCAATGGATCCGCGGCCACAATTTCATTGGTAAAAATGAAATGTCCTTCCCGAATTTCCGTCGTGACCTTTCTCAAACCACGTAGTTTGCAAAATTAATGGCATATGTAAAAATAATTTTTATCATTATTATATTTATATGACAATTATTTCTTTGTTTAAAAATTTTTTCCCATATGAAATATAATTTTTTCAAATTGCCGTGAAACTGAAGTTGGCGTCTTAGACACTACGTCACGGCAGTTTGCCGTTCACTTTTCAAACTCGCGTTTTGCTTAACCATGTCGGCAGTGCGCCGCTCCCAACGTCTCAACAGCAACCTGCCTCTCCCCCATGTGGGGTGGGTGTCTCTCGCTCGAGCCAAGCTCCGGTGGCGCAACCATTGGGTCGCAAGAAGCAGGCCCTGCAGGTCTGGGTTGTGTTCGCGTCGCCTCTCCGTGGCGTCTCCGCGGTTCCTATGTAAATCGTGTACTGCTCGTCAGCAAGGACTGGTGGAAGTTCCAAGTTCGGTTCTTCATCCTCCGGCTTCAAGTTCTTCCTCGTCAGCGGCCCCCCTACCTTCGAGTTCTACATTTTTGAGTTCTTCTTCCGGGTCAAATTCAAGCAGCAGTGGATTTTCTGGTGCGTGGCAGCCTGTCTTCGTCGAGTACGACGAAAATTCGGACTCGGATGCAACGATCATTCAATCGTCTTGCGACGTGATGTCTGATTATGATTCAGACGCGACCATCGATCAACTACCTACCCGTTGAGAATTTTATTACAAAAAAAATCTCAAAATTGTGTTGGTTTGACAAATATGTTTAAGGGTTTCATTCTTGGGTTTTAGGTTGAGGCCGTAACCGAGATTAGGGTTGACGGGAGGTATAAAATGTATTGGGTTTTTTGAAACTCTGTTGTTGTCTTCTCAAAACTTTGTGATTTTTTTAAAAAACTCCTTTGAAACATCCATCGTCGTGGCCCTTTCAAAACCTCGTTGTGGTCCTTTTAAAACTCCGTCGCAATCTTCCTCACATGATTTGAAAAATTTTATGGCATGTGCAAAGCAATTTTGTTTTATTATTAATTTTATATGACAATAATTTTTAGTTGAAAGTTTTTTCCCATATGAAATACAATTTTTTCAAATCGCCGTGAAACTGAAGTTGTCGTCTTAGACACTACGTCACGGCATTCTGCCGTTCACTTTTCAAAACCGACGTTCCAACAACATGACCTCCCCCGCGCAGAAGACCTACATGGTGAACACCTTGCTGTCCCGCGACGAGTACGAAGACTCAGACGACTACGACCTTATGCGCGAGATGTACGATCAAAGCATCGACGAGGACAGGGACCCACCGATTTGGATTACAACGACCGAGGACGGTTTATCCGTGGACAGAATGCGGGAAATATTGAATCAAGAAATTCAACATCGCGAACTCGCAAAACAAGCCAAGTTATTCAAACCGGACTCTGTTGTGTCCGCCGAGTATTCCATTGACGGACATTATTACCCAGCTGTGGTTCTCAATCACACCATCGACGACCCTTTTGTTACCGTCCGATTCCTCGCAGACGGTGTCACGGATTGTGTTCACGAATCAAGAATCAACCCAAGACCCACGTTTGGTATGTGCAAGCGAGATCGGCGAATCTGGGCCACGGGCCGTGTTTTGACTTTCAACAATAAAAGATACAAGTTTTGACTTTTTTTGCGCACTGTGTTTAAAGGTTTATTAATCTAAAAAATTGGTTTTGTTTTTTTTTTGTTTTTTTTTGTGGGGGTTGGACGCCATTCAACATCTCGCGACCCGTGCTCCCCGTGACCGGAATCGGCCTTTGGTGAGCCCTCGGGGTCACATCACGAGACAAAATATTGTTCCCCGTCCTGAGAAAGGGATGGTGTGCCTCCTCACTCTGACCTTCAAAAACCTGGTCGGGTCAAGCAAGGGCTGGCTCACCTTTGTCGTTCGGGGTCCCAAGCGGGGGAGACTCCCAAGTGCGCCGGTGGTCCTTTTCAAACTCCGTCGCAATCTTCCTCACATGGTTTGAAAAACTTGATGGCATGTGCAAACCAATTTGTTTTATTATTATTATTGCTTTTATATGACAATAATTTTTAGTTGAAAGTTTGTCCCCATATGAAATATAATTTTTTCAAATTGCCGTGAAACTGAAGTTGGGATTCTACTCTGAAATTTTGTATCATACGTTTAAAAATGTTTGTACACAAATATTTTGTACATATGTAAAAAAATAAAATTCAAAAAATATATTCGCATATGGAAAACAAGAATTGTACGGAGGTACCTGAAACACAAGTAGAAACTGATTGATAAAAAATCGACGTTTATCGGTGGGGGTTACGCACTTTTCAAATTTCGCATTCTTCGATGGCTCATCGTCGTTCCAAGCGTGCTCGTTCCAGCGTTGTTTACACCGATGAGCAAGATCCTTCAGACGTCGCCAAGCGTCGCAGGCGTGAGCTTCGGTTGTTAAACACCAAGAGGTGTGAGGGCAAATCGGGTACATGCTCGTGTCGTATTCCTTTAACTTCAATGCACGTTTTTTGCGGTCGATGTCGACGAGGTCGAGAATGGCAAAGCTCGCCGTCGAGTTCTTTGCCGAGTTCTCTTTCTAATGCTCCTCCGAGTTCTTTATCGAGTTTTGCGTTGAGTTCTTTTTCCAATTCTCCACCGGGTGCATCGAGTTCTTCGCCAAGTTTTTTGTCAAGTTCTCCCCCAATTTCTTTTTCCAATTCCTCGTCGAGTTCTTCATCGAGTTCCTCGTCGAGTTCTTCATCGAGTTCTTCATCGAGTTCTTCATCGAGTTCTTCAAGCCCTTTGAGTTATGAGAACCAATTGTCGAGTTCTCATTCGATTTGGGCGTTACTGAATTCTTCGTCAAATCCTTCAAGTTCATTGACTACCTCGCACACTGCGAGTTCGTCCAGCCTTTCGAATCCGCCAATGCCATCAAGCTCCTCTGCACGCGAAGGTTCTGGCGAATCGCTTTCGGTTCTTCGTCGTTTTGTTGTAAATCAACGTCGCATTCAATCCTGGGAACGCGAGCGAGGGCTCGTGTTTTCCGACGACGATGATTCAGGGGTAATCGGTGTTACCGTAAGGTTGAACCGACCTTCTGGTGTCGAACGAATTGATCTTACTTTGACCGTTGAAGGGGAAGGTGACGATCACGATGACCTTGCATCCCAAAACTTGTTCAAGCCTCATTGCGAACCTGCCATGTTTTCGTGCGCCGGAGAATGCCAAGGCGATTTCACCCGTGAATGGTCGTGTATTATTTGCATGGACAATGATGGCGGGCATTTCATCGACCTTGGGTGTCCTTGCAAAGAACAGCGTGTGCACTACGAATGCTTCAAAGCATCGTTTGACCGCAAATGCCCAACGTGTCGCACAATCGTTCACCCTCGAAACTGGCGACCCGCCAAGCCCGATGTCAACGTGGGTAAGGCACAAGGGGATGTTATCGGTGTCTGCGGTTTTCACGACTGCAAAGCCTCGTCTCCAAATGTTTATTCCAACGACGTGGCTATACTGGACTGCGAATTCTGCGGCATCATGGTTCATCCGCGATGTATCAAAGATCTTGCGCGCTCATTGAGCGGGCGATGTGCTTGCGCACGAAAAAACAGTCGTCTTCGTGTTTCGGACATGTTTTTCAATGGCCTCACTGGTTGCGAACACTCTCGAGCGGTGTCCACCTTTCTCAACGAATATCGTTGCGAATGCCGTTCATTTCCTTGTTCGTGCTCACCGTGCTGTGTCACGTCAATGGCAATTTTAACCAAATCGTGTTGAATGTTCAAGTTTTAAAACAATCAAAACAAAAAAAACCCAGTGCAATAGCGAGTTTGTCCAAGGTTTTTGAATAAGGGAAAAAAATTGTTTGAATCAAGTAGTTTACCACACGTTGGCAAAACAAATTATTATTTTTGAAAAAAAACCTTTGGTAACTTGCTTTTCCATTTATGGTTTTGCTTTCATTGAAATAAAAACTTTTGATTATATTGAAAATGTTATTCTTTTTCAACTTGAAATGCCCCAACATTTTCATTTGTTCTTCAAAATAAACTTTTGAATCAACACTTGTTGCATTTTTAAAAAAAACGTTTGATTTTTATTATTTTTTTTGCGGTAGCGCACATATTCATATGTAAAAAAATTACACGCAAACAATAAAAAAATTTCAATGTTATATATACATTATAAATAATGTTTTTTTTGTGTCGACAATTTTTAGGACATGGGAATGTCGCACAAATTTGCGTACATTTTTTTTGCAACCCCTCAATGGAGGTCAAACGTCGGTGTCCAGCGCCCTTGGCACCTGACGACGGTAGCCTTTTTTCTCCTTTACTTTTGAACCTTTGGACATATTTTTTTTGTTTTTTAAACAGATGATGAATCAACGGAAACAGATTACGCGCAATTTCAAGACTGTAGCACCGTCCGCATGCTAAACGTCCGTCAACCTTGGGCGTCTCTTCTAGTCCATGGTGTCAAAGACGTGGAGAACCGCAGCTACGCATTGACGGTGCGATACAAATTGCAACTTCCGATATGGATTGTTATTATTGCGTCAAAAAACAAGGTTACAAGAAAAGATATATCCGAGGCTGCGACGCGAATCTCCGCCTCTGGAAAGAATTTCGTTTTGCCTCAAAAATTCCCAACCGGGGTCATCGGAGTCGTACGCTTTGTTTCGTGCACAACCAGGCATTCACCGAGTGTCTGGTACAATGGCGGAGAGGACTTTGCTTGGATTGTTGATCAGTCGTATGCGCTTCAACACCCCCTCACGCTGAGGACCCCCGGCTCCATGTCATTGGTGTTTATGGACAATCATGCAGAGAGGGAGGAAATTGTACAAACTTTGAACATCCAACTTTCAATGAGGCTTCAAAAATTACTCGGAATGTCGGATACAAAATACAAAACAATATAGACTCCTGCAATTGTGTTTTGCAGATTAAATTTCAAAACGTGTTTTTTCCAAAGATTTCTAAACCCCAAAAAAAAAACTAATTTTTGTTTTTAAAAATTGACATGCCCAAAAACCTTTGAAGTTAAATCCAATATAATTTAAAAAAAATGTTGCATATGACAAAAAAATACTTGTCTTTAAATGTTTCCATATACAAAATAATTAAGTGCTATTTTTGCAAAAAAAAATTGCAAAGTATACAATAATGTTACACACGGTGTGTTACCTTATCTAGAAAAAATTAATTCATTGGATAGTTTTTTTAATCAACAAAATTGTTTTTTCTTTTGAAACTTGCGCTTATCCAAATATATTATTTTTTAAAAAAAACCATTAATTCGAGAATTTTAAAGACTTGGAGTTTTTGTCAAAAAATGTATTTTTTGGAATCGTATGTTGAAACTTCTCCCGTTTTCCAGATTTCACGGTCTTCTTTGCACATTCCAAACGTGGGGTCCTTGGACACGTAACCACGAAAAACGGTGTGGCGCAAACCGCCCACCAAGAATCTTACTTGGACAAAATTTCTCCCGGTGCAATGAATGACTTTGGCAGGGTAAAACTGGTCGTCGATGATCCATTTTGCGGCAACAATGTCTCCAGTCTTTAACAACGACCGATCTGGTTTGCATTGAGCAGCAGGGGTAGGTGGGGGTACGTAGTTGATCATTGATTTAACAATGGTGACCAAGATTTTCTCCTTGACAAATCTGACGGTGATGTTTTCGTCGTCAGGGATATCCACGATCTTGGCAAGTGCGAAACAATTTGCATCACTTTGAAACAGAGCGGGTGCCATGATTATGTCCCCGATCGAAAAGACACGAGTCTTGTTGACAAACCCTTGAACGGAGCGAAGATAGTTGTCAAAGTCCAAGTGTACGTGACTTGGGGTGCAAACACTCGAGTAGTCGGCGGAAGGGGTGCGCGAACTCGGAAGGGGCTTGGGGTTGACACCGGTGGTACGTGACATTCTTGTTGAGGCGCGTTTGAAAAGTGAACCAATTTTCCGTTGTCGCGCACGTATCACCAACTTCAGTTTTTCACCGGTAAACAGAAAAAAACTCAATTGTGCCAAAAAAGTATATGATATAAAAAATATTTTTTTTGATTTATTTTTATTACATGTATTCTTACAAAATAATTCGTACGCTGAAAACACAAAAACAACTCAACCAATTTTTATTTTGGTGTGACATCCTCTTCAAAAAATTCAGTATTATTATAATCGTGGTACATCAGCGTAACTTGGTCGTATCTTAATGGAACTTCCTCATTTTTAACACAAAAACAACTCAACCAATTTTTATTTTGGTGTGACATCCTCTTCAGATAACTCATCAAACTTGTTGTACATCAGCGTAACTTGGTCGTATCTTAATGAAACTTTCTCATCCAGTAAATCTTCGTCATTTGAATCTTTTATTTTTATATATATTCCAAACAACTGCCTGTTCTGCGTGTCAATGGCCTTGTTATCATCAATCTTAAATTGTTTTTGAAACACGCTTACACCATCATTATTATTCTCGATTTCTTTGCGAATTTTAGTAGATATTTTCATTCTTATTTTATGTGTAGATTGGGAACCCGTGCGATAGGAGTATAAGGTATTATCGAATTCCATATTGAAAACTAAAGTTTTATGCGTAATCCACACCACGAATAACAAATTATAAACTTCTGTTCGTTCCGATTCCGTCCCGTCGCTTTTCCAAGTAACTATGGTCGTTCCTTTCTTGTCATCCTCCCAAGCTTTGTTAAAATCTTTGAACCTTGCTTTCAAGGAAGGTAAAGGGGGATGAACTTGGGCTTGATTACCGATATCGGCCTTACTGTCTACCGTTGGTTTTTCGGTTGCGTCTTTTCTTTCCGCGGATGCAACCACGTCGGAGGCCGGTTGGCCGGCAGTGACTGTGTCCTGTTGGCCGGTAGTGACTTGATTACAGATACCGGCCTCATTGTCCACCGTTGGTTTTTCGGCTGCGTCTTTTCTTTCCGCGGATGCAACCACGTCGGAGGCCGGTTGGCCGGCAGTGACTGTGTCCTGTTGGCCGGTAGTGACTTGATTACAGATACCGGCCTCATTGTCTACCGTTGGTTTTTCGGCTGCGTCTTTTCTTTCCGCGGATGCAACCACGTCGGAGCTCGGTTGGCCGACAGTGACTTGGTCCGGTTGGCCGACAGTGACTTGGTCCGGTTGGCCGGTCCGGGATTCTACAGCTGGCGTACCCGCTGGCTGGGCGATGATTGGTACTCCCGCTGGTGTTTCACTCACCAATGATTCGTTGGCGGATTTGGCTGCTGGCTGGGCGTTAAGGGTTACTACCGCCGGCGTTTTACTCACCAATGATTCGTTGGTGGATTGGGCTGCTGATGACCCTGTCCCAGGGGTTGTTTTCGTCCCAGTCGTGGCTGGTCCTGTCCCAGGGGCTATTTCCGTCCCTGTCGCGGCTTTCTCTTTCCCAGGGGTTGTCTCAGTCCCTGTCGCGGCTTTCTCTTTCCCAGGGGTTGTCTCAGTCCCAGTTGTGGCTTTCTCTTTCCCAGTGGCTTTCCCAGGGGTTGCCCCAGGGGCTTTCCCAGGGGTTGCCCCAGTGGTTGCCCCAGTGGTTGCCCCAGTGGCTTTCTCACAGGCTTTCCGGAGGGCTGCCTCAGGGGCTGCTCTAACCTCTTTCGTAGATGTCCCAGGGACTGTCATAGTCCTTGTAGTGGCTTTCCATGTGCATGCTGGTTGTACGTTTACAGAATGTGGGTCCTGCGACGGAGTCTTGGCTTTATTACTTTTCTTCTTGCCGCTGTTCGATCCTGTGAGACTATACAGAACAAAAATAACAATGATAAATACAACCAAAACAATCAACGCAATCGAGAATGGCGACATTTGTTGTGTTTTTTATTGTTTAATTAAATGTCCATTTTTTCAAAACTATGCAATGTTTTCTCTTAAAAAAAGGTAATCATTTCATGTTATTGTGGTAGGAACGACCGAGCAAAATTTCTACTTACAGGCGGTGGTTCTAGTTGATAATACTTGAATGTCGCTGTTACTTTGTATGATATATTTACAAGAATTAGTAATATTACACACACTATCACAAGTATCGATGTCAAGAGTTTTGTGTCGGTTTCCATTCGTATATAGTGTATATTTTTTAATTACATGTGTATAAAAATAATTTTGTGCATATATGCAAATATTTTTTACCAAAAAATAATGCCCAATGTTTTATCTTAAATAAAAAAAGGTTTTATAACAACTTTTCCACTGCTTAAACACAAAAACAATTCAACGTTCGGATTTTCCAAGTCCTCATCCAATGAATTTTTAACATTTTCCAAACAACCGTGATTGTCAATGACCTATAACATTGTTTGTTGAAACATTAGTGTCATTTGGACAATCGTACTTTATGGGTTGTCCTTTCATTTTTATAAATACATTACTTTTCAACGTGTACAACAAATTTAACGTGTGTTTAACTTTGATTTCACAAAATTAAACAAATCGTTTTATTTGATTGTTGATTTACAATTGTTCAAACAAGGAGCAAAGAATTTTTATTTTTGTCTTTTTTTGGGTGGTAAACTTGAGTTTTGTCCGATTGCTTGAGCCCAATTTCTTAAGGCAAGCATTCTAGCTTCAACGTGGTCGTTTTTTTCTTGTAACACCTTGCGAAGCGCGTAAATGCCAGCATTGACCACTTTTCTAGTTTTTTTCAATTCTTGGCTCAGTTTTGCCGTCTCTCCTTTTAGGATATGCATGTACTCCTCTTGCGAAGTTGGAGTAGGGAGTTCATAACATGTTTTGTGCCGCTTGGCCGGAGGATTCGCGTGCTGTTCTTGTTCTTGTTCTTGTTCTTGTTCTTGTTCTTGTTCTTGTTCTTGTTCTTGTTCTTGTTCTTGTTCTTGTTCTTGTTCTTGTTCTTGTTCTTG
>JACCDH011180665.1_pt1 | contig 11078 bp, 11 predicted proteins | sample 7442481 | NCBI WGS metagenome assembly JACCDH01 (sample SAMN15323433, study PRJNA562643) | freshwater metagenome | isolation source: river surface water | place: USA:Blue River Watershed | collected 2017-08-15 | reverse complement strand
TTGTGGTGTTTGCGCCAGGTGCTGAATACGGCCCTGCCAAACGATGGCCTGCCAAGCACTTTGCCGAGTTGGCCAGCAAGATTGATCGACCCGTGTTTTTGTTGGGCTCTGCCAAAGAGTTCGACATTTGCCAAGAAATTGCAACAGTTGCCAACGCCACCAAGCCCGGCCACTGCTTTAATTTGGCAGGCCAAACCAACCTGATGCAAGCCTTTGCGCTGATTGCTTATGCGTTTCGCGTCGTCAGCAATGACTCGGGGCTGATGCATGTCGCCGCTGCCTTCGGCGTTCCACAAGTGGCCGTCTTTGGTTCATCCAGTCCAGAGCACACACCGCCATTGAATGAGCGCGCACGCGTGGTGTGGTTGCGTGTTGATCAAAACTATCAGCCACCGTTGGCTTGTGCACCTTGCTATGAGCGTACTTGCCCGCTAGGCCACATGCGTTGCTTGGAAGATGTATCGGCTGAGCGTGTCTATCGCTTACTCTAGGACAAAAAGACGCCAATGCTCCACAGCTATTGCGTGTGAATTGCGATCAATTAATCGGTGTAAAGATGAATCTCCAGTCCGTGATCGGCATTAAATTTCCGTTGATACAAGCACCGATGGCTGGTGTGCAAGACAGTAGTTTGGCGATTGCAGTCAGTGCTGCAGGTGGGTTGGGCTCATTACCAGCAGCCATGCTTGACGCGGCCAGCTTGCGACATGAGTTGGAGACGTTGCAGTCGAGTGGGTTGCCCTACAACGTGAATTTTTTTTGCCATCAACCGCCAACGCCAACACAGGCTGCAGAGGTCAATTGGCAGACGGTGCTACAGCCGTACTACCTAGAATTTGGCATTGATCCAGCAACCATTCCGACAAACGCAGGGCGGCGTCCGTTTGATGAAGAGATGGCAGAGGTCTTAGAAGAATTTTCGCCAAAAGTCGTGAGTTTTCACTTTGGGTTGCCCAAGCCTAGTTTGTTGGCGCGTGTCAAAGCACGAGGTGCATGGGTGATGTCTTCGGCAACCACATTGGATGAGGCGCGTTGGTTGGTGGCCCACGGTGTAGATGGCGTGATTGCACAAGGTCTTGAAGCGGGCGGACATCGTGGTCATTTTCTAGATCGCGATGTCTCGCGTCAGTCCAACACCTTGGATTTAGTCGAACAGCTGAGTGCCAATATTCGTGTGCCCATCATTGCAGCAGGGGGCATTGCAAGCGCACAAGAGGTTCAAGCAGCGATGGCAGCAGGCGCATCGGCAGTGCAAGTTGGCACTACATTTTTGTTGTGTGATGAAGCAAAAACCAGTGCTTTGCATCGCGCGAGATTACGTGATGTACATGCGCCAACTGCTTTGACGAATTTGTTCACCGGTGGATTGGCGCGTGGCGTGTGTAATCGCGTTATGCAAGAGTTGGGGCCGTGCAATGACGCTGCGCCACCTTTTCCATTGGCGACACGAGCCATTGCACCTGTGCGTGCGAAGGCAGAAGCAAAGCATTTAGATGACTTCACACCACTTTGGTCAGGTAGCAACCGTTCGGGGTGTTTTGAGGGACCCGCTTCAGAAGTGGTGTTGCGGTTGGTTGCTGGTTTTGCGAACTAAGTCAAGCAGAGAAAATCAGGACAAACTGCATATTCAAGTCAATAGTCCGCAGGGTTATCGCCTTGTGTCACAGGCAAGATACGCGACGCCAACCAAACCAACAGCAACACAGGCGCTCCCAGCAGCGCAGTGCTGTTGAAGAAGGCTTCATAGCCGTGGGCATCCACATACACCCCCGAAAAGCCAGCCAGCCACTTGGGTGCTAGCAGCATCATTGAGCTAAACAGCGCGTACTGCGTGGCCGAGTAATTCACATTCGTCAGGCTCGACAAATACGCAATGAACGCGGCAGACGCAATCCCACTTGCCAAGTTGTCTGCCGAGATGACCCATACCAAAGCTGTCAGATCGTGACCGCGCGTGGCCAACCAAGCAAACAACAAATTGGTCATGGCGCTCAGCACTGCGCCGAGCATGAGGATACGCATCACGCCTAAGCGCATCGAAAGTACACCTCCGATGAAAGCACCCAATAACGTCATGACCACGCCAAACACTTTGGTGACAGCTGCTACTTCGTCTTTGGTGTAACCCATGTCCACATAAAACGGGTTGGCCATGATGCCCATTACGACATCGCTGATGCGATAGACAGCAATCAAGCCCAAAATGAGCGCGGCCTGCCAGCGGTAGCGACGGATGAATTCGGCAAAAGGTTCGATTAACGCGCCGCGCAGCCATTCGGCTGCGTTGCGAGCGGGAGGCATGTCGCGGGGCGCGGGTTCGGGTGACAACAAAACGGTGAGCACGCCCAAACTCATGGAAGTCGCCATCACCAAATACGCGGTTTGCCAAGCTGTATGAACGTAGGCTGTTTCATCTGCACCTGCTGCGCGAGCGGCCACCCACAGTACGCCCGCACCCGCCCAAATCATGGCGAGGCGGTAGCCGGTTTGGTAGGTGGCCGCCAAGGCTGCTTGGTGTTGTGCGTCGGCTGATTCAATGCGAAACGCATCCAGCGCAATATCTTGTGTGGCCGATGCAAACGCCACTAACAGTGCGCACCACACCACAGGTTCCAACGCTACTTGTGGATCGAGCAAAGCCATGCCGATCAAGCCTGCCACCACCGTGAGCTGTGCCAGTAGCAGCCAACTGCGACGGCGACCTAGCCATCGCGTGAGCAGTGGCAAGGGCAAGCGGTCCACCAGGGGTGACCACACCCACTTAAAGCCATAGGCCAAACCTACCCAACTTAAAAAACCAATCGTGCTGCGGTCGATACCCGCTTCGCGTAAACGAAAGCTCAGCGTGCCCAGCACCAGCAACAACGGCAAGCCAGCCGAAAAGCCCAAGCACAGCATGCGCCAAGAAGCTGGTTCCAGGTACACGCGAAATGCCGCCAACCAGCTCAAGTTTTTAACCTTTGTTGTGGATGTCGTAGCTGGACTTGTTGTATCGTTCATGCCTCTATTTTCAGGCTTTCTCATAAAGACTTTTCATGCTCACCAAACGTTCATTTATTTACGGTTGTGTCGGTTGCGCTTGTAGCTTAGGCGGCGGCGCGTTGTTGGCGCGTGAGGGCGTTGAGGTGAACAAAGAGTCCTCGGTCTTTGCCGGGCTGGTACCTGCCGGCGAGGTGGAGCAATCTGCTCGCAAACAATACGGCGAGATGATGAAAGAGGCCGCTAGCAAAAACGCATTGGGCCCCGACAACCATCCCGAAGTGATTCGTTTGCGCCGCATTGCTAAACAAATCATCCCGCATAGCTACGACTGGAACCCACGTGCCAAAGAGTGGAAATGGGAGGTCAATTTGGTGGGTTCAAATCAAATCAATGCGTTTTGCATGCCCGGCGGCAAGATCGCTTTTTACAGCGGCATCTTGACGCAGCTCAAGCTCACGGACGATGAGGTGGCCATGGTGATGGGCCACGAAATTGCCCACGCCTTGCGTGAACATGCACGCGAGCGCATGGGCAAAGCCACGGCCACCAACGGTGTGGCGGCTATTGGTAGCACGGTGGCTTCAGTGTTCTTTGGTGTCAGTCCCCAACTGACCGATTTGGTGGCCAAGCAAGGTGTGAGTCTGCTCAACCTGAAGTTCAGCCGTGACGACGAAACAGAAGCTGATTTGGTGGGGATGGAAATCGCGGCCCGTGCTGGCTACGACCCGCGTGCGGGCGTCACCTTGTGGCAAAAAATGAGCGCTGCCAACAAAGGTGCACCACCGCAGTGGCTAAGCACTCACCCTTCGGGTCACACGCGTATTGAAGAAATCCAGGCCAACTTACCCAAGGTCATGCCGCTTTACGAACGTGCGAAGTAGTCAGCGACTCCGTTGAGAGTCTGGCATTTAGGTTCCACCCACATACGGGTTTGTTTTACGCTCACGGCCAAAGGTGCTCTCGGGTCCGTGCCCTGGAATAAATACGGTGTCGTCTCCCATGGGCCACAAGCGCTGCGTGATGCTGTTGATGAGGTCATCATGGTTACCGCGCGGAAAGTCGGTGCGACCAATGCTGCCCGCAAACAGAACATCGCCCACAAACGCACGCTTGATCTCAGGTGAATAAAACACAACATGACCAGGTGTATGGCCCGGGCAGTGGCGCACTTGTAGCGTGTGCTTGCCAAGCGTCACCGTATCGCCATCGTGTAGCCAACGGGTGGGGGTGAATGGACGTGCCGGCGGGAAGCGGTAGCTGGCTGCGGCTTCGGGCAAGCCATCGATCCAAAATTGGTCGCCTTCATGAGGGCCAGTGATGGGCAGTTGAAGCTGCTCAGCTAGATCTGCAGTTGCACCTGCATGGTCGATGTGCGCGTGAGTGATCCAAATTTGTTCAAGCGTCACGCCCAGCTGTTTGCAGGTGGTAAGTAAAACAGGCAAGTCACCACCTGGGTCGATGATGGCGGCCTTCATGGTTTCGTCACACCAAACGATGGAACAGTTTTGTTGGAACGGTGTAACTGGAACGGTTTCGTACTGAAGCATTTCGAAATGTTAGCTTGATTCGTTCATCAAACCTAAAGTCCTAGCTTGCGTACATCAGATGAGTAGTTGCGCACGGCCCGAACAAAACAATATAGGGTCATGCCGAAAGCGATTGAAAGAATAACCACATCAAACATGTAGCCGGAAAAATCAGAGAGGTAAATCAGCGCCGCTTCACCCAAAGCGACGATGATTAAGCTGGCTTTGATGCTCATGCTGACAAACAGTTTTAAGTGCGCCACGTCGCTTCCTTGTGGTAATGAAACCCAAGAATATCAATGCACTTAAGCGCCAACAGCCGGTATTTACTCTGAAAAATCGTTTAAGACAAAGCAAAAATCATTAAAAATCTTTGTATACAGTTTCGATTGGTGGGCGCTAGAGAACTAGCTCTAAAGCGCAATAACACCGTTGTGTTTTCTAAATTGGTCGATAACATTTCCGTATCAAATTAAATTTTCAAGGAACGTATATGCAAGACCAAATCAAACCCCAAGTTGATGCTTCTGTGAAAGCTGCTTTTGAATTCGCCAACATGTCATTCACACAACTCGAGCGTGTGACCGAGCTTGCCCTTGAGCAGGCCCGTGTGAACGCAGAGTTGGCGCAAGAGCAATTGGCTTCCGCCCTTGAAGTCAAAGACCCAGCCGCAGCCCTTGAATTGTTGAAAACACAACTTGAAGCATCTGCAAAAAGCTTGGCAGGGTTTGCCGCCACAGCTTATGAGTTGAGCCAAGAGTTCCAGGCCGAAGGCGCAGCATTTGCTGAAGGTCACTTTGATCAAGCGCATGGTGCTGCGAACAAGGCCTTGGCTGAAAACTTGAAAAAAGCCCCCCAAGGTTCTGAAGCTGCTGTAACAGCGGTCAAAGCAGCCGTTGAAGCCAGTAACAAAGCATTGGCTGAAGCACGCAAGAACGTCAAGAAAACAGCCGAGTTGGCACAAGAAGGGTTGGCCAAGCTGAAAGAGCACGCGCCTAAAGCGGCCAAATCTCCAGTACGCCGCAAGCGCGCTTAATACATCGCGTCTTTCAACAAAGCCCCTATGCAGTGATGCGTCGGGGCTTTGTTGTTTTTGTTGATTGCGTTATATTTTTATGCGTCAAAAAGAGTAGATTTTTGTTGTGAATAGCATCAGCGTCACCTCAGTCAATGTACCTACGGCTGCAAGTATGTCGGCCCAAGTCTCCGCACGCGCCAATAAAGTAGCAGGAGAGCCGGCGCCACAAATTGCTGGTTTGTCGAAAAATGCACTAGACGTTAAGCAAAAAGAAAAGCCAGACATGCTGGCCAATCTCAAGGCGATTGAGGCGCAAATCGCTGAGCGCGCCAAGCAAGCTGTGGATGTGAACGCACTCGATATTTCGTACAACAAGAAATTGGCCGAGCTGTCGGTCAAAGTGGAGCAGCAGCAAACGGGGGACTTAATCCGCGAGCTGAAGTTCAAAGATTACAAGGCGATGGTTTATGGCCCGCACGGTTATAAGGGTGCCTATATTGATATTGCTGCTTGAGTGATAACAAAGACTAGCTCAGCACAAATGCCAGCATCGCCGCATCATCAATCACGTTGAACGTGATGTACGTGGCCACTTGGTAGATCCAAAACAAAACCCGCTCACTGGGAGCGGGTTGATGGTGAGGCCAAGTTAAATCAGCACTCATCCGTGCTGTGACCGGGCGCTGCTTGCGTGGGCACATGGTGGCGCAAGCCCACTTGTTGGTTGTGCTCATCCACAAATACCAGTTGCGGCTCATGTTTGGCCACATCAGCTTCGGCCACTTGAGCGAACGACGCAATGATCAACAAGTCACCCACGCTGGCGCGGCGTGCGGCAGAGCCGTTGACTGAAATCATGCCCGAGCCACGTTCGCCTTTGATGGCGTAGGTGATGAAGCGTTCGCCGTTGTTGATGTTCCAGATGTGGACTTGTTCGTTCTCACAAATGTTGGCGGCGTCGAGCAGGTTTTCATCGATGGCGCAGGAGCCTTCATAGTGCAATTCGCACTGGGTGGTTGCAACACGGTGAATTTTCGATTTCAGCAGGGTACGGAACATGACTGATAAATGGTCTAAAAACTTAACAATGTCCTAATCATAGAGCCCTAAGCTGAATCTAGCGTGACAAATGTTTTGCGGCACCAAGGCCTGCTACGCGGCCACTTGCCAGGCAGGCACTCAGAAGGTAGCCCCCAGTGGGCGCTTCCCAGTCCAACATTTCGCCTGCTACAAACACGCCGGGTCGTGCGTTCGCCATCAGATGCTCGTCTAAAGCTTCAAGGCGCACGCCACCTGCGCTGCTGATGGCTTCATCAATTGGACGTGTGTTGGCCAATGTGATGGGCAGATGCTTGATGGCCTCTGCCAAGTATGCGGGGCTGTCCATCGCCTCTTTGCTCAGCACTTCGTGCAACAACGCCAAGTGCAAAGCCGTGAGATTGAGGCGGCTTTTCAAATGGCTGCTGAGCGAGCGCGTGCCACGCGGGTGCGACACCTCAGCTAACACACGCTCTGGCGTGAAGTCAGGTTTGAGGTCGAGGTGCAAGGTGGCGCTGCCGCTGCGAGCAATCTCGTCACGCAACAAAGCAGATGCGGCGTAAATCAAGCTGCCCTCAACACCAGTGGCCGTCACCACAAACTCGCCGCGACGGCTAAAGCTTTGGCCTGTGCTGTCAGTGAAAGACAAGGCGACAGACTTGAGTGGTGTGCCTGCAAATTGTTCTGACAAACGAGGGCTCCAGCCCGTGTGGCCATGTCTGCCTTGCACATCAAAGCCGCAGTTCGCGGGGCGCAGTGGGGATACCTCCATGCCTAACGCGTTCAACCATGGTTGCCATGCGCCATCTGATCCGAGCTTGGCCCAACTACCGCCGCCTAGTGCTAACAACACTGCATCGGCGTGTTTTGTTTGTATGCCTTGTGGTGTGTCAAAGTCCAAGGTGAATTGCTTGTCACTGTGTTGCAGCGCACCGTTCCAACGGTGGCGCATATGAAACGTCACAGGCAGGCCTTGGCTTGGGTGACGCAGACGGTGCAACCACGCACGCAGCAGGGGTGCAGCTTTCATGTCGGTGGGGAAGATGCGTTGCGAGCTGCCCACAAAGGTGTCAAGACCTAAGCCTTTCACCCACTCGCAAATGGCGGCTGCATCAAATGCTTTGAGCCATGTTGCACAAGCTTCGCGGCGTTCGGCATAGCGGGTGATGAAGGCGTCAAAAGGCTCTGCGTGTGTGAGGTTGAGCCCACCCAAGCCAGCGAGTAAAAATTTGCGACCGACGGATGGCATGGCGTCATACACATGCACATGAATGCCTGCGGCGCTGAGCACTTCAGCGGCCATCAGGCCAGCGGGGCCTGCGCCAATGATGGCGATTTGTTTGTTGGTATTTGTAGTCACCACCTAAGTGTAGGCGGCAGAGGTGGTGGCGTGGCCCTCACACTCAGTAACGAAGCCTTGCACTCAAGCGCAACGTGCGCGGCTCAGCAGGGTGCACATGCACGTCTTGCTGTGAGGTGGCTGAGGGCGAAACCCGAGAAGCGTAGTAGTAGCTGATGTCGTTGTTCACACGATTCGCAAGGTTGATCACATCCAGCGACACATCCAAATCGGCGCCTATGCGGCGGTTGATGCGTAACTGAGTGGTGATGGAGCTGTTGGATTGCATGCTGTTGTCCTCAAGCAGCGGAGCTGCGCCGATGTAACGCACCCCCACAGAGGCAGACCATGGGCCTATCCCGCGCATAGCGACATTCAGATGGGCCACCCGGGTCACGGCGTTCACGATGTAGGGTCCGTCTGATCCACCATCGTTGTAGCGGGGGCGTGTCCATGCCAAGTTCAGGTCCACGAACCAGTGACGATGTGACGTCCAGTGGTTGCCCCACTCTACGCCAGTGCGGCGGCTGCGTCGGCCTGCTTCTGTGTTGCCGGCGTCGCCCACGTACACCAGTTCAGAGTCCACATCCAGTTGCCAAATGGCAAACGTGGTTTGCAAGTTGGTTATCGCTTGGGACTTCAGACCGATTTCTCGGCCACGTGTCGCCACCAAGCCTTGCACCGGTGCGTTCGGGTCGGTCATGCCGCGAGCATCGTTGCTGTGAAAACCTTTGCCCCAGTTCACAAAAAATTCGGTGTCTTGCCAAGGCCCAAAGATGAGTGACAGTTTGGGGGAAGCGCGAGATGCAGAGGCCTCGCCTGAGTAAGCGCTGTTTGTATGACTGTTCACTTGTGCATTGAGTTGGTCCATGCGCAAACCAGCCACGCTGCGTAGCCAAGGTAGCCAGTTCAGCTCGTTGTTGGCGTACACGCCTAACAAGGTTTGTCGCACGGTGTCATTGCGCACGGTATGCATTGAATTTCGGGCGACTGTGTCGTATAGGCCAACGCGAATGTGGTCTTGCCTTAGTTGGACACCCAGCGTGTTGACCATGTCGCGAGCCCCCCAATTGCCCTGCCATGATTGCGCCACAGAGCCACCAAAAGCAGTGCGCGCGTCTTTTTGACCGAACTGATCACCGCTGGCACGGTCTTGGAAATAAGTGAAGTTCGAGAATAAATCCAAGTCGTATTGCAAGGCATACCAATTGATGTGCGTGCGTCTATCGTTTGACGCTTGATGCCATGTGCCCGATACGCTGGTGCGCTGAGTGTGCGCGCCATCGCTGGAATCGAGTGAGTCATAGCGTCCTATCGTGCCTTTGTTGATCAAACTCAGCGGGACTTGATCTGTAGCGGTCCAGCTAGCGCGGTAGGCAGACAGGCTGGTGGTCCAGCCCTCGCGCGGGCTGCCACTGCTCAGGATGAACTGGGTATTGAGTTTGCGCAAATGCTCTGGCACGGTCCAAGGCCCGTTGTTTTGCCCATGTTCAACGGCCGATAGCAAAGTGACGCCATCGCCCACAGAGCGAGAGCCAGCGGCTAATCCGCGCAAGTAGCCGCGTTGACCGATCGTCATATCTAGCAGATCGCGTGGCAGTTGCGTGCGATACACAAACTGAGCTGATCCCGCAGATGAAAAATCACCTTCGGACGCAAAGTAAGGCCCTTTTTTGTAATGCACGTTGTGCACAAGCTCGGGGATCAGAACATTTAAATCGCTGTAGCCATGGCCATGTGCATGCGTTGGCAAATTGATGGGGACACCATTCACGCTGGTGGCAAAGTCGGTCCCGTGGTCGAGGTTCATGCCACGTAGAAAATACTGGTTGGCTTTGCCATCCCCCGAGTGCTGCGTGACCACCATGCCTGGGATGAACTCCAGTGCCTCAGCAGGACGAAGTAAGGCGCGAGTGCTTAGCAGCTGTCCCAGTACCACGCCTTCGCTCGCTGCGTCGCTGCTGCTAATGGTGTTGTCGTAGTGGGCGACAATTTCAACGACAGGTGAGGTTTCGTGTGCATGCGCAGATACGATGGGTAGAAGCAATCCGAAAAGGATTGTTGAACGGAATGACACACGATGAAACATGCCTTGCTTTTTGCAACATCCATGCCCAATTGCCGTGTGATGGCATGAAGTCTGCAAGACTCCTGCGCAGCAAGCACCAAATTTAGTGCGGCCCGTTGTTGGCTCGCACGGGTGTGGTGCGCGCTGCACCTCGATCGAAATATTGACACTGACTCAGCACCAAAACAAGGCAAATATGAGCGGCTGGCAAGCACATCTCACACTCAACTACACCCGTGCCGATCAGCGCACGGTGGCGAAGTTCGAGCACGAAGGCCCGCTGCGTGTGTTGCAAAGCCTCTACCCTGAAGGGGATGCGGTGTGCCACAACGTGTTGGTGCATCCGCCCAGTGGTTTGGTGGGTGGCGACTTGTTGGACATCACGCTGAACGTCGATGCGCACGCACATGCTTTGCTCACCACGCCAGGCGCCACACGTTTTTACAGAAGCGAGCAAGGTCTCGCCACACAGCAAGTCAAAGCCCATGTGGGTGATGGTGCCCGCCTAGAGTGGCTACCCCTGGAAACCATTGCGTATAACGGCTGCCACGGTTTGAACCATGCGGTGTTTGACCTGGCCCCCACAGCCGAGATGATGGCGTGGGACATCACTGCGCTTGGATTGCCCAATGCCAACTTGCCGTTTGAGAGCGGGCAGTTGCAGCAACACATGGAAGTGTCGGGCGTGTGGCTAGAGCGAGGGTTACTGGACGCACAAGACACCCGCTTAATGGATGGCCCCTTGGGCTTGGCCAAGCACCGTTGCATGGCGGCTTTGGTGCTGGCGTGTGGGTCTGATTTGTCGCGTGAACGGCGCGATCTGGCTTTGGCTTTGGCGCGTGAGTTGACTGAAGTTGCGCCTGCAGGCCTGGTGGCGGGTGTGACATCGCCGCATCCACGCGTGGTGGTGTTGCGCACCTTGTCGCCGTTGGTGGAGCCTGCGCAGACGTTGTTGCGTGGGGTTTGGGCTGCTTGGCGACGTGGGTTGTGGGCGATGGGGGATAAGCCGCCGCGTATTTGGTCTATGTAGTTTTTTGGCTGGGCTCGCTGGAGGCAGAGGGCTTGGGCAGGTTCCTCATGCTGGGGTACCAGAAATCGTCACCTGCC
>JACCDH010210388.1_pt1 | contig 11079 bp, 9 predicted proteins | sample 7442481 | NCBI WGS metagenome assembly JACCDH01 (sample SAMN15323433, study PRJNA562643) | freshwater metagenome | isolation source: river surface water | place: USA:Blue River Watershed | collected 2017-08-15 | reverse complement strand
TCATTTGCAGGGATAGGGAAATCAACCAATTTAGGGTTTGAGTTCGTATCTACCATTGCGAATGTAGGGATGTTCAATCTTTTTGCTTCGTTCAATGCGATGTGCTCTTTCAAAATATCTACTAAGAAAATAGCAGCTGGTTGACGAGTCATATCAGCAATTGAACCAAAGTTTTTCTCCAATTTCTCACGTTGACGAGTTTTGAATAAACGCTCACGTTTGTTCAATGTCTCCCAAGTACCATCCGTTTTCATTTTGTCAATAGATGACATTTTACGAATTGATTTACGAGTTGTTTGGAAGTTTGTCAACATACCACCTGACCAACGCTCAGTTACATATGGCATGTTTACTTCTGTTACCTTTTGAGCAACGATCTCTTTTGCTTGTTTTTTAGTCGCAACGAAAAGAACTTTTTTACCCGATTTTGCAATTTGCTTCATAGCCGCACAAGCTTGGTCAAGATGTGCTATTGTCTTATTAAGGTCGATAATGTGGATACCTTTTTTCTCTTCAAAGATATACGGCGCCATTGCCGGGTTCCATTTTCTTTTCAAGTGTCCGAAGTGTACACCTGCTTCTAATAAATTTTCGAAACTAACTTTTGACATTTTAATTTTTTTTAATTGTTTACATTCCTGTCTGCCGACAGGCAGGCTTAATTAAGTCTCAACAAACCGAGGGTCCCGACCATTTCGGGAGGGTACTCAGTAGTTTGGATACTAAACAACCGCCAAATTTTTTAACGTTTAGAGAACTGGAATTTCTTACGAGCTTTCGGTTGACCTGGTTTTTTACGCTCAACCATTCTTGGGTCACGTGTCATCAAGCCCTCAGCTTTTAATAATGTTTTGTTCTCTTCAGCAACTTCTACCAATGCACGAGAGATACCTAAACGAATCGCCTCAGCTTGTCCGTTGATACCACCACCGAATACATTTACTTTCACGTCGAATTGACCTACTGTGTCAGTAATTGCGAACGGTTGTTCGATTTTTGATTGAAGAACTGCTACTGGGAAAGCCTCTTTATAGTCTTTCTTATTTACGATCACTTTACCCGTACCTTTTGAAAGGTAAACACGAGCAACTGAAGTTTTTCTTCTTCCTAATGTGTTAACTATTTCCATGCTTCTTATTTGAATGAATCAAGATTAAATGCTTCAGGTTTTTGTGCCTCTTGGTTGTGGTTTGGACCTACATAAACTTTCAAGTTTGTAAATAGGTTTCTTCCCAACTTGTTTTTCGGCAACATCCCTTTAACAGCTTTTTCAATTAAGCGCTCTGGGTGTTTTCTCAACATGTCCTGAGCAGAAGTGAAACGTTGCCCACCTGGATATCCAGTGTAACGAACATACTCCTTGTTAATTAGTTTTGTTCCTGAGAAAGCAATTTTCTCTGCATTGATAACAATTACGTTATCTCCGCAATCTGCATGTGGTGTGAAATTCGTTTTGTGTTTACCACGAATGATTTTCGCCACCTTACTCGCTAAACGACCAACAGTTTGGCCTTCAGCATCCACAACAAGCCACTTTTTATTAGCGGTCTCCTTGTTGCCGGAAACGGTTCTGTAACTTAATGTATCCACAATTTTACATTTATTAATATAAGACAATATCCCTAAAATGGGGGTGCAAAGATATGATTTCTATTTTTATTAACAAACGAATTTTAAAAAAAGAATTATTCATTTGCTTTGAAAGTCAGAATTAGAAAGAAATCCACCTCATTTCGCATCCTTTTTTAAACAAAAAACCGCTGGATTGATTTCCAAAGGTTCATTCGATATTTCGATGTGTTTTTTAATTCTTTTTAAATGCGTTGATCGCATTCACCGTGAAATCACTTAAAACAAGTTTACCGCTCATTCCAGCTCTTTCAACTAATAATTCATCCCAATGCTCTGTACCTTGCCAAAAGACGTTTTTCAACATCATCATTGCTTCTGGATTAGAAGAAGCCAGACGCTCAGCTAAGCGTTTGATCTCTGCATCCATTTCAGCTTCAGTTTCAAAAACATCAGTGTATAAACCCTTCTTTTTCGCCCAGTCAGCAGAACGCCATTCTGTTGCGTTGATTGCTAATTCGCTCATTGCTGAAAGTCCAATTTTACGCTCAACAGCAGGTCCAACAACAAATGGACCGATTCCAACTGCCAATTCAGACAATTTTACATCCGCTTTTATTGTTGCTAAACAGTAATCAACCGATGAAGCTACTCCTACCCCACCACCAACAGCTTTGCCTTGAACACGACCAATGATGAATTTCGGTGCCTTACGACAAGCATTGATTACCTTGGCAAATCCAGAGAAAAATGCTAAACCAGTATCTAAATCTTTGATTGAAATTAATTCATCAAAACTTGCACCTGCACAAAATGCTTTTTCGCCTGAAGAACGAAGAACAATTACTTTAACAGCATCATTCTTACCTAACTCAGTAATTGTGTCTGCTAATTTTTGAAGGATTTTTCCTGGAAGAGAATTTGACATCGGATGACCAAACTCTATCGTTCCAATTCCTTTTTCGTCAATTTTGTATTCAACAAAACCTTGATCGATTGCTTCTGACATTTTTCTAATTATTTATCATCGGTGCGACGTGGTCTGCGCTGATAGTTTGAACTTCTGTTTTCGAAACGATTGTCTTTGTTAAATGGTTTTTTCTGAAAAGGTTTCTTTTCCTCTTCTACCTTTTTAACGGGACGATTCCCTTTTGGAGAAGCGATTTTCACATCTAACTTTCTTCCATTCACCTCCATACCATTCAATGCATTGATTGCATTAATCGCATGATCCGTTTCCTCCATTTCAACGTAGCCAAAACCTTTTGAACGTTTTGTGTCTTTTTCATACACAACATGTGCGTAGGTAACAGGACCGAACGCTGAAAATGTCGTCTTTAAATCTTCAGAGGTAATTTCCCAATCAAGATTTGCTATAAATATATTTACCATCTAACCTAAATTTGTGAGTCTCCTCACGCTTGTTTTATTTTAATGTAAAACTATCTGTTCCGATCAAATTGCCTTCACAGTAGATTTTTACTTTGTAATTCCCTTTTATTGCTTCTTCACCTTTTAAATCATAGTAAATCGCTAAATCAATACGCTGATTTTGGTAATCTATATCTTTTTTGTCTGAATAAGCAATGTTTCCAGCTTCTGTCTGAACTGTATTACTAGAGCGTGACTGAAGTGTTTTTCCATCTGGATTAATCACTTGCAAATAAACTGTTTTCTTTCCTGCCGTTGTAATTGGATTTTCAGAAATAGTGAAACTCGATTTAATTTGCACAACTGATTTTGCTTTGTTTGACTCTTCCGTTGTATTGTTCAATTTCATTCGTAAACCACCCGAACTAAATCCATAAGCTTGTAAACGTGAACCTTTTTTCACTTGTTCTCCTTTAGCTTCAGCATCTTGTTTATATGTATCGCGTTCAACAGTTGTTGTATTTAATTGCGTGGTCGTTTGATCTAAATCTGATGCTAACTGTAAATTTTTCGTGTTTAATTCATCAATTTGCTTCACATAACCTTTCATGATATTACGCAACGTTTCATTTTCACGATTCAGTTTCGCAATCAATGATGCTTTAACATTTCCATTTCTTCTAGCAGTTTCAAGCTCAGTAATCAAACCTTCAATTTTAGTTTGCTGCTCTTTCATGGCCTCTTGATCCTCTGGTCGACCTTCTTCGATGATCTTATCATAGTCATCCACCATGTTCTTGAAATCTTTCAACAAGTTATTTGTTGCATTATCACCCAAGAAAGGCGCCATCATTTCATTCATCTGATCGATATCTGCCTTAAGTGTAATTATTTCATTGTTTGCATCAACCAATTGATTGTTCAGCTTTGAATACATTACAGCCATCACTCCAATTCCGATTAACAATAACAAAATGATTCCAATAAAAACACCATTGCTTTTTTTCGCGGTAGTTTCGTTCAATTCAGACATACTTTCTTTATTTGATGAGAACAAATGTATTAATAGATTCGCAGTATAAAAAAATGTTGCGTGGGTTTTTATATTTTTTTATCAATAAACCACTGTTAAGACCACTTTCACCCTTCTCTGCGGTTAATATTTAGTGGGTTCGATTCTTGTAATTCGAGAGGCAACAATTCGTTTGGACAATTCTGAAATGCAATTGGTCGGGCAAAACGCTTGATAGAATCAACACCAACTGCGGTAAAACGACTATCCGTTGACGCTGGATAAGGTCCACCATGATGCATCGAGGGGCAAACTTCTACACCTGTTGGCACACCATTAAACACAATGCGTCCAACTTTATTTTGCAACAATTTCAACAAATTCAAGTGCTCATTCATCTCATCTACTTCACCTAAAACAGATGCAGTTAATTGGCCGTTTAAGTTTTTTAAACAAGCGATAATTTCATTCATTGATTCACACTCAACGACCAAACTAAACGGACCAAATATTTCCTCTTCCAAACTAGGGTTTTCTTGAAATACTTTTCCTGAAACAACAGCAATTGTTTGTCGACCTGAATTGACTCCAATCTCACCTTCTTTTTCAAAATAAAGAAGATCTTCAACTTCCAAACGATCTGCTTTCAAACGATTAAAACTGGCATGAATAGAAGGATGCAACATTGTTTGAGCCTCTTTATGAAGTAGTTTTTTTGTCAGTTGCTTAATAAACACATCGCTTGCGTTCGATTTCACGGAAAACAACAACCCTGGATTCGTACAAAACTGACCACAACTTGCGGAAATCGAATCAGCATACATTGTTGACCATTCGTCTATTTTTTTCTCTAATGAATTTGGAAGAATGATAACTGGATTCACACTTCCCATTTCAGCAAAAACAGGAATTGGTTCTGGACGTTGGTTCGCTAAATCAAATAATGCTCTTCCACCCTTGATACTTCCAGTAAAACCAACCGCTTTTACCAATGGATGCAGCACCAATTGATTACCTACCTCAAAACGTTGACCATTTAAATTTGAATAAATACCATTTGGCATTCCAGATTTCTTTGCAGCATCAATTACACATTGTGCAACCATTTCTCCCGTTCCAGCATGTAAAGGATGTGATTTAACGATAACCGGACAACCTGCAGCCAATGCCGCAACGCTATCCCCACCAATCGTTGAATATGCTAAAGGAAAATTACTCGCTCCAAAAACAACCACTGGACCAATTCCAACCAACAATTTACGAAGATCTGGCTTTGATGGAATTCGATCTGGATTCGCTCTATCAATGGAAGGCTCACGCCAATTATTCTCTTTGACCAGTTCACTGAAACTTGTCAATTGAAATAAGGTTCGCTTCATTTCAATCCTTGCGCGCTCCAATGTTAATCCCGATTCGTTAAGATAACACGCAAGAATCTGCGCTTCATTTTCGTTTAAATTGATGGCAATTTGTTCAAGAAAAGCAGCTCTTTTTAAATGCGAAATGCCTTTGAGTTCTTCAAAAGCATTGGACGCTAAAGCAACAGCCTCTTCTATTTCTTCAGAGACTGCTTCAACAAAAAGTGTTTCGTTGTATGAATTATCGACTGGGTTGAACGTTTGGAACGTGTAAGTTCCGAGCGCAGACAAGTTAAATCCGACACTGTTTTTACCAGTCACCTGAAAATCTTAAGCCTCAGTTACGCTGAAAGCATAACTTTCCATAATTTGATTTGAAAGCAATTTTTTACACGCTTCCTCTACTTTTTGCTCTGCTACTTCTTTCGTTGCAGCTTCTACAAATAAACGTACGTGTCTACCGATACGAACTCCATCAATTTCTGGAAGTCCAATATTCTTCATACTGTTTGTAACTGCTTTTCCTTGCGGATCCAATAGAGCGTCCAAAGGCATTACATCAATCTCAGCTTTGAATTTCATGTTGTTTGTTTTTAAATAATATGTTATCGACAAGTGATAAAATCAGTTGCAAAAATACAATTAAAGGAATAGACCAAACAAGTAGAATTGGAATTAAAATCATACTTATTAACAAAAAGGTAAATCGGATTTCATTTCCTTTCCACTTGAAGTGTTTAAACTTTAAAGAAAATAATTTCAATTCAGAAACAAGTAATAGACTCATTACGACACATAATCCAACTAAAAAGTAAGAGTTAAAAATGTATCCATAGATTCCTTCATCATATCTCCACACATCAAATTTCAACCACATGATCAATGGAAAAAATGTGAAGAAAATAGTATTCAAAGGAGTTGGAACTCCAATAAACGAATCTGTTTGACGTGTATCTAAATTAAACTTGGCTAATCGGAACATTGAGAAAAATGGAATCACTAAGGCAAAGAATGGCAACCATTTAATCGAAGCATCCATTTGGTTCGGCACATTGTAAAAAACTGCGTTCACCCAATTTTGAATTTCAAAATGAACATGTGAAGTGAAACTTGTTGCCTCATACGGAACATCAATGTAAATTGATACAATGATCACAACCATCATTAATAATCCAGGGGCAAGACCGAACGTAATCATGTCAGCTAATGAGTCCAACTGTTTTCCCATTTCTCCACTTACTTTTAATTTTCTTGCCAAAAAGCCGTCAAAAAAGTCAAATAATCCACCTAAAAAAATGGCAAACGGCGCCAAATCAATTCTTCCCGCCAATGTTAAAATAATGGACAATACTCCGCACATTAAATTCGCAGCGGTAAATAGATTGGGTATATTAAACATTCTCATTGAGCAAATATTAATTTAAGTATTGTATTCTTAGTTAAATGCCTTATTTTTACACTACCATTATTCGATAATCCTACAAAGAACACAATTTTTTAGTGAATATGCTGTTTATTATGTCTAAATTTCATTTTATAAAATTCAATATCGTGAGAAATATTTCAACGGCCCTATTCACAATTATCCTGTTTTCAGCCTATTCACAAGAATCGACTGTAGCCCCAAAATATTCAAATGAATTCTTAGCGATTGGTGTTGGTGCAGACGCTTTAGGTCTTGGGAACGCCATGGTTGCTCAAACAAATGATGTGAATTCAGGTTACTGGAATCCAGCAGGATTGACTGGCGCCAATAAATGGTTGGATATCAGCCTTATGCACTCACCTTTTTTTAGTGGAATATCCAAATATGATTATTTAGGACTTTCTCATGCCATTGACGATAAAAGTACAGTTGGCTTTTCTATCATTCGATTTGCCGTTGATGACATTCCAAATACTACGCAGCTTATCGACAACAATGGAAACATCAATTATGACAACATCACAACCTTCACAGCTGCAGACAATGCGTTTTTATTTACGTATGCCCGAAAACTGAAAAAAGAAGGATTAAGTGTTGGTGGAAATTTTAAACTAATCCATCGAAAAGTGGGTGATTTCGCAAAATCATGGGGATTTGGTCTTGACGCTGGCGTTCAATATAAAATCAAAGATAAATGGAAATTTGGCGTAATGGCACGAGACGTTACCTCAACGTTCAATGCTTGGGTTTTTAATTTGGATCAACAGATGCAAGAAGTTTTCGTTTCAACCGGAAATGAATTGCCAAAAAATGGATTGGAACTTACATTACCGCGCATTATTTTGGCTGCTCATGGAAAATTTGAACTTGGAAAAGGAATTTACGCAGCAAGTGAAATCGATTTAGATGTTACAACTGATGGTAAACGAAATGTATTGATTAAGTCGGGTGTTCTTTCGGTTGATCCTCATGCAGGAGTAGAATTCGGTTTTAAAAAATATGTGGCCGTGCGTTTTGGCGTATCGAATCTTCAATACATCAAGCAATTTGATGATTCTCAGAAATTAAGTCTTCAACCAAACGTTGGTATAGGATTAGCCTTTAAAAATTTCAAGTTAGATTATGCCCTAACAAATTTTGGAAATTCATCGAATTTGTATTCACATGTCGTTTCTTTAAAAGTAAGTCTAGACAGGCCAAAAAATATGAAATAATATGAAAAAAATCTACGCTTTATTACTATTCATATTCGCTTTTTTCGGGGTTTCGAAAGCTCAAACCTACGGAAATGAATGGATTCAATACGGTCAAAAATATTATTCTTTTGAAGTATATTCAACAGGAATTCACAAATTGGATTATATGGCATTAAGTGCTGCCAATGTTCCACTAACAAGTTTCTCAACAGAAAATATTCAGCTTTTTGGTCGTGAACAAGAAATTCCAATCTACGTTGAAGATGGCGGTGATTCTAGTTTTGATTTTGGGGATTACATTTTGTTTTATGCAGAAAAAAATGATGGTTGGCTTGATACTACCTTATATGAAACAGCCCAAGACGTTGGAAATCCAAAGTTTAGTTTGTACAACGATACCATTCAATATTTTTTCACTTGGAACAATTCTACTACTAATTTGCGTTTTACGGATGAAACGGATGTAGATTTTAACTCTTATACACCTTCCAATTATATTCTTTCCGAAACCTATCAATCATTTTTTAACGCATACAATGAAGGTGAAAAGACATCTGATGCATCAAGTTCATTTTACACGTCAGGTGAAGGTTGGGGAAGTACAGCAATCAACGGTGTTTCAGGTTATACCTGGGATTTCAGTTCTACCCAATTAACTCAACTCTATCAAGGTTCAGATGCGCCGTTTGTAAAGTACAAAGCAGTAACTGTAGGTGTTTCCAATGCGAGCTTTAGCGGTACAGGAAATCACCATTCGAGACATACAATTGGTTCTTCAAACTACGTATTAGAAGACACCATTTTTATTGGATATAAAGCAATTCAGATTGAATCACAATTTCCAGTTTCTGTTTTACCAAGTTCAGGAAACTCCAATTTTAAAGTTCAAATTATTGGTGATCAAGGTGCATTAACGGATTATCAATCCATCAATTATTGGTCATTTACATATCCTAAAACACCTAGTTTATCAGGCCAAACGTTTTCCAAATTCAACGTGAAGAACAATTCGTTAGAAAGTAAAATTCGTTTGGATTTGTCAAGTGTTGCTTACGTTGATCCAATGGTTTTTGTTTTGGGTGATACTCCAAGACGTATTCCATTAATTTCAAACGGAGGAAATTACAGCACCTTGATTCCTAATAGTGCTTCTGGCGACGAACAAACTGTTATTTATCAAGAAAAAAGTACATTCATTACTATTGGAGCATTAACACCGGTAAATGGCACTGGAGATTTTACAAATTTTGCGAATCTGAGTCCTGAGAAAGCCCTATTAATGATATACAACCCTGCTTTGCAAGCTGCTTCCGCAGATTATGCAGCTTACCGAAATTCTACAGCAGGTGGTAATTACAATGTTATCTTGGCTAATTGCAACGAATTGTATCAGCAATTTGGTGGTGGAATTGAAAAACACATCAATGGTATACGTCGTTTTGCACATTACATGTACGATGCGGCAAGCCAAAAACCTGTTGGTTTATTTTTAATGGGTAAAGGAATTCGTGAAGCGAATGTTACAGGAACAACAGTTACAGGTCCAGGAACAAGAACGAGTCCTGCAAACTTCGCTCTTTCGTTGATTCCGTCTTTTGGCCAACCTTCGAGTGATAATTGCATTACATCGAATTTACCGGGAACAACGAAATGGACTCCATTAATTCCGACAGGAAGGGTTGCGGCAAAGACCAATCAAGAATTAGCTGATTACTTGGAAAAAATTCAAGCATTTGAAGCAAATCAAGATCAAGCTAGCGTATATAATTCATCAACAAAAGATTGGCAAAAGCAAATTTTACATTTTAGTGGTGGAACAGACGCCAACCAAATGTCAACCTTCCAAGGTTATTTGTCAGCGATGAAATACATTATTGAAAATGAAAACTATGCTGGAAATGTCATTACGCACGCGAAAGTGAACAATGATCCAATGCCTCCTTCTGAATTGAATGATATCATGACACGCATTCAGGATGGTGTTTCCCTGATTACATTTTTTGGCCATGCAGCAGCAACTACCTCTGGATTTGAGATTAACATTGATGAGCCTTCCAACTGGAACAATGCTGGAAAATATCCAATAGTTTTAACGAACTCATGTTACAATGGAAATATTTTCCAAAATGGTATTTCTAAATCTGAGCAGTTCGTCAACATTCCAGACAACGGTGCGATAGGATACATTGGTACAATTGGACTTGGAATTGCAAGTACACTGTATCAATATTCAAGTGAGTTGTATCACCAATTTAGCTCAGGAGATTATGGCGGTACTTTGGCAGAACAAATGAAAAATACAATTAGCACAATTGAATATCCAAATGCCAATTTACTTGTTGAAAGTACCTGTACTCAAATGACATTGAATGGTGACCCAATGTTAAAAATCAATTGGCATACGGAACCAGAAATAGAAATTACAAACCAAAGCTTGACCTTTTCGCCAGACCAATTGGATTTAACAGTTGATAGCATTGAAATAAATCTTGAAATTAAAAACCTTGGTCGTTCGATTACCGACACTTTCCAAGTGGAAGTGACGCGTAATTTCCCATCTTCATCCGTTGATTCGGTTTATTCATTTTTTATTCCAAAATTAAACTACCTCCACAATTTGAACTTTAAGGTTCCAATGCAACCAAATATTGGAATTGGGGTAAATAATTTCGATGTTAAAGTTGATTTACCAACCTTCGTTGATGAACAATACGATGAAATCAACAACAATCAACTTACAAAAACACTGTTTATTAATGTTGACGGGATTCAACCAGTTTTGCCTTACGAATATGCGGTTGTTCCAGAAGATAGTGTAACTGTAAAAGCGTCTACTATCAATCCAATTGCAGACTTTAACACCTATCGATTTGAATTAGATACAATCGATTTTGTAGGAGCACCTAGTCCATTCCATCGTTATGCAACCATTTCAGGATTTGGTGGTGTGAAAGAAATAAATCCGTCACAATGGATCTTGAGTTCATCCAATACAAATGCTCCTTTGGTTTGTACCGATAGCACTGTCTATTTCTGGCGAGTGGCTGTTGATGAACCGAACCCAATTTGGAGAGAAAGCTCATTCCAATACATCCCAGGAGAAATTGGTTGGGGACAAGACTACTTTTTCCAGTTTAAGAACAATGG
>JACCDH011809281.1_pt1 | contig 11080 bp, 8 predicted proteins | sample 7442481 | NCBI WGS metagenome assembly JACCDH01 (sample SAMN15323433, study PRJNA562643) | freshwater metagenome | isolation source: river surface water | place: USA:Blue River Watershed | collected 2017-08-15 | reverse complement strand
GCGCGCATGGCCGCCGGCGGCTCGGCGTCGCAGAACAGCTTGTCGATCTGGGACAGATGCGCGAGCCGCACCAGTGCCTGGCGGCCGAATTTATCCTCGTCGGCCACCAGCCACACCTCGCGCGACTGCTCGATGATGGCCTGCGCGACCTTGACCTCGCGCGGGTCGAAGTCGCGCAGCGTGCCGTCGGGCTCGATGCTGGAAATGCCGATGATGCCGATGTCGACCTTGAACTGGCGGATGAAATCCACGGTGGCCTCGCCGACGATGCCGCGGTCACGGCCGCGCACCACGCCGCCGGCGACGATCACCTCGCAGCCGGGCTGGCCGGCGAGGATCGCGGCCACGTTCAGGTTATTGGTCACCACGTGCAAGCCGCTATGGTGGACCAGCGCCCGTGCGACCTCCTCGGTCGTGGTGCCGATGTTGATCAGCAGCGAGCTGCCCGGCCGCACGCGTGCGGCCACCGCAGCGGCAATGCGCCGCTTGGCGCTGATGTTCAGGACCTGGCGCTGGCTGTAATCGATGTTCTCGACTGATGACGGCAGACCCACGCCGCCGTGGTAACGCGCCAGCAACTTGGCCTCTTCCAGCAGCTTCACATCGCGACGCACTGTTTGCGGTGTCACCGCCAGCTGTTGCGCGAGCGCTTCGACCGACACGGTGACCTCGCTGCGCACGGCCTCGAGAATACGGCGCTGGCGGGGATTGAGGGTCATCACGGGACTCCGGATCGCTGGAAATTCATGGCAAAAGTGAAATAAGGAACGGAAACGAACTTTATCGATGTTCGATTTGTTGCTTTTTGTTCGTTTCCCGTCTATCTTTGTTCGAGCATTATGTTCAGGTCACCCTGATTTGGCAATTCCGGCCGGAAGGTTCACCCGCTTGCTCCCGCCCTTGCCGGCAATACCCATCGCTATCCGCGCGATGCTCCTAAGTTAGTGCTAGCTCACTTTTCTGTTTTGGCTGGTTTTCATGAGTTCACCACAGGTTATTGCGACTGACGTGCTGATCGTCGGCGGCGGCATCAACGGCGCGGGTATCGCGCGCGATGCCGCTGGCCGCGGGCTGTCGGTCGTGCTGTGCGAAAAAGATGATCTCGCGTCGCATACCTCGTCGGCGTCGACCAAGCTGATCCACGGCGGGCTGCGCTATCTCGAGCATTATGAGTTCGGCCTGGTGCGCAAGGCGCTGATCGAACGTGAAGTGCTGCTGCGCGCAGCACCGCACATCATGTGGCCAATGCGCTTCGTGATGCCACACGATAAAGGCCAGCGGCCCTCGTGGATGATCCGCGCCGGCCTGCTGATTTACGATTTCCTCGCCAGGCGCGAGATCCTGCCCGGCTCGGGCGGCATCGACTTGCGCTCGCACCCGGCCGGCAAACCGCTGCGAGCCGAATTCACGAAAGGCTTCATTTACTCTGACGGCTGGGTCGATGACGCACGGCTGGTCGTGCTGAACGCGCTGGACGCCGCTGAGAAAGGCGCTCATGTCTTCACGCACACGGCCTGTGAATCCGCCGAACGCATCGGCGACCGCTGGCATGCGATGCTGCGGCGCGCCGATGGCAGCGCGGTCGAAGTCCAGGCGCGTGCACTGGTCAATGCAACCGGCCCGTGGGCGGCGTCTTTCCTGCAAGGTGCCGTGCATCAGCCAACTGGCAAGGCACTGCGGCTGGTCAAGGGCAGCCACATCGTGGTCAGGAAAATGTTCGACCACCCGTTTGCGTACATCTTCCAAAACCCGGATGGCCGCATCGTGTTCGCGATTGATTACGAACAGGACTTCACGCTGGTCGGCACGACCGACCTCGAATACCACGGCGACACCAATCAGGTCGACATCGACCGCAGCGAGATCGAATACCTGTGCGAGCTGACCCAGCGCTATTTCCGCAAGCCGATCACGCCGGCCGACGTGGTCTGGTCGTATTCAGGTGTGCGGCCGCTGCTGGAAGATGATTCCGCGAATGCGTCCGAGATCACGCGCGACTACAAGCTGGCCATTGACGGTGAACAGGCGCCGCTGCTGTCGGTCTTTGGCGGGAAGATCACCACCTTCCGCAAATTGGCCGAAGAAGCGGTCGACATGATCGCGCCGCGCCTCGGCAACCATCGCACGACCTGGACCGAGCGTGCGTGCCTGCCGGGCGGCGACTTGTATGGCGCACCGCAAAATCGCGGCGTACTGGAATACGACGCGTATGTGAACCGCATGCAGTTGCAATTCGCGTGGCTGCCGCCGAAACTGGTGGCCCGCTATGTGCGTGCCTACGGCACGCGCATCCATGATCTGCTGCGGGACCGGCACGGCATCGCACACATGGGCGAAGAGGTTGTGAAAGATCTGTTCGCAGCCGAAATAGATTATTTGGTCAGGACCGAGTGGGCGTCATCTGGCGCCGATATACTGTGGCGTCGCTCCAAACTGGGGCTGCACCTGCCGACCGGCAGCGAGCAGCGCATCGACCAGTGGATCGCCCGCACATACAAGAACAATTAGCAGCAGCATTGCGGCAGCCCGGCGAGGCGGCCGCACATGAGGAGACAACGTGCGTCTGGAACTGCAAGGCGTGACCCGCAAGGTCGGCGCCGACACCCATCTGTATCCGACTTCCGTCACGCTGATGTCGGGTGCCATCAACGTGCTGCTCGGCGCGACACTGGCCGGCAAGACCACGCTGATGCGCGTGATGGCGGGCCTCGACCGGCCGAGTGACGGCAAGGTGATTGCCGACGGCGTCGACGTGACCGGCGTGCCGGTACGCGAGCGCCAACTGGCGATGGTCTACCAGCAGTTCATCAATTACCCGTCGCTATCGGTGTTCGAGAACATTGCATCGCCATTGCGCATCGCCGGCAAGCTCTCCGATGACGCGATTCGCGCCAAGGTCAATGAGATGGCCGAGCGCCTGCATATCTCGAAGTATCTCGATCGTTCGCCATCGGCACTGTCAGGAGGCCAGCAGCAGCGTTGCGCGCTCGCGCGTGCGCTGGTGAAGGACGCGAGCCTGTTGCTGCTCGACGAGCCGCTGGTCAACCTCGACTACAAGCTGCGCGAAGAACTGCGGCGCGAACTCACCGACCTGTTCTCGGCCGGCGGTACCACCGTCGTCTATGCGACCACCGAGCCGCTGGAAGCGCTGCAACTCGGCGGCCACACGCTACTGATGTACGAAGGCCGCGTGTTACAGCACGGGCCGACGCTGTCGGTATTCAATGCGCCCGTGTCGGTGACGGCTGCGCGCACCTTCAGCGATCCACCGATCAACCTGTTCGATGCAACGGTCAACCATGGCACGGCGCAACTCCCGGAAGGTCTCGCCTTGCCGCTGTCATCCGCCCAGCAGGCAAAACTGGCTGGCCACGCGCAGGTGCAGCTGGGCCTGCGCGCACACAGCCTGCATGCCAAAGCGCGCACGGGCGACTTCGCATTGAGCGGCACCGTGGATCTCGCCGAGATCAGCGGCTCGGAAACCTTCGTGCACCTGCAGCGCGGCAGCCTCGCGGTCGTCGCGCAGCTGCCAGGCGTGCATGAGTTGGACCTGGGCGCGCAGGCGACCATGCATTTCCATCCGGAAGACTTGTTCATTTTCAGTACCGATGGCGCGCTGCTGTACGCGCCCGGCGAGGGGGCCTGAGATGGCGCGCATCGAACTTGCTGGCCTCGCGCACAGCTACAAACCAAATCCTTCGCAGCCATCCGACTATGCGCTGCGTCCGATGGACATGCGCTGGGAAGACGGCGGCGCGTATGCGCTGCTAGGGCCGTCCGGTTGCGGCAAGACCACGCTGCTGAACATCATCTCGGGACTGGTCAAGCCATCGCATGGCCGCGTGCTGTTTGACGGCAAGGACGTGACTGATTTGCCGACCGAGGCGCGCAATATCGCGCAGGTGTTCCAGTTCCCGGTGATCTACGACACGATGACCGTTGGCGAGAACCTTGCGTTCCCGCTGAAGAACCGCGGCTGGAAACAAGCGGACATCAATCGCCGCGTCGCGCAGATCGCCGAGATTCTCGAACTGTCGGGCGAGCTCAGACATCGCGCATCCGGCCTGACGCCGGATGCGAAGCAAAAAATCTCGCTAGGCCGGGGTCTGGTGCGGCCTGATGTGGCTGCCGTGCTGTTCGATGAACCGCTGACCGTGATTGACCCGCACCTGAAATGGCTGCTGCGGCGCAAGCTGAAAGAAATTCATCACGAGCTGAAGCTGTCGCTGATCTACGTCACGCACGACCAGATCGAGGCGCTGACTTTCGCCGACCAGGTGGTGGTGATGACGGAAGGCGAAGTGGTGCAGGTCGGCAGCGCACAAGCCTTGTTCGAGGCACCGGAACATACCTTCGTCGGCTACTTCATCGGCAATCCCGGCATGAACCTGCTGCCCTGTTCGTCCAGTACCAGCGGCGTGCATCTGCCGGGCGTGACAGAAGCACTGGTTGCGCCGCGCGACATTCCGGCCGGGCGCATGACGCTCGGCATACGTCCCGAATACGTGGCCTGCATCGCGCGACCGGAAGCCGGCGCGCTGCCCGCGCGCTTGCTGAAGGCGCGCAACATGGGCACGCACTGGCTGGTGGAGTGCCAGCTCGGCGAGCACCGTATCGCTGCCAAGCAGCGCGAGCTGCATGCGGCCAACGAAGGTGACGCGGTGTGGCTGAAGCTGCCGGCCGAGCGTACGCTGTACTACGTGAACGACAAGCGGGTGGCATGAGATGGCTACGATGAAAACCCAGAACAACAAGGCGTGGTGGCTGGTGCTGCCGGTGATCCTGTCGGTCGCCTTCTCGGCCATCATGCCGCTGATGACGGTGGTGAACTATTCGGTGCAGGACATCCTCGGCCCGGACCAGGCGGTGTTCGTCGGCACCGAATGGTTCAAGGAAGTGATGCGCGATGAAGACCTGCATGCGGCCTTTTTCCGTCAATTGTGGTTCTCGCTCGCGGTACTGACGATTCAGATCCCGCTTGGCATCGGCGTCGCACTGACGATGCCGGCGCAGGGCTGGCGCGCGTCACTGTCGCTGGTGCTGGTCGCGCTGCCGTTGCTGATTCCCTGGAACGTGGTCGGCACGATCTGGCAGATCTTCGGCCGGGGCGACATCGGCCTGATGGGCAAGCTCATCAATGACGCCGGCATCGACTACAACTACACCGGCAGCTCGATGGATGCGTGGCTGACGGTACTGCTGATGGATGTCTGGCACTGGACGCCGCTGGTGGTGTTGCTGTGCTATGCGGGCTTGCGTGCGATTCCGGATGCTTACTATCAGGCAGCGAAGATTGATGGCGCGTCGCGCTTTGCGGTGTTCCGCTACATCCAGCTGCCAAAGATGCGCAATGTGCTGATGATCGCGGTGCTGCTGCGCTTCATGGACAGCTTCATGATCTACACGGAACCTTTCGTGCTGACCGGCGGCGGTCCCGGCAATGCGACCACCTTCCTGTCGCAGTACCTGACCCAGAAAGCGGTCGGCCAGTTCGACCTCGGCCCGGCGGCAGCCTTCTCGCTGATCTACTTCCTGATCATTCTGCTGTTCTCCTTCGTGCTCTATAACTGGATGCAGCGCGTCGGTACCGGAGACAAGACATGATGCGCTCGGGTTTCTCCCGTCTCTTCCTGGTGGCCTTCCTGGTCGGCTCGCTGCTGCCGATCTACTGGATGCTGAACATGTCGTTGAAGACGAACGAGGAAATCCTCGGCGTGATGACGATGTGGCCGGCGAACCTGACCTTCGACAACTACATCACCATCTTCACCGACGAGAGCTGGTACAGCGGCTATATCAACTCCATCATCTATGTCGGCCTGAACATGGTGATGGCGGTGCTGCTGGCACTGCCGGCCGCGTATGCGTTCTCGCGCTACTCCTTCCTCGGCGACAAGCACCTGTTCTTCTGGCTGCTGACCAATCGCATGACACCGCCAGCGGTGTTCCTGCTGCCCTTCTTCCAGCTGTACTCGACGGTCGGGCTGATGGACACGCACATCGCGGTCGCGCTCGCGCACCTGCTGTTCAACGTGCCGCTGGCGGTCTGGATCCTGGAAGGCTTCATGTCCGGCATCCCGAAAGAAATCGACGAGACCGCGTACATCGACGGCTACAGCTTCCCGAAGTTCTTCGTGAAGATCTTCCTGCCACTGATCAAGGCCGGCATCGGGGTGACCGCATTTTTCTGCTTCATGTTCAGCTGGGTCGAGCTGCTGCTGGCGCGCACGCTGACCTCGGTCGAGGCCAAGCCGATCGCGGCGACGATGACGCGCACGGTGTCGGCCGCCGGCATGGACTGGGGCGTGCTGGCTGCGGCCGGCGTGCTGACCATCGTACCGGGCGCCTTGGTGATCTGGTTCGTGCGGCACTACATCGCGAAGGGTTTCGCGATGGGCCGGGTCTGATTCGGGGGAGCTGAAATCATGGCGAATGCATTTTCGTGGATGGCGTGGACGACCCCGGTCGCCGTCTTTTTCATCGGCGTCGTGCTGATGCTGGTCGGGATGACGATCTGGCAGGTCCGCTCGCCAAGCATCGAGCGCAAGGGCTTCCTGCCGATGCCGACCACGCGCGGCGACCGCCTGTTCATCGGGCTCTTGAGCGCGGCGTATGTCAATCTCGCGTGGGCCGGGCTGACCGACGCCACGCAATGGATCGCGGCCGCCCTCGGCTTCGTGGTCCTGCTGGTCATGATGCGTTGGGGCTAGGCAGCGATTCATTAGTCCTCGATTCATCCTGGTTCCGGGTTCCTTCCCACCGGGGCTGGCAACGTAGTGCGGGAAGCTGCGAAGAGGAGATAAGACGTGAAACTTAAACTAAGCGCGATCGCAATCGCCGCCATGCTGGCCTCGGGAGCTTCCTGGGCCGACATGAAGGCAGCCGAGAAGTGGGTGAACAACGAGTTCCAGCCTTCGACGCTGTCGAAGCAGCAGCAGCTCGAAGAAATGAAGTGGTTCATTGCCGCCGCCGAGAAACTCAAGGCCAAGGGCGTGAAGGAAATCAACGTGGTGTCCGAGACCATCGACACCCACGTGTATGAATCGAAGACGATGGCCAAGGCCTTCGAAGAAATCACCGGCATCAAGGTCAAGCACGACCTGATCCAGGAAGGCGACGTGGTCGAGAAGCTGCAGACCTCGATGCAGTCGGGCAAGAGCATCTATGACGGCTGGATCTCCGACTCCGACCTGATCGGCACGCACTTCCGCTATGGCGCAGTCGAGCCGCTGTCCGACTTCATGGCCGGCGCTGGCAAGGAGTACACGAACCCGGGTCTCGACCTGAAGGATTTCATCGGTATCAGCTTCGTCACCGGTCCGGATGGCAAGCTGTACCAGCTGCCTGACCAGCAGTTCGCGAACCTGTACTGGTTCCGCGCCGACTGGTTCGCGCGCAAGGACCTGCAGGACAAGTTCAAGGCGAAGTACGGCTACGACCTCGGCGTTCCACAGAACTGGTCTGCGTACGAAGACATCGCGAACTTCTTCACCAATGACGTGAAAGACATCGACGGCAAGCGCGTGTACGGCCACATGGACTACGGCAAGAAGGATCCGTCGCTCGGCTGGCGCTTCACCGACGCATGGCTGTCGATGGCAGGTACCGCCGACAAGGGCATCCCGAACGGCATGCCGATCGACGAGTGGGGCATCCGCGTCGCAGCCGACAAGTGCACCCCGGTGGGCGCTTCCGTGGCTCGCGGCGGCGCGACCAACTCGCCGGCTGCCGTGTACGCACTGACCAAGTACATCGACTGGATGAAGCTGTACTCGCCGAAAGAGGCGATGGGCATGACCTTCTCGGAAGCCGGTCCGGTGCCGGGGCAGGGCCAGATCGCGCAGCAGATCTTCTGGTACACGGCGTTCACCGCGTCGCTGGGCAAGGCGCCGGCCGTGAACAACAAGGACGGTTCGCCGAAGTGGCGCATGGCCCCCGGCCCGCACGGCCCGTACTGGAAGGAAGGCATGCAGAACGGCTACCAGGACGTCGGTTCCTGGACCTTCATGAAGTCGACCCCGGACGAGCGCAAGGCGGCTGCATGGCTGTACGCGCAGTTCATCAACGCGAAGACCACGTCGCTGAAGAAGTCCATCACCGGCCTGACCTTCGTGCGTGACTCGGACATCCGTCACGAGTACTTCACGAAGAATGCAGCCAAGTACGGCGGCCTGATCGAGTTCTATCGCAGCCCGGCACGTGTTGCATGGACCCCGACCGGTACCAACGTGCCGGACTATCCGAAGCTGGCCCAGCTGTGGTGGAAGAACGTCGCGACCGCGGTCACCGGCGAGAAGACCCCGCAGGCAGCAATGGACAACCTCGCGGACGAGATGGACAACGTGATGGGCCGTCTGCAACGCGCTGGCATGAAGAACTGCCCGCCGAAGCTGAACGAAAAAGGCGATCCGAACAAGTGGCTGTCGGATAACGCCGCGCCGTGGAAGAAGCTGGCCAATGAGAAGCCGAAGGGCGAAACCATCGCTTACGACAAGCTGCTCCAGGCCTGGAAGGAAGGTCGCGTAAAATAATTCGCGATCCGGGCCGGGCATGACCCACAAGACCATGTCCGGCCTGAGCTTTGATCCGTAGTTGGAAATGCGCGGCTGGTCCGCGCATTTTTTATCCTGAGGCTTCCATCGCGCGCTTGGGGACAGCAGGCGAGCGACGAAAGCCCCACCGGAGGACGACATGGCAGAACAATTCATCCTGGCGATCGACCAGGGCACCACCAGCTCGCGCGCCATCCTGTTCAACCGCGCCGGCCGCATCCACGGCATCGCACAAAAGGAGTTCAGGCAGATCTTCCCGAACCCGGGCTGGGTCGAGCATGACGCCAACGAGATCTGGACCTCGCAGCTGGCCGTCGCGCAGCAGGTGCTGAGAGATCACGGACTGAAAGCGTCGGACATCGCCGCCATCGGCATCACCAACCAGCGCGAGACCACGGTGCTGTGGGATCGCGCCACCGGCGAGCCAGTCGCCAATGCGATCGTCTGGCAGGACCGGCGAACTGCCGCGCTATGCGATTCGCTGCGCGCCGAAGGCAAGAGCGAACTGTTTCGCAGCAAGACGGGCCTGGTGATCGATGGTTATTTCTCCGGCACCAAGCTGCGCTGGCTGCTCGACCATGTGCCGGGGGCGCGCGAACGCGCGGAGAAAGGCGAGCTGGCCTTCGGCACTGTCGACTCGTGGCTGATGTTCAAGCTGGCCGGCGTGCACCTGACCGATACCAGCAATGCGTCGCGCACGATGCTGTTCAACATCCACACGCTGGACTGGGACGACGAGATCCTGTCGCTGCTGCGCATTCCGCGCGCGGTGCTGCCGCAGGTGGTGCCGAGCAGCGGCATCGCCGCGCACACCGACGAGAAATTCTTTGGCGGCGCGATTCCGATTGCAGGCATCGCCGGCGACCAGCAGGCCGCGACCTATGGGCAGGCCTGCTACCAGCCCGGCATGGTGAAGAGCACCTACGGCACCGGCTGCTTCATCCTGATGAATACCGGCACCGCCATGGAGTCGCACAACCAGTTGCTGACCACGGTCGGCTGGACCACCGGCCATGCGCAGCCGCACAAAACCGACTACATGTTCGAAGGCGGCGTGTTCATGGGGGGCGCGACGATCCAATGGCTGCGTGACGGTCTCAGGCTCATCAAGGACTCGTCCGAAGTCGAAGCCCTCGCCTCGTCGGTGCCGGACAGCGATGGCGTGACTTTCGTGCCGGCCTTCTCCGGACTCGGAGCGCCGCATTGGGACGCATACGCACGAGGCACGATGCTCGGTCTCACGCGCGGCACGCAGGCCGGACACATCGCGCGCGCGGCGCTTGAAGGCATTGCCTTCCAGACGGCTGACGTTCTGGTCGCGATGCAGAAGGATTCCGCGACACCGCTGCGCGAGCTGCGCGTCGATGGTGGCGCTGCGCGCAACAACCTGCTGATGCAGTTTCAGGCCGACATACTCGGCGTGCCGGTCGTGCGGCCCCAGGTAACCGAGACGACGGCGCTCGGCGCCGGCTACCTCGCCGGACTCGGCGTCGGCTTCTGGTCTTCACAGGACGAAATCGCTGCGCAGTGGCAGATGGAGCGCCGCTTCGAGCCGCAGATGTCACCGGCGGAGCGCCACGCGCGACTCGAGGTCTGGCAGCGCGCGATTGCGCGCTCGGCGCATTGGGCCGAGCACGCGTGAGGCTCATTCGGCATCCAGCCTCAGTTGGAAGATCTGCTGGTTGACGATCTTGCTGAAGTCCTGCGCTTCGATGGTGTCGGGCAGTTGGAGGTTGTTCTGCGCGATTGCCTCCAACGCGCGCAGCCGGGTTGAAATATCGTCGGGCACACAGCGGTACACGCCGGTCGCTGCCATCAACCGGTATTTCAATGGCATGGTGGCGATATAGTCGACCGCCTGTTCTATCCTTCGGGTTGTCGTGTCGGGGTGGTCTGTGCAGAGTCCCGTGGTCCACAGTTCGAGGCTCGTCCTTGCCATCGTGAAGCTGCCGAGCTTTTTTGCGCCCCATAGTTCGTAGACCACGATTTGGCATTTCGTACCAAGCGGGTATGCGGCGACGGCGTCGTGCATGACATGGATGAACTTTTCGGCTTCGGTGTTCGCTCTCTCCTTGTCCGATGCTTCGTTTGCGGCGACGAATTCGTCGATCATCCGCACCGCGATACGCAAGGCCCTCGTGTTGCCTGATATGCGTTGCAGCAGCGGTATCACTTGCAGCAGCGCGCTTCGGCTTGTGGCGGGCGCGGTATGCCGAAACATGTCCATCAGGGCTTCCAGCGTGTCGAGCAGGCGTGCTTCGTCGTTCTGCGCGATGGCTTCGGCAAGTTGTGCCGCGAACAAGGATTCGATCTCGTGATCGAGTTGATCATCGATGGCGTTGCGCACGCTGGGCGCGGTGCTTGTGGACGGCCAGGGTATGGCGCCGATTTTTTCTGCCGTCTCTTCGCTCAGGTCTGCCAGCAGCTGCGCGAGTTCTTCGTCCGTGCACGAGGTTCTTTTCCCGGGCAATGGCGTACTTTTCATGACCGGCGGCGCGGAATGGCTGCGGCCTCGCGTCATGATGGGC